>Ga0209160_1004007_pt1 | contig 11882 bp, 9 predicted proteins | sample GraSoiAngelo_153_FD_186167 | JGI IMG/M metagenome (GOLD analysis project Ga0209160, IMG submission 186167) | Grasslands soil microbial communities from the Angelo Coastal Reserve, California, USA - 14_1009_12_40cm (SPAdes) (version 2) | ecosystem: Environmental > Terrestrial > Soil > Grasslands ...
TCACGCGGCCGTGAGGCGCTATGTTTGGGCGCCGATGGACAACCTCACGCACGCGCTCGTCGGCGCCGCCGTGGGCCGGGCCGTCGCCGGCCACCGCATCCGCGGCGCCGGGCTGGTCGGCGCCGTCGCGGGCAACGCCCCCGACTGGACCGAGCTGCTCGCCGCCCCGGGAGTCGGGCCCCCCCGCTCAGGCCTGACCTACCTCGAGTGGCACCGCGGGATTACGCACTCGCTGCTGGGCGCAGCCATCGAGATCGCTGCGCTCACCTTCCTCGTGGGGCTCGGCGAGCTGTGGTGGTCGCGCCGCCGCGGGCAGCCCGCGGCGCCCTGGAGATGGCTCGCCCTGTGCATTGCGGCCACCGTGCTGAGTCACCTCTATCTCGACTGGCAGGGGTCGTACGGCCTGCGGCCGTTCCTGCCCTGGAGCAGCCGTTGGTACTACGCCGACTGGGTGGCGATCGTCGATCCCGTGTTCTGGCTCGCGCCGCTGGTGGCGCTGCTGTTGGGCGAGCGGCGCCACTGGCGGCCGGCGCTCGTTGGCCTCCTGACTCTGGGTGGTGTTGCCTGGCTGGTGCTCTCACGCGGGGGCGACGGCGTGGCCGGCTGGCTGCGGCTCCTGACCCTCACGGCGTGCGGACTGGCGGTGGTGGGTTGGGTGCGCCACTGGTTCGGCGTCGCAGGGCGGCGACGGGCGGCGGGATATGGACTGCTCGCGCTGGGCCTCTACATCGCGGCCAACGCCGCCGCGAGCGTGCCGGCGAAGGCACACGCGCGCGACACCGCGCAGCGTCGCTTCGGGCCGGGGGCGGCGTGGGCAGCTCTGACGGTGATCGGTCGGCCGTTCCATTGGACGCCGCTCTACGCCAGCGCCGATTCGGTGGCCGAGCCCGGTTGGGCGGCGGCGCGGCACCTCGACCATCCGGCCGTTGCGCGGGCAGTGCGCGATACACCGCAGGGCCGGGCCATGGCGCAGTTCGCCCGCTTCCTCATGGCGGACGTGGATTCGAGCGGGCGGGGACTAGTGGTCTATCTGCGGGATGCGCGCTACGCGCGTGCGGCGCGGGAGGGATGGGGCGTGGTCGCGGTCAGGCTGGATCGCGCTCCGTGAACGTGAACCCCGAGCCGCGGCGGTCGCGGAGCCGGCGCCGCGGCAGCCGGCTGCGGCGCTCGCCGTCGCGCCGCTCCCCAGCGAGCCGCCGCTCGACGCCCGCCCAGTCGACAGCGAACCGCCGCTCGGCCAGGCGGCGCTCGAAGCCGCGGCGGCGATCGGGCACCACCCGCCGCTCGATGCGATGACGTTGCTCGGGGTTCACCCCACCAATCTGGGCCCGGCGCAGCGGTCGTGCCAGCGGCAGGGAGACCGCCCGGACGGTGATGCCCGACAGTAGATTGGTCGCCGCGTGACGCAGATCATTCCGTCCCTGGGCCTGCTCGAGGGCGTCGCAGGCGCGCTCGAGCCGGCCTTCCGTCTCGACCGGCTCGTGGCGCTGTCCCCGGAGCGCGCGCTGTATCACGCCTGGGACCGCGTGCTCAAACGCTTCGTGGCGCTGCGCGTGCATCTCGCGCCCGACGCGCCGGGCCGCGAGTGGTTCATCCGGGAGACCGAAACGCTCGCCGCGCTGGACCACCCCGCGATCCGGCACGCCTACGCGGCCGCCGTGGTCGGGAGTTTCGCGTATCGCACGGCCAACTGGATCGATGGCGAGAGTCTGGCCGAGGCTTTGGGGCGCGGACCCCGGCCGATTCCCACGGTACACGGGCTCGTGCGGGAATTGCTCGGCGCGCTCGAACACGCGCACGCGCGCGGAGTCATCATGCGGCGCATCGTCCCGACGACGCTGATGCTAGATCTCTCCGGCCGCCCGGTGATCACCGATCTGCGCTATGCGAACTGGTGTCTCCCACACGTGCCGCCCGCAGACGCCGCGGGCGGCGGGCCGTTCGTCGCGCCGGAGATCCGGGACGGCGCCGTCGGGGAGCCGGCGAGCGACGTGTACGCGGTGGGCGCGCTCGTGTATCACGCTCTCACCGGTCAGGAACCCGACCCGGAGCCGGAGAAGATCCTGCCGCCGAGCCGCGCGCGGCCCGCCGTGCCGGCGGCACTGGAGCGCGTAATCCTCCGGGCGCTCGCCCGCCGTCCGGCGGACCGCTACTACACGGCCACCGAGATGTTCGAGGACTTCGTGAGCGACGCGGGCACGTTCCACGAGCCGGCGGTGGCCCCGCAGATCGCCGAGTCGGGGTTCGAGCGCCGGCTGCGGCGCGCCCTGGGGGACGACTACGAGCTGCTGGAGGAGATCGGCGCCGGTGGTTTCGGCCGGGTGTACCGCGTGCGCGACCTGGGACTGGAGCGCGACGTTGCGATGAAGGTGCTGCACCCCGCGCTCACCGCGGACCTCGGCGTGCTGGAGCGGTTCCGGCGCGAAGCGCAGCTGGCGGCGCGGCTGCGACACCCCAACATCGTCGGCATCTACGACATCATGGGTCGCGCGGGCCTGCAGTGGTACACGATGGAGCTCGTCCCCGGCCCGAACCTCGCGCAGCTGGTGCAGCGACAGGGACCGCTCTCGGTGGAGCGCACGAACCGCCTCGTCGGCGAGGCGCTGTCGGCCCTGGAGCACGCCCACGGCCGCGGTCTCGTGCACCGCGACCTCAAGCCCGAGAACATGCTGACGGAGCCCGACGGCCGACTGCGGATCACGGACTTCGGGCTTGCCCTGGCGCTGCGCGGCGAGGGGCACTTCGGCGGCGCGACTTCGCGCAGCGGCACGCCACAGTTCGCGGCGCCGGAGCAGCTCCTGGGCGAGCGAGTCGATCAGCGCGCGGACCTCTACTCGCTCGGCGCCGTGGCCTACTTCGCCCTGCTCGGCTGGGCCCCCTTCCAGGGGGCGACGCCCCAGGCGGTCTTGGCCCGCCAGTCGACCGACGAGGCTCCCGCGCTGCACGCGATCCGCCCCGAGGTGCCCCGGGAGCTCGAGGCGGTGCTGCGCCGGGCGGTGCTCAGCGACCCGGCGGCGCGCTATCAGAGCGCCCAGGAGTTCCGAGAGGCGCTCCGCACCTGGGGGGGATTCCTGCGGCGGCTGCGCGCGTTGCTACGCGGCGACTGACCCCATTTACAAGCGGCCGCTAGCGGTACAAGATCCATGCAGGGCGTCGCGCACGTCCTAGGGGCACAGGTTGAGGGAGGTGACAGCCTATGCGAATCCGAGTCGGTCTATGGTCGCTGCTCATTGTGGGTGCAGCCTGCGGCGGCAGCTCGGCCCCGACGGGCTCCAGCAGCAATCCGCCCCCAAGCACTCCAGTGCAGTCCATCAGCATGACCGAGTTTGCCTTCTCACCACCCTCGCCATCGATCAAGGCCGGCACGACGGTGCAGTGGGTGAACAACGGGACCACCGTGCATACCGCCACGAGCGACAACGCCGGCGTCTGGAATAGCCAGGATGTCGCTCCCGCTCACCCCGACAACTCGTGTCCATATCCTCCGTGCAGCGGTACGACCCCGCCTGGAACCTTCTCCTTCACGTTCACTCAGCCAGGCACGTATCCGTACCATTGCGCGTATCACGGCGCGCTCTACAACATGACGGGCACGATCACAGTGACGCCATAGCTGAGGGCCAGCGCGTCAGCGGAACTAACCCAACCCCCGGGGTACACTCGTGGTCTGCGCTCGGCGTCCTTGACACCCTTCCACGTCTTCGGAGACCACAAATGCGCATGTTGGTCGGGTTCCTCGTGTCGGCCTTCATCTTCACCGCGATCGCCTGTGGCAGCTCGAGCTACGGCCCAAGCTCCAACCCTCCGGCTAGTTGTACGGGCTCTGGAGCGAGCGTGACCATCGACGCGACCGGCTCATTCACGTTCAGCCCCGCGAGCCCGCCCGCGATCGTGGCGGGGCAAAAGGTCTGCTGGGTGAACAACAGCGGCTTCGCCCACACCGTTTCCTCAGGTACAGCGCAGACCATGCCCTCGGACGACGGAATGTTCATCGGTGGCGCCTTGCCGAACGGCAGCACGGTTGTGGTGACCTTTTCCACGGCGGGTTCCTATCCCTTCCACTGCAACGTCCATCTACCGCCGACGTACAACATGACGGGCACGATCACGGTGAATCCGTAGGGCTTATCGCCAGCGGAAGATCTTCAGCGCCACGGCGAAGGAGACCGCGCCCCAGGCGGTGACGACACCGAGCGGCGCGCCGAGATGCAGCAGCGGCGCGCCGTCGATCATCACCGCCCGCAGCGCGTCGTTCAGCGCGGTGAGGGGGAGGGCCCGCACGAGGGGCTGCATCGCGTCAGGGAAGCGGGCGTAGGAGAAGAACGTCCCCGACAGGATCCACATCGGCAGCATCACCAGGTTCATCAGGCCGGAGACGGCCTCGATCGTCCGAGCCCGGCTGGCGACGAGCATCCCGAGTCCCGCGAACGAGAGCGAGCCGAGAATGGTGATCGCGGCGAGCGCGGCGACCGAGCCCCGCACGCCCACGTCGAAGATCCACCATCCGAAGCCGACGAGCGCGGGCACCTCGACGAACAGGAAGGTCAGGCGCGACAGCACGAACGACAGGAGGTAATGACTCTTGCGCATCGGCGTCGCCATGAAGCGCTTCAGCAGCCTCTTGGTCCGGGCCTGGACCACGGAGAAACCAACGCCCCACAACCCGCTGCCCATGAGGTTCATGCCGAGCAGCCCGGGGATCAGGAAATCGATGTAGCGGGAGCCCGGCTCGGTGACCCGCTCGTCGCGCGCGAGCAGGGGATCGGCTCGGCCCCGCGCGCGCTGCAGCGCCTCGTCCACCTCCAGCCGCGCGAGGCGACTCTCGGTGCGCGTCGAGTCGTAGCGGTAGACGAGGGGGTCGCCCGGCACGACGAGCAGCGCGATGCGCCCGGTGCGGAGGGCGACGCGCGCCGCACCCGTGTCGAGCACGGTGGCGGCGAGCGCGGGAGAGCGGTCGAGGGTCGTGGCGAGCGCGCTGTCCCCCGCGGCCCGCACGACGCCCACCTTGAGCTCGCCGGGCCCGCGGTTCTTGAACGCGATGCCGAGGGCGAAGGCGAGGACGATCGGGAATCCGAACACCCAGAAGATCGCCTCCGGCTCGCGATAGAACTCGCGCATGCGGGCGAGCGTGAGCTGCGCCAGGGGATGGTCACGCATCGCGCAGCTGCCGTCCCGTGAGCGACACGAACACGTCCTCGAGGGTCGCGTGATGCGTGGCGAGCATCGATAGCTCCGCGCCGCGGCGCTCGAGCAGCGCCAGCAGCGCCGGCACGGCGCGGTGCACGGCCGTCACCGTGAGGGCGCAGCGGTCCGGCGCCGGGCGCACCGCCTGGACACCGGGCAGCGCGGCGAGCTCGTCCACCGGTGGCGCGCGGCCGGCGCCGTCGGCCAGCGCGAACTCGACCACGTGCTCCGCGCGGAGCGAGGCAATGAGCTGACGCGGCGTGCCCAGCGCGATGATCTTGCCATGGTCCATGATCGCCACGCGGTCGCACAGGCGCTCGGCCTCTTCCATGTAATGGGTGGTCAGGAGTACGCTGCCGCCGCGCGCGCGGAAGGCGGTGACCACGTCCCACAACTGGCGGCGGGACTGCGGGTCGAGACCGGTGGTCGGCTCGTCGAGAAACAGGAACTCGGGACGGCTCACGAGCGCGCACGCCACGGCGAGCCGCTGCTTCTGCCCGCCCGACAGCTTGTTCACCCAGGAGCCCCGCTTCTCCTCGAGCTCCACCAACGCCAGCACGTCATCCACGGCCTGCGCGTCGCGATAGAAGCTGCGGAACAGGCGCAGGGTCTCCTCGACGGTGAGCTTGTCGGCGAGCTGGGTCTCCTGCAGCTGGATCCCGAGCCGCTGCCGCAGGGCGCGGTCGTGGCCCATGCCCCAGCGCATTCCCAGCACCTCGACCTCGCCGGCGTCAGGGAGCGTCAACCCCTCGAGGATTTCGATGGTGGTCGTCTTCCCCGCTCCGTTGGGTCCGAGCAGGCCGAAGCACTCGCCCGTCTCGACGGTGAGGTCGAGCCCGGCCACGGCGACGACGTCGCCATAGCGCTTGGCGAGCCTGCTGCAACGAATCGCCGGCATTAGGGCCGTGGCTGCTCGGGGCCCTTTCGCTCCGGGCGCAAGGCGGCTGTCAGCGCGTGATCGAGCTGGGCCTTGAGATTGTTCACGCCGTCCGTGAGAGTGCGGATCTTCATGTTCAAGTTGCCCGCTCGCGTGGCCAGCACCGACATGGCGCCCGCGACGTCCGCGATGACGCTCACGTTCGCCGCCACCGCGCGGTGGCGCAGCTGAGACAGCTCCCGGGCGATCGAGTGGCAAATGGTGTCAGCGCTCTTCGCCTGATTGCGGTTCGCCTCGAGTTGCGCGACGAGCCCCTGAACGTGCTCGACGGTCTTGATGAACTGCTGGATCTGCTCGATGCGCTGCGTCTGCTCCGCGCTCAGTTTCTCGGCCATCAGGTCTCCTCAGTGCTCGGGTTCCAGCGCCTCGGTCAACGGGTGCCCGTCGAGGGGCTCGGCGGGGGTGAGCTGGAGGAGCTGCGCGAGGGTCGGGGCGATGTCCACGGTGGCGACCCGGGTCTCGTACACCCCGCGCCGCACGCCGCGCCCCCACAGGATGAGCGGCACGTGCGCGTCGAGGTCCGTCGGCTGGCCGTGCATCGCGATCGGCAGGTTTTCGTATGTCCAGATGGAGTAGGGCTTGAGCGTGACCACGAGCTCGACCCCCCCGTCGGGCGGGACCTGGTGCCGCCAGCGCCGCACCACGGGATCGGACGTGTCCCGGCCCGTGAGCTCCGCCGGACGGTCGACGCGCGCGACTCCCGGCAGCGCGCGCAGCCGCTGCTTCACGTCGCCGACCACGCTGTCCACGTCGATCCCCTTGGCCGCGAGCGCGGCGCGGTCCGGGGCGAGCACCATCCCGGTGTCGAACCCCAACCAGTCGCCGCCGCCGATCCGCGCGTCGAGCGACGCGTTCACCGCCCGGATCAGCGTGTCGGCGAAGACGCGCGTCGCGTCGCGGCGTAGCTCGCGCCGCGAGCGCTCCGGGAACGGCGTCACGCCGTGGTCGGCGGTGAGGACGACGAGGACGTTCTCCGGCCCGTAGCGCACGAACAACTGCTCCAGGAACCACGCCAGATAGCGGTCCAGCCGGAGCACCTGGTCGTGGATCTCGCGCGAGTCGGGCCCGAACGCGTGCCCGATCGCATCGGTGGTCGAGAGGCTGACGGCAAGGAGGTCCGTCCCGCCGCGGGGGCCGAGCCCGAGCGCGCGCACGCCCTCGAGCGCGAATGCCAGGGTGAGCGAGTCCATACTCGGCACGCCGACGTAGGCCGCCGCGGCCGCCGCGCTGTCCGTCGGCAGCTCGTGCGGGAACGTGACGTCGTGTCCCAGGTTCTCGTACGGCACGCTGTCGGGCTCGGCATACGCCGATGCGGGCAAGAGCAGCGTCCACACGCGCCCCGCGGCTCGGAACGGGATGCGGCGCGCGTTGAACGCGTGGATCCAGGCGGGCAGGGAGTCCGCGTAGTATCGGCTCGTCGTGAAGATGCCCCCCTGATACCAGTAGACCTGCTGCCGCGCCCGGCCGACCGGCAGGATCGCGCCGCGGTCCTTGCGCGACACTGAGAGCACGCGGGCGCCCGGCTCCGCCGCCTTGAGCCAATCGAAGAACGCGGTGCCTCGGAAGCGCGCGGGTGACGCGCCGGGCCCCGCAACTTCGAGCAGCGGAGCGGCCGCGTCGCTCACACCGGTGACGTTGCTGATGATGCCCGTATGCGCCGGCCAGCGCCCCGAGAGAATCGTGGCATGACCGGGCGCCGTCTCCGTCACGGCGTGATCCTGATAGGCGTCCGCGAAGTAGGCGCCCTGGCGCAGCAGCCGGCTCAACCCGCCCGTCAACTGCGTCCGGTAGCGGTCGATGTAGTCCGGCCGGAGCTGGTCCACGGTGATGACCACCACCAGCCTGGGCCGGGGAGGGAGAGGGGGAGGGGGAGCCGGGAGCGGCCCGGCACGCGCCGCTGCCAGGAACAGGAGTGCGGCAATGTTCATGGGGGAAAAGTAGTCAGGCGGCGGACGGAACGGCGGGGGCCGGCTCCCCACGTGGCACTCGCGTGGCAAGCAGCATCGCGCATGCGATGATCGCTGCGCACGCGAGGAACGGCACCCGCGGTCCCAGGGTCTGGTACGCGAACCCCGCCCAGATCGGCCCGATGACGCTCGCCACTCCGCGCAGCGCCTGTTGCACTCCCATCACGAGGCCGTACTCGTGCTTGTCCGCGCGGTGGCTCACCAGCGCCGAGGTGGCCGGGAACAGGAGCGCGGTCCCGACCGGCAACAACACCTGATACAGCAGGAACATCGGCACCGAGGTCGCGAACGGGATGAGGGCGTAGCCGAGCCCGTACAGCGCCGCCCCGAGCCGCATGGTGCGCACCTCGCCCAAGCGGTCGTTGATCCAGCCGACTGCGAAGAGGCGCATCAACACCCCGACACCGCCGAAGATGAGGAAGAAGTAGCCGATGTTCTTCTCCGTGATGCCGAAGCGCTGGGACAGGTATAGCGCGAAGACCGGGGGCGTCGCGTTGTAGGCGAGCATCGCGACGGCGTAGATCCAGATCAAGTGGGCGACCGGGCTACGGGGGTGGCGGACGACCTCCCACATCGCTTCGCGCACCGAGCGCGGCTCGGGCGGCGGCACCTGACGCCCGCTCGGCGTGCTCGCACGCGCCGCCGGGACGCGCGACTCGGGCAGCCACTTCCACGCGAACAGCGCATTGACGACGCACAGCGCAGCCGCCACGAGCCCCGGCGCCGTCTCCCCCGCCCGAGCGGCGAACGACCCCAGCGCCGGCCCGAAGATCACGCCGGCGCTCGTGGCCGCCGACAGCCAGCCGAGCCCCTTGGCCCGCTCGCTCGGCGCCATCGTGTCGGCGACGTAGGCCTGGGCGACGCCCGTCGTGCCGCCGCCTAAGCCTTGCACGAAGCGCGAGAGGAACAGCAGCCACAGGGTGGAGGCGAACCCGAAGATCACGTACGCGATCGCGGAGGCCGTGAGCCCGACCAGCAGCGCGGGGCGGCGGCCGTAGCGGTCCGACACCCGGCCCCACACGGGGGACGAGGCAAGCTGCGCGATCGGAAACGACGCGCTCAGCACGCCAATGGTCGCCGGGTCCGCGTGTAGCCGCAGGGCGTACAGCGGCAACAGCGGGAACACCATCATCAGCCCGATCATGTCCACGAACGCCACGGCCATGAGGAGCGAGAGGCGCTTCATCGTCTCGCTCCCAGCGCGAGCACCAGCGCGCTCAGCCCCATGAGGATCACGCCGAACGCCGCCGCCACGCCCAGCTCCGAGAGGCGCAGGCTCGACATGATCTCGATCGAGATCGGCCGGTTGTCGTAGGTGTAGAGCACGATCGCCGTCACGAAGTCTCCCAGTGCGGCGACGAAGGCGAGGCTCGCGCCGGCCGCGAGCGCGGGCCTGAGGAGCGGCAGCGTGACACGGCGGAAGGCAGCCCAGCGCCCCGCGCCGAGGCTCGCGGCCGCCTCGTCGAGCGCCGGGTCGAGCTGGCGGAAACCCGCCAGGATCGCGCGCCCCGTGAGCGGCAGGTTCCGCACCAGCAGCCCGAGCGGCAAGAGCGCCACGGTTCCCACGAGCACCCAGCGGAGCGCCCACGGGCGCTGCGCACTGAAGGTCGTGGCGAGAGCAACCGCGAAGACGGTCCCCGGCAGGGCCCACGGCAGCGCGAGCAGGCCCTCGATGGGACCACGCCAGGGGATCCTCCCGGGACGCCGGCGGCCCACCAGCGTGCCCGCGACGAGCGCCAGCGCCACCGCGGCGGCGGTGCTCGCGGCCGCCATCCACAGCGAGTTCACGAGCGGCCGCAGCCGCTCCGGCTCGCCGAACAGGCGCTGGTAGTTGACGACGCTCAGGACCGGTGGCATGGCCTCCGTGGTCCACGTGCCGTAGGGGACGAGCGAGACCAGGCCCAACGTGAGGTGCGGCAGGAGCAGCAGCAGTGCCAGCAGCCACCCGGCCGCTGTGGCGAGGGCGCGCCCGCCGCGGCTCTGGATCGGCCGGCGGCGCGGCGCCGTCCCCTTCCCGAGCGCGACGAGGATGTCGTCGCCCTCCGTGTGGCGCAGGATCAGCAGGCCGCCGAGCGCCACGCTGGCGAGCGCGACCGTCTCCACCATCGCGAGCGGCAGCTCGCCGTTCAGCTTGGTGGCGACGATCTGGGTGGTCATCACGCGGAAGCCGCCACCGAACACGTAGGGCGCGCTGAAGGAGCCGAGCGCGGTCATGAACACGAGCAGCGCCGCGCCCGCGAGTGCCGGGCGGATGAGCGGCAGCGTCACGCGCCGGAGCGTCTCCCAGCGGCCCGCGCCCAGCGCCTGGGCCGCCTCGAGCATCGAGGCATCGAGCTTGGCGAGTCCTGCCCGCGTGAAGAGATAGAAGTAGACGTACATCGAGTACGCATGCACCAGCAGAATCGCGCCGGCCCCCTGCAGGCGCCACGGCGCGCGCTCGAGACCGAGCACATGCTGCACCGCCCGCGCGACGAACCCGGACTCCCCGTACAAGAAGAGGAACGCGATCACGCCCACGAACGGCGGCAGCACGGCGGGCAGCGCGATGACCGAGCCGAGGGTCTTGCGGCCGGGGAAGTCGAGCCACTCGAACAGGAACGCGAGCGGCACGCCGACGGCCGCGGCGAGCGCCACGCTCGCGAGCGAGATCCACAGGCTCGCCCACAGGGCATGCCACTCGCCGCCGCGCGACAGGAACGCCGCGATGGCGTCCCCGCGCGCCGCCTCCGCCACGACGACCAGAATTGGGTAGAGCACGAGCCAGGCGAGCAGCAGCGTGAGCAGGGCGCCGGGGAGGCGGCGGCGGTTGCCAGCGCTCACTGGCGCTCCTCGGCGAACGTCAGCACCCGTGTCGCCTCGACGAAGACGCGATCGCCCACGCGTGCCGCCCCGGGCGCGGCGAGCACCTCGAAGCGCTCCCCGCGGTCTCCGTCCACCAGGTACAACGCGGCGGCGCCGGTGTAGCGCCGCTCCTTCACCACGCCCGGGATCCCGATCTCGGAGAACCGCAGCGCCTCGGGGCGCACTACGACGATCTGGCCGTCCGCCCCTCCGAATGCCTGCGCCGCCGCGCCGCGGAATACGTTGGCGCGACCGACGAACGTGGCGACGAAGAGGCTCGCGGGGCGCTCGTACAGGTCGTCCGGGGTCCCGACCTGGTCGAGCCGCCCCGTGGCGAGGACCGCGACCCGGTCGCCCAGGTCGAAGGCCTCCTCCTGCTCGTGCGTCACGAAGAGAGTCGTGATCCCGACGCGCTTGATGACCTGACGCAGCTCGCGGCGTGTGCGCTCCCGCAGCGCCGGGTCGAGGTTCGACAGCGGCTCGTCGAGCAGCAGCACGCGCGGCTCGGGGGCGAGCGCGCGCGCCAGCGCCACGCGCTGCTGCTGCCCGCCCGACAGCTCCTGCACTTTGCGCCGCTCGAAGCCGGGCAGGTCCACGAGCGCCAGCACCTCGGCGACTTTGCGGTTCACGTTTCCCGGTTCCCGCTTCCCGTGTCCCGTGAGCCCGAACGCCACGTTCTCGCCCACGTCGAGATGCGGAAACAAGGCGTAGTGCTGAAACACCATGCCGCAACGCCGCCGCGCGGGCGACAGCCCGCCGACGTCCGCCCCGTCGATGATCATGCGGCCCGCGTCCGGCTGCTCGAAGCCGGCCAGCAGCCGCAGCAACGTCGTCTTGCCGCTGCCGCTCGGCCCGAGCAGCGCGAGGACCTCGCCCCGCCCAACCGCGAGCGTCACGGTGTCCGCCGCGATCGCACGGTCGAAGCGCTTCGAAACAGCGTCGAACACCACGAA
>Ga0209160_1004010_pt1 | contig 11877 bp, 15 predicted proteins | sample GraSoiAngelo_153_FD_186167 | JGI IMG/M metagenome (GOLD analysis project Ga0209160, IMG submission 186167) | Grasslands soil microbial communities from the Angelo Coastal Reserve, California, USA - 14_1009_12_40cm (SPAdes) (version 2) | ecosystem: Environmental > Terrestrial > Soil > Grasslands ...
CACGAGCCCGTTGGGCTTCTCCAGATCGGACGCCACCTTCGCGACGAACTTGTTGGCGGCGAGCCCCGCCGACGCCGTCAGCCCGGTCTCGTCCAGGATCCGGCGCTTGATCCGGCGGACCGCGTCCGGCGGGCTTCCGAACAGGGACTCGGTCCCGGTGAGATCAACGAAGGCCTCATCGACTGAGACCGGCTCCACGAGCGGCGAGAAGTCGGCGAGGATGTGCATGACCTGGACCGACACGCGCTGGTACTTCTGCATGTCGACCGGCAGGAACGCGCCGTGAGGGCAGAGCCGCGCGGCGCGTCCGATCGGCATCGCCGAGCGCACGCCGAACCGTCGCGCTTCGTAGGAGGCCGCGGAAACCACGCCGCGTCCCGTCGGGCTCGCGCCGACGATGACGGGACGGCCGCGCAGCTCCGGGCGATCGCGCTGTTCGATCGCTGCGTAGAATGCGTCCATGTCGACGTGGGTGATTGCTCTCGTCGCAGATGCCGTGCCGCCGGGGCCGCGGCCGGGGGTGCCTTTCGCGACCACGCTAGCGGACTTCCCGCGCCGTTGGCGTACGACGCGCGAAACAGCAGTCAACCCTGACTACACGGGTCGCGAAAGGGACCCCCGCCCGCCGCCCCTCCGGCACTCGGTCGGCGGTGGGACGAGCAGCTCGTCGTGAGTCCGCCTCAGCCACCGCGGTAGGGCCATGAGCGCGTCGAGGGTCTGGCTTAGGCACGGGCGGTGGCGCGATCGGCCCGTCTCGAATCAGGCTGAGGCACACGCGGCGGGGCGATCAGCCTGCGAGTTTGGCTTCTCGGGTCTGGCTTAGGCATCGGAGGCGCCAGCAGCGAGCCTCTGGACGGGTCAGGTACGGGCGAGGCCGATTTCGGGGGCGACTTCGGTCAGGGCGGAGATGACGAAGGCGATGTGGGCATCGAGGTCGACGCCGAGCTCGGTGGCGCCGCGATAGACGTCGTCACGGTTGACGGTACGGGCGAACGCCTTGTCCTTGAGCTTCTTCTTCACGGACGGGGGTTCGAGGCCGGTGATCACCCGGCCGGGACGGACCAGCGCGACCGCGTGGACGAAGCCGGAAAGCTCGTCGCACGCGTAGAGCGCGCGGTCCAGGCGCGAGACGCGCGGCACGCCCGAGTAGTCGGCGTGGGCCAGGATCGCGTGGACGATCGGCTCGGGGACGCCGCGCGCCAGCAAGATCTCGGCGCCCTTGATCGGATGATGGGGCGCGCGCGGGTGTATCTCGTAGTCGAAATCGTGGAGCATGCCGGCGACGCCCCAGGCGTCAGGGTCTTCGTCGTAGCGGCCGGCGTAGGCGCGCATCGAGGCTTCGACGGCCCGGGCGTGCTTGCGGAGGCTGTCGCTCTTGGTGAACTCGGTGAGGACCGACCAGGCCTGGTCGCGCGAGATCACTGGCGTCGCGTCTGCTGCCACCGCCACTTGTCGATCGATTTCTTGGAAAACACCCAGGCGCCGTCGAGCTGCACGGATGGGATGCGCCGCTCGGTGGCGAGCGACACGAGCGCTCGCTCATCCATGCCGAGATAGGTGGACGCTTCCTTGAGACTCAGCATGTCCTTGGGGTTCACGCGCGTTCCTCCTCGATTTTCTTTCTCACCGTCTCGAGCTCGGCCTCGAGGGCTCGAATCCGCTCGAGGAGCTGCTCGATCGCCTTGCTCACGGGGTCCGGAAGGTCGGTCTGATCGAGATCGATGCCCCCCTCCACCCGCTGTCCATCTCGATATGTTACTCGGCCGGGAACGCCGACGACAACGGAGTTCGTCGGGACCTCACGGACGACGACCGAGCCCGCGCCGATCCGGCTGCCGTCGCCGATCTTGAATGCGCCGATGATCTTGGCGCCGGCGCCGACGACGACGTTGTTACCGAGCGTCGGGTGGCGCTTCTCGCGCTTGAGGCTCGTCCCGCCGAGCGTCACGCCCTGGAGCAGGGTGACGTTCTCGCCGACCTCCGCGGTCTCACCGATGACGACGCCCATGCCGTGGTCGATGAAGAGCCCGGGGCCGAGCCTCGCCGCGGGATGGATCTCGATGCCGGTGAGGAACCGGGCGATGTGCGACAGGAAGCGCGCCGGAATCGTCCAGCCTCGCCGCCAGATCGCGTGGGCGACGCGATGCAGCGCGAGCGCGTGCACGCCCGGATAGCACAGCAGCACCTCGAACGTGGATCGGGCGGCGGGGTCGCGCTCCCTCACCGCCTGGATATCGCGTCGGATCTTGCCGAACACGCGTCAGCTCCGCGACGACGGGCCGGTTCTCACGCGGCACCCACCGGCATCGCCTGGCGGAGCTTGCGGACGAGAGGCTCCACGCATTCGATGACGTAGTCGATATCCTCCGCGCTGGTCGAGCGTCCGAGCGAGCACCGGACGGCGCCCATCGCCCAGTCGAGCGAGACGCCCATCGCGACCAGCACGTGCGACGGCTCGACGTTGCCGGAGGTACAGGCCGAGCCGGCCGACACGCCGATGCCCTTCAGGTCGAGGCCGAGCACGATCGACTCGGACTCCACGTGACGGAACAGCAGGCTTGCCGTACCCGGAAGCCGCTGAACCGGATGGCCGGAGAGCCGTACGTCGGGCACCCGCTCGCGCAGACCGTTCCAGAGCCGATCGCGCAGCCCCGCCAGCCGCTCGGCCTCCGCGCCCATGTCGCGCGCGCGAACCTCGACCGCCTTGCCGAGCCCGACGATCCCGGCCACGTTCTCGGTGCCGGCGCGCCGGCGGCGCTCGTGCTCGCCGCCGTGCTGGACCGCGACCATCTTGGTCCCCTTGCGGATGTAGAGCCCGGCGGCGCCCTTGGGACCGTAGATCTTGTGGGCCGAGAACGAGAGCATGTCGATGCCGAGCGCGTCGACGTCGAGCGGCAGCTTGCCGAACGTCTGGACCGCGTCGACGTGGAACGGCACGCCGTGCTCGCGCGCGATGCGGCCGATCGCCCCGATCGGCTGCAAGGTCCCGACCTCGCTGTTCGCGTGCATGATGCTGATCGCCAGGGTGTCCGGACGAATGGCGCGGCGGACCTCGTCGGGGTCGACCACGCCGAACTCGTCGACGCCGACACAAGTCAGGCCGAAGCCCTGTGCTTCGAGCGCCCGGCACGCGCGGAGGACCGCGTGGTGCTCGACCTGCGAGGTGATGAGATGGCCCTTGCCCTTCGCGAGGGCGAGGCCCTTCACGGCGAAGTTGTCGGACTCGGTCCCGCCGGAGGTGAAGACGATCTCCTGGCCCGAGACCTTCAGAAATCGCGCGACCCGCTCGCGCGCCAGGTCCATACCCTCGCGCGCCTCACGCCCGAATCCGTGGATGCTCGAGGGGTTTCCGTAGACGTCCGAGAAATACGGGAGCATCTCGGCGAGCACTTCGGGATGAACGGGGGTCGACGCGTTGTGATCCAGGTACACTCGACGGCTCATCGGCTTGCTCTCCATTTTTTACGATGCTACGCTCGATCCGCGATGGATCTCGCGAAGAAGAAGCTCGGCGTGCTGCTGTCCACCGGGCTCGAGCACCCGAATCTCGAGACGGCCGTGGGCCTCTCGGGCGCCGCGCTCGACCACGGGGCTGATCTGTATCTGTACCTCATCGACGACGGGGTGCGCGCGCTCGAGGATCCGCGCATCCGCGCGCTGCCGGAGCGCGGCGCGAAGCTGTTCGTCTGCGCCTACGGCTGCCAGAAGCGGCGCATCCCGCTGCGCGACGCGGACACCGTGACGTACTGCGGCCTCGTCGTCCTGACCGATCTGATCAACGCCACCGATCGGTTCATCGCGCTCAACTGACTCCGTGACCGCGAGCCCGCCGGTCATCGTCCTGATCTCGACGGATCCGCGCGCGTCCCACCGCGCGAACGAGGCGATGCGCATCGGACTCGGAGTGGTCGCGGGTGAGAACGACGTCGTGTTCGTGCTGCTGGGCGCCGGCGTCCATCTCCTCGACGAGGACACCGACGAGCTCGTCGACGGCGACGACATCGCGAAGTTTCGCGCGAACCTCAAGGCGCTCGGCGTGCCCTTCCACGTCGAGCGGGGCGCGGTGCCGAGCGATGCGAGCTGGAACGCCGACGGCCACCGGGTGATTCCGGTCACCCGCGACGAGGTTGCCGCCCTGGTCCAGCGGGGCCGGCGCTTCCTGGTGTTCTGATGGCCGTGGTGCTCCACCTGGTCAAGGGCGCCGACACGACGCTCGCCCGAACCGTGCTCGACCGGCAGGTGCGCGACGGGGACCGCGTCACCGTGGTCGTCCTGCCGGGCGGCACAGCGGCCGATCTGCCGGCCGGCGTGCCGATACGCCGCCTCGACGGCGATCTCTCGTACGCCAAGCTCCTCGAGCTGATCTTCGAAGCCGACCAGGTCGTGACCTGGTAGGCGCCCGGCCGCGTCGACCACGGTCATCGGTTCCGGTACTCGTCCAGCCAGGCCATCTGGATCGCCTCGAGGATCTTCTCGTTGGATCCCTTGGGGTCGTCGGTGAAGCCCGGAAGCTCGATCACCCAGCGATGGAGATCGGTGAACCGGACCGTCAACGGATCGAGATCCGGATGGCCCTCGTTGAGGGCGATCGCGATGTCCTCGTAGTCCCGCCAGGTGATCACTTCGGGATCTCCACGACGACGTTGCCACGCACCACCGCCTGACACCCGAGCCGTGAGTGAATGGTGAGGCCCTCCGCCGTGTCGAGCCGGTCTTCCTCGTCCGATTGCATCTCGGAGAGGTTCTCCTCGCCTTCCTTCACGATGACGTGACAGGTCGTGCAGGCGCAGCTGCCGCCGCAGTTGTGCTCGAGGTGGATGTGATTGGCCAGCGCGATGTCCAGCAGCGAGCCGGGCTTGCCGTGATCGGCGAGCGGGTACTTCTCGTCGTCGACCTCGACCGTCACGTTGAGCGGCAGGAACGTCACCTTGTGGACGGCCATTACTTCTCCATAATCTCGTCGGCGCGCCGACTCGCCAGCGCTCCCTTGAGCGCCGCGTCCATCATCAGCTCGGCGAGATGCTCGGTCGCGCGGTTCACGGCCGTGGTCGCATCCCGGATCCGGTCGCGATCGGTGCTCGCGCGAGCGTCCTTCAGCGCCGTCAGCGCGGCCACGATGGCCTGGTGCTCCTCGCCGCCGATCAGCGTCCGGCCCTGGGCCAGCGCGCGCTCGACGTGGGTGATGACGGTGTCGGCCTCGTTGCGCGTCTCGATCAGCAGGCGCGCCTCCACGTCGGCTTCGGCGTAGGTGAACGAGTCCTCCACCATCCGCTCGACGTCGGCCTCCGAGAGGCCGTAGGTCGGCTTCACCTCGATCGCGGCGGCCTTCTGGCTCCTGAGCTCCGTGGCGGTCACGTTCAGGATGCCGTTGGCGTCGATCAGGAAGACCACCTCGATCTTCGGCATCCCCGCCGGCATCGAGTCGATCCCGGAGAGCTCGAAGCGAGCGAGCGAGCGGCAATCCTTCGCGAGCTCGCGCTCGCCCTGGACCACGTGCATGTCGACCACGCGCTGGCCGTCGACGGACGTCGTGAACATCTCGCGCGCGTTCGTCGGGATGGTGGTGTTCCGGGGGATCAGCACGCTGACGATGCCGCCGAGCGTCTCGATCCCCAGGGACAAGGGCGTCACGTCGAGCAGGAGCATGTCGGTGATGCCGCCGGCGAGGATGTAGGCCTGGACCGCGGCGCCCAGCGCGACCACCTCGTCGGGGTTCAGCTGGCTGTGCGGCGTCTTGCCGAACAGCTCCTGCACCCGTCGGCGCACCAGCGGCACCCGCGTCGATCCGCCGACCAAGACGACCTCGTCGACGTCCGGAGGCGCCAGGCCGGCGTCCGCGAGCGCCATCCGGCACGGCGCGAGCGTCGAATCCACGAGCTTCTCGATGAGCCGCTCGAGCTCGCCGCGCGTGATGTCGCGGTGGTACGTAAAGCCCTCGAACGGAATGGTCAGGGCCGTCCGCTCGTCGGCCGAGAGGCGGATCTTGGCCGCCTCGGCCGCGAGCCGCAGCTCCTGCATCGCCTCGGGATCGCGCGCGAGGTCGACCCCGTGCTTCGCGCGAACGTCCTCGAGCAGCCACAGGACGACCGCGCGGTCGAAGTCGTCTCCGCCCAGGTGCGTGTTGCCGTTCGTGGCCAGGACCTCGAAGATCCCGTCCTTCACCCTCAGAATGGAGATGTCGAAGGTCCCGCCGCCGAGGTCGTAGACCGCGACCAGACCCTCGCGAATGCGCTGGAGGCCGTAGGCCAGCGACGCCGCGGTCGGCTCGTTGACGATGCGCACGACATCGAGGCCGGCGATGCGACCGGCGTCCTTGGTCGCTTGACGCTGGCTGTCGTTGAAGTACGCGGGCACCGTGACGACGGCCTTCTCGATCGACTCGCCGAAGTGCGCCTCGGCGCGCTCCTTGAGCGACTTCAGCACGATCGCCGAGACCTCCGGGGGGGTGACCTCGCGGCTGCCCATCTGGATCTTGACGATGCCCTCGGATGGCACCACCGTGAACGGCAGGTAGGGCAGCTCTTCTTTGACGTCGTCGTAGCCACGCCCCATCAGCCGCTTCACCGAATACACGGTCGCCTCCGGCCGGCGTACGAGCTGCCGCTTGGCCGCGGCGCCCACCAGGACCCCCTCGCCCGTGAACGAGACGATTGACGGCAAGAGTACCTGCCCGTCCCGATCGGGGATGACCCGCGGCAGGCCCGTCTTCTCGTCGACGTACGCGACCAGGCTGTTGGTGGTGCCGAGATCAATGCCGACGATGCGAGACATAACCCTCCGGTGATCCTCCGAGCGCCTGGTCGATGTCGTCGATGACGGTTCGCAGGTACGCCCGCACCGCCAGCGATTCCTTGAAGGCCGTCAGCGCCCCGGCCCGTTCGGCGGGCCCGGCCGCGTCCCACGCCTGGCTGAGCGGCCCGCGCAGTCGCGATTCTTCCTGCTCGTGACGCGCGCGTAACCGCTCTCGCTGGGCGCCGAGCGTCTCCCGCGCGCCCGCGGCGAGCCCGTCCGGCTGCCCCGACTGGGCTTCCTGGAGCGCCTCCTGGATCTCGAACATCTCCTCGAGCAGCTCGGGCGGTGCCTTCGGCTTCACCGTGGCGCCCTCACGCGTCTCGCGGCCCTCTTCGAGCCGGACCAGATATTCGATCCGCGCGATCGGATCGCGAAGCGCGCGGTACGCGGCGTTGAGGCGCGCGGAGGCCTCGAGAATCTCCGCCTGGCGCTCCGGGGGCGCGTCCTGATGGTAGTCGGGGTGGCCGCGGCGCGACAGCTCGTAGAACTTCCGCTGGAGCTCGGCGGCGTCGATGGCGAGTCGTCGCGGCAACCCGAACACCTCGAAGTGATCCATGCCCTCCTCAAAATGAGAACGGGCCCTCCGCCGGGCCCGTTCCGTGTCGCTCGCGGACCCGGCTACGCCGAGAACGAGGTGCCGCATCCGCAGCTCGACTTCGCCTGGGGGTTGACAAAGGTGAAGCCTCCCGTCAATCCCTGCTGGACGTAGTCGAGCGTCGTGCCGTTCAGGTACAGGTAGCTCTTCTTGTCGACCACGACCTTGATCCCGTCGATCTCGAATTCCTTGTCGTGGGGACCGATCTCGCTGTCGAACTCGAGCGAGTACGACATCCCCGAGCACCCGCCACCCTTCACACCCATTCTCAAGAAGACGGTCTCCGGCAGGTTCTGCGCCTGCTTGAGCTCCTTCACCTGCTTCGCCGCCGCTTCCGACAGTGTGACCGCCATGGGCTCTCTTCCTCCCGCTCCTACCTATTTGGACGACGCCGGGGCATCCGCCGGTGCGTTCTTCTCGCGGTAGTCGGCCAGCGCCGCCTTGATGGCGTCTTCCGCCAGCACCGAGCAGTGGATCTTCACCGGCGGGAGCTTGAGCTCGTTGACGATGTCGGTGTTCTTGATCTTGGCCGCCTCGTCGACCGTCTTGCCCTTCAGCCACTCGGTGGCGAGGCTCGAGGACGCGATGGCGCTGCCACACCCGAACGTCTTGAACTTCGCGTCCTCGATGACGCCGGTGTCGAGGTTGACCTTGATCTGGAGCTTCATCACGTCGCCGCACTCTGGCGCGGCGACGACCCCCGTCCCCACTCCCGGTGTGTCCTTGCCGAAGGACCCGACGTTGCGTGGGTTGTTGTAGTGATCGACAACCTTGTCGCTATACGCCATGATCGAACCCCCTTAGTCGGCCTTCCATCGGATGGACTTCAGATCCACGCCTTCCTTGGCCAGCTCGTAGAGCGGAGACATCTCGCGCAAGCGCTTGACCACGTCGATCGTCCGCGCGCCGACGTGCTCGACTTCCTCTTCGGTCGTGAACCGATGCAGGCTGAAGCGGATCGACGAGTGGGCGAGCTCGGCGCTCGCGCCCAAGGCGCCGATCACGTAAGACGGCTCGAGCGTCGACGAGGTGCAGGCCGAGCCCGAGGACAAGGCGCTTTCCTTGTTGAGCCCCATCAGCACGGACTCACCCTCGACGTACGCGAACGAGATGTTCAGGTTGTGCGGGAGCCGGCGCTCCGGGTGGCCGTTCAGGTACGCCTCGTCGACGTTGGAGAGGATCATGTCTTGCAGCCGATCACGCAGCTTCGCGAGCCGCGCGCCCTCTTCGGCCATGACCTCGCCGCAGATCTCGGCGGCGCGTCCGAAGCCGACGATGAGCGGCACCGGGAGGGTTCCCGACCGCATCCCACGCTCGTGTCCCCCGCCGTCGATCAGCGGCGCGATGCGCACACGCGGCGCCTTGCGCCGAACGTAGAGCGCGCCCACGCCCTTGGGGCCGTAGATCAGGTGAGCGGTGCACGACAGGAGATCGATTCCCGCCGCTTCGACGTTCACCGGAATCTTCCCGACCGCCTGCGTCGCGTCGGCGTGGAAGATGATCCCCTTGTCCTTGGCCAGCTTTCCAATCGCCGCCATGTCCTGGATCGTGCCGATCTCGTTGTTCGCGAACATGACCGAGATGAGGATCGTCTTGTCCGTGATCGCCTCGCGAATCGCGTCGAGCTCCACCAAACCGTCCGTCCGCACGGGCACGTACGTCGTCTCGAAGCCCTGCCGCTCCAGGCGCTTACCGACGTCCAGGCTCGCCCGCTGCTCGATGGCGGTGGTGACGATGTGGTTGCCCTTTTCCCGGTACATCTCGGCGACGCCCTTGACCGCGAGATTGATCGACTCGGTCCCCCCGGAAGTGAAGATGACTTCCTTGGAATCCCGGGCGCCGATGATCTTCGCGATCTGATCCCGCGCGCGGTCGACGGCGTTCTCGGCCTCCCAGCCGAACGAGTGGTTCCGGCTCGCCGGGTGGCCGAACTTCTCGGTGAAGTAGGGAATCATCGCCTCGACGACCCGTGGGTCTACGGGCGTCGTCGACTGCGAATCCATGAAAATCGGGAACTTCAGCATCTGGCTCTCTCCGTCTCGCCTGTGCCCTGCATCACTTGATTGTGAGGACCTCGGGGACGCCCTGGTTGCTCAGCTCGGCCAGGCTCATCGTGTCGAGCAGCTGGCTGATCGCCGTCTGCAGCTTCTGCACGGGCCGCTTGAGATTACACCGCTTCTCCTGCGGACAGCCCCCGTCCAGACAGCTGACGATGCTGATCGGTCCCTCGAGCGCGCGCACCACCTCGCCGACCGAGATATCCGCGGGGTGACGCGTCAGCGCGTATCCACCCTTGGGGCCGTTCTGGCTGACGATGAGCCGCCGCTTCGCGAGGCGCTGCAGGATCTTCGCGAGCAGCTCGGGCGGAATCCCGAACTCCTCGGCGATCCGCTTCGTGCTGACGGCGCCGAGGCCGTCGTGCGTGGCGATATAGTGGATCGCCATCAGCCCGTAATCTGCGCGCTTCGTAAAGCGGAGCATCGTCTCTACCCTCAGGTCCTTCCGAACACCTTGCAATGGCAAGGGCCTATCGCCGACTCTTTCGATCGGCGACTCTTTCAGTCGTATTCTCACACCCGGACGGCCTTCCGTCAACTCGAAAGGGCTGGAATGACTGAGAATCCCGCGTCCGAGCCGGGGGACACGCCCGGACGGCAGTGGGCTATTCGAGGAGCAAGTAGGCTTCTTCGAGCCTTTCCGGATATATACGACTCAGCTCAGCATACCGAGGTTGGGGCTCGGACGCAGGCGCTCCGAGGGGCCTAGCGCTCACCGACCCAGGCCTGGCGAAGCTCAGCCGCCGACACCTCCGGACGCGTCTCGTTGACGAAGATGCCGCCGATCCGGTTGGCGTGCTCGGGCTCGGGGACGATTTCGATGTGCCAGTGGTAGTCGTCACGGATCGTGGCCCAGTCCCCTTGCAGGATCCGAGAGCGGAGGTTGGGGGCGGTGTGAAGCACCATCTCGTAGCCGGGGTCTCCGAATCCGCGCGCGAGCGTGCGGAAGTAGTCGGAGAGGAGTCGCGCCAGATCACCGAGGTTCTCGATCTTGATCGCCTCCTCGAAGGAGCACGCGTGCTGCCGCGGGAGGATCCACGTCTCGAGCGGCACGCGCGGCGCGTACGGAACGACCGCGGCGAACGCCGGCGTCAGCCGCACGATCCGCTCCTCGGCGCCGATCTCCTGGCGCAGGATGTCACAGTAGAGACAGCGCCGCTTGTACTGGTAGTACTCGCGCGCCTCGCGCAGCTCGCGGCGCGTCTCGTCGAAGACGATCGGGATCGCTGTGACGCGCGAGTACGGATGGTGACCGGCCACTCCGGGTTTCTTGTGGCGTCGTGACACGAGGATGTCGCGGATCTGACCGTCGCGCTTGAGGTCGAGAAGCCGGTCGCGGTACATCCACAATACGGCCTCGAGCGCCGTGGGACCCATCGACGCGAGCGTGTCGTCGTGTCGGGGCGACTCGACGACGAGCTCGCTCGCGCCGCGCGGGTTGATCATGTCGAACATGCCGACGCCTTCGCGGACCAGCTCCCACTCGATCCGGAAATAGGCGTCAGGCTCGGGAACGACGCGGACCGTCCATCCCGGACTGTTCGGGGCCGAGCCCTCCGGGCGAAACGCGGTGATCTCCGGTCCGGTGAGGTGCTCGGCGCCGGGACAGTAGGGACAATCCGTCTGCCGGGCCGGCTTGGCCTTGGGCCGGATGAGGATCCAATGTCCTCGCGTCGGGTCCTTCCTCAGCTCATCCACGGGATCCCCCACTCACGGCTGATCACGCGGCTATCATAGCTTTCGGCGCGGCGCCCCTGCGCATACATTCGCGGCGCGGCGACGGGCGCCTCGGGCGAATGAACGGCGACGTAGGCGGCCGCGAACCGGCGGCCGCCTAGTCCTTGACCTGATTCTTGAGCTTCCTCAGGTGCTGGCGAGCGACGTCGACCCAGTCTTTCTCCGTGGCCAGAGGCGCGGCGAGCTCGATATAGCGCTCCCACTGGGCGATCGCCGCCTTGGGATCGACTTTCTCGTAGACGAGCGCGAGGTTGTACATGGCGCCCGTGTGCTTGCCATCGATCTCGATCACCTTTCGGTATTCCTCGGTGGCCTCCTTGTAGAGGCCCTTCTCCTCGTAGACCTCGCCGAGACCCATGTGCGCGTCCACCGAGTGAGGATCGAGATCGATCGCTTTCTTGTATGCGGTGACCGCCTCGTAGTAGAGACCCTTCTCGCCGTAGTAGATCTTCCCGAGACTCATGTGCACTCGCGGATTGACCGGGTTGTACACGAGCGCCTTCTGGTAGGCGGCGATGGCGCCATCGACGTCGCTCTTCGCTGCCTTGGCGTCGCCGAGGCCCACGTAAGCGTCGGCATAGAAGGGACGAAGCTCGATCGCCTTGCTGTACGCCTCGACCGCCTGATCGAAGAGCCGCCGCGGCTGAGAGAGGTAGAGATCGCCGAGCGCCTTGGCCGGCTCCGGGTAGGACGCGT
>Ga0209160_1004012_pt1 | contig 11873 bp, 10 predicted proteins | sample GraSoiAngelo_153_FD_186167 | JGI IMG/M metagenome (GOLD analysis project Ga0209160, IMG submission 186167) | Grasslands soil microbial communities from the Angelo Coastal Reserve, California, USA - 14_1009_12_40cm (SPAdes) (version 2) | ecosystem: Environmental > Terrestrial > Soil > Grasslands ...
CAAGGCCTCCGAGAAAGCAATCGTTGAGACGGCAACGGAGTTACTCCAACGCTCCCTCCTCAACATATCTCTCGCTCATCCGCCGATTCCGTATGTTATGAGACGTCCCTCAACCGGCTCCTCATGCGCATTTTGCGCATTTGCAAAGTCAACATGAGTCAAGTTGGGCTCATGTGTCAAAACTTGGTTTCTACATCTAGCCTTAGGGTCATGCACCTTCTGTTCACCGGGCTCGTCTTTGCGAGAGCTCAGGCTGACGAGAGGCAAAGAGATGCCCTTGGTCAAGCCAAAGTAGATTGTAGCCATTTGTCGCCATGTAACTCTGAAGCTTCGATTTCCCTGCTTGATCATGCAACTCGATCATCCATGAGCGAATCTTTCTCATGGAATCTGTCGCTCCTTCGAGAACATCGAACTCCGCCCCTTCCACGTCTAGTTTCACGAGATCAATCTCTTGGTAAGGGCGAAGCAGTGAGTCTAGCGTAGTTGCTTGAACGCTCGTCAAACCACCCTTAGGACTGTTCCGGGAGAGTAGCCTGCTTTCACTTAGTTGGGGCATTATGCCAAATCGTCTTCTGCCTTCCTCGGCAGCTACGGCCATCCTGATTATTGTGATGTTGCCTGCTTTTCTAAGGGTGATAACTCCCCTGAGAAAATCGGCGTTCGCCGAAAGGGGTTCAATCGCAATGACCCGGTCAAAGTTCCCGCTCAACAAGAGTGAATAGTGCCCATGATAGGCGCCAACGTCTACGAATAACCGTCCACGTTTCCCTTTCAGGTAGTCGCTCATTCTTGGCTCGATTATTCCCACGGTGCCGAGGAGTCTCCCTTCCAGCACAATGAGGGAAGCGTGAGGAAGGCCCACATGTCGGAGAACCCATGAGAGGTATGAAGAGAGGTCGGTCCAACCGAGCGTTTCAATCACGAGGAATCTATGATTCTTAGAGGTTGTGTGTTGCAGCAACCCAAGGACTGATAGGTAATAGCCGAAGAAGAGGTAGTATAGGAGCGAGCCTGGGAATCTCATCGTTCTCGGCTTCATCATTTGCAGCTCTGATTGATGTCCATCCTTGTATTCAAGACCTGCACATTTGGCATGGTCGCTTAGTTGAGACTACCTTGGGAACTTCTGGTGGATTTGATAGGGGCAAGCCGTGAGAGATTCATGGACTTTAGTGTCAGGGCGCCGAATCCGGCAAGCGTCAGGGTCAGTGCCCAGACTCCGTATAGGAGTACGATTATGCTCAGAGCGAGTGCCATTATCGAGAGGATCGCTTCGGCGATTGCGATTCTGTCTAGACGAACCTCGCGATGATACTGCTTGTTCATATCCGCTGCAAGGCCGTGTTTCGGTGTTCTGAAGAAGAAGCCTGTCTTTCCTCTCATTCCGTTCAGGAATCCGATCATGATCGCAGTCGTCATGCAGGAGCTCGTGTAAGAGAGTAAAGGAAGTAGGATTAGATTTCGCGGAGTCATTATTTTTTGAATATGAAGCGCGTAGATGCCTGAACCGAAGAAAGTGACCACAGGCAACGTGACGACGATGATGTAGATCGGGCTGGAGAATATCGAGTTTGAGGGGGCGGTCAGTCCGAAGATTAGTCCGAAGGCCGACACGAAGGTCACGACTATCCAGCTGAGTCCCTGGAAGGGTCCGACCAGGGTTGAGAAGAGGACGATTCTCCTCCACACAGAGAGCTTCTTGCAACTCAAGATCTTCCGCCCGTTGGCAATGGCACAGTTCGCCCATCCTTGAGCTACGCGGGCTGCCTGTTTCTTCCAGACCTCTAGGCTTGAGGGGTCCTCGCTGAATATTCTAACATCGCTCAGGTAAACTCCCCTATATCCTGCGCAGTATATTCTGAGGGAGAGATCGGCGTCTTCGACGACCGAGTCGTTCGGCCAGAAACCAACCTCCCTAAGAACGGCCATCGAGACTAGGACGAATCCGCCTTGGAACGAGTATGGAGCGTCGATCGAGTAGGCGCCCATCTTTGCAACGGTATCTCCCTGGTCCTGCTGGAGCGCAAATAGTCGGGTCGTAAAGTTCTGTTCTCGGTTGTAGTGGCCGACTCGAAATGAAACGAAGCCGATCCTGGGATCATGACTGGCGGCATTTAGCCCTCTCTTCAGAACGTCGGGCTTGACTGTCGAGTCTGCGTCTAACAGAAGGACGAAGTCGCCTTTCAGGAGTGGGGCTGCTTGATTCAGCGCGCCGCTCTTGAAGCCTGCCCGGCCCTTCCTCCTCGATACTACAGCATGAATCCCTAGATTGTTGAGTTCTAGAAGTTTCCCGTCGATGACGTCAACGGTCTCGTCGGATGAGTCGTCGGCTAGGACAACCTGGAGTTTGTCTTTGGGGTAGTCGAGGCTCTTGAGAGCGTCCAGGGTGTTGGCTACAACAAACTTCTCGTTGAATGTAGCTATCAGAATCGAGACAAGCGGTGTCTCTTGAAGCGGGGGTTCGTCCCCGAGAGATTTTGGATAGCGGAACGTGCTTAGGAAGAGAATCACGCTGTAGTAAGAGAACAAGAGCCCTGGCATACTGAATGCAAGCGAAATCCCGGAGATGTATATCCACGAGTCCAACTTGACCGTCACACATATGTTGCAGCTGACGCGAGTCTCATAGTGACTCTGATGACCTTTTGATGCTTGTTAAGATTCTGGAAACTGTTCGGCCTGACTTAGCTTCTCTTCCGGGATCAAGGGCTCGGGAAAACACTATTAATTCGCTTCGCGAAGGACGTGTCGTGTCGGACACGTGACCCTGAAGGCCGTCTTCCTAGATCGGGACGGTGTTCTGACACGAGAAAGACCCGACTATGTCAAGACACCGAACGAGCTTGAGATTCTGCCGGGGATCGGACCGCCCTTGCGTGCTCTTCGAGAGCGGGGCTTCCGACTCGTCATAGTAACCAACCAGTCTGTGGTTGGAAGAGGACTAGCCACTCACGACGATTTAGGCCGGATTCATGAGAAGCTCCAATCGGAGCTTAAACGAATGGGATGTTATGTTGACGCCATCTACTACTGCCCACACGTGCCCGAGGAAGGATGCAGCTGTCGAAAACCTCAGCCTGGCCTACTTCTAAAGGCTGCAAAGGACCTAGGGATCGATGTTAGTGAGTCTTGGATGATTGGGGACAAAGAGATTGATCTTGAGGCGGCCAAGAGAGCTGGATGTCGGGGAGTTCGAGTCGAAACGAACGTAGGAGATTTGCAACAGGCGGTCTCAAGTATAATCAGCGCCGAGAAAGAGACTGGGAACGTGAGATGATATGAGCGAGATTCGCGCAAGAGCTCCTCTCCGAGTGAGTTATGCGGGAGGTGGAACAGATGTCCCACCCTACCCGGGTTTAATGGGTGGAGTGGTTCTTTCCTCTACAATTCAGAATTATGCTTATTGCTCCATTACTCCTCGATCCGACGGGATGGTTACTGTCTCTAGAGAAGACCAAGACGTTTCGATAGGACCCGAGAGACTTGGTGAACTCAAGGGAAGTGGAGAGTTAGAGTTTGTCCGTGCTGTCGCGAAGCGTTTTGGTGTGGAGCAGGGTTTCGATGCCGGCCTCAGGTACGATGCTCTGCCTGGTACGGGGCTGGGATCTTCATCGGCACTCTGTGTTGCGCTCATAGGAGCTTTCCGGGAATGGAAAGGCACGTCGATGACAGACTATGAGATAGCAAATCTTGCGTACGATGTTGAGAGGAAGGATGTTGGGATTCCCGGGGGTCTGCAGGATCAATACGCGTCAACTTTCGGAGGTTTCAATCTTATCGAGTTCAAAAAAGACTCAAACATCGTCAATCCTCTCCGGATAAAGCGCGAAACCTTGAACGAGTTGGAGTACAGTAGTCTCCTCTGCTTTACCGGCATCACCAGAAGATCGGGTGGCATCCTTCAGAGGCAGATCGAATCATACGAACACAAGGAGTCGAAAGTGATGGAAGCTCTCGAGCGTATGAAGGAACTAACTCTTCAGATGAAGGACTCCCTCCTCACCGGCAATCTTAACGAGTTCGCTAGGCTCCTAAACTCGGAGTGGGTCACGAAAAAGGCGCTTGACTCTGCGATCTCAACCAATGAAGTCGACAGGCTTCTGCACGCCGCGCGAGAAAATGGGGCTATCGGAGGCAAACTTCTCGGCGCTGGAGGAGGAGGATTCTTGTTCCTATACTGCGAGCCTGGCAAACAGGTGCATGTAGAAAAGGCGGTCGAGAGCCTAGGCGGCAAGGCCTTCCCGGTCAGATTCGATCTCGAAGGTTTGCAAACCTGGCGAAGCCCAAAGTAGGATTCAACAGGTGATGCAAAAGTCCACAAGAGTTCACAGGCGAGCGGCCGAAGATGATCACGAAGTTTCTGCGGCGCAAGACGCAATACGAAAGAGCATCGAAACAAAACAACGGCTGGCTGAGGAGTGTCTGGACGATATTATTGAAATGGCTCACATGATTACGATTGCTCTAAGAAAAGGTCGGAAGGTTGTATTCTTCGGTAACGGGGGTAGCGCTGCCGATGCTCAGCATATTTCGGCGGAGCTTGTCGGAAAATTCAAGAGGGCGCGACCTGCTCTTAGAGCATCCGCACTGACGACGAACACGTCCATTCTAACAGCAGTAGGTAACGATATCGGTTTCGACGAAATCTTCTCCCGTCAAGTCCAAGCAACGCTGGAGCCGGAGGATGTGGCCGTAGGTATCAGTACCAGCGGTCGCTCAGCGAACGTCATCAAAGGCGTTGAGGAGGCGCGGAGAATCGGAGCGAAGACAATAGCCCTCACTGGCTCTGGAGGGGGACAGCTCGGACCAGTATGCGATCACAGTGTCATTGTACCTTCGGATGATACTCAGAGGATACAGGAATGTCATATCATGATAGGCCACATCGTCTGCGAACTGATAGATGAGACACTTGGAGATAGGTCCCATGCCTGATAGCCCTTGAATTTCAGCCCGAACCTCTATAGAAGATGCAAACCCATAGCTTCGTTTTCCACATAACCCTTAAGTGGGAAAAAACGATACTCTTGATTGTAGCACGAGCTGAAAGCCTGTAGACGTGGTCATCCGTATGGTCCTTTCCAAGTTTCTCACCCAACTTCACCAGTCTATAGACAGAGTCAAGGAATACATCGGGATGAGGGAAACTCAGGCCAAGCCCACGAGGTTGTCACGAATCGGCCTGGGTCTAACCGGCCTATTCTCAGTGGTGGCTGGGTTGTGGCTTGTGGCATTTGGGCCGAACATCGTCGCGATGCTGGTTCTCGCTTTTGGCCTTGCTGGATTTGGATTATTCAATCTGACATTTGCCTTCAGAAAAAATCTGACTCTCTCACGCGCTAACCAGCTTTCCCTATTTGGGAACCTTGTTTTGTTCATATGGCTGTACGTCGTCGCGTCAAAGCTCCTCTTCGTCAGCTACTCGACCGATACGGTGGTGGGGACCTACATGGGAATCCTGAGGGTCTTGCAGCTACAGAGTCCGTACGGTTTCTCCATCAAACCTCTGTTGGACAGATTTGGCTTCTCCCCATCGTTCTACACCCCGGGTGTTGACGGTTCCTTCGATTTTCATCTTGCCTATCCCTCGCTAAGTTTCCTTTCTATCGTCCCGTTCTACTTGCTCGGCCTGCACAATGTCAGAGATACTGTTTTCATCTTCCACATCATGTCAGTCCTCACGATATTCGCCCTGGCTCCCGCGAGGCTGAAGAGTGTCAGCGTTCTACCGTTTACGCTGTTCTCTGTCGTAATTGCGGGAAGTTGGACCGATAGCATCTGGGCCTTCTTCCTCGTTCTGACCGCAGTTCTCTGGTATCGTCATCCCAAGGCAAGCTGGGTCTCTCTCGGCCTTGCTGTCGCGGTTAAACAGATTGCTATCGTGATTGCTCCCTTCCTGTTACTGCGCCTCTGGAAGGAGACTCCGCAACATAGTTTGCGAAGTCTGACTCGAAGTATTGGTTTGATGCTCTCTGCTTTCTTCTTGCCTAATCTCCCGTTCATCTTCTACAGTCCAGGCTCCTGGTGGGCTGCGGTAGTGGCGCCGTTCCTGCCAAACGCCCCGGCTCAGGTTCCTGGAGGAATTGGTCTGTCGGGCTTTCTCCTAGACTTTGGAATTGCGCTCCCATCTTCCTTCTTCCTAGTCCTCATGGGAGGTGTCTCCGGAATTCTGCTCTATCTTTACGCCAAACATTATCGAGGCTTGAATAGCATAGTCTTTGCATTTCCGATCCTCATCTTCTTCTTCTATTATCGATCTTTCCCCAATTACATGGCCTACTGGCTATTCCCACTTGTCCTCGAACTATGTCGGCTTGGCGGTCCAAACCTCAGACTTGCGTTTACAACGAGACTGCCCAGCATCGCTTGGCGGCCTCCTACGGGAACCTTCCTAAGGATCTTGCGTCAACGACTGACACCCTCTGTTATGGTAGTAATGACGCTGACTGTGATTTTTGCAGGTGTTTCTGGGGCTTACATAACTCAGGCTTCGAATCCCCGGACTGCGATACAGATCAACGGGGTAATGGACCCTGACAGCATCGGGTCAGCTACGAAGATCAATGTGACTGTTACGAACCTGCTCGCGACACCAGTCCTACCCATCTTCTTTGTCAAGTATAGTCCCCTGACCTATTTCTGGGTGAACAATTCGACTTCGATACTGAGCAGCGGTTCTGCATCCTCTTATCTGATCAGCGCTCCCGATGCGTTGAGTGCCGTCCCTCGTGGTGACCAATTCCACATCGTGATTTATGACAAGTTGACTGGACAGCTGCTGGGCGAGTCATCCTCTTGGAAGTCAGACATTCCGGCTCCGTCCTTGGAGAACCCCGGGTTGAAGTGGTGGGTTCTGGACCCAAGCGTTGGGACCAAGGTTCCTTTCAACTGGAAACTCTCACTCTCCAACACGAACCCCGAATGGTCTGGCATCAGCCCGCTAGGAGTCAACGGGACAGGCGGTGTGCAGATGATGCTCAATTACACTTCACCGCTCGCGGGGATCGAGAAGTTGGCGCTGTCGCAGAAGGTCTTGCTAAACGCTACGAGTCTGAGTATTCATTTCAACCAGTCTCTCACGACGAATGTTGCAGCGAACCTCATCTTCGCCGCTAGCGTGGTTGACGGGACCCACAGCTTGTACTACATCTTCTCCGACCGTGCGACCCAACAGACAATCACGACATACGCCACCAATACAACGGTCGTCATTCCAACACAAAAGCTACAGTGGAACTCGATCGCTCTCAATCCACAACTGATCTGGAATGCTCAAGGCTGGGCGACGCCTCCGCAGGTTACCTTCACCGTATTTCTGGAATCGAATTCCCCAGGCGTCTACTACACGACCCTCGAAAGCTTCAGTCCTGCCTAGCCGCCGTTCCTTCAGTGGTTTACCGATCCCAGGCACATCATAACGATCAGTTGCAACTTAACCCATTTATTACGAACACCGCCGCCGTTCGGGACGAAGGCATGCAGCTTCATTGAAGGGTCTACTTTTGGCCGGCGGGCATGGAACGAGACTCCGTCCGTTGACCTACACTGGGAACAAACACATGCTTCCCATCGCCAACAAGCCCATGCTCATGTACGGGTTCGACCAGCTAAGAGCCTCTGGTATCAGCGAGATAGGAGTAATCCTGGGACCCCTGCAGGAAGGAATCGTCGAGGCCCTAGGGGACGGTTCAAAGTTCGCAGTGAAAATTACCTATATCGAACAGCCAGACCCTAAAGGAATCGCACACGCGGTTCTGATCTCTCGAAAGTTCCTGAGAGACTCACCCTTCATCGTACACTTGGGGGATAACCTGCTCAAGGACAATATCCCAAAATTGGCCTCAGAATTCCAGAGTTCCGATGCCGACGCCAGTGTTGTTCTCACGCGAGTCAAAGACCCCGAAAGGTTCGGAGTTGTGGAACTAAGAAATGGGAAACTAGTCAAGCTAGTTGAGAAGCCCAAGCAATACATCAGTGACCTAGCTCTAGCTGGAGTCTACTTCTTCCGCTCCACAATTTTTTCAGCTATTGAGAAATTGAAGCCGAGCTGGAGAAACGAGTTGGAGATTACTGACGCGATCCAAGCTTTGTTGGACGCGGGTGGCAAGATAACATACCACGAGGTCTCAGGCTGGTGGAAGGACACAGGCCGTCCAGAGGATATTCTTGAAGCAAATCAACTGGTGCTGAGAGACCTGAAGCCCTCTATGAGGGGTAAGATCGAAGAAGGCGTGGCCATCTCTGGCAACGTCGACATCGGTAACGGTTCCGTTGTGCGGAAAGGGACGGCCTTGAGAGGACCCGTAATCATAGGCGATAATTCCGAGATTGGGGCAGGCGCTAAGGTGGGACCTAACATGTCAGTGGGGAGCCGAGTAAGAATCATGCGTGCGGAGATAGTAGATAGCATCATCCTGGATGGTGCTTTGGTTGATTGCAAGGAGAGGATAGTGGACAGCATCATCGGAAAGGATTCCAGGATTGTTTCTACGGATACTTCCTCGCCCAGAAGGAGGAGCTTTGTGGTGGGCGAGAGCACGTTCGTAAGCCTCTAACTTAGAGTCTAGAAAAGACAACTCGATATTGAATCGGGATTTCTCGCGTCACCTAATGCCTAGCATTGATGTTTCCAAGGAGCGTTGGATAGAATCTTCGTGGTGGCTAGAGGTTTCCACCAGGAAGCGTTTTCTCGATACCACTTTACCGTAAGGGCCAACCCGTCTTCAAATGAGTGGGATGGTCTCCAGCCGAAGCTTCGACGAGCCTTTCCGGAGTCCAGGCTATACCTGAAGTCGTGGCCAGGTCTGTCCTCTACATTGACTACTCTTACCGACGGATCACCAATTTGCTTGAGCAGGCGGTCTGCGACATCTCTATTGGTCAATTCATTTCCTGCTGATACGTTGTAGACTTCTCCAGGGGGGGCTTTCTCGATTACTTGTTCGATAGCTTCGCAAAAGTCATCGACGTATATCCAATCGCGAATTTGGTGGCCCCCACCGTACAGGGGGACACTCTTTCCGTTCAGAGCTCTGATAATGGATTTTGGAATAAACTTCTCCGGATGTTGGCGTGGTCCGAAGTTGTTGGTGCAGCGTAGAATGATGACGGGAAGGTTAAAGGTGGTTTTCCATGCGTTGGCCATTAGATCGGCAGACGCCTTGGTCGCCGAGTAGGGGCTAGATGGGTTCAGAGGACTGTTCTCATCGAACGATCCCGAGTTAGTTGATCCGTAGACCTCGTCAGTTGAGATGTGTACTAGCTTGTTGACTTTGTTCCTTAGCGCTGATTGAAACAGGTTGTACGCGCCCTTCACATTGCTGTCGAAAAATGGTTCTGGATTGGCTATGCTTCTGTCTACGTGAGTCTGGGCTGCAAAATTGACCACGGTGTTCGCGGTTCTCAACGCTCTGCGCGTAAAGTCATAATCTGTAAGGTTGCCCTTCACGAACCGGTATCGCTTGTTGTTCCTCAGCTCCCGCACGTTCGCTGGGTTGCTCCCGAGTCCCTTGCAATCGATATTCGTTATTGTGAGGTCCTCGCGGGAGCGAAGGATGTGATGGATGAAATTGCTACCTATGAATCCCAGACCGCCGGTGACGATCAGGTTCTCCAAGGAATCTCCGGCCAATCGATGGTTATTTGGTCAGACATCGTGAGACTATGGTGCGAGATGATGGGTCAAGCTTGAAAAGGCTAACCTCGGAAATAGGAACTTGCGCTTGGATAGACTGCTCCTAATTGGGTCCACTGGACTCGTCGGCTCAAAAGTTGCTTCACTTGCTTCGAAGCACGGATTTGAAGCATATAATACTCGACATACCCGACAAACGCTCTACTCCGATTCTGCAGAATTGGACATCACCGACCGAAGAGCTACTCTAGAATTAGTCGAAAAAATACGACCCCGCGTCATTGTCAACACTGCAGCTTTGACAAACGTCGATTACTGTGAGACTCACAGGGACGAGGCCCAGAGAGTCAATACCGACGGAGTGAAGAACCTCGCCGAAGCGGCCCGGAAGAACGAATCCCGTCTCATCCAAGTATCTACCGATTATGTGTTCGACGGAGCGACAGGACACTATGCGGAGGCTGACACTCCAAATCCGCTCCAGTACTACGGTCAGACTAAGCTTGAGGCCGAGAAAATAGTCTCAGAACTCCCAAGCTTTGCGATTGCGAGGCCTAGTGTGATTTATGGATGGGCCTCTCTTCACCCCACGGGAGAATCCGGCTCAGCGAAACCGATGAACTTCGCCATGTTCGTCCTTGACAAGCTAAAGAAGCGTGAGACAGTGAGAGCGATTAGAGACCAGTATGCCTCTCCGACCTTCGCAGACAATCTCGGCGCAGCTTTGCTTACACTTGCAAGCGGTCGTCAGAACGGAATCTTCCACGCAGCGGGCAGATCATGCCTGAGCCGGTACGAGTTTGCTATCAAACTGGCCGAATCATTCGGTTACTCAACCAGACAAGTCGAGCCAGTTTATTCCAGCGAGTTTAAGCAACTCGCCAAGAGACCCAAGAATAGTTGTTTACGAGTGGATAACGCTGAGAAATCTCTTGGGATTGCCTTCTTCACTGCAGAACAAGGGATCAAAGAAATGAAGAAGCAAGAATCACTCTACGCAAGTTTCTCTTCATAGAACTGCTATTTGTGGGGGGGCTTGTTCCAGTCGAACGACTTGGTCGTTCTAGGGTCCACGATTTTCGGATCGTTCCAGTCTCTCCGTTCCTCGTCAGGGTTCTTGGCATCATAGAAACGGTTTACCCAATAGACGGTCAGAGACGGCATGTCGCCCAATGCCTTCGTTCCATGCCAATAGAAGCCCGGGATCCTGACCACCTGGAGTCTATCTTCGCTCGTAACGATCTCGTCTAGTTGACCTTTGGTTGATGAGCCCTGCCTGTCGTCATAGGCGCAGATCTTCATGGACCCTCTTAACACGATAAAATAGTCTACTTGGCCTCGATTGTGTCTATGCCAAGCCCGAATCATTCCTGGATAACTAAACGACAAGTTGGCTTGGACGATAGTGTCGTCTTCCAGCAGCTCTTTCCAATCCTGTCTTATGATCTCGGCAAAGAAGCCTCGTTCGTCGATATTCTTTCTGAGATCGTAGGTCCTGACGCCCGCAAGCATAGCGTCCCGCTACGTGAAGTATGCTTCTATTAAGATAAACTCAGCAAATCCCTAATTCAGGGATTGCCACGAACGCTCCTACAGCAACGGAGTTTATGGGGTGAGGACCTGCCTCAACTTTGAGACCTCGTCCCCATACATTCTCGAACGCTGCTCATAATTGCGATCCCTGTTCTCGCGCAGTTCGGCGAGAAGGACAGAATCTTCCGTTACTCTCTTCAACGCCGCCCTAACTGTCTCGGGAAGGAAATCATCTACCTCAACAATTGCACCGTCAAACAGTGAGCGAAGAAGCGAGTCCTTGAGAACTATTGTAGGGATTCCGTAAGCCAAGTATTCGTGTATTGCGTGGGGAACAGTGTTCAGTTCAGTACTCAGCGAGAGTGCCACGTCAGCACTTCTCTTGAGCGCTTCGTAATCTGCATCAGGGAGGTAGCCTGGATAGATTACGTTCCTGTCGAGATCGAGCCGAGCTATTCTATGCCCTAGCTTCTCGCGCTTCCCAGTGATTACGAGAAGATAGTCTGGAAATCCGCGGACCGCAGCGACCTCTTCTTCCAGCAGTTCTTGCGGGTGTCCGCCATGGGCTGCAATAACCAGGAAGCGATGCGGTGGAAGAGGGTTGGACGCCCATTCGCTTTTTTTCTGCTGGGTAGTTGCTCGTTTCGGAATGAAGTCGTGATAGGTGAAGGAGTCGGTCGCACCTCTGGCTCGCAGTTCTCCT
>Ga0209160_1004018_pt1 | contig 11853 bp, 13 predicted proteins | sample GraSoiAngelo_153_FD_186167 | JGI IMG/M metagenome (GOLD analysis project Ga0209160, IMG submission 186167) | Grasslands soil microbial communities from the Angelo Coastal Reserve, California, USA - 14_1009_12_40cm (SPAdes) (version 2) | ecosystem: Environmental > Terrestrial > Soil > Grasslands ...
CTTCGACGCGAATCGCGTCGCCGTGTCCTCGCTGCCCTGCCTGAGGAAGTTGAGGACGAACTCCCGGCGCCGCTGGATCGACGAGAGCGTCCGCGACGTCGTGTCGATCGAGATGAGCACGAGGGGAGGCTCCGTGGAGAGACCGACGAACGTCTGCGTGAGCAGGCCCTTCGGCGCGCCATCGGGGTCGAGCGTCGTGACCACGACGACGCCCGTCGGGAACGAGCCCGAGATCTGGCGGAACAGATCGCGCGAGACCGGCACGGGAGGACGAAGCCTAGCGGGCCCCGGGGCGTCGTGACCGTGACCGGCCGCGAGACGGGCCGGCCTGCATCCGCGGGTGCGCATTCGTGACCGTGACGACGTTGCCGTCGGGGTCGGCGAACGTGAACGAGCGGTGCCCGGTCGTGCGACTCGACTTCGGGGACCCGCACTCGACGCCCGCGTCGACGAGACGCCCCCGGTACGCGTCGACGTCGTCGGCCGCGAGGTCGAAGGCCAGCTCGCCCCGCCGGCCGGGCTCGAGGAAGAGATCGACGTCCCCGACCTCGAAGATCGACACGACGCCCGCGTAGGCGACGGTGAGCCGGAGCCCGACGACGTCGCGGTAGAACGCGGTGAGCTTCGTGAGGTCGGACGTCCGTACGCCGACGTGCCCGATCGCGACGATCCCTGCCACGCTAGCGGCCCCGCAGGTACGCGTCCTGTCCTTTGATCCAGTCCTCGCGCGGCGGGCTGAAGATGTCGAGGTCGTAGGTGTCTTCGAGCGCCGTCGCCGAGTGCGGCTCGTTCGACGGGATGATGAGGACCTCTCCCGCACGCACCTCGTGGATCTCGTCGCCGTCGGCGCCGAGCACCAGACGCAGCGCGCCGTCGATGATGAAGGTGATCTGCTCGGCGACGTGGACGTGGCGAGGGACGGTCGCTCCTTTCTTTATGAACACCTGCGCGACCATCGCGCGCTCGCCGTGAAAGAAGCGGCGCTCGATCCCGGGCATGAGCTGCTCGCGCGGGTTGTCCTCCCACCGCTGTTTCTTGCCTCTCAACGTTGGTTCCTCCTTGTGGAAAACGCCGAGGGTACTAGTACGGTCGGGCGCCGGCCCGGCGTTTCATAACACCCCGCTTGGCTCAAGCGTTCTACGCGAGGAAGGAGGCGACATGTTCGCCAAGCTCATCACGCTGCTTCTGCAGTCGAAGGCCGCGGCGCTTACCGGCGTCTTCGTCATCGGGACGACCGGCGCGCTCGTGAGCGCGACGACACAGAACGGCGTGACCACGGTCACGATCACGCAGACCTCGCCGACGACAGTGGTGGAGTCGCCGAGCCCGGTCGCGTCGCTCAACAGCAACCTGATGCCTGTGTCGAGCCCGACGACGCTCACGCCGTCGGCCACACCGTGTGACGACCAGGCGCACGCACGTGCCGACGCGGTCCGCAGGATGAACGGCGAGTTCAACAAGGACCACCAGGGCCTCGGCCAGCTCGCGCGCATCAACAGGACCGCCAAGGACCTCGAGACCCTTCGCACGGCGGACGTGCTCATCAAGGGCATCCGCCAGGCCGCGGTCAAGGCGATCCAGGCGACCAACACGTGTGCGGACAACGAGGACGAGAACGACACGGACGAGCACGCCACGGACAAGGCCAAGGCGGCGGACGACGAGGACAAGGACGAGCACGAGGACGTTGACAAGGGCGAGGTGCACGCCGCGAACAGCGACGAGCACCACACGGCCGCCCCGATCACGTTCTCGGGCACCGACCCTAAGGCGATCGCCGACGAGGCCGTCGCGGCCATGAAGCTCGCGTTCGAGACGGCGAAGAACAGCGTCCCCAACCAGGTGACGACCCCGACCTCGCCGCGGAAGCCCGAGCCCAAGCACGAGGGCGATCGCTCTCGTCACGACGACAAGGGCCACCACTAGTACTAGTCATCACCGACCCCCCTGCGTCGAGCGGCCCGCCCCCCGGCGGGCCGCTCCATTTCTCCCCCATGTGAGGGGCGCCGTAACAGCCTGGTAGCCGCCTAAATGCTCCTCAGGCTCGCTCGTTAGACAGTCGGACGGAGGTGCACATGCTCGCCAAGCTGCTCGCGATGCTTTCCGCCGCGAAGGGCGCCACGATCGCCGTGGTCGTCGTCGCCGGCGCGGCAACGGTCACCGTCGGGGCGACCACGCCCGAGGTACAGGACGCGGTGCGTCAGGTCGCGAACACCGTCGGCATTTCGACCGAGAACGACTCTGACAACGACAAGGACTGCAAGGGGCAGCCGGTGGTCGTCGCCCAGCGCAACGCCGCCGACAAGCTCCTCCGCGCCTCGTACCAGGACCATCACAAGAAGCTTCTCGACCTGCGTCAGGGCGGCTCGAAGGATCTCGACAACCAGCAGGTCAACGACGTCATCAAGAAGTACGACGACAGCCTCCGCGACACCGTGAACGTCGCGCTCAACAAGGTCGCGTCGCAGACGCTCGGCCGCGAAGGTCAGCTCGGGGCCACCGGCGCGACTGGTGCCACGGGTGCCACCGGCGCCACGGGTTCGACCGGCGCGTGCGGCCCGACCGGTGCCACGGGTGCGACCGGCGCCACAGGCGCGACGGGTTCGACCGGCGCGAACGAAGAGCACGGCCGCGTCGAAGTCGCGAACCGCACGACGCTCAACACCGACCTCGCGGCGATCGTCGAAAAAGCGAAGAGCGACATGGACGACGCCGTCACGCACGCGACGGCCGATCTCGCGCTGCTCAAGCCGGCCGAGCGCGGCAAGCCCGAGGACAAAGGCGGGAAGCCCTAGCTAGCGAAAGCTCCTCTCCGCTCAGAAACCGCCGCCGATGCCATCCCCGGCGGCGGTTTCATTTGTACGGAGAGCTCGTCGGGATCAAACGCTGCGCCACTCTTGCCTGACCCAGCCCGATAGAATCAGGTCTTCGCGCGTCAATCCTTCCGGCGCAGCACGACGGTCGTGCAGAGGACTGTTAATCCTTTGGTTGGAGGTTCGAATCCTCCCGCCGGAGCAGGTCCACCCTTGACCCGGGGTGACGATAGAACTAACGTTCGATCGTGCAGATTTGTCGGGCCTGCGGTACGCCGTTCACGAAAACCGTAGTCATTGACGGCAAGCGACTGGACTTCCGTGGCCGCAAGCACTGCCTGACGTGCCGGCCGCATCGACCGCTCGCCGGTCCACGCAAGAGCGTTCCGCGACGAACGCAACTGAAGACGTGCGAGCGGTGCGGGACCTCGTTCCCTGCGAAGATCGCGATCGATGGCAAGACCCGCTCGTTGTACCGCCGTCATTTCTGCCTTGAATGCTCGCCCTTTGGCGCCCACAACACGTCGAAAACGCCACCGGGAACGATCTCCGACGCGGAGCTGATCGAGCATCGCCGCTGGCGCCCACAACACGTCGAAAACGCCACCGGGAACGATCTCCGACGCGGAGCTGATCGAGCATCGCCGCCGTCGTCGCAACGCGAAGACGTACCGCTACCAGAAGAAGCAACGCAAGCAGTTGAAGCTCGAGCTCATGAGCGAACGCGGTGGACAGTGCGAAGCCTGCAGTTATCGCGGCTCCATCGCGGCGCTCGAGTTTCATCACCGCGACCCCGGCGCAAAGGAATTCCGAATCAGCAGCATGAGCGTGTCGCGGGCGCGGCTCTGGCTCGAGGCCGCTAAGTGTGAACTCCTTTGCGCGAACTGCCACCGCGCCCGGCACATCGCGACGTCGAGCCGAGAGGAGGCAACGACGGTCGAATATCGCCGGCGACTGAAGCGGCGCGCGGTCGAGCATCTCGGCGGCCTCTGCGCCGGCTGCGCTCGGTCGTGGCCCCATCAAGTGTTCGAGTTCCACCACCTCGATAGCACGACGAAGAACTTCGGCATCTCCGAGGACGGGATCGCACGCTCGTGGGAGAAGACGGAGCAAGAGCTGCAGAAATGCGTTCTTCTCTGCGCGAACTGCCATCGAGAGGTTCACGCCGGCGCTCGCCGGATCGAGGAGGGCCTACCGGGTCTGGCCGAAGCCACGCACCCGTACGCGGCGTAATCTCGGCGACCGATGGACGCAGCGGTCGCCCGGTGACGACGCCGACGCCCCGGCGCGTGCTCGCGTTCGTCATCCTCCCGGGCGTCGTCGTCCCGGCGTCCACTGGCGCCATCGACCTGTATCTGCGCGCGCACACGCCCTGATGCAGCCGCGCGAATTCCTGCGGCGGCTTCCCGGTGCGGTCCAGGCGAAGCTCCCGGCGGACCTCGCGGGCTGCTCGTCCGGCTTCGGCTTCTCGCTCGTGCAGCTCTGGTACGGGAACCGGGCGCTCCACTACGAGGCCTGGCTCCGCCACCGGCAGGACGTGATCGAGATCGGCCTCCACTTCGAAGCCGACCCGCTCACCAACATGCGGCTCCTCGCGGCCTTCCGCGCCCGCGAGCGCGTGGTGCGGAAGGGCCTGGGCGACGGAACGCACATCGAGGAGTGGGACCGCGGCTGGACGCGCCTGTGGGAGCCGGTGTCGCTGGCGCATCGAGGAGTGGGACCGCGGCTGGACGCGCCTGTGGGAGCCGGTGTCGCTGGGGACGCTCGACGAGGCGCTCCTCGAGCCTCTTGCGTCGCGCCTCGCCCGCTACATCACGACGTGCGAGCCGCTGCTCCGCGAGGAGCTGCCCGCGGACGTGCCCTGGGAGCTCAGACCGCTGCGGGCACCTTCCCGAACGCCTCGCGGTAGAACGCGATCGTCCGCGTCCACGACGCGCACGCTTGCTCGTAGCCCGCGGAGCGCTCGTCCTCGAGAAAGGCCTTGAGGAACCCATGACCGAGACCGGGATAGATACGGATGTCGTGGTAGAAGCCGGTCTTCTCCAGCCGCGCGTGGAGCTTCTCGACGTTCTCCATGCCCACGCCGGTGTCCTGATCGCCCCAATGGCCGAGGAGCGGACCCTTCATGCGGTCGGCCACTTCGAGCGGAGCGGGCCGGTCGTTCGGCGCCGAGGTGCTGGACGCCGGGAACCCGTAGTAGCTGACCGACGCGGCGAGGTCCGCCCGCTCGGCCGCGAGGTTCAGGACGAACGTGCCGCCCATGCAGAACCCGATCGTGCCGATCCTGCCATCCACCTGCGGTCGGCGACGTAGCGAGTCGATCGCCGTGTTGAGATCCCGGAGCGCCTGCTTCTCGTCGAGCTTCTGACGACGCGCCATGGCGGCCTCGCGTGTCGGCTCGGGCAGCGCGCCCTGACGGAAGAAGAATTCGGGATCGCACGCGACGAAGCCGGCCTGCGCGAGCCGCCTCGCCAGGTGCTCGTAGAAGTCCGACCGGCCGAAGACGTCATTGATGACGAGCACCGCCGGGGCGGGCGTTCGCTCGGGCCATGCGATGAGTGCGGCCATTCCCTCGCCGCCCGCCAGCTCGATCGCGACCTCCTCGGTCCGGACGTTCGGCAGGGGCGTGCCCGCGGGGACCTCGGGATGGCACATCTCATCGACCTCCTGGTCTTCTAGCGCCGTCTGGCGGCGTCGACCGCTTCGTTCGCGTTCGCGATGAGACGCTGCGCGCCGCCGAGAGCGCGCGGCACGTCGAAGCGACGATCGAAGTTCCCGAGGTTCTCCGCGGCCTCGATCGCCTCCTCGAGCGCGGATTCCGCGAGCCGAAGCGCCGACGCGAGACGCTCGAGCTCCCCTTGATCGACCTCGCGCTCCGCCACGACGTTCCTCCCGGGAGCAGACCGTGAGGCCTGACAGTACTGTGCGCCGCGGCATGGCGCGCGACGTCGGCATCGGCATCGGGAACGAGCTCGGACTCAGCGAAGCGGAGCGCACGCAGCTCGTCGACGAGGCCGCGCGGCTCGGCTACACGTCCGCGTGGACCAACGCGCGAGGCTTCGAGGCTCTCGACACGTGCCTTCGCTGGTGGGAGGCCGCGAGCCTGCTCACCGGGGTCTCCGTCGTGCCGACGCCCGGGCTCGATCTCCACGAGCTCGCGGCTCGGGCCAGGCGCGTGGATGCGGCGACGCACGACCATTTCATCCTCGGCATCGGCGCGGGCGGGGTGCGCGATCCCGAGTGGCGGAAGGCGCACGCCATGGAGGACGCGCGGCCGATCCCCACCATGCGCGATCACCTCGTCACGCTCCGCCGCGACAGCGGCGCGCCGGTCTACCTCGCCGCGCTCGGGCCGCGGATGCTGCGCCTCGCCGGCGAGCTCGCCGACGGCGTGATGCCGAACTGGATGGACCCCAAGCAGCTCGCGTGGGCGCGCGAGCGCGTCGCCGAGGGCGCGCGGAATGCCGGCCGCGCCCTGGAGCGCATCGTGTTCGCGCAGTACGTCCGCGTCTCGGTGGACGACGATCCGGCGCTCGCGCGGCGGGCGCTCGCGAAGGCGGCCCTTGGGTACGCGCTCCCGCCCTCCGTCCACCGGCGCGGGGGTCACTACCGCGCGGCGTTCGAGCGGATGGGGTTCGCCGCGGAGCTCACCCGCCTCGAAGCGCTGCGGGAGCGCGGCGCGGGCGAGGACGCGCTCGCGGACGCGTGCGCCGACGAATTCCTGCGCGCCTGCGGCGCCTGGGGACGCCCCGACGAGGTCACGGCGCAGCTCCGGCGTCTCGCGGTGGGCCTCGACATCGCGATCGTGCGGGTGGTCATGGCGCGCTCCGGCATCGCGGCTGCACGGCTCGTGGTCGAAGCCTGCGCGCCCGCGCGCTGGTCATAGGAGGAGAACGACGATGCCGACGACTCACGAAGCGAACGCGACCTGGCAGGGCGACCTGCAGACGGGCAAGGGAACGGTGTCGCTCAAGAGCGGCGCGCTGCGACAGGCCGCGACGTCGTGGAAGGAGCGCACCGAAGGGACCGGCGCGGAAGGCGCCACCAGTCCCGAGGAGCTTCTCGCCGCGGCGCACGCGAGCTGCTTTTCGATGGCGCTCTCCGCGCGCGTCGCGAAGGCGGGCGCGCCGGCGACGAAGCTCGAGGTGAGCGCCAAGGTGACGTTCGGTCCGCTGCCGGGCGGCGGCAACGGCGTGTCGTCCAGCGCGCTCTCGGTCCGCGCGTCCGCGCCGGGTCTCACCGCGGAGAAGCTCCGCGAGCTCGCCGAGGACGCCGCGAAGAACTGCCCACTCTCGAAGGCGCTCGAGGGGAACGTCGCGATCTCCGTGCAGAGTGCGCTGGTCTGATGCCCGCACGTCCAGACCGCTCGTCACCGCTCGAGCCGATCCGCCGGGTCCCGCAGATCCGCCAGTACGCGTCCGATCCCGTGCCCGATGAGGTCATCGACCAGCTCCTGGAGCTCGCGCGCTGGACGGGTAGCTCCAAGAACGGCCAGCCCTGGCATTTCATCGTGGTCCGTGACCACGAGCGCCTGCGAAAGATCGCGGCGCTGCGCCCGAACATCGGCTGGGCCGCCGCCGCGCCCCTGGGCATCGCGATCGTGTTCCCGGCGGGGAGCTCGCTCGGCGAGGCGTATGACGAGGGTCGCGTGACTGAGCGCCTGCTCACGGGGGCGAAGCTGCTCGGCTACGGCGCCGGCGTCGCGTGGTTCGGGGAGCCGCCGCTCCAGGCCGAGGCGAAGCGGATCCTCGGCATCCCCGAGGATCGGCACGCCCGTCAGATCGTGACGATCGGCCGCGCGACCTCGACGAAGGACCCTCGTCCGACCGGCCCGCCGCGCGGACGCAAGCCGCTTTCGGAGCTGGTCAGCTACGAGCGCTGGGGCCGCGCGAAGGGGTCCGGACGGCCCAGGTAAGCCTCTTCAGGGAAAGCCTGCCGCGACCACTTGGTCGCGGCAGGCCCTCGCCGTCACGTACCACTCGGAAGACCTCGACTAGAGTTCCGGCCATCGACGACCACGCGCGGCTTCGAAACACGCTGGGGGACGTTGCCGCAATGCAATGCATCGGCGTGTTCGCCAGGTTGGACCTCGCCGACATGCTTGCGGACGGCCCAAAGGACGTCGACTGGCTCGCACGAAAGGCCGGCGCACACGCGCCCTCTCTCCTGCGCTTGCTTCGCGCCTTGGTCCGACTGGAGATCGTGAATCAGGTCGATGAGCGAACCTTCGCGCTCGCGCCGCTCGGGGAACCGCTCCGGCGCGACCATCCGCGTTCACTCGCACGTCTTGCCGCGCAACGGACCGACCCGTGGTGGCAGGCGTGGGGTGTCCTGTACCACAGCATCAAGACGGGTGGGACGGCGTTCGAGCACGCTTACGGAGCGCCGTTCTTCTCGACCCTCAGCAGCGACCCGGAAGCCGCGGCGCGATTTGACGACTACATGAGCGAGCTCGCGGTGCCGCTCGCGACCAGCGTCGCCCAGGTGATCGATCTGGCCGGGACCGCGCACCTCGTCGACGTGGGCGGTGGCCGCGGGACATTCGCGATCGAGCTCGCGCGACGCTGGCCCGCGCTCCGCGCGACGGTCTTCGACCTGCCCGGTGTGGCGCAGCGCGCACGAACGGAGATTGAAGCCGTGGGCCTTTCGAAGAGATGCGACGCCGTCGGTGGCGATTTCTTTGCCGAGATCCCACCCGCTGCGGACGCGTATCTGCTGTCGCACGTGATCCACAACTGGGGCGACGACGAGGCCGTCAAGATCCTCTCACGGATCCACGACGCGATGGCGCCGGGAGCGAAAGCCTACGTCGTGGAATCACCCATCCCCGCAGGAGCCCAACCCTTCAAGGCGGCGCTTCGTGACGTCGCGATGCTCGTCCTGCTCGGCAGCCGCGAGCGGACGATCGCGGAATACCGCGCCCTGCTCGGCGCTGCCGGCCTGACGCTTCGGGAAGACGTCGTCACGGACGCAGCGGCCGGGGAACACATCCTTATCGCGACCACCCCATGAGCCGGAAGGATCGGTCGCGCGTGGACGGTCTGGGCCGCGACTTCGTCGCGGCCCATTTCCTTACTCCAGGTAGTCCTTGAGCTTGCGACTCCTCGACGGGTGCCGCAGCTTGCGCAGCGCCTTCGCCTCGATCTGGCGGATCCGCTCGCGCGTCACGTTGAATTCGCGGCCGACCTCCTCGAGCGTGCGCGTGCGTCCGTCCTCGAGACCGAAGCGCAGCTGCAGGACGCGCCGCTCGCGGCCGGTGAGGCCCTCGAGGACGGACTCGACCTGCTCCTTGAGGAGCTTGTGGCTCGCGGCGTCGCTCGGCGCGAGCGCCTGGTTGTCGGGGATGAAGTCGCCGAGGTGGCTGTCCTCTTCTTCGCCGATCGGCGTCTCGAGCGAGACCGGCTCCTGCTGGACCTTTACGATCTCGCGGACCTTTTCCTCGCTGATGAGCATCCGCTCGGCGATCTCCTGCGCGGTCGGCTCGCGGCCAAGCTCCTGCAGGAGGCCGCGCGAGACGCGGATGAGCTTGTTGATCGTCTCCACCATGTGGACCGGGATGCGGATCGTCCGCGCCTGGTCGGCGATGGCGCGCGTGATGGCCTGGCGGATCCACCAGGTCGCGTAGGTCGAGAACTTGTAGCCCTTGCGATAGTCGAACTTCTCCACCGCGCGGATGAGCCCGATGTTCCCCTCCTGAATGAGGTCGAGGAAGCTCATGCCGCGGCCGATGTACTTCTTCGCGATCGAGACGACGAGCCGGAGGTTCGCCTCCGTCAGGTTGTGGCGCGCGTCGTCGCCCTTCTGGATGAGCTCGTCCGCGAGCCGGCGCAGGGCTCGCTGCTCGTCGTTGTCGGACTGCGCGAGCTTGTCCAGGTTCTTCACGAGGATGTCGCGCAGCTCCTGGCCGAGCATGACGAGCTCGCCGAGGCGCTCCGCGCCTTCCGCCGGGCCGTGGATCTTCGCGTACTGCGGGAGGATCCGGAACGTGAGGCGCTCGGGGTCGCGGCGCGCCGCGTCGATGAGCGAGACGGTCTCCTCGATGAGGACCTTCGCCTCGAAGCTGATCTCCTTGCTGTTCGCCTCCGCCTCCAGCGGGTCGCGCAGCTTGAGGAGCCGGTTCGCGACGCGCTTGAGCTCCTTCGACGCCTCCTCGTCCTCGAGCGTGAAGCGGAGCGCCTTCACGGTGAAGCGCGTCGCCTCGTCGACGTACTCCTTCGGGCGGCCGAGGGCCATGCGCTTCTTGACCTCGACGCCGAGCTCGTACAGGTGGACGACCGAGAGGGACGGGGACACGAGCGCCTGCTCGCCGAGCTCGATCGACTTGGCGAGGTTGACCTCCTCCTCCGCCGTGAGGAGCGGGACCTTCCCGATCTCCTTGAGGTACATCCGGACCGGGTCGTCCACGCTGATGAGGTCCGAGGCGAGGACGGAGGCGATCGAGTCCTCGCGCTGGAGCTCCTCGGCCTCTTCCTCTTCCTCCTTGACCTGGGCCCACGTCGGGCTGCGGTCGGCCTCGAGGATCTCGACGTTGTTGTCGTCGAGCGTGAGGAGAAGCTCTTCGACTTCGCCCGGCTCGGCGTCGGGGAGCGCGCGGACGAGGTCTTCCTGCGTGATGTACCCCTGCTGGCGGCCGCGCGCGACGAGGCGCTCGGCGGCCTCGCGGTGCTCCGGGTGGATGCCCGCCTTTTCCGGCGCCGTCTGCGTGGTGGTCGTCTCTTTGGTGCTTGCCTTCATTCGATCCTCTGCTCCAGATCTGCCGCCTGGAGGACGGTGCTGCGCTCCCGGCGCTTCATGAGCTCGTCGAGCTCGGATGCCAGCTGCGCCACTTCCCCGTCCAGTGCACCCACGCCGCCTCCTTCGCCGCGCGCGAGCCGGGCTCGCGCGTCCTCGAAGCGACGCCGCAGGTTCTGTTCCCGAAGGCGAAGCGCGGCGCGTTCGATCTCCCGACCCGGTTCGACCTCGTCTCCGAGCTCGAGCGCCGAAGCGCTAAGGGCCGCGGCAGTGGCGGCCAGCTGAGCCGGCAGGTCAGAGGTCGAATGCTTTCCCGATCGCAGCTCGATCAAGAGGGCCCGTAGATCGGGGTCGTCGAGGTCGGTGGGAGCGAGGTCCGCGCGCGCCGCTTCCTCCGGGAATTGCGTCAACAGTGCCATTACGTAACGCTCGAGAGATGCCGTTTGTTTCGTCCGCACATCGGGGGGCCAGTCGGCGGGCTTCGCCCCCCGGCCCCCGGTGTCCTGTGTCGTACGCGTAGGTCGCGACGGCGCCGCCGCGGCCTCGCGGCGAAGTGACTCCTGCTCGACACCGGTCAGTCGCGAGAGCGTCCCGACGTAGAGCTCGCGCGTCAGGGGATCCGGCTCGTCCCCGACCAGCGGCAGGGCCTCGGCGAGGAACCGGCGCCGGCCCTCAGGTCCGCCAAGGTCGCTGCGGGCCGCGATGCGGTCGATCACGAACTCGAGCACGGGCTTGGCCTCCCCGAGGAGCCCGCGCATCCGATCGGGATCGCGGCGCGCCAGGTCGTCGGGGTCGGTGTCGTTCGGCAGGACGGTCACGTAGACGGCGACGCCGGTACGGGCGGCGACCGCTCCCCTGCCGGCCCGGCTGCCCGCGCGCTGGACCTGCCGTGCCAGCTCGCTGCCGCGGGCCTCGGCGGAGCGCTGGCCGGCGGCATCGCCGTCGAACGCGACGACGGCGCGCTCGATGCGCACGGCGTCGAGCACGTGGTACTGGTCCTCGGTGAGCGCGGTCCCCATCGAGGCGACCGTGTTCGTGAAGCCGGCCTGGTGCATGGCGATCGCGTCGAAGTACCCCTCCACGATGACCGCCGTCCGCTCTTTGCGAATGGCTGCCCGGGCGACGTCCAAGGCGTACAGCGTCGCGCTCTTGTTGAAGAGCGCCGTCTGCGGCGAATTCACGTATTTCCCGGGCTGGTCCGGCCGCATCGCCCGACCGCCGAAGGCGACGATCCGGCCGCGCCCGTCCTTGATCGGCACCATGAGCCGGTCCCGGAACCGGTCGTACGGTCCGCGCTCACCCGCCCCCA
>Ga0209160_1004019_pt1 | contig 11852 bp, 12 predicted proteins | sample GraSoiAngelo_153_FD_186167 | JGI IMG/M metagenome (GOLD analysis project Ga0209160, IMG submission 186167) | Grasslands soil microbial communities from the Angelo Coastal Reserve, California, USA - 14_1009_12_40cm (SPAdes) (version 2) | ecosystem: Environmental > Terrestrial > Soil > Grasslands ...
CCCGGCTGCGATCGCCAGGGGTAAACCGATTAGAAGCGGCCACGACAGAATGAAGAAATTGATCAGGGCATGCGCTTGTCCCATCGCTCCAATCCTCCGCGCCCGCGTCCCTTTCTTGTGCGTCTAGCCCGGACTATTCGTGAACGCACTCACCGAAGACCAAGACGGCTCCAGTGGGCGCGGGATTGAACGTTCACGGGCCCAAACGATGGCGCCGGGCGGCGTTCCTGCGATCGCGCAACCGGTGGCCGACTCTGACGGCTGAGCGCATGCGCGTTGCACGAGCGCGGGAGAGAGACGACGGCCTGGGGCGAGCACGGTCGTCAGCGGCCGCCGGGTCAGGTGGCCGTCAGCGCGTGAGCGAGCGCGCCCCACGTCTCGCGCCACGGGAAGGCTTGAGGCAGGTGCAACACGATGCGCCGCACCGACCGTTCGACCCACACCGCCACCTTCACGAGTCGCTCGCGCAGCGTCCCGACCTGCGCCGCGCCGAGACCGGTGAGGCACGCGAAGGTCTGCAATGTCTGGAACAGGGCATAGGCCGCGACGGAGAACAACAGCCGGAGCTGGTTGGCGGCGAAGCGCGAGCAACTCGTGCGGTCCATGGCGACCCCGTGCTGCAGTTCTTTGAGCCGGTTCTCCATGTCGCCGCGGCCGCAGTACACGCGCGTGTAAACCGTGGCCGGTCGATGCGGCAGGTTCGTGACCAGAAACCGCGGATTGTCCTTGCGCGACCGGCCGGGATAACAGAGCACCTCGGCCTTCATGATGATGCGCCGCTTGCGGTCCCAGCGCCGTGCGGCGTACCGCGTCTCGCCATACAGCGTCGCCGTGTCCCCGGTGGTCCGGGCCTGCATACGCGCGCGGCCGAGCAGCCGCCGCACGCGCTTGTCCAGCCGCCGGTTGCCGGCCAGCCCCAGCACGTACTCCACCTCGGCCGCGTCGAGGAAGGCCAGCAGCTTGGCGTCGGCGAAGCCGGCATCGGCGCGCACGCGCAGCCGCGCCCGCGGACAGAGCGTGCGCAGCTTGACGAACAGCCGGCGCAGCACGCCGCGGACGCCCCGCGTCGCCGCGCCGGTGCCCGGTCGCAGCAGCGCGGCCACGACGTGCTGGATAGGCTCGGTGTTGAACGTCACCGTGGCGATCAAAGGCAGATAGCACCACGTGTCGTAATAGCCGTTGAAAAGGGCGAACTCCTGCTGCCCGTGGGTCGGGTCGTCGGTCGCATCGAGATCGATCGTGATGAGGCGGACGTCCTCGCCCAGGCGCTCGCGGTGAAACATCAGCACGGCGTCGGCCAACGCCGTCCCGAGTCGATAGAGATCGGCGCGGCCCACGGCGTTCTCGAACCGCGACAGCGTGGGCTGCGAGCCCAAGCCCGCGCCCTCGAGCGGATCGCGCTCGAGCAAGAGCTTGTGGATCGGGTCGTCGATGAGCCGCGCGGCGTCGTTGCAGTCGGCGTATCCACAGGCGAGCCCGAAGACGCGCTGACGCAGCAGATCTCGCAGCGGGTGCACCACCTTGCCGGACTGGCGACGATCGTGGATGGCACTGGCCAAGCGCCAGGTCAACCCCAGCCGATCGTCGATCGCCTTGAGCAGAATGGCGCCGCCGTCGGAACTGGCGTGCGGCTGGTCGAACTTCGCGATGATCGGCTTGGAAATCCCGTGGACCTGGAGGGCGCTGTGCGCTATACAGGCTGTGGCCATCGAGCCTCCTCGGTTTTGTGCGATGAGTCGTCTTGTCAACGCTCTTTTCGCACACTTCAGAGGCTCGATGGCTCTCTTCTTTCATCTTTCACGCATAATCCGGGCTAGACAGTATGACTTCCGCGAAGTGAGGCTGACCTCCGCCACTCAACGCGGATTAGCCTCATCGAGGCCAGAGCCGCACGGTGCTCTAGGCACAAGCGAGCGTGGAGGTCAGCCATGGACGAGTCTAGCAAGCCCACCCTCTATATCGGTCTCGACGTTCACAAGGACTCGATTGCGGTCGCCTACGCGCCGGAGGACCGCGGCGCCGAGGTGATCTCGCTGGGGGCGATCGGCCCACGTCAGTGCGACATCGACACGCTGATTCGCAGGCTGCAGGCGAAGGGCGCGACCCTCGTGTTCGTCTACGAGGCGGGGCCCTGCGGCTACTGGCTGTATCGCTACCTCACCCGCAAGGGCTTCGCCTGCCACATCGTGGCGCCGTCGCTGATCCCGCGAAAGCCGGGAGATCGGGTGAAGACGGATCGGCGCGATGCGATGACGCTCGCCCGCCTGATGCGCAGCGGCGACCTCAGCGCGATCTACGTGCCCCGCCTTGAGGACGAGGCCCTTCGCGACTTGAGCCGCGGGCGGGACGACGCTCTGGAGGATCTCAAGCGGAGCAAGCGCCGGCTGAAGTCGTTCCTCCTGCGCCAAGACATTCGCTACGCGGGACGGGCGACCTGGAATGCGGCCCATCTGCGCTGGCTGTCCGAGGTGGTGTGCGCGACCGCGGCCCAACAGATTATCTTCCAGGAGTACGTGCGCGCCGTCAGCGAGCAGCAGGAGCGACTGCAGCGCTTGGAGCGCGAGCTGCACGACGCGGTGAAGGGCTGGCGACTGTACCCGGTCGTCGAGGCGATCCAGGCGCTGCGCGGCGTGGAGCTCACCGGCGCCGTTATCTTGATGACCGAGCTCGGCGATCTCACGCGGTTCGACACCCCGCGCAAGCTCATGAGTTACCTCGGCCTGACGCCCTCGGAGTACTCGTCGGGGGCGCGGCGCCGCCAAGGGGGCATCACCAAGGCCGGCAACAGCCACGCGCGGCGCGCGCTGGTGGAAGGCGCGTGGGCGTATCGGTATCCAGCGAAGGTCAGCCGGCACCTGCAGCTCCGACTCGAGAAGCTGCCGGCCGAGGTCCAGGCGATCGGCTGGAAGGCGCAGGTGCGCTTGTGCAAGCGGTATCGGCAGCTGACCGCCCGCGGCCAGCACGTCAACCAGGTCGTCGTCGCCATCGCCCGCGAGATGGCCGCCTTCGCGTGGGCGATCGCCCGCATCGTGCCGCTGGCCTCCTGACGGCCGACGGACCCAGACCGACGGAGCGTTGAGACATTGATCACGATCTCGAGTCATCGGCGGCGGCGCGGCCCCGGTATCGGCGCAATCTTCGATCGCGTTACGAGGCTACGACCCTCGCCCCTAGAGCGAAGCAGGCGCCGCGACGGACACCAGTAAGGTGGTAACCAATCCACGGATATCAGCATGATCGACCGTCGCTGTTACAGGCCCCGCCTCCTCCGATGGCTCGAGCAACCACCATGAACCCTGCACCCAAGAGCGCGCATGATTCTGCCGGCGTTGTGGCCATTGACAGCGGAAGTCATATCAACGCCCCGGTTGAGCGGCCGGCAAAGCCGGTCCGCTCGAATCGGTTGTTATGCGTCCCGTCGCTTCGCGATTAGCTCACGGACCGTCGGCACGAGTTCAACGGGCACCCCCATCGCAGTGTGCGTTGTTGCTTCGTAAGTGGCCTCATCCTCAGCGACCGTCTCTTCATCCGACAGCGTCTCGTAGTGCTCTAGAACGCGACGAACGCGCTCCTCGTCCCAACCAGGGGGATACTTCGCCTGCTTCATTGTCGTCTCCTGCGCCGACGTCGAAGGGCCCTCAGCGCCTTGGGGCCAAGCTGGTAGGCTGTGATGACGAACAGCGAGTCCGGGACCGGATCAGGCACGTAGATGACCCGGAGATATCTACCCGCCCGGGTCCGCCCCAACGCGACCCGTGATCCTTCTCGTCCTGGTCGATCCTCGATCGGCCGTCGAAGCACGTCGTCGACTTCTGGTTCTGTCACATCGTGCCCGTAGATGTGCGGTTGTCCCGTCTCCGGGTCGATGTAGTAGCGGACCTCCACGGGGCGATGCTATCGCTCAGGACCGCCCGATCCAACTGAATCAAATCAGATACCTCCGCACGTACGCATAACGTTTACGTTGACCGGCCGCGGCGAGCGAATGCGAGCCAGCGGTCCGGTCGAACGTGTTGTTAGACGACATTTCGGCGAAGGCGGACTTCACGTGTTCGACGATTTGATCGGCGTCAGCTTTGGACAGTCGCTTTCCGAGCCGCACGCCGGCAAATGCAAGCAGACCCAACGCGACACCCGGAAGAGCAGCCAACGTACCGGCGACAATCCCCAGCCAGGATGACCCGCCTCTCTTCCAGGTGGCATCCGCTACAGCCACGACGGCTATCAGACAGAACGCGGCGATGAAGCAAAACCAAACCGTCATAAACGCCTGCACCGTTCGGCGAAGAGCGAAGCGTCCCGTGAGGTATGTCCTGCCTCGCAGAGCGGCGAAGCGGCCACGAAAGACCGGGGCGAACGCATTCCGAGAAGACCGATGTGATAGATGAAGGACTACGCGATCGGGGGCAACCGACCCAACTACGGTATCCATAAAGGTCAGTCCGCGCCAGCGACGTGTTGTCTCTCGGAGTCGTCGGGCGGCCTGCTCCGGAGATCCATCGACCGGAATCGACGCCCGTTCGCCTCGGTAGAGCTCGTTAATGAGCCGCATGATCATGACGCAGACTCGCTTGTCGTCTAACGCCGCGGTGAGCGGCCGGAGGGCGAGCAGCGCGAGCCTCCGGTCCGCTCCACCGCGAAGATAGACGGCCTCTTCATTTCACCCTTCCTTGCTGGGCGGCCTGCTCGATGATAAAGACGTTGTTCGGTGGGACATAGGCAAGCCGTCCATCGGCTAACTCGAGAACGATCCATCTGTCCCAGGTTTGGTAGCTATCCGAGCCACTGGACAACTGATGGTCGCCTGTCATGCCAACGATTCGGCAGTTCCGGTACACGAGGCTGTCGTCAGCGTAGCCTCGGATGACCAGGTCGTACCGTTTCGAGAAGTCGATCTTGTGAATTGTCTGCGGGAGCTGCTGCCCGGCTACGACGGGTGGTCGCTCCCCTCGAGAGGTCGACGACACGTAAAGGATGACAGCGAGAACAAAGGCGACGAAGCCGCCGAGGACAAAGAAGCCGAGATCGCGAGGTTTCAATCAATCTCCTGTCCGTCTAACGCTCGCGGTGACCGGCCGCGGCGAGCGAATGCGAGCCAGCGGTCCGGTCCACTGCGATGTTAGACCTGGTCACGCTTCGTGTAGAACGTGATCTCCGGATCATCCACCTCAGGATCGAACTCCTCGGGGAAGGAGACGATGAACTCCCGATCCGGGAAATCTCGCCGGAGCTTGGCGGTCCACATGTCCTTGAGCAGCCTGCCGAAGAGATGCACCAATTCCCCGGACGGCTCTGCACTGCTCAGAAAGAGATCGAAAAGGTGCCGATGATTCAACACCGCCTCAATTCCACTCGGGTCATTCGGATGGCTTGCCTTCCACTGCGTGTACGTCTCAGGCACCCGAGGGCCGAGGAGCACGAAACTGTCAATCGTGGTGAAGTCTGGCCAGAAGAGGGCCGCGTAGCCAACAGCGTGATCGAACCGGCCAAAGCTGCTTAGCCAGACTTCCAAGTCCACCGGCCGGTCTTGAAAGTACGGCTGTAGCTCTGGTATCAACTGCTTGAAGTTCGGCGGATTTCGTCTGTCGCCCATCGGTTGTGACCAGGTCTAACGTTCACGGTCAGCAGCCGGGGCGAGCATCGCGAGCGCCGGTCTGCTGCACTGTGGAGTTAGACGTTGGACGTTTAGCATGGTGTAGCGCCCACTGTTTCGCCGACGAAGGCGGTCAACAAGCGCTGTTCCCGCCGGCCGCGCCAGAAGTACCAGGCAGCGTATGTCCAGAATATGAGTGGGAAGGCGACACCGATCCATGGGTTCCCTGATGCCCGCCCAGTCGGCGCGACGAGTTCTAGCACGGACAACACGAACCAGATGCTACCAACCACGATGGCGAACGTTGTCCAGAGGCCCATGAAGATCGCGTGGGAGCGCCGGCGACGGAAACGTCCCTCGATGCGCGTACCGGACTGGTCCGGCACCAGGCGTGCGTACAGGAATACAGCTTCCCACGGATGGCCGAATCTGCTGCGGCGCAGTAGGCGAACCGCGTTGGTGTCGACGGTGCCGATGACCGCCTTCGAGCCAGCGTAACCCGAGAAGCTGAACAGCGCCCACCTCGGCTCGTCTACCGCACCTCTGAGTCGATGCGCACATTCGGCGAGCGGCAAGTCGGTGTGTAGCCGGAGGCCACTCATACGTCTAACGGGCCGTATCAGCTGCGGCGCGGAGCGCCGGCAGCTGCATGCGGGGGTTAGACGGCCGCATCTGCAATACCTGCCCCATTATCGGGACGTGCGCGTTGCTCGCCGAGAGCTTTCGTCATTACGACGAGCCGGGCGCCTCCGTCGCGGTGCTCACGAACGGTGCGCCACCCGTTAGCCTCATAGAAAGGCACGGCGCTGAGGCTGGCGTATAGGATCAGCTCACGTTCCCCGCGGGCGCGCGCCTCTGATTCCACTGCCTCCATCAGGCGCGTGCCGATACCCCGACCTTGCCTGGCGGGATGCACGAAGACTGCGTGGACTTGATCTCTGCCCAGACTTGCGGTCCCGATGATCGCGTCGCCTTCCATGGCGACAAGTATCACGCGCTCCTTCGCGAGCTCGCGTAGAGATTGCGGTGTTAGCGACGCTTCCACCTTGGAGAGGAAGTCCCCGGGGTAGTCCCTCACGTTGGAGATCCTCAACGTCGTGGAAATCAGGTCGCTGAGGCCCGCCGCGTCGGCGATTTCGAAAGCTCTGATGTGTGGCCCCAAAGGATCTGCCCCTCAGCCGTCTAACGTAAAGTCGGTCTGGGGCTAGGCCGGTCAGTGTAGTGCGCTGGAACCTGTGGGAAGCGGCGGCCTAGCACGGACGGCCCTCAATGCTCCTGCCGCAGACCCTCCTCATTCTTCCGCGAGTTGCGACGCGCGGCGGCGCGGCGATCGCGCATGTGCTAGACAGCAAAACGTCGCAGCCTATCCGGTCGGCCTATCCCGTCGGTCTTACCTGGGTAACGCTGCATGCCTCGGGCTCAGCCGCCAAGCGTCGTGTCGAGAGGGCTCTGGACACCGGAGGGCCCACGGTTCAGCACGTGCGTGTAGATCTGGGTCGTGGTCACGTCTCGGTGCCCGAGCAGCTCCTGGACGGTTCGGATGTCGCGCCCGTCCTCGAGCAGGTGCGTTGCGAACGAGTGACGCAGCGTGTGCGGCGTCGCCCGCTTGGCGATTCCCGCTCGGCGCACTGCATCCTTGACGCTACGCTGGAGCACGGACTCGTGTAGATGGTGCCGGCGGAGCTGTCCGGTCACGCGGTCCCGATAGAACCGCGTCGCCGGGAACACCCACTGCCAGACCCACTCCCGCCCGGCGTTCGGGTACTTACGGTCGAGCGCCGTTGGAAGCTCAACCCAACCGCCCCTCGCCTGAAATCACGCCCGTGCTGCTCGCGAACCCGGTCGAGGTGCCGGATCAGATCCGCCTTGATCGCTGCGGGCAACACGGTGATCCGGTCCTTGTCGCCCTTGGCGCCCCGCACGAGGATCTGATTGGTGCCGAAGTCGACGTCCTGGACGCGCAGGCGGCAGCATTCGAGCAAGCGCAGCCCCGATCCGTAGAGCAGCGACGCCATCAGCCGGGAGATGCCCTGGAGTGATCGGACCACCGCCCGGACCTCGTCACGGGTGAGCACGACTGGCAGCCGCTGGGGGCGCTTCGCGCGGACCACGCTGTCCAACCACGGAATATCGAGTTCCAGGACCTCGCGGTAGAGGAAGAGGAGAGCGCTCAGCGCCTGATTCTGGGTGGACGCAGCCACCCGCCCGTCGACCGCGAGCGAACTCAGAAATCCGGTTAGCTCCGGCGCTCCCATCTCCCCGGGGTGGCGCTTGCCGTGGAAGAAGATGTACCGCCGGATCCACGCGACGTAGGCTTCCTCGGTACGACGGCTGTAGTGGCGAGTGCGGAGGGCAGATCGCACGCGATCAAGGAGTCGTGGTTGGCGTGGCTGGACGGGACTGGTCTCGTGGACCGCGAGCACCGAGCCGCGTTGACCGTCCTCCGAGAGGACCGCATACGAGAGCGGAGGCTTCCTGCGAACACTGATCATGTTCCGGCTCGGCGCCTGCGCCGGCAGAGTAAGCGATTGCCTATGCCTCGCGCAATGTAGCAGTTCGGATACGCCCAGCGCAGGATTCAGAAGGGCACCGGGCTGGCCGCTATTCCCGCCGCAGGCGCGGGTCCAGGGTGTCGCGCAGGCCGTCGCCGAGGAGGTTCAGGGACAGGCCGGCCAGGGTCAGGGCGAGGCCCGGGAACGCGCTCACCCAGAACGCCTCGCGGATCACGTTCTTGCCGCTGGCGATCACGTTGCCCCAGGACGGCACGTAGGGCGGCACGCCCACGCCGAGGAAGCCCAGGATCGCCTCGGCGAGCACCGCGTACGCGAAGATGAAGGTGCCCTGCACGAGGAGCGGGCCCATGCAGTTGGGCAGGATGTGGCGGAAGGCGATGCCCAGCCCGCCGCGCCCGAGCGCCTGCGCGGCCAGGACGTAGTCCAGCTCGCGCACGCTGAGGGCGGTGCTGCGAATCAGCATGGCCGTGCGGGGCAGATAGACGATCGAGAGCGAGACGATCACGTTCCAGACGCCCGGTCCGCGCACGGCCATGAGCGCGATGGCGAGCAGGATGGCCGGGAACGCCATGAGGCCGTCCATGACCCGCATGATCACGAGGTCCAGGCGACGGTAGTAGCCGGCGATGAGCCCGATCGCGACGCCGCCGAGCGATGTCAGGATCATCGTCACGCCACCGACGAGGAGCGAGACGCGGCTGCCGTGGAGCACCAGGCTCGCAATGTCCCGACCGAATTCGTCGGTGCCGAGGAGGTTCTGCGCGCCCGGCGGCTTCAGGCGCTGGCCCGGGTAGAGCCGCGTGGGATTGTACGGCGAGAGCGCGTCGGCGAACAACGCGACCAGCACGAGCAAAAGGAACACGCTGCCGCCGATGACGACGTTGCGATTTTTTAGAATTCGGCGCACCAACCGCGCCCGGGCGCCGGCCGCGGTCACGGGTGTCCCTGCGAGCATCGCGCTTTCGTTCACCGCAAGGCTGTCAGGCATAGCGGATGCGCGGATCGATGTGGGCGTACACGACGTCCACCATGAGATTGATCAGCATGTAGGCGGCGGCCGTGAGCAGCACGACCCCCTGCACGACCGGATAATCCCGCCTGAGGATCGCGGAGATGATGAGCCGCCCGAGCCCGGGGATGTTGAAGACGATCTCGGTGACCACGGCGCCGCCGATGAGAATCGCCGTGGTGATGCCGATCACGGTCACCACCGGCACCAGGGCGTTCCGGAACGCGTGGAGGAAGATCACGCTTCGCTCGGCGAGGCCCTTGGCCCGCGCCGTGCGGATGTAGTCCTGCCGGAGGACCTCGATCATGCACGACCGGGCGATGCGGGCGATGAGGGCGGACTGGTTGAAGCCCAGGGAGACGGCCGGCAACAGCATATAGCGGGCGGCGGCCACGGGATCCTGGAAGACCGATGCGTAGCCCGCCACGGGCAGCCAGCCCAACCGCACCGAGAAGAGATAGATGAAGTTGAGGCTCAGCCAGAAGCCCGGCACGCACACGCCGAGCAGCGCCAGCGTCATGAGTCCTCGGTCCCACCACGAGCCCTGATATGCGCCGGCCACGATCCCCGACGGCACGCCGATCAGCACGGCCACGAACAGTGCAGCGGCCATGAGGACCAGCGTGGGCTCGGCGCGCTCCCACAACGCCTGCGTCACGGGGCGGTCGAGGAAATACGAGCGCCCCAGGTCGCCGCGGAGCAGGCGCGCGTAGAAGCGCAGGAGTTGCTCGTGCAGCGGCCGGTCGAGGCCGAGCTCGCGGCGGGCGTCCTCGATCTGCTGGGCGTTGGCCTCCGGCCCCAGGATCACCGCGACCGGATCGCCGGGAATCAGGTGGATGAGGAGGAAGACGACGGTGACCACGACCAGCATCACCGGCAGGAGCGCGAGGAGGCGCCGAAAGAGATAAGTGGCCACGGTGGTCGCGCGGGGGTCGGCCGCGCGGACGACCCCCGAGATCGTCGGCTACTTGTCCAGCCAGACGTTGTGGAAGCGCGGCCGCATCAGCGTCGCGTCGAAGCCCTTCACATAGCCGCGCATCGCCCGCAGCCCGAAGAGGTCGCCGTAGCGGGCGACCGGCACGCGATCGTAGAACGTGCGTGTCACCTGCTCCCACAGCATGAACCGCTTCTTGTAGTCGCCCTCGCGCGCCAGCTCGGCGAGCAGGCGGTTGAGCTCCTCGTCGTCGGTCCACCCCGGCCAGTTGGGCCCGAGATAGATGTGGTGGGTGGGATCGTAGAAGTTCCCCATGCCCGTGGTGAAGACGTCGTACTCCTTGGAGTTGTTGCGTCGCTTGACCAGCGTGGCCCAGTCCACCACCTGCAGGTCGATCGTGAAGCCTGCATCCTCGAGCTGTTGCTTGCTGAGCAGCGCGAAGTCGTACATCCACTTGTACTCCTGGGTGGTCATGAACCGGATGGGCTCGCCCTTGTAGCCGGCCTCCCGCAGGAGGCGCTTGGCCTTGTCGCGATCGCGCTCGTTCCACGGCAGCCCCTGGAGCTTCGTGTGCCAGGGCGCGTTCTCCACGAAGGCCAGGCTCGAGTCCATCCGGTACAGCTCGCGGTGGCCGCCGGCGACGTTCTTCATGATAGGCTCCATGTCGAGCGCCGCCTGCCACGCCTGGCGGAGCTTCTGATTCGTCATGAGCCCTTCCTTCTTGTTGAACACGGCGACGAGCCAGTAGTACGGCTTGGCGACGATGGCCTGCACGCCGGGCGAGTTCTTGAGCCGCTCGTAGGCATTGAGGTCCAGGTCGTCGGCGAAATCCAGCTCGCCGGTCTCGATCTGGGCCACGCGGGTGGCGGCGTCGGGGACGGGAATCCACAGGAGCTCGTTGACGTAGGCGATTTTGCGGCCGCCGTAGCCGCTGGCCGCCTCCTTGCGCGGCTGGTAGTCGTCGAAGCGCGCCATCTTGATGTGGCGGTCCGGCTTCCACTCGACGAGCTTGAAGGGGCCGGTGCCGACCCACTCCGTGGCCTTCTCGGCCGGCTTGAACTTGTCGACGATCTCCTTGGGATAGATCGCCGCGGCGTTATTGGGGATGGCCAGCGAGATGAGGACAATGGCCGTCTTCTCCTTGAGCTTCATCTCGACCGTGTACTTGTCGACCGCCCGCACCTCGGCCACCCGGGCGTAGAGCGTCTTGCCATAGGTGGACTGCGCGCCCCAGCGGTTGAGCGAGGCCACGACGTCAGCCGACGTCATCTCCTTGCCGTTGTGGAACTTGATCCCCTGCCGGAGCTTGAACGTGTAGGTCAGCCCGTCCTTCGACACCGCCGGCATGCCCTCGGCAAGCATGGGGATCGGCTGCGACCTGGCGTCCAGCGAGTAGAGCCCCTCGTAGATGTGCTGCGCGAGCACCTCGGTGATCGTGGCCGTCGTCCAGTGCGCGTCCAGCGTGGGCGGCTCGCCGAGGTTGCCGACCTTGAGGACGCCGCCCTTCTTCTGGGCGGCCGCGTCGGGAACAGGGGCCGCGAGGCAGAGCGCGAGCACCGTCAGCGTGAGGATCGCCCACGCGGTCTTTCGATGGCTCATGGGACACCTCCGAGGGTCAGAGGATCTTATCGAGAAATCGCCTGGTGCGCTCTTCGCGCGGGCTGCCGAAGAACGTCTTCGGGTCGCCGGTCTCCACGATCACGCCCTCGTCCATGAAGACGACGCGGTCGGCGACCTCGCGGGCGAAGCCCATCTCGTGGGTGACCACGACCATGGTCATGCCCTCGCGGGCGAGGTCGAGCA
>Ga0209160_1004020_pt1 | contig 11852 bp, 12 predicted proteins | sample GraSoiAngelo_153_FD_186167 | JGI IMG/M metagenome (GOLD analysis project Ga0209160, IMG submission 186167) | Grasslands soil microbial communities from the Angelo Coastal Reserve, California, USA - 14_1009_12_40cm (SPAdes) (version 2) | ecosystem: Environmental > Terrestrial > Soil > Grasslands ...
GGCGCCGTACGACGCGGCGCGGCTCGCGGCGTTCACGAACGGAGCCGCGGGAGACCTCGCATTCGAGGAAAAGAGTTATGGCCTCACCTCTGTGGACGTCGCGAACCAACTCGGACGGGTCCTCGCGAAGTTCCTGTGACTCTCGACGGAATCTCCTGTCCACACAATTATTAAGCGGACCCCTCCCTTCGAGCGACCGTGGACCTCGAACCAATCCCGGACGAGCCCGTCCTCATGGCGGACGATGCGCTCGTAGTCGCTGACCTCCATATCGGACTCGAGGAGGAACTGCGGGAAAAGGGCGTCCACATTCCGAGCCGGGCGGAGGTGATGGGACGGAAACTCGCCGAGATTGCATCCCGCCGCGGTGCGAGCCGCCTCATCATCCTTGGTGATGTGAAGCATCTCGTCCCGAAGATGGCATCCCGCGAGAGGCGGGATGTGTACGTGTTCTTCCGAGACCTCGCGTCCGTGTTCCGGGAGATCTACATCGCGCAGGGGAACCATGACGGGATGCTGAAACACATCGTGCCCCGCAACGTCCGGTTCAAGCCCGCCTACGGATTCCGCCTCGACGACACCGGCTTCTGTCACGGCCACGCATGGCCGTACAAGAAAGTCATGGAGGCGAAGGTCCTCGTCATGGGACACAACCATCCCGCGGCCGCGTTCCGAGATGCGATGGGCCACCGACAGATCGTCCCGTGCTGGATGCGGGTCCCGTTTCTGCGGAAACACAAGCGCTATCCGAAGCTTCCGAAAGAGGCGATCGTCGTGCCGGCCTTCAACGAGCTCTGCGGCGGCATGCCCGTGAACGACATCCGAGCGCGCTTCCTGGGCCCGCTGTTCGACGAGGAGCTCGTCCGAGTCGACGACGCCGCCGTCCATCTACTCGACGGAACCCACCTGGGCCGTCTCCGTGACATCCGAGTCGATTTGGGATTCCGGCCGGAAGACTATCGGCAGTGAGGCCGCGGATGCGCTGGAAGTGGAAATTCGGATTGCTCCTCGTCGTGGCGATGGAGAGTCCCATCCTTGCTTGGGGAGGCCTCTTCTTACATCTTCCGGCCGAAGGCGTTGGATACCTGGCGGCGATCCTGACGGCCCTCTTGTTCGGAATGCTCGTCCTTCGCCCGACCCTGTTTGCTCTCGCTGGACTCTGGCTCGTCGGCATTGCGGGATCCGGGCTGTACTTCATGCGGTATCTTCCCCCGACCCTGGCCCTCGGCCTCGGCTCGATCCTCTCGACATTGGCGTGCTCGGTCGGACTACCGCTGTACCGTCGCGCCCTCGGTTTGGTCCTCCGACGTCACGTCTAGCCGGGACCCGTACGGCAGTCCATGGGCCCGGTCGGAATCGAACCGACGATCTCGACTTTGTAAGAGTCGCGTCATAGCCACTAGACCACGGGCCCGCACACGCGAACGAGCGAAGACTCAATAAGGTTCCCGGAGGAATCAGCCGAGATCTTTCGCGGCCGCCTGAGTGAACCGTTCCACCGCCGCGTCGAGTTCGGAGAGGCGACGCTCCGGAGGGACGACGAGCACGAGCATCGCACGACGTCCTACTTCCTGGATGAGGAAGGTCGCGTCCTCCGACTCGAGCAGGATGCGATGGGGGGCCGCATGTCGGAGTTCCGTCGCGGCCGTCATGCCGGCGCCGAGAATCGCGGCGCACATGATCGAGAAGGTCTCCTGGGAGACGCCGTTCGGCAGTTCCGTCGCGACTACGGCTCCATCGCGATTGATGATCGCAACCGCCTCCGCCTTCGTCACGGCGCGAAGCGCGTGCACCATTTCCTGCAGGACGGTCACGCGCCTGCCTCCCGCTCGAACACGCATTCCCGAGAGCCGGTGCTCACGCACTCCACCTCGGCGAGGCGCACCCGATGCTTCGTCTTCGCCTCGAGCAGCTTCGAAAGGATGCCGCGCAGCCGGTGGCACGTCTCCATGTCGGACCCGGGCATCGCCTCGATCGATCCGCGGACACGCGCACCCGTGTCCGTGAAGAGCACGTCCTCCGCCCAGCCGCGCTCCAGGATCACCTGCTTCCCGGCCTCGAGCGGATCCTCCCCGAGAGGCAGGTTGCGGGTCACGTCTTCGGCCAAGACCATCCCCTCGCGAAAGAACAGTCCGTGGCAGGCATACGACATCACGCTCTCGTACAATTTCCGGATCGAATCGAGCTCCTGCTGCGAGACCTTCACGGAGCGGGGCACTGGGTCGCACGAACCTGGGAACGGACTATAAAGGTTCCGCGCTGGTTATTTTCGGCCATCCGTCCCCGAGGGCAATCAGCCGCCACGGCACTCCGGACACGCGAGCAAGTTCCGGTCCCACATCAGGTTCGTCGAGTACACGCCGCAGGCTTCGCAGTGACCCTCGATCCCTTTTGCGAATTGCGTCTCGAAACCGGCCCGGTCAAATTCCCGGGTGACTTCAATGAGCGTCGGCCAGATCCGGATGATGTCGTTCTCCGTCACCATGCCGACGAGCTTTCCCTCTTCGACGACGGGTAGCCGACGGATCTTGCGCTGGGACATCAGCTTCGCGGCTTCTGCGACCTCCTCGTGCGGAGGGACCGCGACCACGGGCGATGTCATGATGTCTTTCACGAAGACCCGGCTCGGTTGCAAGTCCGAGGCGGCCACTTTGGTCACGAGGTCCCGTTCCGTTACGATGCCCGTCGGGGTACCGTGATCGACGACGACGAGGCTCCCGATGTTCTTCTCGCGCATCACCTTCGCGGCTTCGACGACCGTAGCCCCGGCCGCGATGGTGACCGGCTTGTGCGTCATGATCTCGAGGACAGGGATGCGCGCTCGCATGGGGTTCGCGCTAATGAGGGGTCAAATCCGATAAAGGTTTGTGTCACCACGCCGCAACGAAGAGAACAGCGCCGACAATGTTAAGGCGCGTTCATTGGTTCTCGACGCAATGCGCTATGCCGACTCGGATGGCGAGCTCGCGGTGCAAATCGCATGTGCGGCGATCGAAGCCCGTCTGCTCAGCCGGCCGATGCGGGCCTTCGAGGTGCCCGCTCGGTTCCAAGAAAAGGCCGGTGCCTTTGTGACGCTGAACGGTCATCCCGACGGCGAGCTCCGCGGATGCATCGGGTATCCGCAACCCTTCTTCCCCCTGGCGAAGACGATCGAGAAGGCGGCCGAAGCCGCCGCGACGGACGATCCGCGGTTCCCGCCGATGCGCCCGGAAGAATGGGACCGAGTCACCGTCGAAGTGAGCATCCTCACACCGCCGCGACTCATCGAAGTGAAGAAGCCGAAGGAGATGCCGGCTCACGTCACGATCGGAGTGGATGGCCTGAGCATCGCACAAGGAGCATATCGAGGGATCCTGCTCCCGCAGGTCGCGGTGGAAGAACACTTCGAAGCGGCGGATTTCCTCTCCCAAGCCTGCATGAAAGCGGGCTTGCTCGCGGACGCGTGGCTCGATCCCGCCACGCGGGTCTACACGTTCCAGGCCGAGGTCTTCGCCGAAGTCGGTCCGCGCGGGCCCGTCGTGCGCCGGAAGTTGGAGGCGGCGCATGCGGGTCATTAGAGGGCGGGTGTTCTTCCGAGGCCGGCTGGAGGCATTGAGCCTTGGAATTAACGAGGACGGCAAGATTGCCGCCGTCAAGAAGGCTCTCCGAGGAGACGAGGAAGTCGATCACGGCGACGCGCTCATCCTGCCCGGCTGCGTGGATCTCCACGTCCACATGAGGGATCCGGGGCTCACGGAGAAGGAGGACCTGCCGAGCGGGACGAGGTCCGCGGCGATCGGTGGCGTGACCACGATCGCGGAGATGCCGAATACGGTACCGCCGGTCACGTCCCGAGCCGTCTACGAGCGCAAGGTCGACACCTTTCGCGGACGGAGTGCGATCGACTACGTGCTGTACGCGGCGCCGAAGTCGGAGGATGCGGTCACGCGACTGCGGGAAGCCGCCGCGTTCAAGGCGTACATGGCCGAGTCGACCGGGGCGCTCCAAATCGGACCGAAAGAACTCCAGGGAGTCCTCCGCGGAGCGGCCGTGACAGGGAAGCTCGTCGTCGTCCACGCGGAGGATCCCCGTCAATTTACGAACGTGAAGGTCCGTAGCCTCGGGGACCATTCTGCGGCACGACCGAAGGCCGCGGAGTCCAGCGCGCTTCGGTGGCTCGCTTCCAATCGAGGGGAGGCTAGGGTCCACATCGCCCATGTGACGTGTGTCGAAGCCCTCGACGCGGTTCCGTCGGGTGCCACATGCGAGGTGACGCCGCATCATCTCTTCCTCGATACGTCAAGCGCGCCCGGGGCACGCGGAAAGGTGAATCCTCCGCTCCGGTCCCCCTCGGATCGCGAGGCCCTGTGGGATGCATTCCGAAGCGGCCGGATCGATGCCATCGCCAGCGACCATGCGCCCCACACGCTGGACGAGAAGACAGTGCCGTTCAACGAAGCTCCGGCGGGGGTCCCGGGCGTCGCGACCTCTTTCCCTCTCCTGATGCGCCGGACCCGTGCGGGAGAGATCGACCTGGAGCGCCTCGTCGGAGCAACGGCCTCCCGGCCCGCCGAAATCCTGGGCATCCCGAAAGGCGTGATCGAAGTCGGGCGTGACGCCGACCTCATCGTGCTGGATCCCCGAGCCTCCCAGCGAATCCGCTCAAAACGCCTTCGGTACAAGTGTGCGTGGACCCCTTTCGAAGACATGGAAGCCTGCTTCCCGAACACGGTGTACCTGCGCGGGGAGCCGGTCATCGACGACGGCGAGCCGGCCGCAGAAGGCCAAGGGCGCCTTGTGACTAGCGGATAATCGCGACCTACGAGGCCTTCACGGCTTCTTCGATCGCGTAGTAGTACTCGCCCGCCGACTTCTGTTCGCGGTCCAGACGAGAATCGAGCTTGTTGATCCGCGGGCGGTTCGTGTCCGCGTCACGCCGGAACGTGATGCCGACCATTCGCAGGAATCGATTCATCCCATCGCGCATTGGGAACGGTCCCTCGCCGACGCCACGGCGGCCCGGTTCACCGGAGAACACCATGAGGCTGTCGGAGACCATGTCCAGGAAATACACGTCGTGGTCGACGATCAAACCCGTCCGGGACTCCTTCTCCATGACCCGGCGGATCGTCCGCGCCGCCTCCATGCGTTGATTCGAGTCCAGATAGGCCGATGGCTCGTCAAGCAAGTAAATGTCCGCATCGCGACCGAGGCAGAGGGCGATCGCCACGCGTTGCAGTTCGCCACCGGAAAGGGTCGAAACGTCGCGCTCCAGCATGCCCTTCACTTTCAGCGGCTGGAGGATTTCCGTCTCGAAGTATCCGGTGTCCGCTTTCTTGCCCACCGCTCCACGAAGTAAGTCGCCGACGGTCCCCTCGTAGACCGCTTCGAGATACTGAGGCTTGTACGACACCTGCCATTTTCCTTGGACGGCTCCGGTCGTCGGGGTCTCCTGCCCGGCGAGCATCTTCACGAACGTGGTCTTCCCCGTTGCGTTCGGCCCGACGACGCCGACGACTTCGCCCTTGCGGAGACGACCGGGACGGACCACGAGCTCGAAGCCCTCGTACCGTTTCGTGAGCTCGTCGAAGGCGAGCAGGACGTCAGCGGTCCACGCCGCCCTGGGCGGTCGGACATCAAATCGTATCTCCCGATCCCGGAACCGGATGTTCTCCTCCTTCAGATATCCGCCGAGATACACGTTGACCGCCGTCCGTACCGGGCGTGGTTGCGCGATGATCCCGTAAGCACCCTCCTCGCCGTACATCAGAAAGACGGTGTCCGCGAGGAAATCTAACACGGCGAGGTCGTGTTCCACCACGACGACGTACTTCTCCTTGGAGAGGGACTGGATCACCTTCGCGACCTGCAGCCGCTGATAGATGTCCAAGTAGGACGACGGCTCGTCGAAGAAGTACACATCCGCGTCCTTGAGCATCGTCGCGGCGATCGCAAGACGCTGGAGTTCACCTCCGGACAGCTGCGCGATGTCGCGATCGAGGAACGACCCGAGTTCCAAGGAGGCAGTCAGTTCGTCGAGCTTTCCCTGGCGGTCGGTCTTGCGAAGGAGGTCCCGAACTTTCCCCGAATAGATCTTGCTCAGTTTGTCCACGTACTGCGGCTTGATCGCGGTCGTCAGTTCCTTGTTCGCGATCTTCTCGAGATAGCCGTGGACCTCGGTCCCTGCGAAGTATTCGAGCACATCGTCCCAGTGCGGCTTCTTCCGACGATAATGACCGAGGTTCGGCGCGATCTCGCCGCTCAGCATGCTCACACATGTGGTCTTGCCGATTCCGTTCGGACCGAGTAGGCCGATCACTTCACCTTTCTTCGGGACCGGGATGCGGAATAGCCGAAAGGCGTTCTTCCCGTACTGGTGGACGAGGTCTTCCTTGAGGGCTTCCGGAAGGCCGATGATCCGGATCGCATCGAATGGACATTTTCGAATACAGATCCCGCAGCTGATGCATGTTTCCTCGCTAATCACCGCCTTCGTGGTCTCCGGATCGATCCAGATGACCTCGGTGCCCGTGCGCTGGGGAGGGCAGAACGCAATGCACTCGAGATGACAGCGCTTCGGCTGACATCGGTCCTTGAACACGACCGCGACGCGCACGGCAATTCCATGAGGCGAGAGCTATTTAAACGTATGACGGTCGACGCAGGAAGCGCAGAAACTTTATCCGATTCCCATCCATCCGTCGCATGTGATGCGATGATCCCGGGCGGACGCGCGAATCCGAGGCAGATGCGGCAGGCGATGAAACGCCTCGGCATCGAACAGGAACAATTAGATGATGTCGAGGAAGTGATCATCCGCACCGCGACGAAGGAGTACGTGATCCGCGACCCGAACGTGACGGCGATGACCGCCCAAGGCCAAAAGATCTGGACCGTCGTCGGGGAACCGATCGTGCGGGACCGGGCCGGCGCGAAGAAAGCCGAAGGGGCGACCGCCCTAACGATCCCGGACGAAGACGTGAAGCTCGTCGCAGAGAAGGCCGGGGTCTCCGAGGAAGAGGCCCGCAAGGCCCTCGAGGACGCGGGCGGCGAACCGGCCGAGGCCATCATCCGTCTGATGAGCCGATGAATCTGGAACGCGTCCGTTCCGTCCTCGGCGTGTGGGCGCCGATGACGATCGGTCTTTTCATCATCGTCACCTCGCTCAGTTTCTACTTCACCGCGACCCTGACGGGCAACGTGCTCAGCGGCGACCTCGAGCCTTGGCGCCTCATCTGTTCCGCGGGCGCGTTCTTCGTCGGCGGACTCCTGATCTTCTCGACGTACGGTCGGTACACGAAGACGAAGGAGTGGCGCCGGAAGGGATCCCCTGAGGCATCACACCCGGCGCCGGCGCCCTCTCGCGACGAGGAGCCCGATTACGAGGGCGATCCCGATCACGAGAAGGACTAGCCCGATCGCGGTGCCGGACAGTCCGCCGAGGACCGCCGTCGTCGTCCAGTTCGCTCGGACGGTCATCGGTCCCGTCATCGTGACGGTCACGCTCGTGTGCGCGGATGTGACTCCGCCCGACCATCCGGAGAAATGGTACGTCTGGCCCGCGGAGGTGGCCTCCGTCGAGGCGTGGAGCTCCACGGACGCGCCTTCCCCATACCATCCGGTCCCGCTGATCGTGCCGATATCCGAAACGATCTGGAGGAGATACTCCTTCGACCACTGCGCTTGCGCGGTCCTGGGCCCTGACATGAGGATCGGACTCGAACCGTACGCGGCGTTGCCTGCCGCGTCCCCGGTCCACCCCTTGAAGACGACCCGTGCACCCGAGCCCGTCCCGATCACGCTCGCGTTCAGGGATGCTGTCGCAAAGGACCCGGCTCGATACCAGCCCGCGCCCACGACGCTGCCGTATGTGGAGTCGATCCGCAGCTCGTATTCGGTGCGCCACGTCGCGCCCACCGTGTGGGGACCGTTCATCAGGATGGACTGTGAGCTGGATGGATCCGTCCCGCTCGTATCCCCGTTCCAAGACACGAAGACCGATCGAGTGCCGGTCGCGCCGGCAACCACGCCAGGGGTGAGGGACGCAACCGCGTTCGTGCCCGCGTCGTACCAACCCGCCCCGGCGACTTCGCCGTAAGCGCTCGACACATCGAGGTAGAACTGCGTCGCATATTGGGCGACCGCCGTCTTCGGGCCGTCCATCAGGATCGGATCCGACGTGAGAAGCGTGCCGGTCGCATTCCCCGACCAACCCTGGAATGCAAGCCGCTCACCCGGACCCTGCGCATAGTACTGGTTCGACACCGTCGCGGTGACCGTCGCGCCCGCCGGGTACCAGCCGCTGCCGCCGGCACCGGAGACCAGGGACGAGACATTCAAATAGTATTCCGCGGAAAAATTCGCCACGAGTGAAACCGCCCCGGTGAAGTGGACGACATGTGTTGCGGCGCCGCCGTCGCTCCACCCTTGGAATTGATATCGTGTCCCAGGAACGCCGGTCTGCGGCGTGACGATGGAAACGACGTGATAGGTGTCTCGCGAGAACCAGAACGTGGTCGCCGATGAATAGGTCGTGTCGTCCACTGCGAACGTGGTGCCGGACGGCGTCGTGGACACGCGCATCGCTTCTTCTTCGGCGAACGTCGCGGTAAGGACGAGCGCGGCCGTCGCCGTGACCGAGTGGACGGCCGATCCTCCATCGCTCCATGAGAACCAGACGTACCGCACGTCCGTGGAGACCGTCTGGTTCGTCGGCGCCTCCACCTGGTGAACGGAGCCGTCATCCCACCAGAATGAGGCTGTCGCGGTGTACGGCATCGAATCGACTAACACGATGAGCCCGAGCCCGGTTGGATTGAGGGATACCTGAGTTTGATACTGTTTCGTGAAAGAGGCGGTGACCGTGGCATCGGCCGTGCCAACGACGATCGAATGGGAAATGGCGCCGCCATCGCTCCAGTTGGACCACACCAAGCGGGCGGTCGCCCCCAAGGAGATCGGGGATGCGACGCTCACAGTATGGGATGATCCGACGATCCACGCGGTCGCGACGGGAGCCTTCGACGTCACGCCGTCCACGGTGACGGGCAAGCCAGCAGGGTCCGTCGTCACGGTGACCGTGGACGTGGGAAAGCCCGGACTCCTCGCGTAGTAAATGTCAAAATCGGCGCCCCGCCCGTCGGTCCAGACCACGTAGATCGTGTTATCGAGGCCCGCTTCAATCGCGAAGTAGTCGCCGGGCCGGTCGTAGGACAGGGGCGTATCTTGGGACGACACGCGGAGGTTCGTGGCCCACGTGGCCCCGCCATCCGTGGAGTTCGAGTAGAAGATGTTCCAGGCTCCGTTCCGGTTATCCTCCCACGCCGCGTGGACGACGCTCGCATGATCGACCGCGATGTCGACCATCCACTGGGAATGGGATCCGGAGTCGTCGTTCACCCGGTGGTTCGCGGACCAGGTGATCCCGCCATCGGTCGACGACGACATGAAGATGTCCTGGTCTCCATTCCGGCTGTCTGGCCAGGCGATGTAGATCGCCCCGGTCACGGGATCAATCGCCATCGCGGGTATCGCGAGCTGCCACGATCCCTGACCAGGAGCCGAGCCCAACACGTCGTTCACCCGCTTGTCGGTATGCCACGTGTTCCCGTCCGCCGACCAATCAAAGAAAATGTTGTTCGATCCGAAATCCCACCAAGTGAGGTACACGGTCCCGTTCGCCGAGGTCTTGATCACGGCGCCGAGCACCCCTCCGGGGGCGTCGTCCGGATCGTGGAACGGGGCCCAGGTCGAGCCGCCGTCATCGGACCAGGTGACATCCATGAAATTGGCCTCGTCCCAGGCCGCGTAGATCCGACCCGAAGGTGCGACCGTGATTGAGTCCTTGTCCGTGAGGCCGCCGGCCCCGAGCTTGTAGTGCACCGCGCCCCAGTCCTGGCCGTTCGTCGTGTTCGACACGTCGAGGCCGTTCGTCCCGTCGTTGCAATTGAATTCCAGATACGCATACTGGACCCGCCCATCGGGGGCCAGGGCCATCCACGGATCGGAATTTTGACACTGCACATTCGAGGGATGGGACTGGTTCATCAGCATGTTCGGCGCCCACGAGAGTCCCTGGTCCGTCGAATACGAAGAGCCCACTCGGACCCCGGCCGCGTCCGGGCCCGTCGTCTCTTTCCATCCCACGAAAACGGTGCCGGTCTCGTTGATGACCATGGTGGGTTCCACTTGCCATGCGAACGGCGACGAGCCGTCCGTGATTTTCACGTTCGGATAGAACGGCGCGACAGTCGTCGGCGCAGGACTCGCGGGATGCACTCCCGCTGTCCGCCCAACCGAAGCGGCAGTGGACCCATTCGACACGGCAAGCAACGATGCGACGACGAGCACAAACAAGAGCGATGGGACTAGCCTCAACCCTCTCCCCCGACTGATGGGATTAGGATCGTCATGGATAATCATTTTGCCCCGGACGAAGCGGCCGCGAAGGGTTAAATAGGGTCCCAATGTTGAGAACGACGCTAGGCTTGACCGGAGGGCTGGGCGTCCTCTTGTAGACCCAAATCGTCCTCATGGGGCGGTGACCAGTCGGGAGCGGTGCTCCCAGCTTGGCGCTGGTCCGGATGCCGACGTTGAGGTTCTGTCCCGCGGGGCTGGAGGCGACAGGGAACGCAGCTGGAGAGCGGCGGTCCCCGTCCCGATCGTGGGGAACGGGTCAGGCACGGAAGTGAGCAGCCTCACCGCGGACTACCAACGCTCGCGGGGGTGCGGGACCGAGGAAGCATCCGGGTCACCCGGCGTCGGGCTGCGCATCCATCCCGATGGCCTAGCTCCCTTCAACGCTCCGTGAGCTTCGTCTGCTTCGTCTCGAGGACCATGCCGCCCATTCCGAAGCGCTGGATGATCAGGTCGTACAAGATGTCGTCCCGGACCTCGCTCCTCCGGTCCGGCACTCCGTACGCGGGCTCGTTCGTCGGCAGCTGAAGGCCCAGTTTCACCAGGCCTCGACGCGCCTCCTCCCGTTCCTCCCTCGGCGCCTGCGGCGCGTCGACCGCGGCGGAGAATCCGCATTCGCGGATCTCCCGCAGGAAGATCGGACGGCGGAACAATTTCTGCAGGACTCCGACCGCGAGGCGCACCTGATCCGCCTCGTCCTTCACGGCCTCGCGGCACCGCGACCCGACGAGCTCATAGAGGTTCGGCTCACGATGGGCCGAGGTCGTGTATACCTTCGCGGGCGGAATGTCCTTTTCTCGGAGCATGCCCACGTCCGCGAGGGCCTTCAAGTAGCCAGTGACGAAGAGACGATGAAACGAATATCCGTCTTGCTTCAGCTGCTTGGTGAGCGCACTGATGGAACGCTCCTGCACCCGCAGGTACGAGACGACAAGGTCCTTGAGATTCCTCTCCGGAACGAACAACGGGCCCCCACCCGACCATCTGGTAACAAACCGGATAACAAATAAAGGTTTCCAGCCGAAGCGTTGCTCACAGATCGAGTGCAAAAATCATCTTATCCTAGTGGCGCTCTCGCATTTCAGTTCGCGATTACTCCCCCTTTCTTTTTCGTTTTCCCTCCCTAGCGGGGACGCTATCTCGCGGTGATAACCGCCTCGGAACGGTTATACCCGGACCTTCCAATGGAAACCGTCGTATGGGTCAGGACGACCGGATCCGCACGTTCATCCACGGGTTCGACGAGAAGCTCGGTGGGGGCATCCCGGAGGGCCAAATCGTCCTCCTCGCGGGAGAGCCAGGGACGATGAAGTCCACGATCGGCTTCAACATCCTCTACCAGAACGCGTTGCGCGAAGGGAAGGCAGGCACCTACATCTCCCTCGAGCAAGGACGCGACAACCTATCGCGCCATCTCGAGCAGATGAGCCTCAGCCCGCACGATGTGGAGAGCAAAG
>Ga0209160_1004021_pt1 | contig 11852 bp, 8 predicted proteins | sample GraSoiAngelo_153_FD_186167 | JGI IMG/M metagenome (GOLD analysis project Ga0209160, IMG submission 186167) | Grasslands soil microbial communities from the Angelo Coastal Reserve, California, USA - 14_1009_12_40cm (SPAdes) (version 2) | ecosystem: Environmental > Terrestrial > Soil > Grasslands ...
ATCGCTGTGCTCAGCGAAGGCCGGCTCGCCACCCGGCGCGGCTGGACCAGGTCCCGGACGTTTTCCTGGCGCAGCGACCAACACCGGCGGCGGGGTTATCTCACCGAAAGCGCTGACGCCATCCTGTTGCCGGAGGCCTGGCCATCACTCCGTGAGGTGGACTTCTGGGTTGATACGCAGGTTCCGGCGGTCAATCGCACGCTGGCCAGTACTGTGGGCATACCAGGCGCGGCGCGCCTTGCTCGCCGCCTTGCACCCGTCGGGTCGGTGGTGGCAAAGTGGTTTGGTTCGGCCGCCGGAGAATTCGGGATCGAGGTCGAGGGAGGGGACGGGATGGCGGCGTCGTGTCTGCTGTCGTCTGCACGGAATAGCTACCAGGTCGCGATTGCGCCCGCGATCCTGGCAGCCTCCGCCATCGTGGCTGGATCATTCCTTGCGCGTGGGTTGGTCCGCGCCGACCAGCAGGTCGATACGACGGCACTCATTGACTACCTGGCCGGCCTCGGCGTCGATTTCATCAAGGCGGCCCCGTGAACGCAATCCAGGGCCTCGAGGGCGGCGCCCTCCTCGCCGTCATCTGTGTACTTCTTTTCTTTGAGGAGTGCGGCGTCCCGCTTCCGTTCGCTCCCGGTGACCTGCTACTTGCCATCGGCGGCATTGCCATCGCCGGCGGACGGATCAACCCGGCCGTGTTCGTGGCCGCGACTGCGGTGTCCACGCTCGCGGGGGCGGCGCTGGGACGTGAGATTTTTGCTCGGGTGGGGTTTGACCGGTTGATGCGCGTGGCGGGGCGGCTGCACGCCCGCAAGCCCCTGCAGCGTGCGTCCGAAATCCTGCAGCGAAGCGGCTGGCGGGGAGTGTTCACGGCTCGCCTGATCCCCGGGCTGCGCGTGCACACCACACAGGTGGCAGGCGTCAGCCGGATGTCACGCGCGTCGTTTTACGCGGGTCTGCTTCCGGCGACGGCGGTCTACCTGGCCGCCTTCGTCGGTCTGGGCGCAGCCTTCGGGCGCCCGATCCTTGGACTGATCCATGAGGCCGAGCATCAGGTCCTGGTCGCGGTCGCGGTCGTAGCTGTGGTTGTGGTCGCTTTCCTGGTCTCGCGCGTCGTCCTCCGCCGAACCCAGGTGTCCCTCGAGCGGGGCGGCTGGACCGGGGCCCTCAGGTTGCAGCTGGAGTCGGCGGGGATCGTGCTGATCCCGGCTTGCATAGGCCTCAACTTCGCCGGTCACACGCTGGCGAAAGCGCTGAGCCTTCCCCTTTTCCTGGATTCCACCGGGACGATTCTGTCCGGTGTGCTGGCCGGCCCCTGGATTGGAGGCAGCGTCGGGTTCATCTCGAACCTGGTCAGCTCGAACACGATCGACCCTGTCGCGGCCCCCTACGCCGTGGTCTCGTTCGCCGTCGGGTTCACGGCCGGGCTCAGCCGCTACCTCAACTGGCAGAAACGGGCCAGCGGCTGGATCACGCTCTGGGCCCTGTGCTTTGCCATCGCCTCAGTGCTATCCACCCCTATCAACCTGCTCTTCTACAGCGGCCTCAGTGGTGTAGGGCCAGCGGATTCGCTCTTTACCTTTCTCAAGAGCCTGCATCTGCCGGCATTCGCCGCGGCCTTTCTTGCAGAAGTCGCCGTCGACGTTCCCGACAAGCTGATCACGGTGGTGGGCGCGCTGCTGATTGCTCAAGGCCTGCCTGCACCCGCGGAAGGTGCGGAGCGCGTAAATCTCGACCTGGCCGAGGCCTTCACATTCGTAGTCCGGTCGACGCGATGGCGGCGGAAAATCCTGGTCGGGGCGTCCTGTCTGCTCTTTTTCTGGCTCCTGATTCCCTTCCTGCTCTTCACGGGCTACGCGGTAGCGGTGGCGCGCAACGTCCGCGCCGACGTGCATGAGCTACCAGGGTGGGATCACCTGCGCTCAAAGCTGAAGGATGGCGCGTTGATCCTGGTCCTGTTCCTTGTCTGGAACATTCCGGGCGCTGTGCTCACCATTCCGGCGGGCCTCGCCACCGCCGATCCCGGCCAGTCGGCGCTCATCCCAAACAACCCAGCCTATTCGGTTCTTGCTGGAATCGGGAGCTTGTGGGGCGTCCTCGCCCTCCTGCTCCAGGCGGCGATCTGGAGCCAGTACCTCAAGGGAGGATTCTGGGCGGCGCTAAACGTGCCCGCCGTCCTGCGCCGGCTTCGTTTCAACCTGGGGTTGACGATCGTGGTCGGGGCGTTGACGGTGGCTCTATCAGTCGCAGGACTGGTTGGCCTGGCTGCGATCGTGGTGGGAATACTGGTGACGTTGCCGTATGCAAGCTGGATTGGCGCCTACCTGGTTGGGCGATATGCGCGCATCACGGACGCGGCCCTCGCCTAAGCTAGAAGCAGCGCCGCCGGCAACGACCGAGCGGCTAGCTGACCAGGGCGTGATCGATCTTGCCGCTCTTGTCCAGTCGCAAGATGAGGACCACGTCCTGCTTCTTACCAGTTGTCTTGTTGTTGATAGCGACGTCGTAGACCGCCACCGTGCCACTGTGTTCCTCGTAGCGGCCCAGGAAGGTGACCTCAATCGTGTCGTTGGCCATGGCGGTTGCGAAATGCTGGTCGTCTGACTTGGCGAAACACAGCGATGAGTTTTGGTCGGCGACACAATTCGAAGTGACCTGGGCACGCATGCCCGCCGGGTCGCGTCGGTGGAGCGCCTGGGTGAATGCCTTCGTACTTTCTGGCTCGATCCCGGCGGCCGGGCGAAATCCGAGTATTTGATGGCGGCTATCCGAGTAGAGCCAGGCCCCGCCCACCACCAGCCCGACCACCGCCACCAACAAAACGGCGGCAACGATGATGCGACGCGCAGACAGGCGGGGCAGGCGTCTCCACCTGGGGACAGATGGAGGCGGACCCCCCACGTATTCTGGTTGGGGCTCGAAGTCTGGCGGAGCCTCCGACGTGGTCTCGGGCACGACGTCGGGCTGGAACTCGGGTTCCCGTTCGGGTTCGGGGGCTGCGCCGATGGATTCCAAGGGGATGTCCTGTCTACTCACGCTATCACGAATGTGCTCGGCGTCGATATTGCCAATATCATCAGGCGGGATATGGTAGCTCATGCGTTCTTGATCGTCGACGGGGACGATACCCTCTGGGAAAACAACGTCTACTTCGAAGAGGCGATCGAGGCGTTTACAGACTTTCTTGCGCACTCGTCGCTCAGCCGCGAACAGGTGCGGGCCACGCTCGATCAGATTGAGCTGCTCAACATCCGGGTGCACGGATATGGATCCGCAGCCTTTGCCCGCAACCTGCGCCAGTGCTATGAGCGACTGGCCGAACGCAATATCCGCAAGGAGGACCTCGACCATGTCATGGCGCTGGGTAAGCGCATCGTCGAGCAGCCGATGCGGGTGTTAGCCGGGGTCGCGGAGACGGTCGCCTACCTGGCGGGACGGCATGAGCTGACGCTCTTCACCAAGGGAGAGCCGGAAGAGCAACGGCTGAAAGTCGAGCGTTCCGGGTTGGGGCCGCAGTTTGACCGGGTCGCCGTGGTTGCGGAGAAAGACGCGCGAGCGTATCGCCAGCTGGTCGACGAACATGGGTTTGACCCGGCACGCACCTGGATGATCGGCAATTCGCCGAAGTCCGACATCAACCCTGCTCTCCAAGCCGGTATCAATGCGGTCTTCATTCCGCACACGCATACGTGGAGACTTGAGGCCGAGGAAATCCCGGGAGCGGACGGCCGGCTCCTGGTGCTGGAGCGCTTCAGCCAGCTGCGCGATCATTTCTAATCAGTCGTCGTCCGGTTCACTGTGTGAAGTAACGGTCTAGGTAGGTGGGGTCGTTCTTCACTCCGACTATTGTGGCGGGGCGAGTGGTTTTTGCTTGAGGTCGAAGCAGTCGGACATGTCGTCGGCGGCGGTGTCACGCGGATTGATCGGCTTCAGGCCGAGCAGGGTCTCGCAGTATTTGACCAGGCTCACGTGCGAGTGCTGGACCTTTGAAATGTAGCCGGCTTTAGCGTAGGGACTCAACACCAGGCAGCCGACCCGCGAGCCGTAGCGAAACTGGGTGCCGTCGGTCCACTTCTCGACATTCGGCGGGTTTACGTGGTCGTACCAGCCGCCCCAATCGTCCCAGGTGATGAAGATGGTTGTGGTCGGCCACAGCCCACCCTTGACAACTGCGTCGACCTGGGCCTTGGTCCAGGCCTCGCCGTTCTTGACCGACTCCACCGGGTGCTCGCTGAGCCCACTTGGCGCATAGACCCAGGACACAGTCGGCAATTTGCCGGCGGCGGCATCGATGGCGAACTGGGCCGGCTGTGTGTTGTTCGCATGCTTTTTCAAGGCCGTGATCATCCCGAACGCGTAGCCGCCGTAGTTGCGCCACGTATAGCCGGCGGCGTCGAGGTTGGCCGGGAGAGACGGCAGATCGAATGGAGGTTGCACATTGATGGGGTCGCGGTAATGCGGGTTGTTGATGATCGGCGAGGCCGCCGCGATCAGCATCAGGTGGTTGGGGGTCGATGGGCCGGCGACCTCGGTGAAATATTTGTCGCAGAGGGTGTACTGGCGGGCGTATGCCCAGTAGTGCGGAATGTTGGCCTCCGCGTATTGTTCACGAGTCGCGCCGGTGGCGCGCTTCAGCCAGCTGGCGTGGTCGTGCGGATGGTCTGACGAAGGCGGATCCGGCGCGAGCGCCAGCGTGGCGTCGCCATCCGCGCGTGGAAAGCGGCCGAAATAGTTGTCGAAGGCGTGGTTCTCCTTGACGATGATGACCACGTGCTGGATCGGCCCGCTGATGGGTTTGGGTGCGGGCGCCGGTCCGGGCTTCGGTGACGGGCCGGGCTTTCGCCTGGACGTGCGGGACGGTTTGCGTGCGGAACGTGGTGCCATTTCTGCGGCCAGTTTAGGCGTGGGCCGGCGACGGGATCAACGCGGGGCTGTAACTTTTTCTGACGCGGACGCGTCAAGAGCCCGACCGCGAATTGCGCGTTGCATGTTGTCGCGTGACTCGAGAAGGATGCGGCGGATCGGCCCGGGCGTCTGCCCATTCAGCCGCTCGCCCGTCACGCGAACGACCTCATCGCTGATTATCACGGTCGGGTACATCGACCGAGCGAAGGCGATCGCGACCTCGATCTCGCGCGATTTCCAGATCGGGTCCAGAGCGGCGAAGTACTTGCTCACGTAGGGTTCGAGCAGCCGGCGCTGGTCGAAACGGTGGAAGCCACGCATGATCGAGCGCATGGTGGCGAGGGAGAGCTGGGCGTCCTCGGTGATGGTGGTCCACGCCTGTTGCTTGGCGTCGGGATTGGGGCGCCCCGCCCGTGCGGAGGCGGCGTGGCGCTGCCCCTCGTCGGTGGGATCGCGCTCCAGCTCGGCGGCGATCAGGTCGTCCCCCGCGGCGCCGCGGCCGCTGAGCGCATTGACCATCATCCAGCGCAGGTCGGTGTCTACCTTGAGCCCTTCGAACCTGGTGGTGCCATCGAGCAGACCGCGGACCAGGGCCAGGTGTTCGGGGGAGCGTCCCGCACCGATCAGGGCGTGTGTCCAGGTGAGCTGGACGTCGCTGCCAGGCTCGGAACGCTCGATCGCGTCCAGCGCGAAGCGTGCGACCTGTTCCTCAGCGGTGTCCGAATTGTCCGGGTCGCCGTAGACATCGACCGCCGATGCAGTTTTCGCCAGCAAGTCGCGGACCACTCCGATGTCGGTCTCGCCGTGAATGTTGTTGAGTACGGTCTGAAGGAACTGACGAGCAGGGAGGACGGCGTCGCGAAGCATGTCCCACAGCGCCGCCCAGCAGAGGGCGCGGGCCAGCGGGTCTTTCATCGCCTTGAGATGGTGACGTGCCGTGCTCAGCGACCGCTCGTCGAGCCGGATCTTGGCATAGGTGAGGTCCAGGTCGTTGACCAGTAGCAAATCCGCCTGACGTTCGCCCTGCAGCTCGCTGACGGGAGAGGTCGCCCCGCTCACGTCCAGCTCTACGCGACGACGCAGCTTGAGCCCGTCCTCGTTGCGGTCATACAACCCGACGGCGAGCCGGTGCGACCGCAGGGTCGGGTACTCGAGGGGGGCCTCCTGCTTGATGGTCAGGGTGCTGATCCGATCGTCGCGGGTCGTGATCGTCGGGGTCAGCGTGTTAAGTCCGGCCGTTTCCAGCCAGTCCTTCGACCAGGCCGCCAGGTCGCGGCCCGAACCCTCCTCGATGTCGGCCAGGAATTCTCTGAGCGACGCGTTCCCGTACTCACGCTTGCGCAGATATCGCTCCACGCCGCGCAGGAAGGTGTCCTGGCCGACCCAGGCAACCAGCTGCCGGAGCACGCAGGCGCCTTTGTTATATGTGATCGCGTCGAAGTTGAGATAGACGGATTCGATGTCCTTGATGTCCGCCGCAATCGGATGGGTGGTGGGCAGCTGGTCCTGGCGCCGAGCGCCGGTCTTGTATTCGTTGGCGAAAGTCACCCAGCCGTTGCGGAACCGGGTGGCCTCGACCTGGGCCAGCACTGACATGAAGGTGGCGAAGCTTTCGTTGAGCCACAGGTCGTCCCACCAGCGGGTGGTCACCAGGTCGCCAAACCACATGTGGGCCATCTCGTGCAGGATGGTGTTGGCGCGGTCCTCCCGCTCCGCCTCGGTCACGCGTGAGCGAAAGATCATGTACTCGTGGTGGGTCACGGCCGCGATGTTCTCCATGGCGCCGGCGCTGAACTCGGGGACGAAGAGCTGGTCATATTTGCCGAAGGGGTACGGGTAGTTGTATGCCTTAGAGAAGAAGTCGAGCCCCTGGCGGGTGATGGCGAACAGCTCGTCGGTATCGAGGTAGCGGCGAAGCGACTCGCGGCAGTAGAGCCCGATGTCGATGTCCCCGTGCTTTTCGCGAACCACCTGGAACGGACCGGCTACGATCGCCGTCAGATAGGTCGACATCTTTGGCGTGGTCGGGAATGTCCAACGCTTGATGCCCGCCCGGCCCTCGACCCGGTCGCTGCGGCCCTGGGTGTTGGAGACCACTACCCAGTCCTCCGGGGCAAAGACGGTGAAGTCGAAGGTCGCCTTCAAGTCCGGTTGGTCGAAGCAGGGAAAAACGCGGTGGGCGTCGAAGGTCTCGAACTGCGTGTGCAGGTAGACCCGGCCGTCTACCGGGTCCTTGAAGCGCGAGAGACCGACGCCGATGTTCTGGTAGTCGCAGGTGCCCAGGACGTGGAGCTCGTTGGCTGCTTTCAGGTTGTCCAGCCGGATGCGCGTGCCGGTGAAAGCATCGCGCGGCACCTCGGCCCCGTTCAGCTCAAGGCTGTCCACCGAGTGGGGATAGAAGTCGATGAAGCTGCTTGCCCCCGGTTCGCTGCAGAGGAAATTGACCGTGGCGTCGCAGGTGAAGGTGTCCTCTGCGGCGGTCAGGTCGAGGAAGACCTGGTACAGGGGATGCTGGATGATCCCGAAGCGTTCGCGGGCCTCGTCGCGGGTCAGGTTGTTCTCGGCGTGCATCCCTAGAATGTAGCTGGTAGATGGCTCGGCAGGAAGGCGCCGGAGGTGGCACCCTGCCGGCACGTCTTACCTGGGTCGGGGCGACGGTGATCTGCGGGGCGGTGGCTGGCCTCCTCCTTTTCCTCGCCGCCATCAATTCGAGCGCCGGTCTTCTGGCCGGGGCGGCCGGGCTCGGGGTCGTCTTCCTCGTCCTTCTGCCGGGGCTGATGCTGCGGCCGCGCTGGTGGTGGTGGCTGTTGAACGTGGTCGCCGTGGCGGCGGCTCTGTTCGCGGCGGCCCTCGTCTTCAACGCAACCTGCGGGTCGAGCTGCGGGGACCCCGCGGCGGAGGTCAACCCACTGATTCTCATCCCGAGCTTTACGGCGCTCGGAGCTGTGCTGGGCGGGATCCAGGGCCTCGGACTCACGGGATGGCGGCCCAAGCTGATCTGGTTTGCGGCGGGCGCCGGGGGCGGGTTGCTGTTCGGGCTGTTCTTTCACCGGACCAGCACGAACTACTCCTATGGCGATTTCCTGCGGCGCCTGATCGCCGTGATCGCCGGTGGCGCATACGGCGCGGTCGTGGGCGTGACCGCCGCGTACCTGCGGGCCGCTCGCTGATAGCCAGACCAGAGAGGGTGGCGTGCCTGCGCGGCTGATCATGCGGCCGCCGAGCGAGGCGATGCGCCGAGCCCTGTCGTCGCACCCCGAGCGAGACCGGATCGACCCGGTGCGGGCGGCCGGCCAGCACGCCCGATACGTGGCCGCGCTGATCACGACCGGCGTCGATGTCCATCTGTTGCCGGCGGATCCGGAGCTGCCCGACGCGTGCTTTACCTGGGACGCGCTGCTCGCCTTCGCCCCGCCGAGCGGCGGCGAGACCGCCCTCCTGGTAGCATGCCGGCCGGGCGAGCCGGCGCGTCGGAACGAGGTGGCGCCGGTGTTTGCCTGCGCCCGCAAGGTGATCGGGCACAAGGTCGACGCCATGGCGATCGAACCGCCCGGCACGCTCGACGGTGGTGACGTGATCACCTACGGGGACCGGGTGGCGATCGGCGTCTCGGCGCGGACCAATGATGCTGGCGCGCGCCAACTGGCAGGCGCGGTCCAACAGCTTGGCTACCGGGCGTTCCTGTGTCCGGTGTCCGGGAGGCTGCACCTGGCCTCGGCGATAACGCCAATCGGGGCGACGCGACTGGTGGGGACCGGGCGCGGATTTGCCTCACTGGACGCCGCCGGAGAAGACGTTGCTCCACGGGATGAGGTGGAACGGATACTGCTTGCCGACGACGATGTGGTCGCTGCGAATGTGCTCGCGGTCGATGACCGGTGCTTTGTAGCGTCGGGCCATCCGCGCGCCGTCGCTTTGATGCGTGAGGCCGGCGAGGATGTCGTCGAAGTCGAGCTCGACGAGTTCATCCGCGCGGATGGTGGCCCCACCTGCCTGGTGGCGCCGATCCCATGAACTGGGCCTGATTCCCCGAACTGGACGCTGATTCCCTGAATGGAAGGCGGTTGAAATCGCACAGATTTTCGTTTGCGCCGGAGGAAGCGGGGTATAAACTCCCTGCGATCGTTTTGAGAATGTCGGGCAGCCTCAAAGGAGCGAGATCGTGAGCACAAACATGCCGACCGCCGCACCGGACAATGCCGCCTCGAGCGCCGAGCTCACCCTGATTCCCCCGCAGCCTGTGCCTGTGGTCACTGACGCGGACGTCGAGGCAATGGTGAAGGTCGACGCAGCCACCGCTGCACGTATCGACTCGATGATTGACGGCTATGTGGCGTCGCTGGCGTCGATGGATCCGCGCTCGCAGGACTTCACCGCCAAGGTCAACGCCGTTCATTCCATCGGGAATGACGAGATCCGGGAGTCCGCGACGGTTTCCAATCGGCTGCTTGACAGACCGGTCAAAGCCGTGGAATCGGGCGCTTTCAGCAAGGGCGCGACCGTGTCGAAATCGCTGGTCGATCTACGGCACACGGTGGAGGACCTGGATCCCTCGCAGCAAGGACTGATGAACCCCAAGCACCTGTTTGGCTTGCTGCCGTTTGGTAACCGGCTTCGCGATTACTTTGCGCGCTACCAATCCGCACAGGGTCACCTGAATGCGATTATCCAGGCCCTTTACCACGGCCAGGATGAGCTTCGCCAGGACAACGCCGCCATCGAGCAGGAAAAGGTGAATGTCTGGGATATCAAGGGCAAGCTCGAGCAGTACGTCTACCTGGCGGGGAAACTGGATGCGGCGCTCGATACCGAGATCAGGCGGATCGGCCAGACCGATCCCGCTCGGGCGAAGGCGCTGCGCGAGGACGTTCTGTTTTACGTACGCCAGAAGCGGCAGGACCTGCTAACCCAGCTAGCTGTGAACGCCCAGGGTTATCTCGCTCTCGAGCTTGTCCGCAAGAACAACCTGGAGCTGATCAAGGGAGTAGACCGCGCGACAACCACAACGGTATCCGCCCTGCGCACGGCAGTCATTGTGGCGCAGGCACTGATCAACCAGAAGCTGGTGCTAAACCAGATCACGGCGCTGAACACGACTACGGCCAATATGATCGAAACAACCTCCCAGCTGCTGCGCGAGCAGTCGGGGCAGGTCCATGAGGAAGCAGCGAGCGCAACGATCAGCGTTGAGAAGCTGCAGGCCGCCTTCGCCAACGTCTACGCCACCATGGACATGATCGATGCCTACAAGCTGCAGGCGCTCAACAGCATGCAGAAAACGATCAACGCGCTGTCGACCGAGGTGACCAAGGCGCAGTCCTACCTGGAGCGGGCGCGGAATGCACCGGCCACTGAAGCAGCGCTGCTCGGCGGCGGGCGTGGCGAACTGGCACTGACCACGACGAGTCCCAGGCACTGAGTCCGACCGGGCGCGCCGTCGAGGCTTCCGTAGAATTGACGGGGCTTTCCTGATGGCGTACCAAACCCTGTACCTCAAATACCGGTCGCAGACGTTTGCCGACCTGGTCGGGCAGGACCCGATCGCCAAGACATTGAAGAATGCCGTGGAGCAGGGACGGGTGGCCCACGCGTATCTGTTCTCCGGCGTCCGGGGCACGGGGAAAACGTCGACCGCCAGGATCCTGGCGAAGGCCATCAACTGCCTGAACAGGTCAGGCGCCGAGCCGTGCGGCGTGTGCGCGGCCTGTGTGGAGGTTGGCACCGGCGCCGCGGTCGACCTGATCGAGATCGACGCCGCCTCCAACCGCGGGATTGACGAGATCCGCGACCTGCGCGAGCGGGTGAAGTACCTGCCTGCCTCGCTCAAGGTGAAGGTCTACATCATCGACGAGGCCCACATGTTGACACCGGAGGCGTTCAACGCCTTGCTGAAGACGCTCGAGGAGCCGCCCGTGCACGTGATGTTTGTGCTGGCCACCACCGAGCCGCACAAGATCCCGCTGACGGTAGCCTCGCGCTGCCAGCGGTTTGACTTCCGCCGGATCGAGACGCCGGCAGTGGCCGCGCGGCTGGCCATGATCGTCGAGGCCGAGGGAGTTCAGGTTGACCCCGCGGCCCTGGCTCTGCTGGCCCGGCTGGCGAAGGGCAGCATGCGCGACGGCATCACCCTCCTCGACCAGCTGATCAGCCAGGGCGCGGAATCGCTCACGGTCGAGCGGACGCGCGAGCTGCTCGGGCTGGCCGACCCGGAGACCCTGGTGTCCCTGCTGGGTGCCGCAGTGGCGGGCGATGCAGCCGCCACACTGGGGGGCCTGCAGAGGTTTTATGACGCGGGTGGGGATGTGCGCCAGCTGGTGCGCGGCTTGCTGTCCGCGATTCGCGAGGCGGCGCTGCTCTCGGTCGGATACCAGGACGATGAGGGACTGGGGGGCGCGGCCGGCGTAGGGCTCGCCAAGATCGGGCGCAGCGCCGGGCGAGCCACGCTGCTAGGGCTCTGGAAGGGTCTGATGGAAATGGAGCCCGAGCTGCGCAAAGGCGCGGATGCGCGGCTACTGCTCGAGCTGACCTTGCTTCAGAACCTGGGGCAGGCGGCGAGTGCCGGCGCGCCGGTCGTCGCCGGGTCCGCAAAGCGGCCACCGGTAGCGGCTGTGGCGGGAACCGCTGCTCCGACGGCTGCTCGGGCGGTTGCGGAGGGGTCACCGTCATCGCCCGGGTCGCCGAGCTCACCGCCGTCTCCCGGATCGCCGGATTCCCCCGAATCGCCCGAGTCCCCGGATTCGCCAGGCTCGCCATCGCCGCCGGGGCCGCTGGCCGCGGGCGGAGTTGATGCGCGCTGGGAGGCCTTGAAGCAAAAGCTGCCCAAGCCGGTGTCTAGCCTGCTGATGGACGCCCGGTTGAGTGGGGTGCACAACGGCGTGGTTCGGGTCGAGTTTCGCTACCCGGCGCACCTGGAGCTGATGCAGCGGCCGGCCAACAAAGAGGCGCTGCAGCGG
>Ga0209160_1004024_pt1 | contig 11848 bp, 13 predicted proteins | sample GraSoiAngelo_153_FD_186167 | JGI IMG/M metagenome (GOLD analysis project Ga0209160, IMG submission 186167) | Grasslands soil microbial communities from the Angelo Coastal Reserve, California, USA - 14_1009_12_40cm (SPAdes) (version 2) | ecosystem: Environmental > Terrestrial > Soil > Grasslands ...
GCTTGTACACGTCGGAGCGGACGTCGATCGAGAATTTGCCATCCGCAACGCTGCGGACGCAGGTCGGCGCGGCCACAGCCACCGGCGGGTGCGCGCATACCTCGGCGTTCGCGACCGCTCCGCCGCCCTCGTCCTTCACGACGCCGATGATCTTGGAATGCGGACTGAGTTCGACCACGCTGGTCGCGTCGGTGTCGAGCACGTCCGCCCAGGTCCTGCCCTCGGCGAGACGCGTCGGAGCGCGCGGAGTGACCTGCACCGAATACGTTCCGGGCCGGAGGGTGAGTCGCGCTGTCCCCGACGCGCTCGTCTCACCGCAACCCTTCGGGGTGCCGGCCACCGTGAACGCGCAGACGCTCGCGCCAACCACCGGTGCGCCCGCGGGCGCCGTCACGATGACGGCAAGCGATCGTATGGACCCTGTCGCGACCGACGGCCCGGCTGGGCCTGGGGGCGTGCTGGCCTGGCAGGCCACGACCAGAGCGGCAACGAGCGCGAGAGACGAACGGATCCTGCGGATCACGCTTCTCTGTTCGCCTGTGGCCCCCACCCCATCAGGAGCCCCTACTCCTGGGGCCAGAGGCCGCCCCCTCACGCTGCGCCGCCGCGACGGTGCCGAGCAGGCGCGAGATCTCGGCCAGCGGACCCGCCACTTCCTCGCCCTGCTCTCGATCCATGAGATCGCGCATGGCCTCGCGGATGGGCTTGCCCTCGCTCAGGACCAGGTGGGTCTGTTCGGTAATGGGCATCACCACGCCGCGCTTGAGCGAGGCTCGGTAGGCCGCCTCCGCGGTCGAGATACCTTCGGCGACCTGACCCCCGAGCCGCTGCGGAATTTCCGCAAGGTCGATCCCCTTCGCGAGAAGCTCACCCACCATGCGGTTACGTGAAAACTTGCTCGTGCACGTCGCGATCAGATCGCCAAATCCAGCGAGGCCGGCGACCGTCAGCGGATTCGCGCCCTCGGCGAAGCCGTAGCGCGCGATCTCGGCGAGGCCTCGCGTCACGAATCCGGCTTTTGCGTTTTCGCCGTAGCCCATGCCATCGACCGCTCCCGCGCCCAGCGCGATGATGTTCTTCAGCGCGCCGCAGAGCTCAACCCCGACTACATCCACGTTCGTGTAGACGCGAAACATCGGCGTGCCGACGAGCGATTGAAAGTGGTGGGCGGTCGCGGGTTCCACCGACGCGATGACCGTCGGCGCCGGCAGGCCCGCTGCGATCTCACGGCTGATGTTCGGACCGGAGATAACCGCGACCCGATCGGGCGCGAGCGCTTCGCCCCAGAGCTGGCTCATGCGCCGGCCGTCCTCGGCGAGCCCTTTCGTCGCGGAGAGAACACGATGGCCCTTGCGAAGCAGAGGCAAGACACGATCGCGGAGCTCCCGGACGCCTCGGCTCGGCGCGGCCACGATGAGATCGTCCGACGCGAGCGCGCGTTCGAGGTCGGCGGTGACCTCCACGCGGTCCGGTACGCGTATGCCGGCGAGGTACTTGCGGTTCTCCCGTCGCGCCGAGATCTCCTTCGCTTGCGCCGGATCGCGGACCCAGAGGACGACATCCTTCCCGCCGTCGCGAGCGAGGATCGTCGCGAGGGTCGTGCCCCAGGCCCCCGCCTGGAGCACGGTCACCGTCATGAGGTGCCGACGCGCGGCTCGACCCCGCGAACGATGCGCTCGATATTTGCCCGATGCCGAATGAAGACGACGGCCCCGGCGATGACAATGAAGGCGAGCGTCCACCAGTTGAAATGGAGCCAACCGGTCGCGGAGAAAAGCAGATAGCCGACGAGCGCGCCGATCACCGACGCGAGCGAGCTCACCGACACCATCCGCGTCAACGCCAGTGCGATCGCGAAGAAGGCCACGGCCGATGCCCAGGCCGGCGTCGCCACGAAGAGGAGGGCCCCGAATCCGGTCGCCACGCCTCGGCCTCCGCGGCCGCGCAGTGTGACCGGCCAGCAGTGACCCGAGACCGCGGCGACCGCGGCGACCGCTTCGGCCAGAGGACGTCCGGCACTCGCTTCGGGGAATACGAGTTGCGCGAATACGACCGCGAGCGAGCCCTTCAGGATGTCGAAGATCGCTACGAGTAGGCCAGCCCCGGTGCCGAGCGTGCGGAAGGTGTTCGTCGCGCCGGTCGAGCCTGAGCCGACATTGCGCAAGTCCACGTTCCGGTAGATCCGACCGACGATGTAGCCGCTCGAGATAGAGCCCACCAGATATCCGACGAGCCCGACGAGGAGCAGCGCCACGAGCGAGGCCAGCGACAGGGTCACTCCCGAGCTCCGCGCAGCTCGATCTTGATCGGCGTGCCGTGGAAGCTGTAGCGCTCGCGGATGCGGTTCTCGAGATACCGCGTGTACGAGAAGTGGACCGCCGCGGGGCGGTCGACGAAGAACACGAACGTCGGCGCCGGGCCCTTCGCCTGAGTCACGTGATGAAAACGTATCTCCTTGCCATTCCGATCACTCGGCGGCGGGTGCGCCGCGACTGCTTCCGTCAACAGGCGGTGCAGGTCCGCCGTGGGAATCCGTTTCGTGCGCTCGTCGACGATGGCGACGGCGGCGGTCAGCGCCTCTTCGACGCCGCGACCGGTCTTCGCCGAGACCAACCGGTGGTCCATCCAGGGCGCAAATTGGAACTCCCGCGCGATCTCGCTTTCAACCCCGGCCGTCGTTTCCGGACTGCGCGCCACGAGATCCCATTTGTTGACCGCGAGCACGAGGCCGATATACGCCTCGAGCGCATACCCCGCAATGTGCAGATCCTGAGCAGTTATGCCTTCGGTGGCGTCGGTGATGAGGATCGCCGCGTCGGCTCTCTCGATGGCGCGAACGGTGCGCAACAGCGCGAACTTCTCGATGCCTTCATCGATGTGGCCGCGGCGCCTGATACCCGCCGTATCGATCAGGCGAATGCGACGTCCTGATCGCTCGATCACCGTGTCGATCGCATCGCGCGTCGTACCGGGGATCTCGCTCACCACGGCGCGCTCCTCACCGGCAAGGCGGTTCAGGAAGCTCGACTTCCCCACGTTCGGACGGCCCACGATGGCGATGCGCGCGTCCGCGGTGTCGGGCTCGTCCTCCGTCGGCGCCGGAAGCTTCGCGACCACGGCGTCGAGAAGGTCACCCGTCCCGATGCCCTGGAGCGCGGACACGGTGTGGAGCTCGCCGAGGCCCAGCTCGTAGAACTCCGCGGCCTGCGCCTCGGTCTTCCATGACTCGGCCTTGTTTGCGGCAACGACCACGGGCTTGCGGCTCCGACGAAGCCGATCCGCGACATCGTGCTCTACCGGAAGGATCCCGGACTGCGCGTCGACCACGAACATGACGACGTCAGCCTCCTCGATCGCTGCCTCCGCTTGCCTGCGGACGCCGGCCTCGACCTCGCCCTTGCCGTCGTCGAGACCTCCGGTGTCGACCAGAGTGAACTCGCGTCCGCGCCACTCGACCGTCGCGTAGACCCGATCCCGCGTGGTGCCGGGCTCGTCCTCGACGATGGCCACGCGCTCGCCGACGAGCCGATTGAAGAGCGTCGACTTTCCGACATTCGGTCGGCCGACCACGGCGACGAGACCACGGCTCACACGCATACCCTACGGCGCAGAGTGGCGGCAAGACCACGAAAGCGCCCGCTCTCGTCCGAGCTCCCTCGGATCGTGGCTTCGCTCGACAAGGGGAGCGATCGCCTCGACCCGACGCTGTCGCGTATCACCGACACGACCGAAAGCGTGCCGCTGCTGTTCGCCGCTGGACGGCGCGCCCTGCTCCGCGGCGAACGTGAGGACGCGCGACTCTGGTTCACCCGGGCCCAGTCCCAGGCCTCGCGTCGCACGCCTGAAGCTCTTCGCGCGCGGCTTGCGTTCGAGCTTGGTTGCGTTTTGCTCGACGATGGCGGGACCGAGGCTGCCGAGTCGGTCATCGCATGGGCGGAGTCGTTTTCGAGGCGACCGTCGAGTGACGTGCTCCATCTTCGCGCGCTCATCGCGGACCGGCGTGGTGAGCGGACGAATGCCATCGCGTTCTACCGGCGAGCGATCGCGACCGCTCGAACCGCCCTCAGTCCACTCAGTCGCGTCCTGGAGCTGCGTAATCTCGCGGAGACCCTCGCGCACGAGAGTCCGACCGAGGCGCTCACGATGTATCGCCACGCACTCGAGACGTTGCGGGCTCATGATCTCGATCCCCGCCTCGCGCCCGCGCTGCACAACGGTTTCGCGTACGCGGCAATGTGCGCGGCGGATTTCGACCTTGCCGAGAAGGAGCTCGACGCGGCGGGCCGCGACGCCCTTCGCCTCCGGATCCCCTTGATGCGCGCCTACTCCGTATACAACCGCTCGATCCTCCACGAGCTCCGCGATGACATCGACCATGCGAGAAGCGCGATCGGCGAGGCTCGCGAGCTGAGCGAGTCCGCAAAGCTGCGCGACCTGGTGGCGTGGTGTTGGATTCGTGAGTCGTGGCTCGCGCTGAAGGGAAGGGACCGCGCCGCCGCCGATCGCGCCGCGACCTCCGCGCGAAGGGTCTCCGCAGAGCCTCACATCGAGGCGCTCGCGACCCTCGAGGGGATGTTCTCGCTCCTCGACGGCAAGCATCTGGACGCGGCGAAGCTCTTCGGTGAACTGTCTCGGGCTTATCTCGAGCGGTCTGACTTGATCACCGCGGTCGCGCTCATGTTCTGGCGTTCTGTCGCGTATCGAGCGGGGAACGCGTCCAAGGGAGCGAAAGGCGCGGCCCGAGAGGCCTGCGAGCTGCGTCGCCGCGTACCGGTCCGCGTCTCGCCGAGCTGGTGGGCGCGCGAGATCGTGGATGCGGCCCGGACGGACGGGGGCGAGCAATGCGCCGACGATCTCGTTCCGACAGCGATCGGGATCCTTGGCGTCCCGCGCGAGCCAGTAGAGGTCCGCGGCGAAGAAATCTTGGTGGACGGTGTGCCGCTGGAGGCGGACGAATGGCAGCGTCGATCGGGAGCACGCGTAATGCGGCGTCTCTTCGCGCGGCTTGTGGCGGCGCATCCGCGAGCCGTCTCACGAGATGAGCTCACCGATACGCTGTGGCCGGACAGCGACGGCGACAAGGCGGTGCGGAACCTGTACGGGGCTGTCAAGGATCTCCGACGTACGCTGTCGGCTGCGCCGGGTGTCACGTTGGTCGCGCGCGGCGGTGGCTACGCGCTCGAAGTTGGCACGAACGTCACCGTCACCCGCTAGTGAACTCAACTGCCGAGCAACACCGCCAAGGGAGTCCAGCCAGCGACTGTCGGAACGCCATCAGCCGCTGCTGAAGCTCGTGACGATGATCCGCCCGTCGGCGGTCCAGGAGGCGATGCCGGGAAGGCTGATCGGCTTGGGGTCGGGTGCTCGCAGATCGACGAGCGACGACGACGGCCCGCCCGCGCAGCAGCTGCCGATGTTGAGAAGGTACCGGCCGTCCGCGGACAAGCTCCACGCGTAACCGAGATAGCGCGCCTTCTCGGTTCCGGTGAACGAGTACACGACGCCGAGGCGTCGCGCGCCCTCGCCATTTTCTCCCGAGTCGCGTGACACGATGAGGTCGCCGGTCGGCAGTCCCGTCAGGCCGGTGGCGACACCGTCGATCGTCCGGACGATCCGGTTCTTCGCAACGTCGGTGATGCGGACGGACAAGTTCGCGCAGTCCATCCAGGCGAGGAGACTTTCGTCCTTCGACCACGCCAGACCGTTCCCACAACCGCCAGTTGAACCGGCAACGGCGCGTACCGCGCCGTCGCGAAGGTCGGCGACCCACACCGCGTCAGTGCCGACGATGCCCACGAAAGTGCCGCGCGGCGACGGCGTCGCAGCCAGCGCATGCACGCGCTTCAGGTCGGCGATCCGCGTGAGCGGGCCACTCGGCTGGCCTGACCACAGCTCCGCGCCGCCCACCAGGACGACCCGGCCGTCGGGAAGCCATCCGCTACCGAAGACGTACGCGTCGGCCGGTGCGGTCAGATCCACCGAGCTCCTAGTCGCGAGCTCCACGACGTGGGGCGGCTGCCGTTCGGGGTAGAGCAGGATTCGCGTGACATCCGGTGAGATCGCGAACCGATTCCCGCCCGCGACGCGCCACGAGCCGGAAGCCTTGGCTCCCGATGACGATGTCGCGTCGGCAATGGAGTACACGCTCACCGTCACCGACGGCAAGTAGCGGAGGGCCACGATGAGGAGGTCGATCGTGCTGAGACCGTCGATCGACTTGATCTGCGGGACCTTGAAGCCGGGGTAGGGCTCTGTCTCCGCGAATACGAGATTCACGGTCCGGTCATCGATCCACGCGGGCGAGCCGTTCCTCGGCAGCCATCGGTCGACGCTTGGGCGATCCACCGGGAAGGGGAACGTAAGGCTCACCGTCGTTCCGCCGACACCGTCGACGGCAATCATGCTGCCGTAGGCGCGCTCCACGCCGTTGACGACCACCCGGACCGAACTCGCCGGAAGAATCGCCGGCGACATCGAGGGCAACGGCGTTGCGGACGGCGCCTCCGAGGGCGACGAGGACGCGCCGGGCACAGGCGCGGAGGCCGTCCGCGCGCACGCGGCAAGTACGAGGGTCGCGGCAAGGGCGAGGTCGATCGGGAGTCGTTTCATGGCGCTTCCTCGGTGGCGCTGTCGTCTTCCGCGGCGTGCCGGCGCAGTAATGCGACCCCAGAGAGCAGAAGTCCGATCCCGAGCGCGAGCTGGCCGACCGACATTGATGACATGGAGGTCGGCGACGGCCCAGTGTCCGCCAGGGCCCCATCTGCGCCCGCGATCAGCAGCCCGACCACCGCCAGACCGATCTGCGGGAGCTTGCGTTTCATGTAGTCCACCTCGCCGGCATCGTGCCAATACGAGGAGAACCCTCGAGCATGCATTGGGGGATTCGGTAGGGGGCGCCAGAACGTATGGCTCGGGCCGTCAGGCCGCTAGCTTCTCCGCTCGCTCCTTGACCTCGAGAAGCGTGTCCATCGGGGTGGAGCAACCACCGATGAGGCCTACGCGGGCCTCCCCTCGGACCCACTCCGACCGGAGCTCGTCCGCGTGTTCGATGTGATACGCGTTCCGTCCCTGCATCTTCGCGAGGTTCACCAGCTCGCGCGTGTTCGCCGAGTTCTTGCCGCCCACGACGATGATCGTGTTCACCTGCTCGGCGAGCTCGCTCGCGGCGTGCTGGCGCTTAACCGTTACGGGGCAGACCGTGTTGAAGATCTTCGTTTCTTGCGCGATCTCCGAAACATGCGATACGAGCTCCTTGAACGCCCACGGCGGCTGCGTTGACTGCGAGACCACACCCGCCTTCTTCATGCGAGGGAGTTTGTCCCACTCTTCCTTCGTCTCGACGACCGTCGCCGCGGGCGCGAAGCCCAGGAGGCCTACGACTTCGGGATGTTCGGGGGTCCCCAGGATGATCACGTGGTAGCCCTCGTCCGCAAGCTGTTTGGTGAAGCGCTGCGCACGGAGGACCAGGGAGCAGGTCGCGTCGATGCACTCGAGGCCCTGCGCCTCGATCTTCGCGCGCATTTCCGGCGGGACGCCGTGCGCACGGATGACGACGATGCCTTCCTTCGCTTCGGACGGGTCCTTGATGACCTTCACGCCGAGCGCGCCGAGGCGCTCGCTGATCTTCGGGTTGTGGACGACCTGGCCGAGGTTGTGGACGGTCCGGCCCGTTTCGGCGGCCGCCTCGGTCAGCTCGACCGCTTTCTTGACCCCGAAACAGAACCCGTTCTCGCGCGCGAGAAGGACTTCCACGACATCAAGTGTACGGGTCGTTTATCGGTACACACCCCGTTGCTCGGGCGGAAGCAGCGCCGCGACGCGACGCATGATCGCGTCGGCGACGGCTTGCTGATCGTTCGGTGTCGCGCCGAGATCCGAGGCACGAAATGGCGGCCCAACGCTAAAGAGAATGTCGCGGCGCCAGAACGCTCCGAGTCGCGCGCGGCGCGTCCCGCTGACCGCGAGCGGAACGATCGGCGCGCCGGAATGCTGCGCGACGTAGGCGATCCCGGGACGACCACGGATGAGCTGGCCGCTCTCGCTGCGATGCCCCTCGGGAAAAAAGCCGAGCGGTTGGCCCGCGGCTATAACCGCGAGTGCCATCTGCAGAGCGCCGCGGTCTACCTCACCGCGGCGGACGGGAAACGCGCCGATGGCACGGAGCGCGAAGCCGATGACCGGAGTCTCGAAAAGCTCGCGTTTTCCCATGTAGCGGATGGCGCGGCCGAGCGCGAACTCGATCCACGGCGGATCCTTCCAGTTGATGTGGTTCGAGACGAGGATGTAGCCGCCGCTTCGCGGGATGTTCTCCGCGCCATCGAGACGCCACGGCGCGAGGAAGGCCGCGAGAGCGCGAACGATCGGGAACAACAGGCGCCAAATCCAGAGCCGCTCCTCGGGCAGGACGGGCGATCCGGCGAACACGGTCACGAGCGCGTGACTTGCAGCACTCGGTCGAGGGCTTCGCCGACCGACAGGCCATCCGTTTCGACGAGGATCGCGTCGCTCGCCGCGCGAAGTGGCGCGACGGTGCGTTTGCTGTCGAGCTCGTCGCGCCGAAGGATCTCCGTGAGCAGGTCCTGCCGTGAGCGTTTCTCTCCGCGGGCGGCGAGCTCCTCCTCACGACGGCGCGCGCGCTCGGCGGCCGACGCGGTCAGAAACACCTTGCGCTCCGCCTGGGGCAGAACGACGGTGCCGATATCGCGGCCGACCATCACGATCCGCCCGCGCTTCGCGATGTCTCGCTGCTGCTCGACCATCGCGTCACGGACTTTCGGGATGCGCGCGACCTGCGAGACGATGCGGTCGACGTCGTCGCCGCGGATGGCCCACGTCACGTCGGCGCCGTCGAGCAGGACCGTGTAGGCGCGTCCGTCGCGGACGGTCGGCGGGCCAATCGCGATGCGGACCTCCCGTGCGAGAGCGGCGAGGCGCTCGGCGTCGTCGGGATTGATGCCCCGGCGCAGAGCGGCCAGCGCGACGGCGCGGTACATCGCTCCCGTATCCAAGAAGAGGTACCCGAGGCGCTCGGCGACGAGCGCGCCTATCGTGCTCTTCCCCGCCCCGGCCGGGCCGTCGATCGCAACCGTGCGCGGCGTCGCCATCTAGGCGCCTCCGAGCGCGCGGACGAAGGCGACGCCGGCATCGGCGGTGCAGGGCAGATGGAGCTGCGCACGGATTCCGGTACGCGACACTAAGCGCCTCCGAGCGCGCGGATCTCGCGAGCGGTGAGGTCGCGCCACGCGCCGGGTCGAAGGCGGCCGAGCTCGAGCGGACCGAGACGCACGCGTCGAAGTCGCAGAACGCGGAGCCCGACCGCGGCGCACATGCGGCGCACCTGCCGCTTCCATCCGGTCTGCAGAACCATGCGCAGCGTCGAGCCACGCGCGCCGCCGGCCATCGACACCCGCGCGGCGCGCGCGACGCCTTCTTCGAGCGCAATGCCGCGCCGGAGCGCCGCGATCGAGGCGGCCGGCACGGGACCGACGACACTCACCTCGTACTCGCGCTCGTGCCCGTATCGCGGATGCAGCACCCGCTCCGCCCACGCGCCGTCGTTGGTGAGCAGCACGAGGCCCTCGGAGTCCTCGTCGAGCCGACCGACCGGGTAAAGGCGCTCGCGCGCGCCAAGTATCTCGACGACGGTCGGGCGCCCGTGGTCGTCGTGCGCGGTCGAAACGATCCCGCGGGGCTTGTTGAGCACGACATAGCGGTGCGGGGCGGGCGGCGCGACCGCGCGGCCGTCGACTTCGATGTGGGCATCGGGCGCGACCTTGCTGCCCATCTCACGAACGACCTCGCCGCCGACGCGCACGCGGCCCTCGCGCATGAGCTCCTCGGCCGCGCGACGCGACGCCACCCCGCGGTCGGCGAGGACCTTCTGCAGCCGGATCAGCCCGGCTGGCTCGGGGCGGCGCTCCGCGCTCCGCTGCCCCGTGGGCCCCAGCCCCTGCGTCACGCGCCGGGGACGAGGGCGCCGTCCGGGCTCAGCGCGCGCGGCAGCTCGTCGAGGCTTTGCAGGCCGAAGCATTCGAGGAACTCCCATGTCGTTCCGTACAGAATGGGGCGACCGGGGGTCTCTTTGCGACCCCGCTCCTCGATGAGCCGCCGCGAAGCGAGCGTGTAGAAGGTCTGGTCGCAGTTGACGCCGCGGATGGCCTCGACCTCCGCGCGGGTGACCGGCTGCCGGTAGGCGACCACCGAGAGGGTCTCGAGCGACGCCGGCGAGAGCCGCAGCCGGTCGGCGCCGAGATACGCGGCGACCTGGGGCGCGTGTTGTGGGGCCGTCACGATCTGCCATTCGTCGCCGGAGCGCTGAAGCCGCAGGCCGGTGCCCTCGTACGCAGTGGCGAGCTCGGCGAGCGCGTTCTCGACCGCGCGCGGCGTTCCGCCGGCGATGCGACCGAGCTCGCCTTTCGTCACGGGCTTCTCGGCGACGAAGAGGATCGCCTCGACGGCGTTGGCTAGTTCCGAACGGATGGCGGTTCCCTCCTCGTGATCACGATGTCCGCGAAGAGCTCGTCCTGCGCAAGGTCGATGACGGCGCGGCGGTACAGATCGAGGAGCGCGATGAACGTGACGACGGCGAAGCCGATCGTCGGCGCGCCGCCGAGGAGCGTAGCGAAGCTCACCCGCCCCTGCGCCGCGATCAGCTCCTCGATCTCGAGGGTGCGCTGCTCGACCGAGTAGCGCTCCCCGGGGGCGACGATGTCCTCCTCACGTTGCTTCGCCGCGAGCGTCAGCACTCGCCCAAATGCGAGGGCGAGGGCATCGACCTCGCCGCCCCGCGGCGGCAACTCGATCGTGCCGCCCTCGCGGTGGAACGCGCGCTCGCCGGCGCGGAGACGCGCACCGAGCTGGCTCGCGCGCTCGCGCACGATCGCGTATTCGAGCAGCCGCGCGCGCAGCTCCTCCTCCGATTCAGCGTCCTCTAGCGCGAGCGGCTCGAGCGACGGCAACAGGCTCCGCGCCTTCAGCAGAACGAGCCGCGAGGCGAGGGCGAGGAAAGCCGAGACCTCGTCCGCGGGCAGCGCCGCCATCGCGCGGACCCGCGCGAGATATGCGTCGGCCAGATCGCCGAGCCGTACCGTGAGGATGTCGAGCTTCTTCTCCTCGACGAGCTCGAGAAGTAGATCGAGCGGCCCGTCGAAGCCCTCGACCGTGACGCGCGGCGCCTGCGACTCCATCATGGGAGAGCCTCGCGGTCGGCGCGCGCGAGGAGCCGCTCGTCCTCGGTGATCGGTCGCTGGTGATGTCGCGCGATGAGGCGCACGACGCGCTCGGATGCCCCATCCGCGCGCGCGAGCTCCGCGCCGCGGCGCGCGTGGTCGAGGTAGCGCGCGAACGTCGAATCTCCCGACGCGAGGCGCGCGCGGACGCGTGGAGCGAGCGACTCGAGGATCACGCCCGCGACCCGGTGCCACAGCAGCGTGTTCGCTGGTTTCGCGCTGTCGTGAAGGATGCCCGCAACGACGAGCTCCTCATCCGCCCCGAGCTGGCGGAGGATTCGCGCGGTCTCGGTGGCGTGCCGGTCGTCCGCGCCGGAAGGACCGAGGTACCGGACCGTCTGCTGCACGCGGTGGAGCACGGCTAGACGCTCCCGCCCACGAACAGTCGGATCAGGAACTGCGCAGGACCGAAGACGATCGTGCCGAGAACTCTCGCACCGAAGAAGAGGAGCAACAGCAACAGCATCGGCCCGTACTGCTGGAACGTGCGCCAGCTGTACCTCTGCCGCGGAGGCAAGAGCCCGTACACGACGTTCGCGCCGTCGAGCGGCGGAATGGGGACAAGGTTGAAGATCGCGAGGACGCAGTTCCACTTGACGATCTGGAAGAGGATGAGGTCA
>Ga0209160_1004026_pt1 | contig 11847 bp, 7 predicted proteins | sample GraSoiAngelo_153_FD_186167 | JGI IMG/M metagenome (GOLD analysis project Ga0209160, IMG submission 186167) | Grasslands soil microbial communities from the Angelo Coastal Reserve, California, USA - 14_1009_12_40cm (SPAdes) (version 2) | ecosystem: Environmental > Terrestrial > Soil > Grasslands ...
GGGCCCGAACGAGCTGCTGCTCGTCACCTTCCATCAGATGGCCTCGTGCCGCATGGGCGACGACCCGCAGTCCTCCGTCGTGAACGCCGAAAATCAGGTCCACGGCATCGACAGCCTGTACGTCGCCGACGCCAGCACGTTCCCGAGCGCCTCCGGCGTCAACCCGATGCTCACCGTCATGGGGATCGCGCATCGGGCGGCGCTGGGGATCGCAAACCGGCTATGACCAATGCGGAATGCGGAGTGGGGAATGCGGAATTGAAAGGATGGCGTCGATCTACGACCCCACGCTACGACGCCCACCCTGACGTTCCGCATTCCGCACTCCACATTCCGCACTCTCTTCGGAGGCGAACCGCATGCTCGCTCTCGTGACCGTCGCTTCCCTGGCGCTGCAAAGCGTCGCGGATACCTCGCCCTTCCGCGCACTGCCCCTGCCGACGCCCAGCCGCGTGCGCAGCGCGTCGGGCGCCCCCGGCCCCGACTACTGGCAGCAGGAGGCGAGCTACACCATCCAGGCGACGCTCGATACCGCCACGCAGACGCTCCGGGGCAGCGAGCGCGTTCATTACGTCAACCGTTCGCCCGACTCGCTCGCCTTCGTGTGGATCCAGGTGGAGCAGAACATCTTCGCGGCGAACAGCATCACCTACACGTTGAATCAGCCGCCGCTCGTCTTCGCGGGCGGCGTGTCGTTCGACTTCACGGGCAAGGGCTTCATCGGCGGCGGCGTGATGGAGAAGTTCGACGTCGCGGGGCAACCGCTGGTGCGCCGGGCCTACGGCACGATGATGCGGGTGGAGCTGCCGGCGCCGCTCGCGCCCGGCGCCGCCATCGACTTCGATGTCGCCTGGCATTTCCCGATCCCGCCCTACGGCGGCGGCCGCATGGGCCGCATCGGGACGCGTCTGTACGAGCTCGGCCAGTGGTACCCGCGCCTCGTCGTCTATGACGACGTGAACGGGTGGAATCCCCTGCCCTACATTGGCGCGGGCGAGTTCTACCTCGAGTACGGCGACTACGACGTGACCCTCACCGTGCCCGCCGGCTTCGTCGTGGGCGGCACGGGGACGGTGCAGAATCCCGAGGCCGTCTACACACCCGAGCAGCGCGCCCGTCTGGCCCGGGCCCTGACCTCAGACACGGCCGTCGGAATCATCTCGCGCGCGGAGGCAACCGCGCACGGCGCACAGCGCACCGCCCGCACCAAGACCTGGCGCTTCGCCGCGAAAAACGTGCGCGACTTCGCCTGGTGCGCCTCCCCGGACTACCGCTGGGACGCGAGCGGCTACCACGGCATTCAAATCAACACACTGTCCCGCCCCGACGCCCGGCCGTGGGATGAAGCGCACCGCATGGCGCACTTCACCATCCGGCATTTCTCGGAAGCCTGGTATCCCTATCCCTGGCCGCAGGCGACGACGTGCGAGGGCCTGGTCGAGGGCATGGAGTACCCGATGATCACGTTCGTCCCGGCGCTGCCCAAGCGCGAGGACCAGTTCTGGGACCTGATGCACGAGTTCGGGCACGAGTGGTTCCCGATGCTCGTGGGCTCGGACGAGCGCCGCTATCCATGGATGGACGAGGGCTTCAACTCGTTCATCGATTACGGCGCGGCGGAGAGCTATTTCCAGGGCACGGCCTACGGCGACACGGTGCGGCGCGAGCTGCTCAGCGCCGCGCAGCTGTCGGCGCTGCCGGGAAAAGAACAGCCGATGATCGACAAGCCGGTCGAACAGCGCGACCTGGCGTGGGCCGCGTACCAGAAACCGCCCCTGATGTTGACTCTGCTGCGGGACGCCGTGCTCGACAGCGCCACGTTCAACCGCGCGTTCCGCGAATACATCCGGCGCTGGGCGTTCAAGCATCCGCAGCCCGCGGACTTCTTCCGGACGATGGCGAACGTGAGCGGCAAGGACCTCGACTGGTTCTGGCGCGAATGGGTGTTCACCACCGCCCGGCTCGACCAGGCCGTGGACTCGGTGAAGGCGGTCGGGACGGATTCGACGTTCGTGTTCCTCTCGAATCGCGCGCAGATGGTGATGCCCGTGACGCTCGAGCTCGGCTACGCGGACGGCACCCGGGAGACGCGCGCCCTGCCGATCGAGATGTGGAACCTGGGCAGCCGCTTCACGGCCCGCTTCACGACGCGCAAGCCGGTGGTCGCCGTGACCGTGGACCCGGCGCGGATGTATCCCGACGTGGACCGCTCCAATAACCGTTGGGGGAGGTGAGCGATGACGCACGTGGCCGGGATCGATTACGCCGTGATGGTCCTGTACTCCGCGTTCGTGCTCGGCATCGGGGTGCTGCTGCGGCGCTCGGTCCGGACCAGCGAGGATTTTTTCCTCTCCGGCCGTTCGATTCCCGCCTGGGTGACGGGGCTGGCGTTTCTGTCCGCGAACCTCGGCGCGCAGGAAGTGATCGGCATGGGCGCCTCAGGCGCCAAATACGGCATCGCCACCAGCCACTTCTACTGGATCGGCGCCATTCCCGCGATGGTGTTCATCGGGCTCTTCATGATGCCGTTCTACTACGGCTCGCGGGCCCGCTCCGTCCCCGAATACCTGAAGCTGCGCTTCGACGAGAAAACCCGAGCCTTAAACGCCGTGTCGTTCGCCACGATGACCGTGTTCTCCTCCGGCATCTCCCTCTACGCCATGGGGAAGCTCCTCCATCTACTGCTCGGCTGGAGTTTCGACGCGAGCATTCTCGTGGCCGCGGGAGTGGTGTTGGCCTACATCTTCCTCGGGGGCCTGACCAGCGCCATCTATAATGAAGTACTGCAGTTCTTCCTGATCGTTTTCGGCTTCGCCCCCCTCGTCTTCCTCGGGCTGCGAGCGGTGGGCGGATGGCCCGGGCTGAGTGCGCGGCTCGCGACCCTCGCCACCGCCAACGGATACGCCCCGGGCGCCTACACCCGCAGCTGGGCCTTCATGGGTCACGCCGCGCAGAACCCGGTGGGCGTGGAGTGGTTCGGGTTGGTCATGGGGCTCGGCTTCGTGCTCTCGTTCGGCTACTGGTGCACGGATTTCCTGGTGGTGCAGCGCGCCATGGCAGCGAATTCGATGACCGCGGCGCGGCGCACCCCGCTGATCGCGGCCCTGCCCAAGATGCTGTTCCCGTTTCTCGTGATCTTCCCGGGAATGATCGCGCTGGTGGTGACGCCGCCGGCGAGCCCCCCGGCGACGAGCGCCCAGGTCGCGCCGGCGCCCGGCCCCGCCGTCACGGTCACCGCCACCGCCGCCGCCGCGCCTGCCGGCGTCGTGCCGCCGAAGCTCGACCCGCGGACCGGCGCCCCGCTGCGCGACGCGCGCGGTCGCGTGGTGCTCGATTACGACCTCGCCACCCCGATGCTCCTCTTGAACTTCTTCCCGGCGGGGCTCCTGGGGCTCGGTCTCACCGCCCTGCTCGCGTCCTTCATGTCGGGCATGGCGGGGAACGTCACCGCATTCAACACGGTCTGGACCTACGACCTGTATCAGAGCTACCTGCGCCCCGGCGCGCCCGACGCGCACTACCTCGCGATGGGCCGCATCGCCACGGTCGCGGGCATCGCGATCTCAATCGCCGCGGCGTACGTCGCCGCCTCGTTCAACAACATCATGGACTTCCTGCAGCTCGTGTTCGCGTTCGTGAACGCGCCGCTGTTCGCCACCTTCGCCCTCGGCATGTTCTGGAAGCGCGCGACGGGCCACGGCGCGTTCGCTGGGCTCGTCGCCGGAACGCTCGCCGCCGCCGTGCATCACGGGCTCTCCCTGCCCGCGGGCGCAAGCGTCGGCGTCAAGGGTGGCTACCTCGGCGTACTCGCAACTTTCCCGAGCGAGCTGGCCCAGACGTTTTGGACGGCCATCGTCGCCTGGGTCACCTGCTTTCTCGTGACCATCCTGGTGTCCCTCGTCACCCGGCCGAGGCCGGAGGCGGAGCTGGGTGGACTGGTCTACGGGCTGACTGAGAAGCCGAGGGACGCGGTCGCGCATTGGTACGAGCGCCCGGTCGTCCTGGCGGCGGGCGTGCTCGGGCTCACCGTTCTATTGAATGTGGTGTTCTTCTGATGAGAGGTGCGCCATGACGCTCGACGTCCGCATGCCGATCGGGCTGTTCTTCGTGCTGGTGGGCGCGCTCCTGGCAGTCTACGGCGCTGTGACGCTGCACGCCCCCGGCGCCTCCCCCACCGGCGTGCCGATCGACCTGGTGTGGGGTGGCGTGCTGCTCGCGTTCGGAGTCGTGATGGTGCTGCTGGCGCAGCGGGCGCGACGCATGGGCGTATAGCCGTATGGGCCGTATGGCCGTGTAATCAGGTCGCCCTAATCATCCAGCCATACGGCTGTACAGCTGTACGGTCACGTCTTGTCGGGCCGGTTCTCGTCGTCGATCAACTCGTCGTTGGTGATGGTCCCGGCCCCGGGGCCGAAGCCGGTCTTGCCGGTACGATCCGGGATGGTGATCAGCACTTCGCCGACGTTGTTGTCGTAATTGCTCTCGAGCAGCTGATGGCAGAAGCCGTGCGGATCGACGTGCGGGCACGCCTCGCCCGCGGCGGCCGTGAACGGCGGGTTGACCGTGATCCGGATGAGGTACTGTCCCGGCGGAATAGAGGCCTGCCCATCCCCACCGTCCAGTACGAAGTACTGCCCACCCAAGAACTTGAAGTACGTGTCGGCGTAGCCGACGCTGATCCCCTGGTTGCCGGGGATCCCGACCCTGCCACAACTATGGTAGACCCACGACCCGACGCCCCCATCGCTCTGCCACGGCGTCACGTCGATCATGCAGAAGCCGCGCTTGGCGGACTTCCAGACCTGTCCCCCCGGAGCGGCAGAGATCAGCTCGTAGGTCGCGTAATGGCGGAAGTGGTAATGGTTGTGGCAGGTCGCGAATTCGAACAGCCCGTCGCCGGCGGCGACGTGCACGTTGGGATCGCCGATGAAGACGTCGGCATCGCCGATGTTCGGCGTACTCACCGTGAACCGCAGCACACGATGGTCGCCGGCGGTTACGCCGCCTTCGATCACGCTGCAGGTGGTGGCCAAAAAGGTTTGGTCGTAGATGACCCAGCTGTCCGCCAGCCGCTTGGCATCCACGATCAGATCGGGCGTGCCATCGAGATCCTGGACGTGCGCGAACGTGGGAGGGGGGAGCGGGCCGGCTGGCCGGTCGGTGCGGCACGCGGCGAGGGCGAACGCCCCCACGAGCGCCGTGATGACGACTGCACGCATGTGACCCTCGCTGTTGAGTCCTGCTTTAGCCTGGCGCGAACCGGTGACGCCGTCAAGGCAGGGGTGGAGGCTTGCCGCCGCCGCCAGCGCTGGTGCCCAGGAGCTGGCGGATCCCGGCAACAGCCGCGGCGAGAATGCCGACGACCGCGCCGGCCGCGACACCCGACTTCCATGCCGACACGCGGCGCTCCTCCAGGCCCGTGAGCTGGTTGCGGGCGATGGTGAACAAGCCCTCGTTCCCGGCGTAGTCATCGCCGCTCAAGGACCAGAGCCGCCGCGCCGCGATCACCAGCGAGTCGGCATCCGCGTAGGCGACCGCGCCCGCGACTCTCGTGACGCCATGGACGGTGATCTGCCCGACGGCGAACTCCCTCCCTCCGTCTGATCCCAACGAAGCGACAACCTCCGTGCCGCGCCGCGGCTCGGGCGCGGCGGGATCGAGGCGCACGTAGGAGAAACACCCGCAGCAGGCCAACCACACGAACGGTACGAGGTGACGGGACACGCCGGCTCTCTCCCTTATGGTTGTCCAGCGACTTTGACGGGCGTGTTGCTCCCGGATTTCGTGGCGTCGCCGAGCTGGCCGTTGCTGTTGTAGCCCCAGCAGTAGGCTACCTGCCCGGTGGTGACGGCGCAGGTGTGGTGGCTGCCGCCGCTGATCACGGCGAAACTGAGCGTACCGAACAGCGCGACGGGCCGTCGGCTGCAGAGAATGAGCGCCGAGGTTCCGGCCGGTAGACAATTCTCCGGCGCATCCGCGCCGAGCTGGCCGCCGTCGTTCGATCCCCAACAGTACGCGGTATTCCCGGTGGCCACCCCGCAGGTATGGAACCCGCCGGCGGAGAGCGCCAGGAAAACGTGTCCCCCGACGACGAGGATGGGCACGGGCGAACCGCTGCGCAGCGTATCACCCATCTGGCCGGCGGAATTATCCCCCCAGCAATACGCGTCGCCCCCGGCCGTCAGACCGCAGCTGTGCTGGTAGCCGACGGTGATCGTGGCGAACCTCCGGCCACCGTTCACCGCGGCCGGGAGGGACGTGTCCGCCGTGGAGCCGTCGCCCAACTGGCCGTAGCCGTTTTTCCCCCAGCAGAATGCCGTGCTGTCGGCGGCGAGGGCGCAGGTGTGCTCCACTCCCGTACTCACCGCGATGAACTTCAGCCCGATCCCCGCCGGGACCGGGGCGTTGCGGTCTACTTTGGTACCGTCCCCCAACTGGCCACGGCTGTTCCAGCCCCAGCAGGCGGCCGTGCTGTCCGAGTCCACCACGCCGCAGGTGAACGCTCCGCCGGACTTGACCGCGCTGAAGGTGAGCCCGCCTCTTACTGCGACAGGCACGGGCTCGGCGGCATTCGCGGAGTCCCCGAGCTGCCCCGAGAGATTGAATCCCCAACAGAAGGCGGACTGGGCCGTCGTGACCCCGCAGCTATGCCCGCCGCCGGCGCTGATGGTGGTGAAGGTCAAGCGGCCGGAGACGCGGACGGGGAACGCGCGATCGGTGTGCGAGCCGTCGCCGAGTTCCCCATCCCGGTTCCAGCCCCAGCAGTAAGCCGTGCCTGTGGTGGTGACACCACAAGTATGCAACACGCCGGCGCTTACCGTCGCGAACGGCGCGTCAATGGGGATGGGGGCGCCGATCTCCTCGCTTCCACACGATGCCAAGCACACGAGCAGGAGGGGCAAGAAACGGCCTGCGCCGCAACGAACGGCCATAGGCGGCGGAATCTAGGCGTTCGCCCCGCCCTTGACGAGGTCCGCCGGCGACTCCATGGTCAAGGTGCCAATCGGCCCGGCCGGGTTCTCACCGTCTCCGGTCGCGTGGATCACACCTGTCTCGCGGGTCTGGTCTGCAATGCAAGGACAGAGTATCGGCCTGGTTTTTCCTCACACGTGTGTCCCCCAACACATGGAGGTGGAGATGCGCCCTCCCCTTCGTTGGACCTTGGCCGCGCTCCTTCGCGGCGTCGGCATTCTGTTGTGTACTGCGTCCCTCGCGGGGGCCCAAGGCACGGGAACCGTCCGCGGAACGGTGACCGATGGGGTCAACAAGCGACCGGTGGACGGCGTCCAAGTTTTCGTGGCGGGCACCGACCTGGGTACGTTGACCAATTCCGTTGGGCAATACCAGCTGAACTTGCCCGCCGGGAGCGTGGAGCTGCGGGTCCGGCGCGTCGGCTACGCCAGCACCTCCAAGCGGGTGACAGTGGCGGCCGGCGAGGTCGCGGTCGTGGACTTCGAGCTGACCCCGGCGGCGATCGGTCTCGACGCTGTCGTGGTGACCGGCGCTGGCTCCGAAACCGAGCGACGCAAGGTGCCCAACACGGTCGCGACGATCGACGCGGGCAACCTCGTCAACGCCCCGGTTCAGAACGTCTCCGAGCAGCTCGCGGCCCGCGAGCCCGGCGTCTCCATTCTGCCCTCCGGCGGGTTGGCGGGCGAGGGGGCGCGGATCCGCATCCGCGGCGCCGCCAGCCTCTCTCAGCCGGCCGAACCGATCATCTACGTGGACGGCGTGCGGGTGGATCGCAGCGGCGGGTGGGGGGACTATGTCGGCACCGGCGGCGGCGGGAATCCCTCTCGGATCGACGACATCAACCCCGAGGCGATCGAGCGGATCGAGGTCTTGAAGGGCGCCGCCGCCGCGACGCTGTACGGTACTGAGGCGTCTGCCGGCGTGATTCAAATCTTCACGCGGGCAGGGTCGCGTGGCTCCCCGCGGTTCGATTTCACGACCGAGGTCGGGTTCTCCAACTTCCCCAAGAACCGCTACGAACCCAACTGGGGGTTCGCCCGCTACGCCAACCTCGGCGATTGCGTCGCGCGGCTGCCGGATACGACATCGACACAGAAGGAATGTAAGGCGCAAACCGTGAAGTTCGCCGACTATCTGAGTCAGTTTTACGGCCGCTCCGTGCAGCCATATGTGCCGTTTTCGCGGCCGTTCGTGGCGTCGCTGTTCGAGACCGGCGTCCACAGCAACACGTCCGCCTCGGTCAGCGGGGGCACGGCCGCCGTAACCTACTTCGTGAACGTGCGGATGCAGAAAGAGAACGGCGCCTGGGGCGGCACCAATCTCGGCCCCGCCCAAGACTATGACCAGAAGGGGCAAGGATCGGCCTCCCTGATGATCATCCCGACGGACAACGTGAAGATTCGCGTCAACATGGACTACGTGGACGCGCACCACGAGACGCCGAGCAACAACAACAACATTTTCGGAACCATCTCGGTCGCCCTCTTCGGACATCCCGAGCAGGCGCAGTGCTACGCAGGCTCGCTCCCGACCGGCACGGGCAACTGCACGCTGGACGGCAACCCGGGCAGCCCGCTCGGCCCCGGCAACCCGTACGGCACGGCGGCGTTCGGCACGGTGCGCGAGGACATGCAGGAGCGGTTGCGGCAGGACGCCAAGCACTTCACCGGGAGCGTCCACACCACTTACCAGCCGCTCCCCTCACTTTCGCTCGACGCCACGCTGGGCGTGGACGCCGTGAACCAGATCAGCACGGATTTCGCGCCATTCGGCTACAACGTCGACAACTTCATCGGCTTCGATCCCGAGGGCTACCGGTTCCTGGACGACCGCACGCGCCGGGAGATCACCGCCGAGTTCAAGGGGACGTGGACGCGCCTGTTCGGGCCGACCCTCAATTCCACGTTCGTGGCCGGCGGGCAGGGATTCATCTCGAAGCTGGAAGACGCGGCCGGCTCCGGCGAGCTGTTTCCCGGCCCGGGGCTCGAGGTGATCGGCGCGGGCTCCGTCCAGACGTCGTACGAGCGCGCCCTAGAGGCGGTGAACGCCGGAGTATTCTTTCAGGAGCAGCTGGGCTACAAGGACTTTGCGTTCCTGACGAGCGGCGGGCGCTATGACCGCAACAGCGCCTTCGGCAAGACCTCCGCGGGTGTTTTCTACCCGAAGGCCGGCATCTCTGTGGTCCCGAGCGCCGTTCCGGGGTGGGGGAATTCGGCGCTCACCTCGCACATCTCCACATTCCGTGTGCGGACCGCGATCGGGCAATCCGGCCTGCAGCCCGGGGCGTTCGACAAGCTCACGACGTACGCGCCGCTGGCGTCGGAGCTGGGGCCCGGACTCGCCCCGGCCAACCTGGGGAATCCGGACCTAAAGCCCGAGGTCACCACGGAGTGGGAGGCCGGCACCGAGATCGGCGTGCTGAACGACCGGGCGGCACTGGACTTCACCTACTGGAAGCGCGTGACCCGCGACGCCCTGTATCCCCGCCAGTATCCGGTGTCGGGAGGATTTCGCGCCGTCCAGCTCTCGAACATCGGTCGCATCGATTCGCATGGGCTCGAAATCAACCTCACTGGGCTGCCGGTGAATCGCCCCTCGTTCGCGCTGAAGCTGTTCGCCAACGCCGCCTACTTGCACGAGATCGTGACGAGTCTCGGCGGCGCACCCCCGCTCAAGGTGGGCGGCAGCTACCCCCGCTACCGCAACTTCGTCAAAGAAGGCTATGCGCCGGGCGCGCTGTTCGGCGCCAAGCTCGTGCAGCCGTGCAGTCAACGCCCCGCCGGTGCGACGTACGCGTGCCTGGCGCCTGGCCAGTATCCGTACGACCTCAACAAGGACGGCAACTTCGACACCGACGCCGACCTGCTGGCGTACTTCGCGGTGCCCCGCACCCTCAACAGCGTGCCGCCCGTGATAGTTGACGAGGACGGGGATGGCGATTTCCTCGATCACTATCTGGGGAAGTCCACTCCGGACTGGACCGGATCGTTCGGACTGCGGGCCACACTGCTCCGGAACCTCGAGCTGAATACCCTGTTCGAGTACAAGACCGGGAACTACACGATTACCAACCTGACCGACGCGTTCCGTAACTCGAACGCGTCGATCGGCCGCAACACCCAGCGCGCCGCCACGGTCGAAGCCACGATGCTGAACCCGGCGAGCACGGCGCAGCAGCGGGTCGACGCCGCCAAGGAATGGCTCCGCCTGCGCGCGCTCTCCCCGTACGACGGGCTCAACCAGAACGAGAACGGAAAGTTCCTGCGCTGGCGGGAGCTGTCGCTGACCTACAACGTGCCGGGGACGTGGGCGGAGCGGCGGCTCGGGCTTCGCCACCTGTCGCTCAACGTCGCCGTGCGCAACGTGATGCTGTGGACCGGCTACACCGGCATCGACCCCGAGCTCAACGAATACGGGCGCGGCGGCGCCGGCTCGGACCTCGGCGGGATCGACAACAACTTCGGTGAGGGCATCGATGCGTTCGGTCTGGCGCTGCCGCGTCGCGTCACGTTCTCCGTGCGCTTCGGCTTCTGACCCGTGCCTGGAAAGGAGAGGGATGCCATGAAGACCACGCGGGTCACCGCGCTGCTCTTGGTCGCCGCAGCGGCAGGATGCTCGGGCCTGCTGGATGTGAAGAACCCGAACAACGTCAATGAAAGCGACCTGAGCAACCCGGCCTCCGCCGCCACGCAGGCCAACGGGGCGCTCTCGTCCGCAGCCCGGGCGTGGGGCATTGTCCTCACCCCCAACGCGATGGTCACAGACGAGCTGACGTGGATCGGCTCCCGCGACGCCTGGCAAAGCCTGGACCTGGGCCGGGTGTCCGAGCCGACCAACGAATTCGTGGATGCCGCCTTTCCGTACGTCGGGGAAGCCCGCTGGTGGTCGAATGCGACCATCAAGCGCCTCGAGGGGTTTGCGGCCGCCAGCGTGTTGAGGGATACGAGCAATCTGACGCGCAGTTACTTGTATGGCGCCATCGCCTACACGATGGTCGCGGACCTGTTCAATAACTTTCCGATGGGGTCCGACAAGACGACCGCATCGCCGCCGTTGGGCCCGGCGAACATGTCGCAGGTGTACGACACCGCGATCGCATACACCACACAAGGCATCGCCCTGGCCCAGACGACGGGGGACGATGCCAACCTGCTCCTCTTGACGGCGATGCGGGCCCGGGCGCGCTACGCGAAGGCCCTGTGGGCGGAATTCACGCACCCCACGGTCGCGGGACCACCCCCCGCGAACCCATGGGTGAACGACGCCGGCGCAGTGGCCGACGCCAACGCGGCCCTCGCGCTCGACTCGACGGATTGGAAATACCGCTTCAAATACAGTGCGAACACGGTGACGACGGACATCGGGTTCGAGGTCAACCAGCGGTTGGAGATGCGCATCGGGTCGGTCTATTGTGGGGGTTCTGGATGCGCCTATACTGTCGGCGGTAAGCGGACCGTGGCCGCGGACAGTATCAAGTTGAAGGACCCGATCGATGCCGTTCCCGACCCCGACCTGAAGAACACGGTCGGCGACTTCTTGTCAAACACCAACCACGGTTCCTTGACCGTCGTATCCGCCCGAGAGATGCACCTGATCGCCGCGGAGGCCGCGCTCGCTGCCGGCGACACGCTGCTGAACACCGGGCAGTTCGCCGTGCACATCAACGCGATCCGGAAGTACAAGTCACAGACGCCGTACGATCTGACGAATGCCGCGCACCCCCGGCCGGTCGCGATGCTCCAGTACAAGCGGCAGGTGAACCTGTTCCTGCAGGGCCGGCGGCTGCTCGACCATTACCGCTTCAACATTCCAGCCGATTTGTGGGTGGCCGGGTCGGAAGCGCTGACGAAGCCGGGAACTCTGTTCCCGATCACG
>Ga0209160_1004028_pt1 | contig 11844 bp, 11 predicted proteins | sample GraSoiAngelo_153_FD_186167 | JGI IMG/M metagenome (GOLD analysis project Ga0209160, IMG submission 186167) | Grasslands soil microbial communities from the Angelo Coastal Reserve, California, USA - 14_1009_12_40cm (SPAdes) (version 2) | ecosystem: Environmental > Terrestrial > Soil > Grasslands ...
GACCCGAGCGGCTCGGCCCGCGTGGTGTTCGCGCGCACGTCGGAGCCGCCCTGCTTCTCGGTCATTCCCATCCCGATCAGCGAGCCGCTCTTCTCGGCCGCCGGCAGCATGCGGCCGTCGTAGGCGAGCGAGACGATGCGGGGAGCCCACTCCTCCAGCAGATCGGGCTGGCGCTGAAGGGCCGGCAGCGCGGAGTACGTCATCGAGATGGGGCAGCCGTGCCCGGCCTCGGTCTGCGAGACGAGCAGCATCTTCGCCGCCCGCGCCACGTGCGCGCCTTCCCGGGGATCGCGCCAGGGTCCGCAGTGGACTGCGTTCGCGACCGAAAAGCGCATCAGCTCGTGCCACGCCGGGTGGAAATCGACCTCGTCGATGCGGTTTCCGAAACGATCGTGAGTGCGCAGCCGCGGCGGGTTCTCGTTCGCCTGGAAACCGAGCGCCAGCATCTCCTTCGCCGCCGTGGCCCGCGCAAAAGCGCCGATCTCGTCAGCGGCCCAGGCAGCGCCCTCGCGCCGCAGCGCTTGTTCGAGCACCTGGTCGCGCGCCAGCGGATCGTAGTCCTGCAGCGGCGGCGCCTGGTTCAGCACGCGGTGACTCGACATGGCGCCACTGTACCGCGCGTCACAAAACCTTGTGGATTCGCCCCAGCCGGCGGAAGCTCTGCCACATGAGGCTGTTCGGGAGGAAGACCGGCCGTCCGGTTGTTCCGTGGGGGATGCCCCGGCTTCCGGAAGTGCCGAAACGTGTGCGCATCGCAGCCTGGTGCGCCGCAGCCCTGTTCGCCGCTGCCGCGGCGGGCATCGGCATCGTCGCGCTCGGCTGCCCTCCCGTGAGCGCGCTGCGCGATTACAAGCCGCCGCAGGCGAGCCTCGTATTCGACCGTGACGGCAAGCTGCTCGCGCGGCTCGCGCCCGAAGAGCGCATCGTCGTTCCGCTCTCCTCGGTGTCGCCGAAGCTGGTGGCGGCATTCCTGGCGGTCGAGGACAACCGTTTCTACGACCACTCCGGAATCGACTGGCGCCGGGTCGCGGGGGCCATCTGGCGCGACTTCCGCACGTTTTCGCTGCGGGAAGGCTCGAGCACCATCACCATGCAATTGGCGCGCAACGTCTTCCCCGACAGCCTTACCCGCGCCCGCACGCTGCGTCGCAAGCTGGCGGAGATGATCGTCGCCCGCCGCATCGAGCGGGAATTCAACAAGCAGCAGATCCTGGAGATGTACCTGAACCAGATCTACCTGGGGAACGGGTACTACGGCGTGGAGGCCGCCGCGCGAGGATATTTCGGCGGCACCGCGCTGGACCTGACCCTGTCCCAGGCCGCGCTGCTCGCTGCGCTGCCCAAGGCGCCGTCGAGCTACGACCCCCGCCGGTTCCCGGACCTCGCGCTCAAGCGCCGCAATCTGGTGCTCGCACAGATGGTCAAGGCGAAGGCCATCACCCCCAAGGAGGAGGCCCTGGCGAAGAGAAGCAAGCCGCGCCTCAGCCCCGAGGAGCAGGAGGGGGGCGCGCCCTGGTTCGTGGCGGCGGTCCGGCAGGAGCTGAACGACCGTTTTGGCCAGGACGCGGAGACGCAGGGGTTGCGCGTGCGGACGACGGTCGATGCCGGCCTGCAGCGTGCCGCCGAGAAGGAATTGATCCGGCAGATCGAGGCTGCCGAGTCCGGCAAGCTCGGGCGCATTGCGGCCGAGAAGTGCAACGGCGATCCGGAGCAGTGTCTCGAAGGGATGTTCGTCGCGCTCGACACCCATACGGGCGACGTCCGCGCGCTGGTGGGCGGGCGCGATTACAAGCTCTCGGAGTTCGATCGGGTGACGCAGGCCCGGCGTCAGGCGGGGTCCACCTTCAAGGCGTTCGTCTGGGCGGCGGCGATCCAGAGCGGCGTGCCGGTGTCAACGCTGCTCGACCCGGCACAGCTTCCGCCGGACTACGCCCCTGCGGACGGACAGATCGTGGGCGATCGGCCGCTGAACCTGCGCGAGGCGCTGCGCGTCTCCTCGAACCGGGCCGCCGTCGCGCTCGGGCAGCGCGTCGGGATGCCTGCGGTGGTGGAGACGGCGCACGCCTGCGGCATCGCCGACGCGCTGATTCCACCGTATCCGTCGAGCTTCCTCGGCGCTGCCGACGTGGTTCCCCTGGAGCTGGTGGCGGCGTTCGCGCCGTTCGCAAACGGGGGCGACCGCATCCTCCCCCGCTTCATCGACGAAGTGCGGAGCGCTACCGGCGACGTCCTGCTCAAGAACGGCGTGGTCACTTCCCCGGCCTTGCAGCCCGGCCCCGCGTTCATCATGGCGATGCTGCTCTCGGACGTGGTGGAACGCGGAACTGGATCTCCGGCGCGCGCGGGACTGCCTCCCGAGTTGCCGGTGCTGGGAAAGACGGGCACCACCAACGGCGCCCAGGACGTGTGGTTCATCGGCGCGACACCGGAGCTGGTCTCGGGCGTTTGGATGGGATTCGATCGTCCTCGCCCGCTCGGGCCAGCGGCAACCGGCGGGCGGCTCGCGGCGCCCGTGTGGGCGCGGGTGATGGCGGCCTGGCAACGGGGAAGGCCAATCCCGCCTCCCTGGCAGCCCCCGGAGGGCCTCGAGCAGCACGAGATCGACACGCGCACCGGAGGGCTGGCGACTGGTGGCTGTCCCTCCCAGCAGGTCTCGCGCGAGTGGTTCGTCCCAGGAACCGTCCCGAACGACTGCCCCGAGCACGCCGGAGGGATCGCCGGCTTCCTCGAGCGGACCTTCGGAAAGTTGTTCCGGTGAGGTGGCCCTTCGGGCTCCCCGCGCTCGCGCTGGTCGTGATGGCTTGCGCGCACGTTCCGCCGGGTGGCGGCGATACGCCCGTCGGCGAAGGCATCGCGTCCTACTACGGGGCCGGATTGCGCGGGAACCGGACGGCCAGCGGCGAGCGCTTCGATCCGGAAGAGCTGACCGCCGCGCATCCGTCGATGGCATTCGGTACCTGTCTGCGCGTGCAGAACCTCGAGAACGGCACCTCGGTTCGCGTGCGCGTGAACGACCGGGGACCTTTCGTAAAGGGCCGGATCGTCGACGTCTCGGAAGCGGCCGCGCGCGCGCTCCGCTTCATCGGGCGCGGTATCGCCCGCGTGCGCCTGTTCCTCTGCGCGTGAACTCGCGACGATTCAAGGCGCGGTCTGGAGCGCCGAGCCGTCGGGCTGGGTAGGATCGTGCGCCTGCACCGGACCTTCCGGGCGGTAGTCCCGCTGGTAGATCCGCAGCAGAGAGAGCAGGACCGCGACGGCGATCGGACCGAGGATGACCCCGAGGATCCCGAACGCCTCGATGCCGCCGAAGATCGCGATGAACACCAGCAGATCGCTCATCCTGATCCGGGTCCCGACCAGCTTGGGCCGCAGGATGTAATCGGCGACGAACACCACGACCACGAGGCTCCAGCAGAGGATGCCGATGCCCTGGGCGACGCGACCGATGAGCAGCATCATGATCCCGACCGGCGCCCAGACCAGGGCGGTTCCCACCGCGGGCAGGATGGAGGCGATGCCCGTCAGCGACGCCCAGACGAGGGGACTGTCGACCCCGAAGATCCAGTAGCCGATACCCGCGGTCACCGCCTGATAGACCGACATGACGGCGGTGCTGAAGAGCATCGCCCGCGTCACATCGCGGACGTCGCGCACGATCTGCGCGACTTGCCCGTTGGGCAGCGGCATCATCTCCACCAGCCAGTACGTGCCCTCGGTGCCCTCCCGCAGCAGGTAATAGGAGGTGATGGCCGTGAAGATGAGGATGAAGATCGCGGTGAACAGCCCTGTGACGATGCTGGTCGCGCCCTTGCCGAGGAAGGCAGCGAATTCGCGCGCTGCCTCCGCGATGCGCTGATTGATCTCCTCGGGTGGGACGCCGAGCCGCGAGAGCAGCACGTTGAGGTCGTGGCCGAGGAGTCCCGCGGCGCCTTTCTTCCCGTAGCTCGCGGCCAGCTGCCGGGCGAACTCGAGAACGCGCTGTCCGACGACGAACACGAGAAACGTCGTGATCGCGAGCGCGAGCACCATCACCACTCCCGTCAAGAGCGCCGCGGGCAGCCCCGGATGCTTGCCGCCCAGGCGCCGGAGCAGCCTTTCGTGGATCGGATGGACGCCGACCGCGATCACCAGGCCGAGCAACACCGGCACCCAGATCGGCTCCAGGGTCCGCCAGAAAGCGTAGGCGGCGAGCACGAACAGGACCAGGAAGGTCCATCGTTGGAGACGAGTACGTTCGGCTAGGGACATCCTCGACGCAAGTAGTCACCGGGTGTGAAATCCGGCACCCCCGCGCCCGTAGAGCGTCATTTGCCAGACGATGCCGAACCCATTAAGGACCGCGCATGCTCGCAGCCATCCTGATCGCCGCCGCGGCGCTGCCGCAGATTCCCTTCGAGAAGTATCAGCTGCCCAACGGGCTGACGGTGATCCTCTCGGAGGATCACCGCGCTCCGCTGGTGGCGGTGGACATCTGGTACCACGTCGGCGCGGTGAACGAGCGCAAGGGACGCAGCGGCTTCGCGCACCTGTTCGAGCACCTCATGTTCCAGGGAAGCAAGCACCTCAACGGAGACGAGCGGACCGTCTTCGCCCTGCTCGAGCGCAACGGCGCGACGAACCTGAACGGCACGACCGAGTGGGATCGCACCAACTACTTCGAGACCATGCCGTCGGACCGGCTCGAGCTGACGCTCTGGCTGGAGAGCGATCGGATGGGCTTTCTGCTCGACACCGTCGATCAGAAGAAGCTCGACACGCAGCGGGAGGTGGTGCGCAACGAACGGCGGCAGAGCGTCGAGAATATTCCGTACGGCCGCGCCGATGAGCGCCTGGTCCAGCTCCTCTACCCGGACCCGCATCCGTACTTTGGATACGTGATCGGCTCGCACGAGGATCTCGAGAAGGCCTCGCTCGAGGACGTGCGAGGCTTCTTCCACACCTACTACTCGCCGAACAACGCCGCGCTCGCGATCGTCGGCGACTTCCGCCCGGTGGACGTGAAGCCGCTAGTCGAGAAGTACTTCGGACCGATCCCGCGCGGGCCCGAGCCAGCGCCGGTGACGGCGAAGACGGAGCCGCATACGAAGCAGATCCGGGAGACGATGCGCGACCAGGTGCAGCTCGCGAAGGTGCTGGTCGGGTTCGTGGGACCGAAGCCGCTCGAGCACCCGGCCACGGCCCTGCTCATGCGGATTCTCGCGGGCGGCAAGTCGAGCCGCCTGTACCACGACCTCGTCTACGAGAAGAAGATCGCCCAGGACGTGAGCGCGACCTGGGATCCCTCGATGCAGCTCGGCGGAGTGATCGAGATGACCGCGACGGTACAGGCCGGGCACGCGCCCGAGGAGGTCGTGGCTGCTCTCACCGACGAGGTGAAGCGCTTGCGGGATGAGCCGCCCTCGACGGACGAGCTGGCGCGGGCGAAACGGAACCTCGAGTCCGGCCTCTTTGCCCAGCTGGAAAGCGTGGGTGGATTCGGCGGCAAGGGCGATCAGCTCAACTATTTCGAGATGTTTGCGAAGGACCCCGGCGCGTTCGCGAAAAACCTCGAGGCGACGCTCGCGGTGACGCCCGAGCAGGTGCAGAAGGTCGCGCAACAGTACCTCGATGACGAGCAGCGCGTCGTGATCACTGTCCTGCCCGAGCAGAAGCATGCTTCTGCGGGAGGCGGGCGATGAAATCGCTCCTTTGTACCCTGTCGCTCCTGGTCGCTTGCGCGTCCAGCGCGCCCAAGGCCCAGCCGCGGCCGGCGCAAGCGCAGGCACCCGGCGCAAGCGCGCAGCCGCAGGGCACTCCCGATTCCTCCTTCCGCGCGCGGCCGCCTCCTCCGGGAACGGCGGTGGAGTTCCACGCTCCCATCCCGACCCAGCTCGTGTTGAGGAACGGTCTTCCGGTCTTCCTCATCGAGCGCCACGACATCCCCCTGGTCTCGGTCGCTCTCGCTCTGCGCTCCGGCGCCGATACCGAGCCGCCGGGCAAGGCAGGGCTCTCTTCGTTCACGCTGGACCTGCTCGATGAAGGGACCCCCGCGCGCGATGCCGCGGCCATCGCGCGCGGATTCGAGGATCTCGGCGCACGCTACGGCTCCGCCTCGGAAGCGGACTCGTCGCGGGTCTCGGTCACGGCGATCTCCGACACGCTGGGACCGGTGCTCGACATCTTTGCCGACGTCGTCCTCCACCCGCAGTTTCGCGCCGCCGACGTCGCGCGCGTCCGGGTCGAGCGGCTTGGAGAGATCGCGCAGGCGCTCGACGATCCGCAGTCGGTGGGCCGGAACGTCCTCTCGCGCGTGGTCTTCGGCGAGAAGCATCCCTGGGGCTATCCCCGCGAGGGTACCGTGAGCTCGGTGAAAGCGATCTCGCGCAAGGACATCGTCGCCTGGCACGAAGCATGGTTCCGCCCCTCGAACGCGGCGCTCTTCGTCGTGGGCGATACCGATGCCGCGACGCTGATGCCGCTCTTGGAGATGCGCTTCGGAGGCTGGAAGGACGGCAGGCCGCCGAAGGGTGCGCGGCACCAGCGTCCGAGGAAAGCGGCGCGGGTCGTCACCCTGGTGGACAAGCCGGGCGCCCCGCAGTCGCAGATCTGGATCGGCGAGATCGGCGTCTCCTCGTCGGCGCCGGACATCTTTCCCGTGCGCGTGATGAACAACATCCTCGGCCTGAGCTTCAACTCGCGCCTCAACGGGAACCTGCGCACGGAGCACGGGTACTCCTATGGCGTCTTCAGCTTCTACTACGCGCATCGCGAGCCCGGCCCGTTCGTCGCAGCGGGCGGCGTGATCACCGAGAAGACCGCGGAGGCGCTCGCCGAGTTCATGAAGGAGCTCACGAAGATGAAGTCCGGCGAGGTCAGTGACGACGAGCTTGCCGAGGCGAAGGACTCCCTGGTGCGCACCATTCCAGCGCTGTTCGCGAGCAACGACCAGACGGCGGGTGCCTGCGCGCGCGTGTGGGCGGAGGGATTGCCAGTCGACTACTACGCGACCTACCAGGATCGGGTGCAGGCGGTCACCAAGGAGGCAGTGGCGAGGGCCGCCCGCAAGCGCCTGCATCCACAGGACATGGCCATCGTTGTCGTCGGTCCGTCGGCCCAGATCGCTCCGCGATTGGAGCGCCTCGAGCTCGGGCGGATCGAATTGCGCGATGCCGAAGGCGAGGCGCGCAAGGCCGTGTCCGCCGCGGCGCAGTGAGGCTACTTCTTCTCCCGCTGCTGGCCGCGGCCCAACCCCGCGACCGTGCGGTCGGCGAGATCGAGGAAAGCATAGAGCAGCGCCTGCAGCTTGGTCGGATCGCCGATGCCTTCGAAGCGATCGTTCTTGATGCGGTAGGCAAGCCAGTCGCGGTCGGCGGCGCCTTCCTTGTAGGGCGCGAGCGTGAGCCCGGAGAGCTGCGTCCCGGCGAGGTCGATCTGTACGCTCCAGCCGGGCCGCTCGCGCAAGGTCTCGATGCGCACTCCCAGCGTGGGATCGCGTCCCCGCTCGACCTGCGTCTTGTGCCAGGCCTGGATGCGCTCGAGGACCTCCATGCGCGGATGCTACGGCCGCCCCAGGCACGGCGCCAGCTTTCACCGGCGTCCGGCGATTTCGCTCGCAGCGCGGATGCCGGTCGCGATCGCGCCGTGCACGGTGCCGCACGCGCCCTCGAAATCCGTCGCCTCGCCGGCGAAATGCAGGGGCCCGACCCGGTCCGCAAGCGCCCGTTGCGCTTTCATCGCTCGGACGGGAACCCAGCTATATGCGCCGCGCGAGAGCTCGTCCTCCTGCCAGTCGAACGCGAGTGCCCGGACCGGCTGCAGCCGCTTCTTCAGCACCGCCGAGAGCGATCGAAGGGCCGCGTCGACCGCGTCCTTTCCGCGCAGAGCTTCCGCATTGCGGCTCGCGGCCCATCCCACCAGCGTTGGGGCGCGCGAAGGCAATGGCCGCCAGAACGTCGGTACCGGCTGTCCATGCGCGTGCAGAAAGGCGAGATCGTCCGGCCAATGCGGCCGATCGAAGAGCAGCGCGACCTTCACCACCGGACCCATGGCGAGGGCGGCGATGGCCGACGACTTCCATCCCGGCAGCCGCGGCTCGAATCGCACCGCGCCGGCCTGGAGCACGCCCAGCGGCAAGGTGACGATCGCGCGCCGTCCCTCCCATCGCCGATCGTCGGTGAGGACCTGCACACCGGACCGCGACCAGCGCACCAGGCGCACGCGGCTTCGCAGCTCGATGCGCAGGCCACGCGCCAGCCGGTCCGGGACCACGTCGTATCCACGCGGGACCCGCGAGATCCGATCGCCCTCGATCCGGGCCGACGCCCGCAACTGCTGCACGATCGCCTTCAGGCTCGCGCGATCGAGCCGCGCGGCGTTGAATCCCTCGAGAAAATCGGCCGCCAGTTGCCGCTCCTCGGGAGTCGTCCGCAGCCGCCAGCGCAGCGTGCGCAACGCTTCGGCGACCGTGCGTTCCCGTGCTGACGGAAGCTTCTCCAGCTTCTCCATCACGGAGTTCCAGAGATCGTCCTGGCGCTCGAACGCGCCGGAATAGTGGCCGCCACGGACCTCCCGCGCCTCGCGCGCCAGCGGCAGCAGCACCTTGGGCCTGCCATGCACGAACTCTGCCCCCGCCTCGACCGGCACGGGCCAGCCGCGCGGTCTCAGCGTGTGCACGCGCCCGCCGATGCGGTCGCGCGCCTCCAGCACGACGGCATCGCGCCCGCGCAGCTGGAGCTCGCGCGCCGCCGCGAGCCCGGCCACTCCCGCTCCGATCACGATGGCGTCCACGCTCAGCGCATTGCCGGAGGATCACCTTCGAGAGCGCCGGGCCCCCGTCTTGCGCCGCGCTGCTGACGGGCGCCGGGCCGGCTTGCGCTGTTTGCGCGGCTTGCGAGCTGCGGACTTCGCCGCGGACTTGCGCGGCACCGTCTTGCGCGCCGGGCCCTTGTGCCCGGAGGCCTCTTGCGGCCGGCGCGCAGGCTTTTCCGGTTGCCGTCCCCAAGTGGTCTCCGGCGCCCGGGGAGCGGGTGCCGGCTTCGCCCCCTTTGCAAAATATCGCGCCAGCGCCTTCAGGTAATGCTCGGTCCAGCCTTTTTCGTATTTCTTGACGTGGCTGGGCGGAAGATCGCTGTGGCGGATCACGACGCGCGTCCCTCCACGCACAGGCTCGAACTCCACCACCACGCGCGAGTCGCGCGACTCCGGCGGGAACTCGGACGTGCGCCAGGTCTGCACGATCCGCCGCCCTTCGTCGACGCCCAGGAGGATTCCATGGATGTACCCGTCCCAGGCGATGAACCGGCCGCCCGCCCACGGCTCGACCACTGCCTCGCCGCCCCCGGTGAACGCCGCGTGCTCCCGGCTGTCCATCCAAGCCGAGAAGACGCGCTGCGGCTCCGCGGCGACAATCATCTCGAGCTGAAAGGAGTCGGGCATTTTCCTACCCCCAGATTTTGCAGTTTACGAATGGGGATCGGGCATTTCCACTTTCTTTCCGATTGACGGGAGGGGTGCCGGCGCGGTCGCACGGGACATGCGCGGCGCGCCGGAAGGGTCCGCGCAGCTCCGCTCGATGCATTCTCGCACCCAAGCTATGTGCTCGTCCGGCCTCCGTTTTCCTGGTATCGCGTCCATCGGATCAGGATGATGGCGGCCCTGCGCCGCGAAGGACCGCAAACAAGGAGGGCCCACTTGCAGGTGACGGGATTCGAGGTGATCGACGATCGACGCGTCGGCGAAGGCGGCCACCTTCGCCTCCGCCGTATGCGGATGCGGCTCCTGCTCGCCGATGGCTCCCGCACGGCAGAAGGGACCTGGGACTACGTCGAACGGCCCGTCGGGCTCGACGCGGTGGTGGTGGCGCTCTTCCGTCGCCGCTCGGGACGGGTGGAAGTGCTCCTCCGGCACGGCGTGCGCATTCCGGTGCAATTCGGACGTCCGCAAAGACCCGAGTCCCTGCTCTTTCCCGAGTTGGTCGCGGGGATCGTGGAAACGGGCGAGGACCTCTCCAGCCGGGCGGCCGCGGAAGCGATGGAGGAGGCCGGACTGCGCATCGAGCCGTCCTCGGTCGAGGTCCTGGGCCCTGCGGTCTATCCCACGCCCGGGATGTGCGCGGAGCTCTTCCACTTCGTCTGCTGCGAGGTGGCGGCAGATGCCAGAGCGTACGCCGTCGCCGGCGACGGGTCGCCGTTCGAGGAGGGTGCGCGCCTCGAATGGGCGGCGCTCGAAGACGCGCTGGCGCGCTGCGGGCGCGGCGAGATCCAGGACATGAAGACGGAGGTCGGGTTGAGGCGGCTGGCGGAGAAGCTTCGCTGACCGCCGCGCTCAGGGCTTCTTCAGACGCGTCACCATTTGCACTTCCCTGGACAGGGTCCGATGCACCGGGCATCGCTCGGCGATCTCGAGGAGCCGCTGCTGCTGCGCCTCCTCCAGCGGCCCCTCGAGCACGATCTCCCGTTCGAGCCTGTCGATCCGGCCCTCCTTGGTCTCGCACTCCGCGCAGTCGCGGGCGTAGATCTTGTCGTGGCGGATGGTGACGATGACGCGCTGCAGGGGCCATCCCTTGGCGCGGGCGTACATCCGCAGGGTCATGGAGGTGCAGGCCCCGACCGCCGCGGCGAGAAGCTCGTACGGAGACGGTCCTGTATCGGTGCCTCCGAAGGCCACCGGCTCGTCCGATACCAGCTGGTGCCGGCCGACCCGGATCTGCTGCTCCATCCCCGATCCACTGGTGACGACCACGTCCATTCCCGTGACATAGCAGTCCCTTCGGGCCGTTGAAACCGCCGTGCGCACTGCGTCACTACCGGGCGAGGTGCCCAGCGCCCGCGACAGGCATTCCGATGAGGAGCTGCTGTCGCGCGCGTGTGCGGGCGACGCGGAGGCATTTCGCATGATCTTCGATCGGGAGGCTCCGGGGGTGCGCAGGTTCCTGGGCGATCTGCTCCGCGACGACGCGGCTGCCGATGAAGGAACGCAGGAGACGTTCGTCCGCGCGCATCAGCGGCTGCCGACGATCCAGGACCCCGGCAAGCTGCAGGGATGGTTGTTCGGCATCGCGCGGATGGTCTCGTTCGAGCACCTGCGTCGCAAGCGCCGCGACGCGCTGCCCGCCCAGACGGTCGAGGAGCCAGTGCAGGTCGACCAGGCTCCCAGCCCGGAGGCGCTGCTTCTCTCGGCAGAATCGGACCGCGTCCTCGATGGCGCCCTCGCCCATCTCGCCGAGGAGCGAAGGGCGGCGTTGCTGATGCGCATCGATCACGGACTGGGCTACGGTGAGATCGCCGCTGCGATGGGATGGCCGCTGCAGAAGGTGAAGAACGAGATCCACCGGGCCCGGCTCCAGATCCGCGCGAGCCTCGCCGGATATCTGGACGAGGGGGCGCGATGACGCACGTGCCGGCGGAAGAGCTGGAGTCGCTCGCGCTCGATGAGCTTCCGCGCGATCGCGCCGCGCAGGTGGAGGCACACGCCGCGGCGTGTCCGCACTGCGCGCGCGAGCTGTCCTGGTTGCGCGCGGAGCAGACGCTCCTCGCCCGCCGCCCGCCGGCACAGACCGCCCACCTTTGGGCCGGAATCGCCGCGCGCCTGCGCCATCCGCGGCGGCGTCCGCATCGGGCGTGGCGCATTTCCGTGGGAGCGGCGGTGGCCGCGGCGGCCGCGGTGGTCCTCGTGGTCACGGTGCGGCCGCGTCCGGAACCGGTCGCGCCGCAAGCGACGCGGCAACAGCGGGAGCGGCCCGCGATCGACCCGAAAGCGCTCGCCGCGCTGGACCGCGCCGAGGCGGATTACAAAGATGCCGCCAAGGTGCTCGAGGCGGAGTACGCGCGCCTGCGCCCGCGGCTCGACCCCGAGATGGCCCGGCGC
>Ga0209160_1004029_pt1 | contig 11842 bp, 10 predicted proteins | sample GraSoiAngelo_153_FD_186167 | JGI IMG/M metagenome (GOLD analysis project Ga0209160, IMG submission 186167) | Grasslands soil microbial communities from the Angelo Coastal Reserve, California, USA - 14_1009_12_40cm (SPAdes) (version 2) | ecosystem: Environmental > Terrestrial > Soil > Grasslands ...
TTCAATGCCGGTATGTTTCGTGTCGACGCGTTTCATCTTTATTGCAGCGAATTGACGCCGGCTGGTCCGATTCACACTTGTGAAATGTCGATCTTGGCTGCTAAAGGCGAGAATGATTAAAGTCAGCGACTCGACAGAGGCGCCGCCACATCTTCGAGCGGCCGGCGTTCGGCCGCCACGCCGATCCAAAGTTCGACAATCGCGCCAAAAATCATCAGCACCGCTGCGACCAGATATCCGATGAACAACGCGTCGCCCGAACCGGTAGCAATGATCCATCCGAAGAGTATCGGCGCGCCGACTCCGCCGGTGAGGGTCCCCACTGCGTAAAAGATTGCGATCGCAAACGCGCGAATCTCGAGTGGAAAAATTTCACTCACCGTCAAGTAGGCCGAGCTCGCCGCCGCCGAAGCAACGAAAAAAATGATGGTCCATGCCAGCGTCTGTGTCTGGGCCGTCAACAACCCGGCATGAAACAACCAGCCTGTCAGTGCGAGCAGAATTCCGGAAACACCATAAGTCGCCGCGATCATTTGTTTGCGACCGATCGTGTCGAACAAATGTCCGAGCACGATCGGGCCAAGCACGTTGCCAAGCGCAAACGGCAGAAGATAGCCGCCGACACTCTCTTCGGACACGCCGTAAAACCGCATCAAGACGAGCGCATAGGTAAAAAAGATCGCGTTGTAGAAAAACGCCTGCGTCAGCATCAGGACGAAACCGAGAAAGGACCGACGTCGATGTTCATGAACGACTGCGTTCCAAATTTCTCGCCAAGGCGTGTGCGTTCGAGTCTGGATCCGTGTTGGCGCGGAATCATGTGCCGGCAACGTCTCAGGATCCGATACAAATCGACGCTCCACTTGATCGACAATCTCTTCTGCTTCAGCATTTCGTCCGTGAATCATCAGCCAGCGCGGGCTTTCCGGGATCCATCGGCGAAAGAAAATCACAACGAGGCCGAGTGTCGCACCGATCGCAAACGCAAATCGCCAGCCTAACGAGATCGGAAATCGATTCGGATCGAGCACAATGACAGTCGCGCCTGAGCCGAGTGCCGCGCCAATCCAATAGGAACCGTTGATCATCAAATCGACGCGACCGCGCACTCGCGCCGGAATCAGTTCGTCGATTGCCGAATTAATCGCGGCGTACTCGCCGCCAATTCCGGCCCCGGTCAGCGCGCGGAAAAAAGCGTAGCTCGCAAAATTCCATGAGAACGCCGAGAGCGCCGTTCCAATGAGATAGACCGCAACCGTGATGAAGAACAATTTCTTTCGACCGAATCGATCTGTTCCATAACCAAACAGCAACGCACCGATCACCGCCCCGGCGAGATAGCATGTTGCGGCCGCACCGACTTCGGTATCGGTCAGGCCGAGTGTTTCGCGCCGGGTTAAAATTCCGCCTAACGAACCGGCAAGGGTGACTTCGAGGCCGTCAAGAATCCAAGTCGCTCCGAGGGAAACGACGATTAACCAGTGCCAGCGACTCCACGGCATTCGGTCCAGTCGCGCCGGCACATACGATTCGATCGTTTCACCGTTCGCCATCGACGACTCTTTTCGCGCAAAGAGTTCGTAAGCGCAAAGCTGGGACGATTCTTTTCTACGTTCCTAGCTTCTACCTTCTGCTCGGTTAGTCCTCGTAGGTCGGCAATCCTTTTGCGCGCCGTTGTTCTTTGATGTAATTCACCAAGTCTTCCGACCTTTTAAACTCGTCGGATTTAAATGGCGTTTTCTTCTTTCGACGCAAAACGCTGTACCACCAGCGCCAGTAATTTTGCCAGGTGTCGTAGCCGGCCTCGGGCTTTTCCTTCGCAATCTCGGCCGCGATCCGTTCGTCCACCCGTTCCTTCCAATATTGTTCTTCCGTCACGTTCGAGACGTTGATTTGACCGGCCCGGTCGGTGTGATATTCCCGAATCGTGCGGCGATGGATCTCGCAGCCCATCAGCAATGTTGCAACGAGCAGCACCACGATGATTCGTCGCGAATGAATTGTTTGCATGATCAATCGGAAGGGTTTCTAGAATAAAACAAATCTCCGATTTCGAAAGCGAGCACTTTCGAAGTTAGGCAGTGCGGCCGCAGCAATTTTTGTATTTTTTGCCGCTGCCGCACGGGCACGGCTCGTTCCGTCCGACTTTTGGCAATGAGCGCCGCACTGGCAGATCGATCGACACTTCGCCTGCACCGTCGCCGTCCATCGCGACGCCGGCCATCGCACCAACCGGTTGTGGTTGACGCGTCCGCGCCGGGGCGCTCGCCATCGGCCCAGTCGGCGCGTCCTCGCGGAGCAAGAATTGTGGAAGGCTCGCAAGAAAATTTTCGAATGCCTGCAGATTCGACGTGCTTCGGAAAAGATTGTGTAGGACCTCGTTCTTAATGTTCGCCATCAGTTCAACGAACATGTCGTAGGCTTCGGTTTTGTATTCGATCAGCGGATCTTTTTGCGCGTAGCCGCGTAGATAAACGCCTTCCCGCAACGCGTCCATGGCGTAGAGATGTTCCTGCCAGAGACGATCAATCGCATTGAGAATGATGTAACGCTCGAGACTCTTGACCGCGGTCGGCTCCTCATGACTCGATTTCCGCTCGTAGGCCTCCTTGATCCTCGTAATCAGAAACTGCGCGTTTTCATCAACACTCCGCGTGTCGAACTGCGCTTTCTCTTTGGTCAGGCCAAGCGGAAACGTCGTGTTCACCCAGTGAATCAATCCGCTGTAGTTCGGCTCATCGACCTCGAGATACTCCTTCAACTTCGCCGGCACGGCTTCATCGATCACCTCGTAGATCAGCGTCCGCGGATCTTCCGAATCGATCACTTCGTTGCGATAGGTATAAACGACCTCCCGCTGCATGTTCATCACGTCGTCGAAGTCCAGGGTGCGTTTGCGAATTAGATAATTGCGCTGCTCGACGCGTTTTTGCGCAGTCTCGACCGATTTATTCAACCAGCGATGCTCCAGTTCCTGGCCTTCTTCGAGCCCGAAACGCTCCATGATTTTGGTCATCCGATCAGCCGCACCGAAGTTGCGCATCAGGTCGTCTTCGAAACTCACATAGAATCGTGATCCGCCCGGATCGCCCTGGCGCGCGCAACGCCCCCGAAGTTGTCGATCTATCCGGCGCGCTTCGTGCCGTTCGGTTCCGAGAACAAATAATCCGCCAAGCTCTGGCACGCCCGGTCCGAGCTTAATATCGGTGCCGCGCCCGGCCATGTTTGTCGAAATCGTCACCGTGCCCGGCTGACCCGCGCGCATTACGATCTCGGCTTCTTGCATGTGAAATTTCGCGTTCAACACGTTGTGCGGAATTTTTTCGCGCTTCAGCATTCGGCTGAGCAACTCGGAAGCTTCCACGCTCACCGTGCCGACCAGCACGGGTTGCTGTTTTGTATGATGCTCTCTGATTTCGTTGATAACCGCGTTGTATTTTTCGCGACGGGTTTTGTAGATGCGGTCGTTGTGATCCTTGCGCGCCACTGGCCGATTGGTTGGAATCACGTTCACGTCCAACTTATAGATGTCGTGGAACTCGGCCGCTTCCGTTTCAGCGGTGCCAGTCATGCCGGCGAGCTTTTGGTAGAGCCGGAAATAATTTTGGATTGTGATCGTCGCCAACGTTTGCGTCTCGCGGTCGATCTGAACGCCTTCTTTCGCTTCCACCGCCTGGTGTAGTCCGTCGCTCCAACGACGCCCTGGCATTTTGCGGCCGGTGAATTCATCGACAATGACGACCTTGTTCTCCTCGACGACGTACTGAACATCTTTGTCGAACACACAGTAGGCCCGGAGCAAATTCGAAATGTTGTGAATCCGTTCCGCCTGCTCGTCGCAATGCTGTTGTCGCTCCGATTTCCTTTTGTCTTTCTCTTCGTCCGACAAACTCGGATCGAGATCGATCTCGGTAAATTCGCTGATCAGATCCGGTAACACGAATGCATTCGGATCGTCCGGGTTCAGAAATGCTCGCCCCTGTTCGGACAAATCCGATTCGTTCGATTTCTCGTCGATGGTGAAGAAGAGCTCTTCCTTCAAAGCGAAGAGTTCTTCTTTGCGCGTGTCGGTGTAGAACGAAAGCTCTGCCTTATCGATCGCCCGCCGCTTGTCCGTGTCTTCCATCATTCGCAGCAATTGCTTATTGCGCGGCTGACCCAATTTCACTTTGAACATGAGACGTCCGCCAGTTTCGACATCGCCCTGCTCAAATTTCTCCGCCGCCTCGCTCGCCACGCGATTGCAGAGCATCGTTTGTTTGCGCACCAATTGCTCGATCAGCGGTTTCCATTTGTCGTACTGATGGGTCGAGATCGTGGCCGGGCCGCTGATGATCAGTGGGGTGCGCGCTTCATCGATCAGGATCGAGTCAACTTCATCGACAATCGCGTAATGATAACCGCGCTGGACCTGTTGCTCGCGCGTCGTCGCCATGCCGTTATCGCGCAAGTAATCGAAGCCGAACTCACTGTTCGTGCCGTAAGTGATGTCGCAGGCGTACTGTTGCCGGCGCACGTCCGGTTCCTGATCGTGTTGAATACAGCCGACCGTTAGCCCAAGGAAATTGTAGAGCGCACCCATCCATTCCGCGTCGCGTCGCGCCAAATAATCATTCACCGTCACCAGATGCGCGCCGCGTCCAGTCAACGCGTTCAGATAAAGCGACAAAGTCGCGACCAAAGTTTTGCCCTCGCCCGTCGCCATCTCCGCGATTCGGCCGCGATGCAAAACCATTCCGCCGACCAACTGCACATCAAAGTGCACCATGTCCCATGTCATCGGCTGATCGCAGACCGTGAAACTATGACGTCGCTCTTTCAAACGCCGCGCGGCGTTTTTCACCGCAGCGAACGCTTCCGGCAAAATCTCATCCAGCCGTCGCCATTGTTCTTCCGGATCCGAGGTTTTTGCGAGTTCGTCCTTCCAAGCCGCCGTTTTCGCGCGCAAAGCGTCGTCGGACAGGCTCTTGAACTGTTCGTCGAACTCATTGATCCGGCGGACCATCGGCGCCAGGCGCCTTAGTTCTCGCTGGTTTTTCGAGCCGACTATCTTCTTTAAAATCCAACCAACCATTTCATTTCCAATATCGACGAGATTCGGTCATTTGTCATTCTAGAGCCCAGTCGCTAAGCTGAAATTATGAAGAAAATCATCTCCACTTCCGACGCTCCCGCCGCTCTCGGGCCTTACTCTCAGGGCGTCCGCGTTGGCTCGACAATTTACTGCGCCGGACAAATCCCGCTTGACCCCAAGACCGGCCAGATCGTCGCTGGCGGCATCGACCTGCAAACCCGCCGCGTTCTCGACAATATCACGGCCGTTTTGAAAGCCGAAGGACTGACTTTCGAGAACATCGCAAAGACAACGATTTTTCTGGTCGATCTCGCAGATTTCCAAACCGTGAACGAAATTTACGGTTCCTATTTCAAGCAAGCTCCGCCGGCGCGTTCGACTGTGCAGGTGGCAGCGTTGCCAAAAGGCGCACGCGTGGAAATCGAAGCGATCGCAGTTGCCGGCGACGGCAGTTCCTCAACCGAAGTTGCCGCTGACACTTCGGGATAAGAACAACATCGCACTATGGAAGAATCTCGCGCGACGTTTCTGGGGAGCGCACGCGCCTCGCGTGCTGGCGAAGGCGCCCCCGCCTTCGCGAACTTTTCCCTGGCGTTTCGGCGATGGCGTCGAAACGGGCATGCGGGGGCGCATGCGCTCCCCAATCAAGAATGAGCGACGATCTGCTCGCCTTGTTCCGAAAAACTGGCGCGTTACTCGACGGCCACTTTGTTTTGCGCTCCGGATTGCACAGTCGGGAATATTTTCAGTGCGCCATCCTCCTGCAGCACACCGATATCGCTGAGCGCGTCTGCAAAATGCTCGCCGAAAAATTGCGCGGCTTTGATTCCGATTCCGTAATCTCCCCTGCCCTCGGCGGAATCATTGTCGGCCAAGAAGTTGGGCGTTCATTAGGCAAACGCCACATCTTCACTGAAAAAGAGGACGGCAAATTAGCGCTTCGTCGCGGATTCAAGATCGACCAGGGCGAAAAATTTGTCGTGGTAGAAGATGTTGTTACCCGTGGCGGCCGCGTTCAGGAAACGATCGACATCGTCCGCACGCACGGCGGAACGGTCGCCGCCGTGGGCGTCATCGTCGATCGTAGCGGCAAAACCAAACCGGATTTTGGTTGTCCGTTTGTGAGTTTGGTCGAAATGAACGTGGAAAATTTTGCGGGAGATAAATTGCCAACTGATCTCGCTAAAATCCCCGCCGTAAAACCCGGAAGCAAATGATCGATCAAAAATCGGAACCGCAATCAGCCGCTGCCGCGACCGTGCGCACGAAACCTCGCGGACTCATCTCGGATTTTTGTCATTCATCGGTCGGCCGAAAGATGATCGTCGCCGTCACGGGCGTAATTCTGATTCTTTTCGTCATCGGCCATCTCTTGGGCAACCTGCAAATTTTTCTCGGTCCCGAATGGATCAACGCCTACTCGCAGCACCTGCGCGATTTGGGTCCGCTGCTTTGGCTCATCCGCGCGTTTCTACTGACCACGGTGATTTTGCATATCTATTTTACGATCCTGCTCGCGATCGAAAATCGCCGCGCGCGACCCGAGCCGTACATCGACAGGCAATACGTGAAGGCGAGCTGGGCTTCTCGTCACATGGTCGTCAGTGGATTGGTCGTGCTCGCGTTCATCATCTTTCACCTGCTCCATTTCACCGGCCGCAAATTCAATCCGCAATTCCCACTCCTCAAACTCGATCCGCTCAATCGCTACGACGTTTATTCGATGATGGTTTACGGATTTCAGAACGTTTACGTGTCGAGCTTTTACATCGTGGGTTTATTCCTCCTCACGCTCCATCTCACTCACGGGTCATCGAGCTTCTTCCAATCGCTTGGTCTGAATAATCAACGACTTACGCCGCGGCTAGCCATCGGCGGGCGAATTTTCGCCTGGCTGCTTTTCATCGGCTATACCTCGATTCCCATCGCCGTCCTTCTCGGGTTCATTAAACCCGCGCAACAATTATGATCGGTAATTTCGACGCGCGAACTCCATCCGGCCCGCTCGATCGGAAGTGGACGAGCCACAAGGACCATTCCCGCCTCGTTAGTCCAAACAACCGCCGCAAATTTGAGGTCATTGTCGTTGGGAGCGGTCTGGCCGGAGGGTCGGCTGCGGCGACGCTTGGCGAGCTCGGCTATCGAGCGAAATGTTTTTGCTATCAGGATTCGGCGCGACGCGCCCATTCCATCGCCGCCCAGGGTGGAATTAACGCCGCGAAAAATTATCAGAACGACGGCGACAGCGTTTATCGGTTGTTCTATGACACGATCAAAGGCGGCGATTTTCGTTCGCGCGAAGCGAATGTTTATCGCCTCGCTGAAGTCAGCTCAAACATCATCGACCAGTGCGTCGCACAGGGCGTCCCGTTCGCGCGCGAATACGGCGGCTTGCTCGCGAACCGCTCATTTGGCGGTGCGCAGGTTTCACGAACGTTTTACGCACGCGGCCAAACCGGCCAGCAACTTTTGCTCGGCTGTTATCAGGCTCTCTGCCGCCAAATCGCCGCCGGCACGGTGCAAATGTTTCCCCAAACCGAAATGCTCGACGTTGTTCTCGTCGATGGACACGCCAAAGGAATCGTCACGCGAAATTTGCGGACTGGTAAGATCGACAACGTCGCGGCCGACGCGATCGTGCTCGCCACCGGAGGTTACGGAAATGTTTTTTATCTCTCGACCAACGCGCGCGGCTGCAACGTGACTGCCACCTATCGCGCTTATAAAAAAGGCGCGCTTTTTGCCAATCCTTGTTTCACCCAAATCCATCCCACCTGCATTCCGCATTCCGGCGATTATCAATCGAAACTGACGCTCATGTCCGAATCTCTGCGCAATGACGGACGCGTTTGGGTCCCGAAGCAAAAGGAAGACGCCAAGAAACCGCCCAACGAGATTCCGGAGAGCGATCGCGATTACTATCTCGAGCGAAAATATCCGAGTTACGGGAACCTTGCGCCGCGCGACATTTCATCGCGCGCGGCCAAGGAAGTTTGCGACGAAGGTCGCGGAGTCGGGCCGGGTGGGCGCGGCGTGTATCTCGATTTTGCCGACGCGATCAAGCGACTTGGCGAAGAAACGATCCGCGAACGCTACGGGAATTTGTTCGAGGTTTACCAAAAGATCACTGGCGAGAACGCCTACCAGGTCCCAATGCGAATTTATCCCGCGGTCCATTACACCATGGGCGGGCTTTGGGTTGACTACAACTTGATGAGCAACATTCCGGGATTGTTCGTGATCGGCGAAGCGAATTTCTCTGATCACGGAGCGAACCGGCTCGGCGCCAGCGCCCTCATGCAAGGTTTGGCCGATGGTTACTTCATTTTGCCTTACACGCTTCCCAATTACCTCGCTGGACAAATGGGCAAGCGGCCTTCGAACGATCACGCTGAATTCAAGAAGGCGGAACGCGATATCCGCGCCAAGATCGACAATCTTCTCAAGATAAACGGAAAGCGCTCGCTTGATTCGATCCATCGCGAGCTCGGCACGCTCCTTTGGGACAAATGCGGAATGGCGCGAAATAAAAACGGGTTGGAAGAAGCGCTCAGAAAAATTCCCGACCTGCGCGAAAGATTCTGGTCCCGCGACTGCGGGATCCGCGTGCCCGGCGATGGCGAAGATTTCAACCAATCGCTCGAACGCGCCGGACGCGTGGCCGATTTTTTGGAATTCGCGGAGTTGATGTGTCTCGATGCCCTCGCCCGCGACGAATCCTGCGGCGCGCATTTCCGCGACGAACATCAAACGTCCGAAGGCGAAGCATTGCGCGACGATGAAAATTTCGCCGACGTTTTTGCGTGGGAATTTCAGGGCAATCCCGCGACGGCGGGACCGAAATTGCATCGCGAACCGCTCCACTTCGAAACGGTCCACCTGACTCAGCGCAGCTACAAATGAGTGCCTTCCTGTCATTCCGAACGAAGTCGAGGAATCTCTAAATATTTCTGATGAATTTTAAGCTAAGAATCTGGAGACAACGCGACGCGAAATCGCGCGGCAAACTCGTCAAGTACGACGCGCCCGACATTCCGGCGCAGGCTTCGTTGCTCGAAATGCTCGACATCGTCAACGAACGCCTGCTTTTGCGCGGCGAAGAGCCGATCGCATTCGATTCCGATTGTCGCGAAGGAATCTGCGGAACGTGCTCACTCACCGTCAACGGCGAAGCACACGGACCGGATCATCCGGGCGCGGCCTGCGAGCTTTACATGCGAAAGTTTCGCGATGGCGAAACGATCATCGTCGAGCCATTCCGGGTGAAATCCTTTCCAGTGATCAAAGATTTGGTGATCGATCGGAGTGCACTCGATCGCATCGTGCAAGCCGGCGGTTTTATTTCCGCGCGGGCCGGTTCCGCGCCGGAAGCGAACTCAATTCCGATTCCAAAACACGACGCCGATCTTTCGATGGAAGCGGCGGCGTGCATCGGATGCGGCGCCTGCGCGGCGGCGTGCCCGAATGCCTCAGCAATGTTGTTCACCGCGGCCAAAGTTTCCCACCTCGCGCTTTTGCCTCAAGGCGAACCGGAACGAACGAAGCGTGTGGTCAGCATGGTGCAAGCGATGGATGCCGAAGGTTTCGGCAACTGCACCAACACTTACGAATGCGAAGCGGTCTGCCCGGCCGAAATCAGTGCGAGCTTCATCGCCAAACTGAATCGCGAATATTCGAAAGCGAGTTTGCGCCGCAGCGCCGGTGAATAGGTGAATCGGCCGCTCCGCGAGCGATGTTGATTAATGCGGCTGCGCCACCACTTTAGCATCGAGCAAGGGACTGCTCGATCCACCTCAAATCGTCTCGCACGCACAGGTCCAAATTTCACGATCGAGCTCCTCGCGCGCGCGCTTCGTCAGGAGATCGACATCGGCGTTTTCGCGCAGCACCGCAAAAACAGTCGAGCCGGATCCTGACATCAAAGCCGCTCCAACTTCCGCCTGTTTCAGCAGCCATGCTTTCAGTTGCGCGAGAAAAACGAATTTCTCGAAGACGGGTCGCTCGAGATCGTTCACGAAATCTTGGCCGTCGAAATTCTGCGGCAGATAGGAAATTCCCGGAATCTCCTTTGAATTCTGCCAGCGCGAGTAAGCCCACGCGCTCAAAACGGAAAAAGCCGGTTTTAAGAGCAAGATCGAGAATTTCTTTTTCACCTTGGCTGGACTGACGATTTCGCCGCGGCCTTTGCAAACAGCGCCTGATTCGAAAAGGAAAAACGCGACATCGGAACCAATCGTCGATCCAAGTTTCGCCAATTCTTCGCGTGAGAGCTTGGTTTCAAAAAGTTGATTGAGAGCGATCAATGTCGACGCCGCGTCGCTACTGCCGCCGCCAAGTCCGGCGCCTTGAGGAATTTGTTTCTTGAGCTTGATCCTGACACCAGCGGTGACTTTGGTCCTTTCGAAAAACAATTTTGCTGCACGCACGACTAGATTTTCGTCACCGGACGGAACCGTTGGATCATCGCAACTGAAATCAATCCAGCGCGACTGCGGTTCGATGTCGATTTTATCAGCCAGCGAAATCGGCGAGATTAGCGTCTCGATTTCATGAAAGCCGTCGTCACGTCGCCCGAGAATCTTCAGGGAGAGATTAATCTTTGCGGGAGCGAGAACTTGCATTTTTGTCATGTCGAGCGGCTATTTTGTCATTCCGACCAAATTGGAGGAATCTCTAATTGTTTCAGTTATGGTGAGCGTCAAGAAACAGAAACAGTAAGAGATGTCTCGACTTCGCTCGACATGACAAAACGGTCGGAATGACAAAGATAAATGAGAAGATAATCGTGGCGCTGGACGTGCCATCCAAAGACGCCGCAACGCGGCTAGTCGAGCGGCTGCGAGAGCAAATTTCGTTTTACAAAATCGGATTGCAACTGTATACCGCGGAGGGGCCGGAGATTGTGCGGGCTGTGACCGCAAACGGCGCAAAAGTTTTCCTCGATCTCAAACTGCACGACATTCCAAACACCGTCGCGAGAGGAGTCGAATCGGCATCAGAACTCGGTGTGCAAATGCTGACAATTCACCTGACCGGTGGAAGCGAAATGATTCGGGCTGCGGTGGCGGCGAGAAAAAAGAAGATGTCGATCTTGGGCGTGACCGTCTTGACCAGCTCGACCCAGCAAACTCTCGATGAAATCGGAATCGAAGAGCAGCTCGACCGACATGTCTTAAGACTGGGCAATCTGGGTGTCGCCGCTGGAATCGATGGTCTGGTTGCGAGTCCTTTCGAGGCGCGATTTTTGAGGAGCGAACTTGGCGACAAAATTAAGATCGTTGTTCCCGGAGTCCGGCCGAATTGGTCTGAGCCCGGCGATCAAAAACGATTCATGACGCCGCGCGAAGCGATCGAGGCCGGCGCAGATTATCTGGTGATTGGCCGGCCGATTACTGCCCACAAAAATCCGCGCGAAGCTGTTGAAAAAATTTTGGAGGAACTAGCCTAGTGACGGTCATTCCGAGCGGAGTCGAGGAATCTCCAACTATTTCAGAAACATCAAGAGATGTCTCCCGTTCGACTCGCTGCGCTCGCTCAGGGCAGGCTCTCAATGTGGCGGCTGCGCCGCTGTTAAACGGATGCAACGTCACGTTGCCGCTTGACATGACAAAGGGCTTATTCGCTTCGCTCAACGTTTATCGCGACATCGCTTCGCGCTCAGCAGCGCTCAACATGGCGGTTGATGAAGCGCTGCTCGAAACAGCAGAGATTCCGACGATTCGTTTTTATACATGGGATCATCCAGCACTCTCGTTCGGCTATTTTGGA
>Ga0209160_1004036_pt1 | contig 11836 bp, 11 predicted proteins | sample GraSoiAngelo_153_FD_186167 | JGI IMG/M metagenome (GOLD analysis project Ga0209160, IMG submission 186167) | Grasslands soil microbial communities from the Angelo Coastal Reserve, California, USA - 14_1009_12_40cm (SPAdes) (version 2) | ecosystem: Environmental > Terrestrial > Soil > Grasslands ...
CGTAGGGCACGTAGGTCGCCAGCCCCTTCTCCGCCGCTACCTTCGTCAGCGCCGCCGTCAAGGTCGTCTTCCCGTGGTCCACGTGCCCAATCGTCCCCACGTTCACGTGCGGCTTGGTCCGCTCAAACTTGGCCTTGGCCATGGAATCCCCTCAAAGCGTTTCACAACCTCGTCACGGAACGTCGTCGCGAAGCACCGTTCCAGAGAACCGTGATACGGTCCCTCGCGACGCCTTCTCGTGACGTCTCTTCGTGACGGTCTTTCGTGACGCCCCTCTGATGTCGAAAGCTCGCGACCGGGATTGAACCGGTGACCTCGTCCTTACCAAGGACGCGCTCTACCGACTGAGCTACGCGAGCGAGAGCGGGCGACGGGGCTCGAACCCGCGACCCTCAGCTTGGAAGGCTGATGCTCTACCAACTGAGCTACGCCCGCGCGCCGAGTGGTGGGGGAAGGATTCGAACCTTCGTAGGCTGACGCCGGCAGATTTACAGTCTGCTCCCTTTGGCCACTCGGGCACCCCACCAGCGCCCCGCCTCTCGTGTCCGACCGCTCGGTCCGCATCGTCCCCCCAGTGACGATTCACCCCGCGTTTTCCGAGGCGCGGGGTGTGTCGTTCCCTCCAGGACGGAGTCGAGCGGTGCATTCCTCTTCGGCAACGTGAGCTGACGAAGGGACTCGAACCCTTAACCTGCTGATTACAAATCAGCTGCTCTACCAGTTGAGCTACGTCAGCTGGCCGACGCTTGAAATTTCCAGACGTGTAGGATAATGGGGGTGGGGCGTTGGTGCAAGGGACGTGCGGGGAAGAACTTAGGTGACCCGCCACTTCGTTCCCGCCGCCGTGTCCTCGATCGCCACCCCCTGCGCGGCGAGCTCGGCGCGGATCCGGTCGGCCTCTTTGAAGTCCTTGGCTTTACGGGCCTTGTCGCGCGCCGCCAAGCGCTCCCCGATCCAGCGCTCCAGCCCGGGATCCACCGCCCGGGTGGTCGGGAGTACGTCCAAGACCCCCACGGCATCATGCAGCGCGGCGACCGCTCGCTCGGCCCCCGCGGCGCTTGGTTCGCGGTCGAGCTCCCGGTTTGCGGCCCTGACGAAATCGAACAGGGCGGCACATGCCCGGGGGGCGTTCAAATCGTCGTCCAGCGCGGCCCGGAAATCGCGCGCGAAACCGACACTCAAGGTCCCGAGCGCGCCCTCGTCTCGGACTCCGGTCCGCCCCTGCGCCACGTGCGAGACACGGTCCCGAAACTCCGCCAGCCGCTTCACCGCCTCCGCCGCGCCGGCCAGCGCCTCGTCGGTGAAGTCCAAGGGCTGGCGGTAGTGCGTCTGCCAGAACAACAGCCGCAGCGCCGCCGGGTCCACCCCCTGCTCGCGCAGGTCCCGCACGGTGAGAAAGTTCCCGAACCGCTTCGACATCTTGGTGCCGCGCACGTTGAGAAACTCCCCGTGCAGCCACCAGCGCGCGAAGGGGCAGCCGGTCGCCGCCTCGGACTGCGCGATCTCGTCCTCGTGGTGGGGGAAGATGAGATCCACCCCGCCGGCATGCATGTCGAGCGTCTCGACGCCGAATCGGCTGATCGCGTCGAGCGACATGGCGGAGCACTCGAGGTGCCAGCCGGGCCGCCCGCGACCGAACGGCGCGTCCCACGCCGCGCCCACCTGCTCGTCGATCGGCTCGGCCTTCTTCCACAGCGCGAAATCCCGGGGATCGTCCTTGGCGTACTCGTCACTCGCCACGCGCGCCCCGATCTTGAGCTCGCGGGTGTCGAGCCGGGAGAGCCGGCCGTAGCCGGGAAACTTGGCGATCGCGAAGTACACCGAACCGTCGTCGCCGCGATACGCCACCCCGCGCTCGAGCAGCCGCTCGACGAGCCGCACCATTGCCGGCACCGACTGCGTGGCTCGCGGATAGGCGTGCGCCGGCCTGATCCGCAGATAGTCGCGATCCTCGTAGAACGCCGCGATGAACGGCGCCGTGTACTCGTCGAGCCGCCGCCCCGCCGCGGCCGCTGCCTTGATGGTCCGGTCATCCACGTCGGTGAGGTTCATGACGTGGAACACGTCGTACCCCGACCACTCGAGATGGCGGCGCAGCAGGTCCTCGAACAGGAAGGTGCGGAAATTCCCGATGTGGGCGTAGTTCCAGACCGTCGGGCCGCAGGTGTAGAGGGTCACCCGTTTGCCGGCGAGCGGTTGGAACTCTGCGACGCGGCGCGTGAAAGTGTTGAAGAGGGCGAGGGTCATCGGCGCGGGTGAAACGTAGGAGGGGGCGGTAGGAGCGTCAACGCGCACGGGGCCGTGGCGGTACACGAGCACGCGCGCGGCGAGCCAGCCGCCAGCGGCCGCGTCCCCCGGCGCGAGCAAGCCGCGGCGCACGAGCCGCGCGGCGACGTCCGACACCACGAGGAGCGGCGCGCTCGAGACGGGCACGCGGCGACGCTAGGAGCGGCGGCGGGGCCAAGCGGCATCCGATCGTCGCCGCCGACATCTATTCGTCGCGCTGATCTTACCGCGCAGCCACCGCCTCCCGCACGATGGCGTCCACGAGCGGGCTCGGGTCGAAGCGCACCGGGTCGGTCGCCGGCAGCCCGGTCTCGGCGGCGGCGCGACGCACCGCCTCCTTCGCCTGCGCGTCGGTCATGTCGAACGTGTTGAGGCAGATGCCGAGCACTTTGGTCGGCCGGACGGGAGCGGCCGCGCGCTCGTAGATCTCGACCAGCTCGGGGAGCGGCGGGATCCGGACCCAGGGCTCGCGCCCGTGGTAGTCTCCGATGAAGTCGCGCGTGGCCTGGTGGCACAGGATCAGCCCGTCAGGGCAAGAGCCGTGGAGCAGGCCGAGCGTGACGCCCGAGTAGCCGGGGTGGATGAGGCTGCCCTGCCCCTCCAGCAGCACGATCTCGGCGTCCACCGCGCCCTGGAGCACGAGCTGCTCCGCCGCGCCGGCGACGAAATCGGCCACGACGGCGTCCACGGCGATGCCCCAGCCTTCGATGAAAATCCCCGTCTGCCCCGTCGCCACGAAGCGCGCGCGATGGCCCCGCGCCACCAGCGCGTCGCGCAGCTGGAGCTGCGCGGTCATCTTGCCGACGTTGCAGTCCGAGCCCACGGTGAGGATGACGTAGGCGTCGACCTCGACCGCGCGCCCGTCCGCGATCGGGAGGTTCGCGGGCGGCCTGCGGACGTCGTGGATGCGCACGCCCTGCGCGCGGGCCAGGCCGGCGAGCTCCGGGTCGTCCCCGATGAACGTGTGGAGACCACTCCAGATCTCGAGACCCCGTCCGATCGCGGTCTTGAGCCAGCCGCGCCACTCGGCCGGCAGCTGTCCGCCCGCGGGGGCGATGCCGATCAGCAGGGCCGTCGGGCCCAAGGCGAGGGCGCCCTCGAAGCTGCCCACGACCGGGATCGGCCCGCCGAATCCCAGCACATCCCAGGCGGTTTTTCCGGCCTCCACCCGGTCGAACACACCCACGATGCGTTCGGGGAGATAGCGGATGCAGGAGTTCGCCGTCTTGGAGGTGAGTGGGCCGAACTGCCCGTCCGCGACGATCAGGAAGCGGTGCTGGCGGGGCTCGAGCATCAGGCGCGGGGACTCCGATGTTCGCCCGTCGCGCGCAGCACGGCGGGGGCGAGGTGGCCGGTGTCGCCGTACACCTCGGCCTGCACCACGTGGCGCAGCACGACCATCGCCACGGCGAGCACCGGGACCGCCACGACGAGGCCCACGACTCCGAGCAGCGTGCCCATGATGAGCACGCCCGCGATGGTGAGGACGGGCGGCAGCGCGACGCGCTGTTCCATGATGCGCGGGACGACGACGTTGGCCTCGATCACGTGCACCACCACCCCGAGCGCGATGACGGCGAGCACCCGCAGCCAGTCACCGGTGCCCACCACGAACAGCGCGGGGAGGAGCGTCGAAACGAGGGTCCCGAAGAACGGCACCACGGCGACGAGGCCGGTGAAGATGCCGAAGGCGAGCCAGTAAGGGACGCCGAGCCCCCAGAGGCCGAGGGCCGTGAGCACGCCGAGCACCAGCATGGCGAGCAACTGCCCGACCACCCAGGCGCGCAGCGTGGCGCTGGCGTCGTCGAGCACGCGGGCGCCGACGACGCGGTGCTTCGGCGCGACGAGCGACAGAATGCCGTCCCGGTACATCCGGGGCCGCACCGCGATGTACAGCGCCATCACGATCACGCTCGCGCCCTCGATGAATAGCTTCCCGCCGGCGCGTACGTAGGGGAGGATCGAGCCGCGCAAGAAGTTCGACGCGTCCTCGACGAGGCTGGCGACTAATCCGCGGGTCGGCTCGGCGAGATCGGTTAGCCGCAGCACGGGATACTGGCTCGCCCACCGCGCCACGACGGTCTGGATGTCGGTGAGCGTCTGGGGCAGTCCGGACACGAGCGCCTGGGTCTGCTCGATGACAGGGGGGACGAGCAGGGCGCCGATCCCCGCCACCGCCGCGAGCGTCGCCACGACGGCCGTGGTCAGCCCGAGCCAGCGTCGGAACCGGAAGCGGCGCTCCAGCAGATCGGTGATGGCCGAGAGGTACACGGCGCACAGCGCGGCGACAAAGACGAGGAGCAGGACCTCGACCACCCGGATGGCGAACCAGATGGCTAGGGCGGCAACGAAGAGCGCCACGAACGTGGCGCCCGACAACCGTGGGGTGGCGGGGGAGGACTCGGTGCTCAGTGGCGCTGCTCGGGGGGGCCGGGGGGGCCGTCGTCATCTTCGACCAGCTCGGCCTCGGCCGCGCCCTTGCCGAGCTGCTTGGACTCCGCCGGCGAGCCCGCCGGGAGGAGCCCCATCTTCCGTTTCAGGTCGAGCAGCTGCTGGTCGGCGTCGGCCTTCACCTCGAGGGCCTGGAACTGCTTCACGAGCCGGTCGCCCGTCAAGTCCTCGTTCACCTCGGCGGCGGCGATGAGCTTCCGCTCCTCGTGCTCGATCTGCTCGGCCATGCGCTCGAACGTCTCGAACACACTCTTGTCGCCGATGGACGACATCGTCTCCTGAATCCGCTTGTGCGCCTCGGCGCGCTTCTGGCGTGCGATCAGGATGTTCTTCTTGCGCTTCGCGTCTTCGATGCGGTCGTTGAGCTGCCGCAGCGAGAGCTTCAACTTCTCCGTCTCCTCGCGGTGCTTCACCCACGTCTCGTGCAGCTGGACCGCGCCCTGCGCGTGCTCGTTGTGCCGCAGCAGCGCCTGCTTCGCGAGGTCGTCCCGCCCCTCCTGCACCGCCAGCACCGCCCGCCGCTCCCAGTCCTCGGCGCTCTTCTTCTCCTGGTCCACCTGCGATGACAGACGCTTCTCATCCGCGATCGCCGCCGCCACCTGCTGCTTCGCCTTCGCGAGCTGGCCTCGCATGTCGACGATCAGCTGGTTCAGCATCTTCTCCGGATTCTCGGCACGGGAGATCAGGTCGTTGATGTTCGACCGGAACAGCGTCGAGAGACGGTCAAAGATTCCCATGAGGACCCTCGCTGTACTGGCGGGGCGTCACTGTCCCGCGCCCCCTCCCAACCTGCGCTCCCGCCGCTCGGCGAGCATGCGCTCCGCGAAATCTAAGCGCTCCGCGAGCTCCACAATCTGACCGTGGAGCTGCGCCACCTGATCCTGCAGCGCGGCGACGCGCTGCGCCTCCTCGCCTGTAGCGGCCCCCCCGGCCCCCCCGGCCCCCCCGGTCCCCCCGGTCCCCCACCCCACCCGCCCCCGAACCTTGGTCCGGATCCGCTCGGCGAGCGCCTCCCCCACCGGGGTACGCAACACCCACCGCAGGCCGATGAACACCACGATCAGGGCGACGATCGGCATCGCCTGGTCGAGCACGAAATTCCAGTCGAGCCCGGGCGGTGGTGGTGGTAGGGGACCCTGCAGTGTCGTCACGCCGTACGCCTCCCGCTCCCCCCGGGTTTCCGCCGCCTCAGCGCGGCGGCCCGAGCCGCTCGCCCTCGCGACTCTTGGCGAGGAGCCGCTCGGCAAAATCTACCCGCTCCGCGAGTTCCGCCATCTCCCGGCGCAGCTCCTGGATCGCCGCCGCAAGCTCTTCTTGCCTCGCCTCGTGCGCGGGGCCCGCTTGGCTCCCCGCCTGCAGCTTGGCGGCGTACGCTTTAGTGAAGGTCCGCACGATCATCAAGGCGAAAAACCCGCCGATGGCGACGATGGGGATCATGACAGCCAGGGAATCGGGGCCCATCAACTGCTCGGCGGCGCCAGGCGGTCAGCGTGCCGCTGCTTCGCGAGCAGCCGCTCGGCGAAGTCCATCCGCTCGCTCAGCTCGCTCACTTCCGTGCGCAGCTGCTGCACCTCGCCCTGCAGCTCGGACCGGAACTCGACCAGCTCCCCGCGTACCTCCTCGGGCAGCGCCGCGCCTCCGCGCCGACGGATGCGTTCGGCGACCGCTCTCCCGATGGGCGAGAACCCGAGGGCGACCACGATGCCGCCCCCGAAGAGTAAGACAATGGCGAGGATGTGTTCCATAGATTCAAGTTACGGCCCTAGTCCCTCACCGCCAGCACCTTGCGCAAGAAATGGCCGGTGAACGAGCCCTTCACCCGCGCCACCTCCTCCGGCGTCCCCGCCGCCACCACCATCCCGCCCGCAGCACCCCCCTCGGGGCCCAGATCGATCACCCAGTCGGCGGTCTTCACCACGTCGAGATTGTGCTCGATCACGATCACGCTGTTCCCCTTGTCCACCAACCGGTGCAACACCTCGAGCAGCAGCCGCACGTCCTCGAAATGCAGGCCCGTCGTCGGCTCGTCCAGGATGTAGAGGGTGCGTCCCGTGTCGCGCTTGGCCAGCTCCGTGGCGAGCTTGACGCGCTGCGCCTCGCCGCCCGACAGGGTCGTCGCCGACTGGCCCAGGTGGATGTAGCCGAGTCCTACGTCGTTCAGGAGCTCCAGTTTCGACCGGATACGCGGCTGGTTCTCGAAGAACTCGAGCGCCTCGGCGACCGACAGGGCGAGCACGTCGGCGATCGACTTTCCTTTATATCGGACCTCGAGGGTCTCGCGGTTGTAGCGCCGGCCCTTGCACACTTCGCATGGGACGTAGACGTCGGGGAGGAAGTGCATCTCCACCTTCACGAGCCCGTCGCCCTGGCATGCCTCGCAGCGCCCGCCCTTCACGTTGAAGGAGAACCGGCCCGGGCCGTAGCCGCGGATCTTCGACTCGGGAAGGTAGGTGAAGAGCTCGCGGATCGGCGTGAACAGCCCGGTGTACGTCGCCGGATTGGACCGCGGGGTGCGCCCGATGGGGCTCTGGTCGATGTCGATCACCTTGTCGATGTGGTCCAGGCCCTCGATACGCTGGTGGGTGCCCGGCATCACCTTGGCGCGGTAGAAGTGCCGCGCCAGCGCGCGGTACAGGATGTCCGTCACGAGCGTGGACTTCCCCGACCCCGACACCCCCGTCACCGCCACGAACGATCCCAGCGGAAATTCCACGGTGAGGTCGCGCAGGTTGTGTTGGCGCGCCCCGACCACCGTGAGCTTGCGCTCGGGGTCGGAGGCGCGGCGCTGGGGAGGGACCGGGATGCGGAGCTCGCCCCGGAGATAGCGCGCCGTGAGCGAGTCGGCGTGGCCCAGCACTTCCGGGAGGGTGCCCGCGACGACGACCTCCCCACCGTGCCGTCCCGCCCGGGGCCCGAGGTCCACGATGTGATCGGCGGCGCGGATCGTCTCCTCGTCGTGCTCCACCACGAGCACCGTGTTCCCCAGCTCCTTGAGCTCGCGGAGCGTGGCGAGCAGCCGCGCGTTGTCCCGCTGGTGCAGCCCGATGGACGGCTCGTCCAGGATATAGAGCACCCCCACGAGCCGGCTGCCGATCTGCGTCGCCAGCCGGATGCGCTGGGCCTCGCCGCCCGAGAGCGAGTCGGCGGAGCGGCCGAGCGTCAAGTACTCGAGGCCCACGTTGCGGAGGAAGCGAAGCCGGTCGTTGACCTCCTTGAGGATGGGCCGGGCGATCTCGGGGTCCAGCCCGGCGCGGCCATTGCCCCGCAACGGCAAACTGTCGAAGAACCCCAGCGCGTCCACGACGGGTAGGTCCACCACGTCGCCGATACTCTTGCCGTTGACGAGCACGGAGAGACTCTCGAGCCGCAGGCGCTTGCCGCCGCACACGGGGCATGGTTGCTCCACCATGTATTCCTCGAGCTGCTCGCGCACCGCGTCGGAGGCCGTTTCGCGATAGCGGCGCTCGACGTGCTTGAGGACCCCCTCCCACCCCGACTCGTACTCGCCGTGCCACCGCTCGCTCGCATACTCGAACGTCAGCGTGCGGCCCGGCGCGCCCTGGAGCACGACCTTCTTCACCTGAGCCGGCAGGTCCTGCCACGGCGTGTTGAGATCGAACTTGAAGGCGCGCGCGAGACTCGGCAGGATGACCTTGCGCAGGTACCCGCTCGGCTCGCCCCAGGGGAGGATCACGCCCTCGAGGATCGTGAGGCTCGCGTCGCCCAGGACGAGGTCGGCGCTCACCTCGCGCTTCGTGCCCAGGCCCGAGCACTCGGGGCAGGCGCCGAACGGCGAGTTGAACGAAAACTGCCGCGGCTCGAGCTCGGGGAGCGAGAGCCCGCAGGTGGGGCAGGCGTAGCGCTCGGAGAAGAGGGTGGCCTTGGCGCCCTGCACCACCTCCACCGTACCGTCCGCCGCCTTGAGGGCCGTTTCGATCGAATCCGCGAGCCGGGCGCGGTCGGCGGGGCGCACGACCAGCCGGTCCACGACGACCGCGATGTCGTGATTCTGGCGGCGGTTGAGCTTGGGAACCTGCGCGAGATCGTACGCCGCGCCATCCACCCGCACCCGCACGAACCCCTGCTTGCGCGCCGCCTCGAACACGTCGCGGAACTCGCCCTTGCGGCCGCGCACCAGCGGGGCGAGCACCTCGAGCTTCGTGCCGTCGGGCCACTGCAGGATCAGATCGGTGATCTGCGAGGCGCTTTGGCGCTCGATCGGCGAGCCGTCGCGCGGGCAGTGCGGCGTCCCCAGCCGCGCCCACAGCAGCCGCAGGTAATCGTACACTTCGGTGATGGTCCCCACCGTGGAGCGCGGGTTGTGACCCGCCGACTTCTGCTCGATCGAGATCGCCGGCGACAGCCCCTCGATGGCGTCGACGTCCGGCTTCTCCATCAAGCCCAGGAACTGGCGGGCGTACGCGGAGAGCGATTCGACGTAGCGGCGCTGCCCCTCGGCGTAGATCGTGTCGAACGCGAGCGACGATTTCCCCGAGCCGGACAGCCCGGTGATCACCGTGAGGCTGTTGCGCGGGATCTCGACGGTGATGTTCTTGAGGTTGTGCTCGCGGGCGCCGCGGACGATCAATGCGTCGCTGGACATAGACTCGTAGGCTAGAGGGGAAACGGTTGCCCGGTCAACTCTCGGGGGTCGCGCGGCAATGTCGGCAGGGGCGGCAGAAGCGGCACTGGGCAGGAGCTCCCTTGCCGCCCTTGCCGCCCGTTGCCGTCCCTTTTCCCTTGCTTAACCCCCGCCGGTTCCCTACGTTAGCCCTCCCTCATGAGGCCAACGGCGCTGCTGGTGCTGACGACACTCGCGAGCGAGCACGACGCCCGGGCGCTCGTCACCGCACTGGTCGCCGACCGCTTGGTAGCTTGCGGGACGCTCGTCCCCGGCGCCCGCTCGATCTACCGCTGGGCGGGGAGGGTGACGGAGGAGACGGAGGTGGTGGTGCTGCTCAAGACGGATACCCGCAAATGGGACGCGCTCGCCGCCGCGGTGCGGGCGAAGCACCCCGATGAGGTGCCGGAGCTACTCGCGCTCCCCGTCGAGCGCGGGCTGGAGCCGTACCTCGCCTGGCTCGCGAGCGAAGTGGGGGAGGGCGTGTGATCCGGAAGCGCGATCCGCGGTGGCAGTCGGCGGCCGAGCGAGCCCGGGTGGCGGCGGAGCTGATCGAGGAGGCCGAATCGATCACCGAGACCAGCACGATCGCGTCGCCCGCCGACGTGGCTCGCGCCAGCCTGCCGCCGCCGATCAGGGCCGAGCTGCCCGTTGCACCGCCGGAGCCGCCCCCCGCTCCGCCCGGTCCCCCCACCCTCGCGCCTGCCGAGGCGGTCGCGCCGGCGCCCGACGAGCTGCTCGCGGCCGACCCCGCGAACGTCACCCCGCTGCTGGAGCGGGCAGCCCGCCTCGCGGCGGCGGGGGAGTACCCGGCGGCACAGCGCGACTACGACCGCGTGCTGCGCGCGGCGCCGGCGCACGGCGAAGCGCTCACCGGGCTGGGCGTGGTGCTCTCGCGCCGCGGGTTATGGAGCGCTGCGGTCACGCTGTTGCGCCGGGCCGCAGAAGCCGACGCCGGCCGCGCCGCCGCGTGGTACTATCTGGGAGAAGCGCTGAACCACGTGGACGACCTCCGCGGTGCCCTGGCGGCTTACGAGCGCGCCGTGGAGCTCGAACCCCGCAACGTCAAGGCGTTGTACGGCCTCGGTATCGTGCTGGACCGCCTCAACCGACCGGACGAGGCGACGCGCATGTACCGCCGCTCGCGGGAGGCCGCCGGCAGGTGATCCGCGTGGTCGTGGACGATCTCGCGTTCCTCGCTTCCGACGCGCTCGTCCGCCCCGCTACCGCCCGCCTCGACCCGACGACGCCCCTGGTCCGCCGGCTCGAGCAGGTGGGCGGGGCCGAATTCACGAGCCGGCTGCGGGTCCAGAAAGAGCTGGCGGTCGGGGCGGCCGTCGTCACCGCGGGCGGCGGCGATCTGCCGGCGGAGTTCGTGATCCACGCGGTCATTCAGAGCGACGACGAGCCCGTCACACGCGGCGGGGTGGCACGGGCCTGGCAATCCGCGCTGGAGCAGGCGCAGGCCTGGGAGTTCGCCAACCTCACCGTCCCGCCGATCGGCACGGGCGCGGGCAACCTGTCGGTGGAGGACGCCGCCGACGTCATGGTCCAGGTGCTGAACGCGCACCTCGGGAACGCGTCGTTCCCGACGAGCGTATCCTTCGTCGTGGAGACGCCGGAAGATCGTGAGGCCTTCGAGGTCGCGCTGCGCCGCGGGGGGAGGGCCACCGCGCCGTGACGCGCCGCGGCTGGGCGACGGCGATCCTGCTCGCGTGGCTGGCGGCGCTCGGCTGGCTGGTCCGGCGGGAGTTGTTCCAATCCACAGGGGCGCGCCTCGCCGAGGCCGCGCTGAGCGTGCCACCGGGCGCGGCCTATTACCGGCTCGACGTGGGCGGTCAGCAGGTGGGGCTCGCCTCCAACACCATCGACACGGTCGGCACGACCATCCTTGTCACGGACGTGCTGGCGCTCGACATCCCGGCCCTCGGCCGCCTGCACCGCGCCAGCGCGATGAGCCGCGCGACCGTGAGTCGGGCGCTCCGGCTCCAAACCGTGGACGCGCGGTTCGACGGGAACCTCGGCCGATTCACGGCCCATGCGGTCGTGAGCGGCGACACGCTCCTCACGGTCACGCTCGAATCTGGCGACCACACCGAGACGACGCGCGTACCGCTGCGGCACCCGATCGTGCTCCCCAGTTTGCTACCGCTCCGGCTCGCCTTCGGCGGCGAGCTCAAGCCCGGCCGCACCTCCACGATCCCCGTGTTCGACCCGCTGCTGCTGCGCGAGCGCCGCGTCACGGTTAGCGTCACCGCGGAATCCACGTTCGTCGTGGCCGACAGCGCGGTCTACGATTCGACGGCGATGGCCTGGGTGCCGGCGCACTTCGACACGGTGCGAGCGTTCGGAATCGAGGAGGAGACGGGCGGGGTTCGGAGCCGGGCGTGGATCGACGCCCAGGGGCACGTCGTGCGGGCGGACAGCCCGGCGGGCTTCACGCTGGAGCGCTCGGCGTTCGAGATCGCCTACCAGAAC
>Ga0209160_1004046_pt1 | contig 11820 bp, 10 predicted proteins | sample GraSoiAngelo_153_FD_186167 | JGI IMG/M metagenome (GOLD analysis project Ga0209160, IMG submission 186167) | Grasslands soil microbial communities from the Angelo Coastal Reserve, California, USA - 14_1009_12_40cm (SPAdes) (version 2) | ecosystem: Environmental > Terrestrial > Soil > Grasslands ...
CCGCCGGCAGCCATGGAATACGCCGTCGAGCCGGTCGGGGTCGAGATGATGAGCCCGTCGCCCCGCAATCCCGTCACGAATTGGCCATCGATGGAGATCTCCAACTGGACCATGTGAGACAAGGCGCCTTTGCTGAGCGCCACGTCATTCAGGACGGAGGCTGCGGCGACCTGCGTGCCCATCCGGACGAGGCGGGACCGCAGCATGAGGCGTTGCTCTTCCGCGTAGGCATTGGCGAACACCTGCTCCAACGCCTTGAAGATCTCATCGCGCGTGACCGCGGTGAGGAAGCCCAGCCCCCCCGTGTTGACGCCCAGGATCGGAATGGGGCGGTCTTCGACGAGACGGGCCGCCGCCAGCATGGTGCCGTCCCCGCCGAGGACCACCAGCATGTCGGCGAGCGCGGCGAAGTCCTTCTTGAGAGAGGAGGCGGTTTCCCCGATGAGCTTGGCGGTGGCGGGATCGAGCAGCGGGTCCTTGCCCCGAGCCCGCAACCAAGGGACAAGCTCCTTCAGGAGGGCCTTGGTCTCGGGTGACTCTGCCTTGACGACGATGCCGATGCGCTTCATGGGCGGCATTGTAGCCCGGATTGTTCATGAATATCTACTCCATCCATGGAGAATTCGGGCTAGCCGCGCCTATTGCTTGTCAACGAAGACAATCTCGTGTTAGTACCTACGGTAATCTTTTGCTGTGCGCCGCTGTGCGGCAAGCGCGTGCCAGGGGCGCCCTTGACACTCTCCCGACCACCCGTTAGAATACAAGCACAGATTCTCCACGACGGCATGGCGCACCTGGAGGAGACACAGGATGTTTGAACGGTTCACCGACAAGGGCAGAAAGATCATCGTCTTGGCGCGCGAAGAAGCCGAGCGGCACCAGAACGACTATCTCGGCACCGAGCACCTGGTCCTGGCCATCCTTCGCGAGACCGACGGGGTCGCGCTGATGATCCTGAAGAAGATGGGGCTCTCCACCGAGCAGATCCGTCTCGAAATCGAGCGAAACCTGCCGGGAGGCGGCACGACGATGACCTTCGGGGAGATTCCCTTCAGCCCACGGGTGAAGAAAGTCATCGAGTATGCGGTCGAAGAGGCCCGGTTGCTGGGCCACAACCACATCGGCGGCGAGCACCTCCTATTGGGCCTGCTCCGCGAGGAGGAGGGCATCGGCGGGAAGATTCTCCGGAGCCTCGGCGCCAACCTCCTGACTGCCCGCCAGTTGACCGTCTCATTCCTGCGGAAGAGCTCGCCGCGGGAGCGGGACCGGAAAAGCAATACCCCGGCGCTGGATGAATTCGGGCGAGACCTCACCCATCTCGCGCAGGAGGGCACGCTGGACCCGGTCATCGGCCGACAGGATGAGATCGAGCGGGTGCTGCAGATCCTCAGCCGGCGGACCAAGAACAACCCCGTGCTGATCGGAGAAGCCGGCGTCGGCAAGACGGCGATCGTCGAAGGCCTCGCCCAGCGGATCGTGACCGCGGAGGTGCCTGACAATCTCTTGAACCGTCGTGTCATCGCGCTGGATTTGGGCTCTCTCGTGGCCGGCACCAAGTACCGCGGCCAGTTCGAGGAACGCCTCAAGGTCGTCATGAAGGAGATCGTCCAGGCGGGCAACATCATCATCTTCATCGATGAGCTGCACACCCTGGTCGGGGCCGGGGCGGCGGAAGGGTCCATCGACGCGTCCAACATGCTGAAGCCCGCGCTCTCGCGCGGGGAGATCCAGTGCATCGGCGCGACCACCCTCGATGAGTATCGCAAGCACATCGAGAAGGACGGGGCGCTGAAGCGGCGCTTCCAGCCGATCTACGTGCAGCAACCCAGCGTGGAAGAGACCATCCGCATCATCCAGGGCCTGCGCGATCGCTACGAGAACCACCACGGGGTGGAGATTACCGAAGAGGCCATCGCCGAAGCCGTCAAGCTGGCGGATCGGTACATCACCGACCGGTTCTTCCCAGACAAGGCCATTGACGTGATCGACGAGACCGGGTCCCGGGCCAAGCTGCAGGCCTATGCCCTGCCGGGCGATCTGCGGGCGATGGAACAGGAGTTGAAGAAGGTCTCGCGCGAGAAGGAAATGGCGATCGCGCTTCAGAACTTCGAGGAGGCCGTGAAGTTCCGGGAAGAGGAAGAGCGGTTGCGGAAGCTGCTGGAAGACTCGAAGCGCGAGTGGAAGAAGAGCCAGGAGAAGAGCCGGCCAGTCATCGCGAAGGAGGATGTCTCCTACGTGGTCTCCAAGATGACCGGGATCCCGCTCTTCAAGCTGGAGGAAGAGGAGTCCCTGAAGTTGCTGCGTATGGAAGAGGCGTTGCACAAGCGCGTCGTCGGCCAGGAGGAAGCCGTCTCCGCCGTCGCGCGGTCTATCCGGCGCTCGCGGGCCGGGCTCAAGGAGTCCAAGAAGCCGATCGGGTCGTTCATCTTCATGGGGCCGACGGGCGTGGGCAAGACCGAGCTGGCGCGGGCGCTGGCCGAGTTCCTGTTCAACACCGAGGATGCCCTGATCCGAATCGACATGTCCGAGTACCAGGAGAAGTTCAGCAGCTCTCGGCTCTTTGGGGCGCCCCCGGGGTACGTGGGCTACGAAGAGGGCGGCCAGCTCACGGAGAAAGTCCGCCGTCGGCCTTACTCGGTGGTGCTCTTCGACGAGATCGAGAAGGCGCACCCGGACCTCTTCAACGTGCTCTTACAGGTCTTGGACGACGGCGTCCTCACGGACAGCCTCGGCCGGAAGGTGGACTTCAAGAACACGGTCATCATCATGACCTCCAACCTCGGCACCAGGCTGATCAAAGGGGCCTCGCTGGGCTTTCAGCAGGACACGTCGGAGGATGTCAATCGCCGCCACAAGGAAGACATCCTGGGCGAACTCAAGCGCACCTTCAGCCCCGAGTTCCTCAACCGCATCGACGAGGTCGTGGTGTTCCACGCACTCGAGAAGTCGCACCTGGTCACGATCGTGGACAACCTCCTCCGGGAATTGAACCAGCGCCTGGCCGATCGCGGGATCGAACTCGAGGTGTCGGACGAGGTCAAGGCCTGGTTGATCCAGGAAGGCTACCAGCCCATCTACGGCGCCCGGCCGATGCGCCGGTGCATCCAGAAGAACATCGGCGACCCGCTCTCCGAAGAGTTGATCAAGGGGCGGTTCCGGGAGTTCCGCAAGGTCAAAGTGGTCATGAAGGGCGGGGCGCCGGCCTTCGTCGAAGAAGAGGCCCTGGCCGGCGTATGACCGGCCGGCCCGGCGTCCCTGGGTTGTTCCCACCGTTGGCCGCTCCGCTCTGTTGATCCTGAGTGCGACCACGCCTTCCAGCTTGCTTCTGTGTGGACTGCATCGTCTCCCCTGCCCTGTCTGAGCCACGTCCGTGATTCTGGGTATCGAGACATCCTGTGACGAAACGGCCGCCGCCGTCGCCCGCGCGGATGGCTCCGTGCTCGCCGAGGTGGTGCGTTCGCAGGTCGAGACCCATGCCCGCTACGGGGGCGTGGTGCCCGAATTGGCCGGCCGCCGCCACATGGAGACCATCGACCAGGTCGTGCAGGAGGCCTTGACCCGTGCGGGGATTGGCCCGCGCGAGCTGAGCGCGGTCGCGGTGACCGGGGGGCCCGGCCTCATCGGCGCGCTCCTGGTCGGCGTCGCCTATGGCAAGGCCCTGGCCTACGCGTTGCAGATCCCGTTGTTTCCAGTCAATCACCTGGAAGGCCATCTGTGGGCGGCCAGCTTGGGTGCTGGCCCCGTGGCGCCGCCCTTCGTGGCGCTGATCGCCTCGGGCGGCCACACGAATCTCTATCACGTCAAGACGTGGGGTGGGCCGGAGCTCCTGGGACGGACACTGGATGACGCGGCAGGGGAGGCCTTCGACAAGGCCGCCAAGATGCTCGGCTTGGGCTATCCCGGCGGTCCCGTGATTGACCGGCTGGCGGGAGCGGGCGATCCGGAGCGGGCGCCGTTCCCCCGTCCGTACCCGACGTGCGAGGACCTCAACTTCAGCTTTAGCGGCATCAAGACCGCGTTACTGTATTACCTGCGGGAGCGGGAGGCCGAAGGGCGTTCCTGGCATGTGCCGGACGTGGCGGCTGGGTTTCAGCAGGCCATCGTGGATGTCTTGGTGGAGAAATCGCTCGCCGCCGCCAAGCGCTGTGGTGTGCGTGACGTCGTGGTGACGGGCGGCGTGGCCGCGAACTCGCAGCTCCGGGGACGGTTCGAGGCGCGCGGGCGCGACGAGGGGGTCACCGTGCATATTCCCCCGGTTCGGTACTGCACTGACAACGGGGCCATGATCGCCGTAGCCGGCGCACGGCTGTTGCGCGAAGGTCGGGTCGCGTCGCTGGGTTTCGAACCTCGGGCGGACTGGGTCATCGGAGGCTGACGAGCGCAAGGAGGACGCCCGATTCCTTCTCCTCACGGGAACCTGACCGGGCTCAAGCCCAGCCAACTGAGGCGGTTGGAGCATGTCTACCGCCGCCGGGTGCCCGAAGATGCCATCATCTCCTGGGAACTGGCCCGGTTCTGCACGGGGCTCTCCCGCGAGATTGGGCGCCAGATCGGCCTGCTGATCAATCGTCGGGGCCTGATCGAGGACGTCATCGTCGGGAACGACCGAGAGGTGGTCTTGCCCGACCTTTCGGACTATCGCCTCGGCCGGCAAGCGCTCCGGGGCATTCGGCTAATCCATACGCATCTGCGCGACGAACCGCTGAGTCAGGACGACCTGACCGATTTGGCCCTCCTGCGTTTGGACCTGATCGCGGCCCTCGGCGTGCGCGCCGACGGCCAGCCGGGCCATCTGTACGCGGCGAACATCCTCCCGCCGAATCCGGCCGGCAAATCCTGCGAGGTCTGGTCGCCGGTCGCTGTACCAGACTGCCAGGTCCATCTGGGCGAATTTCTCGGCGCGCTCGAAGAGGAGCTCAGCCGGACCCGCACCGCGCATCTCGTGGACGACTTGCAAGAGCAGGCGATTCTGGTCAGCGTGTCGCGGCAGAGCCACGCCGACCAGGAAGAGTCGCTGGCGGAGCTGGCCGATCTGGCCCGCTCGGCCGGTCTCATGGTGCTGGATATGGTCGTGCAGCGGCCCCAGGCGCTGCATCCCAAGTACCTGCTGGGCAGCGGCAAGCTCAAGGAGGTCGTCATCAAGGCCTTGCAGCACGGAGTGGACTACCTCGTCTTCGACCAGAATCTATCGCCCGCGCAGGCCACGGCAATCGCCGCCGTGACCGACTTGAAGGTCATCGACCGGACCCAGTTGATTCTCGACATCTTCAGCCGCCGGGCACACAGCCGGGAGGGCAAGCTGCAGGTGGAGCTCGCCCAGCTGCGCTACCTCCTGCCTCGCCTCACCGGACGCGGCACGGCGATGTCGAGGTTGGCCGGGGGCATCGGCGGGCGCGGACCCGGCGAGACGAAACTGGAAGTGGATCGGCGCCGCGTGCGGGACCGCATCAGCCATCTCGAGAAGCAGATGGAGGCGCTGGCGCGGACCCGCATGCAGCAGCGGGCCCGGCGCCTGCGACGGGCGGTGCCGATCATCTCGATCGTGGGCTACACCAACGCCGGCAAGTCCACGCTGCTGAATGTCCTGACGCGCAGCCGGGTGACGGCGAACAACCGCCTCTTCGAGACGCTGGACACGGCCAGCCGCCGCCTGCGCTTTCCCCAGGAGCGGGAAGCGATCGTGACCGACACGGTCGGGTTCATCCGGAATCTGCCCGCGGAACTGATGGGCGCGTTCCGCGCCACGCTCGAGGAGCTGCACGACGCCGACCTGTTGCTCCATGTGGCGGACCTTGGCAGCCCGACCCTGGAGCGGCAGGTGGCGGCCGTGGAGGACATTCTGCGGGAACTGGAGCTTGATCGCCTGCCGCGCCTGTTGGTCCTGAACAAGGCTGATCTGGTGGACCCCACAGAGGCGACCGTGGTGAGCGCCCGCCTGGGCGGGCTGGCGGTCTCGGCCGTGCGGCCCGACACGCTGCTCCCCCTGCTGGACACAGTCGAAAAGCAGCTCTGGAGTTTGACCCAGGCCGGCCTTTCCTGCTAGCATAGGCCCACTTTTCCAGGAGTTGTGGGTCCCTCCGCGGAGATGGCTTTGCCCGGTCTCGTGACTTTCACGTAGGCCGGTCTTGATGGGGATACCCGAGGCCGTCGGTCCCGCGGAGGTCCCGACGAGGGGGAGCCATTGGGGACCGCGGATCGGCTCCTAAAGCTGCTGGACGAAGAGTTTCCGACCCCGCGGGTGGCTCTTCATTACAAGACGCCGCTCCAGTTGCTGGTGGCGACCATCCTGTCGGCCCAGTGCACGGATGAGCGGGTGAACCAGGTGACGAAACGGCTATTTGCCCGGTATCGGACGGTTGAGGACTACGCGAGGGCGGACCCGGCCAGATTGGAAGCGGAGATTAGACCGACCGGATTTTACAAGGCGAAGGCCCGGAGCCTCATCAAGACCGGCCAGGCCCTGGTCAGCCGTTTCGGTGGAGAAGTGCCCCGGACCATGGAAGAGTTGGTCACCCTTCCGGGCGTCGGACGGAAGACGGCCAACGTCATCCTGGGCACTTGCTTCGGGGTCCCGTCGGTGGTGGTCGACACCCACGTCAAGCGGGTCACCCGGCGGCTGGGCCTGGTGGACACGGACGATCCGGAGAAGATCGAATTCGCGTTGCAGCGCCTGTTGCCGAAGGGCAGTTGGACGAGGGCCTCGCACCAGTTGCTGCTTCACGGACGGCACATCTGTCAGGCGCGCGTCCCCAAGTGCCACGAGTGCCGGCTGTACGATCTCTGTCCGTGGGAAGGAAAGCGGCCGGCATGATCCGGAGCATGACGGGATACGGTTGCGCCGAGGGTCGGCATAAGGGGACGCCAATTACCGTGGAAATCCGTTCGGTGAACCACCGGCACAGCGAGGTGATGACCAAACTGCCGCGCGGCTTGCAGGCCCATGAAGACCGGATCCGCGACCTGGTCCAGGCCCGGGTGGCCCGTGGGCGGGTGGAGGTCACGGTGAATTTCAGCGGCGAGCGTGACCCCGGGCGTGGGGTTGTCCTGGACCGGGCGCTCGCGCGCCGCTATCACGCGCTGCTGAGCGAGTTGCAGCGGGAGCTGGGCCTCAAAGGCTCGCCGGATGCGACTCTGCTTGCCAGCTTCCGGGACGTCATTAGGCCGGCGGAGTTGGCGGCCGAAGATCCGGGCGCGGTCCGCGCGGTGGAGCGCGTGCTGGGCCAGGCGCTGAAAGCGCTCGATCAGATGCGCCGCCATGAGGGCCGCACGCTGGAGCGGGATCTCCGGGCGCGGTTGCAAGAGGTGGAAGGGCGCCTACGCACGATCCGCCAACGGCTCCCAGCCATCGTGGACGAGCGCGCCTCGCGCCTGCAAGAACGGATCAAGCGGCTCTTGGAGAGCGCGGGGGCGGGCAGGGACAGTGTGGACCAGGGCCGCTTGGCACAGGAGGTGGCGCTCCTAGCCGATCGCAGCGACGTGAGCGAAGAGCTGACCCGCTTGGACAGCCATCTGGCGCAGTTCCGGGCGTTCCTCCGAAAGACCGAGCCGGTGGGACGAAGCCTAGATTTCCTGTTGCAGGAGTTGAACCGCGAGATCAACACCATCGGGTCGAAGGTCGGTGACACGGTGGTGACCCAGGAGGTCGTGGCCGTGAAGGCGGAGCTCGAGAAGATCCGCGAACAGGTGCAGAATGTCGAGTAAGGACGCCATCGTGAAGCGCCGTCAGGGCATCCTGTTCGTGGTGTCAGCTCCCTCCGGCGCCGGCAAGACGTCCCTGTGTCAGGAACTCGTCAGCCAGTTGCCGGATTTGCGCTACTCGGTTTCCTACACCACCCGCAAGCCGCGTCCGGCGGAAATTGCGGACCGGCACTATCACTTCGTGGATGAAGCCACGTTCCGAGACATGATCAAGGAAGGCGCCTTTCTGGAGTGGGCCGAGGTCTACGGCAATCTCTACGGGACCCCCCGCGCCCCCATCAAGGAATGGATCTCGCAGGGGATCGATGTCCTTCTCGACATCGATACCCAGGGAGCTTTGCAGATCCGGCGGCACGAACCGGACGCGGTATCGATCTATATTTTGCCGCCATCGCTGGAGGTGCTGCGCCGGCGCCTGGAGGACCGGAAAGGAGACGCGCCGGATGAGATTGCGAGGAGACTGAAAAAGGCCCGGGATGAAGTGAAGCATTATCGAGACTATATCTACGTGATCATCAACGAGGACTTTAAGTTTGCCGTGCGGCAGCTTGAAGCCATCGTGCTGGCCGAGCGCAGCCGGACGGCCCTGCTGGACCTCTCTGCAGTGGAGCAGGCCTTGATGGAGCCTCAGGAGGATCGTTAATGGACGCGTTATCGCTGTTGCCCGAGTATCAGGACTTACCGATCGAATCACGGAGCCGGCTGGTGATCATTGCGGCCCAGCGGGCCCGGCAGTTCATGCAGGGCACCCGGCCGTCGATCGCGACCAAGCACACCAAGCCGACGACGATGGCGCTGGAAGAGGTGCTGAAGGGCAAGGTGGCGTTCCTGGTCGGAAAGGAGGCCCGCCAAGCTATGAAAGAAGCGCGCAAGCAACGGGAGCGCGAGCTTGAACGGCTTACGCTGGCGCACGTAGCCGGTGAAGACGCCAACGAGATCAAGAAGGACCTGAGCGTCGTGGTGGACGACTCCAAGCCTGCGGAGGCGAGTGAAGACGACTAATCGCATCCCCTACGTGCCTGCTGCGCGTTTGACGGGCAAGAGCATCGTGCTCGGAGTGACCGGCAGCATCGCGGCCTACAAAGCGGCCTCGCTGGCGCGCCGCCTGCTGACCGAAGGGGCGATAGTGCGCGTGGTCATGACGCACAGCGCGCAGCGCTTCGTCGCACCGCTGACCTTTGAGGCGCTCACGGGCCACCCGGTCTTCACGGATCTTTTTGAATCGTCCAATGCCCCTGCCACGAAGATGGTTATGCCGCACCTCGCGCTCGCGGACGGGGCCGATCTGATCGCGATCGCGCCGGCCTCGGCCCACTGCGTCGCCAAGCTGGCGCATGGCCTCGCCGACGATCTTCTCACCACGCTGGTGCTCGCGGCGGAGTGCCCGGTGGTGGTGGCCCCCGCCATGGACGGCGGCATGTGGACCCACCCGGCGGTCTGCGCCAACGTGCTGACGCTTCGTCAGCGCGGGGTCACCGTGCTAGAGCCGGAGGTCGGGCCGTTGGCGTCCGGCCGGGTCGGCCAGGGGCGCTTTCCCGACGAGGACATCATCCTGGCGGCGATCTCCGGGGCCCTCTGCTCCAAGGATTTCCGCGGTCGGCGGATCCTCATCACCGCGGGGCCCACGCAGGAACCGCTCGATCCGGTGCGGTTCCTGTCGAACCGCTCGTCCGGTAAGATGGGCTGGGCTCTGGCGGAAGCCGCACGGGATCGTGGCGCTGACGTCGTCCTGCTCGCGGGGCCGACCAGTCTCGCGCCCGTCCCGAACGTCGAGTACGTCCCGGTGGTCACGTCCGAGGAGATGCGCAAAGAGGTCGTCACCCGGTTTCCGGGCACCGATGTCCTGATCATGGCGGCGGCGGTCGCTGATTTCCGGCCTTCCCGCCCGGCCAGGGGTAAGGTGCCGAAAGGCCGGGGCGTGCGGATGCTGGCGCTGGAGCCGACCACGGACATTTTGAAGGACCTACCGCCGCGACGGGCCGGACAGGTCGTGGTCGGTTTTGCGGCAGAGACCGGCGAGCTGGTTGCACGCGCCAGGGGCAAGCTGATAGACAAGGCGCTGGACCTGATTGTTGCCAACGACCTCACGGAGCCTGGAGCCGGGTTCGGCACCGATACGAACCGCGCGACCTTCCTGGACCGCACGGGCCGTTGCGACGCGTTGCCGCTCATGTCGAAGCCTGAGCTGGCGCATCGAATTCTTGACGCGGTGCTCACACTTCCTTAGGCTGGAAGCTCCATACAGACCACTCGGATGCAAACAAGAGGGAATCCCTGATGGCAAGCGAATCGGCATCTCGAGCCTTTATGTCTGACGCCAAGGAACTGGTCGACGCGGGCCAGTTCGGCAAGGCCATCGAAGTCCTTCAGGAAGGACTCAAGAAGTTCCCCAAAACGGTCAGCGCCCGGGTCCTCCTGGGTGAGATCTACCGGACCTCCGGGGACCTCGAGCTGGCTCGCGCCGAACTGGAGCAGGTCATTAAGGCCGCACCGGACAATTTCGCAGCCTGCCGGAAGCTGGCGCTCGTGTATCGCGATCTCGGGGATAAGCCTGCGGCGCTCAAGGCGTGCGAGACCATCCTGAAAGCCAACCCCAAGGACCGCGAGATGGGGCAGTTGCGGGACCAGTTGCAGGGTGGGGCCAAGGCGGGGAAGGCGAAAGCCGGCGACAAGGCGGCACCTGCCAAGAAGGCCAGGCGTCCGGAGAAGCGCGAGGCTGCCAGGACGGAGGAGACGGTCAAAGAGGCGCCTGTGACCATACCCACGGCAGAGCCCCCTGTTGTGGAGGTTGCCGCCAGTGAGTCAGCCGGTGCAGGACGCTCGCTGGCGATAGAAGTCGCCGGGGATGTCACCGATACTGAGATGCTGGCGGAGCTCTACATCGCGCAGGGGCACCCGGAGAAAGGCCTGGAGGTCTATCGCCGCCTTGCCGCCAAAGAGCCCCACAATCTCCGGTTGCACGAAAAGATCCAGAGGCTCGCGGAAGGAGGGGTGGGAGTCAGTCACGCGCCGGCGAAGGGATACCCGGAGTTCCCGGACCAGGCCAAGCGCTCGGAGAAGCGCGAGGCTGCGCCCCCCGTTGCGGAGCATGCCGCCAGTGAGTCAGCCGGCGCAGGACGCTCGCTGGCGCTGGAGGGCGCCGGGGACATCACCGATAGTGAGATGCTGGCCGAGCACTACATCGCGCAGGGGCACCCGGAGAAAGGCCTGGAGGTCTATCGCCGCCTTGTCGCTAAGGATCCTGACAATGTCCGGTTGCACGAAAACATCATAGCGTTGGAGGAAGAAGGAGCGGGAGCCAGTCGTCGAGCCCCGGCGAAGGCATCCCCGGAAACCTCGGCCCAGGCCAAGCGCAAGGCCCGCATCCGTCGGCTGGAAGGCTGGCTTGCTAGGATCCGGGAGCGTCGCCGGAGGTGAAGGTCCTGGTTCTCCACGGGCCGAACCTGAATCTGTTAGGCTCCCGCGAGACTCACATCTACGGGGCGGTCACGCTGGACGGGATCAACCGCAACCTGGACGCGCTGGCGAAGGAGCTGGGGGCGGGCCTCATGATCCATCAATCCAACGACGAAGGCGATCTGGTGGCGTGGATTCAGAAGGCGGCGGGCCAGTACGATGCGCTGGTGATCAATCCCGGCGCGTATACCCACACGAGCATCGCCCTGCGCGACGCCATCGCGGCGGTCGACATTCCGACCGTCGAAGTGCACCTCTCCAACCTCTATCGGCGCGAGGAGTTCCGGCAGCATTCCTACATCGCCGGCGTGGCGGTCGGGCAGATCTCGGGGTTCGGCCCGGACAGCTATGCGCTGGGGCTGCGGGCCGCCGTCTCGCACGTGCGGACGCAACAGGCCACCGCGAAAAAGTAGCAAGATGGATCAGAAGGAGGCAAACCAGACCCGTGATCTCAACGTCGGAATTTCGCAACGGGGCGAAGCTCGAGCTGGACGGGGAGCCCTACACGATCATCGAATTTCAGCATGTCAAGCCCGGGAAAGGCGGAGCCTTCGTGCGGACCAAGCTCAAGAGCCTCAGGACAGGGAACGTCATCGAACGGACCTACCGCTCGGGAGAAAAGCTCCCTACGCCCGATCTCGACGAGCGGGAGATGACCTTTCTCTA
>Ga0209160_1004048_pt1 | contig 11817 bp, 12 predicted proteins | sample GraSoiAngelo_153_FD_186167 | JGI IMG/M metagenome (GOLD analysis project Ga0209160, IMG submission 186167) | Grasslands soil microbial communities from the Angelo Coastal Reserve, California, USA - 14_1009_12_40cm (SPAdes) (version 2) | ecosystem: Environmental > Terrestrial > Soil > Grasslands ...
GCGGGAGCTGGCGCAGGGCAATGTGAACCCCCAGCTCGTGGCCGCCGTTCTGGGCGAGGACCTCGGGTCGCCCCCATGAAGCTGTCGCACGTCGACGCGGCAGGCCGGGCTCGCATGGTGGACGTCGGCGACAAGGCCATCACGGTCCGCACGGCGACGGCGGAGGGCGCGATCCGCATGTCGCCCGAGGCCTACCGCCGGGTGGCGGAGCAGGCGGTGGTCAAGGGCGACGTTCTCGCGGTGAGCGAGGTCGCGGGCACGATGGCGGCGAAGCGCACGGCGGAACTGATCCCGCTGTGCCATCCTGTAGGGCTCGACCACGTGGAGGTCGAGGCGACGCTGGACGAGACCTTGCCGGGAGTCCGGCTGCGGGCTGCCGCCAAGGCGGTGGGACGGACGGGCGTGGAGATGGAGGCGCTGACCGCCGTATCCGTGGCGCTGCTCACCGTCTACGACATGGTGAAGGCCGTCGACCGGGGAATGGAGATCCTCTCCGTGCGGCTGCTCGAGAAGACTGGCGGGACTCGCGGGGACTGGCGGCGGAACGCCACCCGCGATGATTGACCGGCGCTTGACGCTAGGCCGCGAGTTTCTGGTGGTGCCGGACTGGACCAGACACGAGAGGGTTATGACAACGACAACCCGGAAGTTGATGCTGCAGGGCGGCGGGATCCTGGTCGGGGCGCTCGTGGTGAGCAGCCTGGGCGGGTGGGCCCGGCGCGCCACGGCCGACGATCAGCCGGCGGCCGTTACGGCGCCGGTGCTGGGCGAGCTGCGCTCGCTGACACAGGAGCTCGAAGCCGCCCAGGGCGAACTCGCCGTCGCCAAGCTGCAGCTGGAGCGGGCGGACGCGATCATCGAGTACTCGAGCCGCTACCGCGTCCCAGCCGATCTCGCGGCGGCGACCTACGACATCGCGCTCGCCGAAGGGGTGGACCCGGTCCTGGCCTTCCGACTGGTGCGGGTCGAGTCGGCGTTCAACCCCCGCGCCAAGAGCCACGAGGGCGCCCTCGGACTGACGCAGGTGCTCCCGAGCACCGCCCGTCTGTACGAGCCTGGTCTCACGACGAGCCAGCTGTACGAGCGCGACACCAACCTGCGGCTCGGCTTCCGCTACCTGCACGACCTGCTGGAGCGCTACAACGGGCGGCTGGACCTGGCGCTGCTGGCCTACAACCGCGGCCCGGGCAGGGTGACGGAGCTGCTCCACTCGGGCAGGAATCCCGAGAACGGCTACGCGGCCACCCTCATGAAGGGCTACCGACGCAAAGGATAAGAGGCACAAGCCGTAAGTCCTAGGACCTACTTGAAGAAACCGAGGTGGCCGAGGAGACGTCGTCCCGGCCACCTTGTTCTTTGCTTACGCCTTGCGGCTTACGCCTGACACCTACTTCGGCGGGATCTTCAGGATGTCGCCGGCCCGCAGCAGCGAGCCCATCGTGAGCCCGTTGTAATTCAGGAACGCCGTCAACCCGACCCCGTAGCGGCGCGCGATCGTGCTCGCGCTCTCGCCACGCTGCACGCGGTGCGTCGCGAGCGGCTCCCCCCCCCCGCCCGCCCCGCTTGTGGGAGCCAGCCGTGCTCCCCCCCCAGCTGCCCCCCCGCGGGAAACCCGCCGGTAGGTGCGCTCCGGTGGCACCGACCAAGCGGACAGCGGCACGACGCGCCCGCTCATCGGCACGATGATGCGCTGGCCCACGCGCAGCCCGTGGGGCCGGAGGGTCGGGTTGGCGCTCTGGAGCAGCGTGACGCTCACCCGGTACCGGCGCGCGATGTCCGACAGCGTCTGCCCGCGGCCCACATAGTGGTCCACGAACGTGATGCGGTCGGTAGCGGGGAGGCTGTCGAACCGCATCGCCGCCAGCGTCCCCCGACCGCGGGGCACCCGCACCACCACGCTCCGGGCCGGCGGCGTGATCCCGCGGACGAACTGCGGGTTCAACTCGAGGATCGTCGCGACCGTCGTGTCCGTGAGCCGCGCAATCACGTCCAGCCCGGTCGCGTCCGGGATGGTGATCTCGTCGAACACGAGCGGGGGCGCCGGGCTGACGTCGTCGAAGCCATAGCGGCCGGGCTGCTTGGCGATGAGCGACGCCGCGATGAGCTTCGGCACGTAGTCCCGGGTCTCCCGCCGCAGGTAGCGCCGGTCGGACAGCTGGAAGAACGTGTGATCCCCCACCGAATCGGGCTCGCCCGGCAGCCGGCCGATCCCCCGCTCGACCCGTCCCACGCCGGCGTTGTACGCCGCCGCCGCGAGGTACACGCTCCCCAGGCGCTCCCGCAGATCGGCGAGGTAGTTAATCGCCGCGTCGGTCGCCCGGAACGGGTCGCGCCGCTCGTCCACCCAGGGATCCACCGTGAGACCGTACAGCCGCGCCGTGCCGGCGATGAACTGCCACATACCCACGGCCCGCGCGCGGCTGACGGCGGTGTTGGAAAGCCCGCTCTCGATCAGCGTCAGGTAGACGAGGTCCTCCGGAAGCCCCTTGGCCCGCAGCCGCTCGCGGATCATCCCCTCGTACCGACCCAACCGCTGCAGCCAGATTTCGAAGCGGTCCCGCGCGTCGACTTGGAAGAACTCGAGATACTCGAGCACGCGGCGATTCGCCGCGAAGCTCGTGACGTCGATGTCGAAGCTGGGCGTCGCTACCTCCCCTCCCACGACCGCCCGTCCCTCGGGCCCGAACAGCCGGACGGCTTCCCGCTCGACCTCCTCCCCGCGGACGCCGGCGACCCCCTGGACTGCGGCGGCCGGCCGGGAGGCGAGACTATCGGTGTGGCGTCCCCGCGGCGCGTGCAGGCTGTCGAGGACGGCCTGGTCGGCCGCCGAATCCCCGGCCTGCCGGGCCACCACGGCTCCCAGGGAGTCCACGGTGACGGTCGGCCCGGAATCGGCGGGTGCGACCGGCAGGATGCTCGTGGCGATCGGGCCCGCATGACCGCCGCAGGCGGAGCCGAGCGCGAGCAGCGCGAAGAGCGGGACAAGGGTCCTCTGGCGCATCACCGGGTCGCGAAGAAGTTGCCGAGCAGGCGGTTCGTGGCGTTGAGCACGGCGAGCGCCGCGCCCCGGGGCGGATCGGCCTCGGTCAGGTAGGAGCCCACCAGCCGGGAGGCCTTGGCCGCCTGCCGGGCCGCGAGGGAGACAATCACCACCGTTGCGTCGAAGGCTCGCACCGCTTTCACCCCCAAGAGCTCGAAGCCTATCTCCGGCTGCACCACGCGCTCGAGCGCCTGCACGCAGGCGTGGGCCGAGCAGCGCAGCTCGCCGGCCTGCGAGGTGACGCCGTCGGCCTCGCCCACGAACTGGCGGCCGTCCGCCCAGGCGAGCACCACCTTCGAGCGGCAGCGCCCGCTGGCCAGCCGCTGAAACAGGAAGTCCTTGAAGCGCAACCGCTCGCCACTGGGCGGGCCTCCGATCGGGGCCACCACGTCAGTCGAACCGCACTTCGATCTGCTGTTTCGCCGCCGCGTCCTGCGGCGCTTCGACCACGTCGACCTCGAGTCGCGGCCGGTCGTGCGCGTCCCGCTCGGCCGACACCACGAGAATCAGGCCGCTCTCGAGCTCCACCTTGAGCTGCCGCAGATCCGAGCGCACCGTCACCGCCCGGACCGCTTCCCCGCGCAGCCGGGCCACTGCCCCGACGACCCGCCGCAGGTCCTGGAGGTCGATGGCGCTCACGCGAGTCGCTGGCTGAGGAGCTGCGACAGCGCAGCGTCGGGAATCCGCTCCGCCTGGATGAACAGGGAGGATTTCGAGGTGGCCTCCAACGGATACGGCGTCCAAAATGACCGTTTGCCCACCCCCATCCCCGCCCCCGCCCCCGCTCCCGGCCCCCCAGCCGCCGCGCGGAATGACAGCACCAACTGCCACGCATCCGTGTTCGGGGGTCGCTGCGCCAAGGCGTCCACATGCCAAACTTGGTCGCCCAGGGCGATCACTCTCCATGGCATAGGTCACCTCGCGGCCAACAAGGGACGCCCAATATGGGGCTAACCCTAAGTCCGGTCAATAGTTGAACCAGCTGTCAGGGCCGGAGCAGCCCCACGGCCCGGGCGTCACGGGCCGTGTCCACGTCGCGCAGCGGCCGCAGCAGGTGGCAGGAGAGTCCCAGGGCATGGGCCCGAGTCCGGGTCTGCGCCGCTACAGCCCCCGTGGACCAGGAGATCCCCCGAAACAGCGCCGCTTGGGGCGCGGCGAGGCCGATGAGGTAGTAGCCGCCGTCCAGCGCCGGCCCGAGCGCGACGTCACGCCGGCCGAGCGCCGTGAAGGCCTGATGGATGAGGTGACGAGTCACGCCGGGACAGTCCGTCCCGATGATCACGACCCGTTTCGCACCATCCGCAAAGTGGCGGGCGAAGGCGTGGGTGAGCCGCGCGCCCAGGTCACGCCCCACCTGGGGGCGGAACTCCAGTCGGGCCGCGCGCTCAAGCCACTCGCGTACGAAGGCGGCTTCGTCAGCCGGGGTGAACCAGAGCACGGTGCGGTAGCCCAACCCGGCCGTCGTGGCCACGATCTTGAACCCCATCTGCCAGTACACTTCCGCCGCCGCCGATGGACCGACGTCGGCGGCCAGACGCGTCTTCACGCGACCGGGGATCGGGGCCTTGGCGAAAATCCCGAGCGCCCGCACCCTACCGCCCGGGCGATCGGGACTGGGGGGGCGGGTGTGGGGACGGTGCCGCCCGGCGCATGCGCGCCAGGCGTCGGGGCGAGACGCCGACGAGATAGAGGGAGATCAACAGGGTGTGGTGGAGCCAGGTCTTGATCACGCCACGCTCGCGATACCGCCGGCCGGAGGTGAGGAGGGCGGCGGGAAGGGTACGAATCTTCACGCGACGACGCTCGAGGCGACGGATCATCGCGACGTCCTCCATGATGGGAATATCGGGGAACCCGCCGGCCAATTGGAATAGCTCCCGCCGCACGAGCAGCCCCTGATCGCCGTAGGGGAGCGCGAACAACGCCTGCCGCAGCCGTTGGCCGCGCTCGATGAAGCCCTTCGCGGGCGGCGGCAGATCGACGGCGAACCGAAAGACGGCGGCCTGGAGCTCGGGCTCGTCGACCAGCGCGGCGAGGAGCGCGCGCCGCGCGAGTGGCGGGAGCCGGCAGTCGGCGTGGAGGAAGAGGAGCCACTGGCCCCGAGCCGCCTCGGCCCCCGCGTTGAGCTGGTGACCTCGCCCGCGCGGCGCCGCGATCGCCCGGGCTCCCGCAGACTGCGCGACTGCGGGCGTGCCGTCGCTCGACCCGCCATCCGCCACCACGATGTCGAGCGGGACCACGACGCGCCGCAGGTCGTCGAGCAGCAGCGGGAGGCTGGCGGCTTCGTCGAGCGTCGGGATCACGACGCCGATCACGGGTGGTCGGCCGCCGTGTCGTTCAGCGTCCAATCGTAGTCGAAGTACTCGATGCGCACGTCCGGACGCAGCACCTCCGCCGCGGAGTAGGCCAGCAGGTAGCGGAAGAAAAACCGCTTGACGCCCGCCGGCCCGCCGAAGTCGCCGCCGTACCAGTCGAGCACCTTGTTCACCCACAGCGTCGGGCGCGGGGCGAGCTCGAGCCGGAACTGGCGGGGGTCGTCCACGAAGCGCTGCACGGCGGCGTCGAGCTGCGCATCCAGGCGCTCGGGCACGTAGGCCTCGGTGGCGAGCGCCGGGCAGGAGCGCGCGGCGCAATTCACGGCAAAATGCATCCGCGGCTCCCCCATCGGCCGGAGGATCCCGTGCTCGATGTCGTCCTGAGAGCGCGGCGCGCCAGCGACCCCACAGTGCTTCGCCGTGAACACGCTCGGGATGCGCCGCACGGAGCGGATCGGGTAGCGCCCGACTACACGCTCGAGCATACAGGCGTTGTACGCGTTGATCCAGAACGCGAGCCGGGTCGCCGGCGGCGCGGCCGCGAGCACGCCCGAGTCGGTCGCGGCGAGCTCGTCGAGGTAGGCGCGGAGCCGCGCGGAGTCACGCCGCAGCGCCCCGTAGTCCACCCGACCCGCCCGGACGTAGTCCCCCAAGATCGCCGTGAAGGCCGCATGGTCGGGGATCGCCTGGGCGCCCGACGCCCGCGGCACCAGGAGGGCGAGGACCAGCGGGAGCCAGCCCAAGCGCCGCGCGACGGTCGGCACCAGGCTTGCGAGCACCAGCGCGACCAGGGCGACGGACAGGCGCGCGATCTTCGTCAGCGCCTCCTCGTGGGACACGCCGGCGGAGAGCAACGCGTCCGCGAAGTAGGTATAGATCAGCGTCGCCGGCAGGATCCCGATCGCCGTGGCGGCGGCGAACGCGCGCCACGACATCGCCGTGAGGCCGGCGGCCACGTTCAACAGATTGAAGGGAACGACGGGGATCAGCCGCAAGCGCAGCAGCCACGCGAAGCCCTGCTCCCCGCTCACGCGGTCGAGCGCCGCGAGCCGGGTGCCCAGGAACGCCCGCAGCCCCTCGCGGCCGAGCCGGCGCGTCACCCAGAAGGCGGCGCTCGCGCCCAGGTTCGCGCCGATCGTGTTGAGGATCGCGCCCCACGCGAAGCCGAACACGGCCCCGCCCGCGAGCGTGAGCACCGCTCCGGAGAAGTCGAGCGAGGTGGCGACGACGTACAGCGCCACGAACGCGAGCGGCGCCCACCAGGACTGGCGCAGCAGCTCGACGAGGCGGCCCGCGCCGTCCGCCGTGAACAGCCCGCCCAGCCCCGCGGCGCGCAGACCCAGGACGCCGCCCGCGAGCAGCAGCACCAGCGCGAGGAGCTTGAGGGCCCCGCGCGACCGCGAGCTCAGAGCCACCAGCGCACGAGCCGTTGCACGAGGCGGGCGGCCCGGGTCCCCGTGTACTTCCGCCGGTACCACGCGGCGGCGGTGCGGCTCACGATCTCGCTCATCGTGGGATAGGGGTGGATGAAGCGGGCGAGCCGGGGCAACGGGATCCCGAGGCGCATCGCGAGCACGAACTCCATGATCAGCTCTCCCGCCCCGCGTCCCACGATCGTGGCGCCGAGGATCTTCCCGTTCGGGCGCGTCACGACCTTGCAGAAGCCCGCCGTCGCGCTCCCCCCCTCCACGATCGCGCGGTCGAGCTCGGCGAAGTCGGAGCGGAACACCTGCGGCCGCTCGCCCGCTGTGGCCGCCTCCTCCACGGTCATCCCGACGCGCGCCACCTCCGGGTCCGTGAACGTCACCCAGGGAACGACCCGGTAGTCCACCGACGTCGGGAACGGCGTGAGCGCGTTCCGCACGACGACCTTCGCCATATAGTCGGCGACGTGGGTGAACTGCAGCCCCCCCGTGACGTCACCCGCGGCCCAGATGCCGGGCGCCGTCGTTGCCAGGCAGTCGTTCACGCGCACCGCGCCCCGGTCGAGCTCCACGCCGGCGCGGCCCGGCTCGGCGTCCCGCGTGTTCGGCACTCGGCCGGCGGCGACGAAGATCTCGTCGACGGCGACGCGCCGGCTGTCAGCGCCGTAGATCGCCTTCTCCTGCCCTTCGCGCGCCACCCGCGTCGCGCGGAAGCCCGTAAGCGCGGTGATCCCCTCCCGGCCGAGCTGCTCCCGAACGTAGCGGCCGACCTCGGGATCCTCCCGCGGCAGGAGCTCGGGCAGCATCTCGAGCACCGTCACCTGCGCGCCCAGGCGGGCGTAGGTCTGGGCGAACTCCAGCCCCACGGGCCCTCCACCGAGCATGGCAATGCGGGCCGGCAGCGCCGGCTGCTCGAGCGCCGTGACGTGGGTGAGGAAGCCGGCCTCCGCGAGCCCCGGCACGGGGGGCGCTGCCGGCACGGAGCCCAACGCCAGCACGATGCGCTTGGCGCGCAGCGTGCGGCCGTCCACCTCGACCCGCTCCGGCCCGGCGAGCCGTGCGGGCGAGAGCAGCACGTCCACGCCCATCGCCCGGAAGCGCTCGGGGTCATCGTGCTGCGCGACGCGATCCCGGGCGGAGCGAAGCCAAGCGACGGCGTCACTCCAGTGGGAGTCGGGAGACGGGAGGCGGGAGCCGTCCCGGCGCTCCGCCTCCCGCCTCCCGATTCCCGCCTCCCGGTATTTCCGTGCGAACGCGATCAGCGCCTTCGAGGGAACGCACCCCGTCCAGAGGCACTCCCCGCCCAGTGCGTCGCGCTCGATCAGCGCCGCCTTGGCGCCGAGCGCCGCCGCGCCGACAGCCGTGACGAGGCCCGCCGTGCCGCCGCCGACGACAATGATGTCGTGCGAGTAGTCAGTCACGCTGCGTGACTAACGCCTTGAACCGTTTCGACAGATCTCGGGTGACGGGGCCCGGCACGCCCTTGCCGATCGCACGGGCATCCAGCTTGGACACGCCCACGATTTCGGCGGCGGTGCCGGTGAGGAAGACCTCGTCCGCGGTGTAGAGGTCGTAGCGGTTCAGGGGCACCTCCTCGACGCCGTAGTTGGCATCGCGCGCCAGCTCGATGACCGCGTCGCGGGTGATGCCCTTGAGGATCCCGATGTAGGCGGGGGGGGTCTTGATGGTGCCGTTCACCACGGCGAAGAGGTTCATCCCGCTCGCCTCCGCCACGTACCCCCCGGGATCGAGCATGAGCACTTCGTCCACGCCGGCCGCGATCCCTTCGACCTTGGCGAGGATGTGCGCGAGGTAGTTGAGCGACTTGATGCGCGGGGAGAGGCTCTCGCGGTGCCCGATCGGCGTCGCGGCGGTGAGGGCGGTGAGCCCTTTGTCGTAGCGGTCGGCGGGCCACAACTGGATCTCGTCCACGATGAGGATGATGGACGGCTTGGGGCACTTGCGCGGATCGAGCCCCAGGTCGCCGGTGCCGCGCGTGACGACGAGCCGGAGATAGGCGTCCTCGAGGCCGCTCTTTCGCACCGCCTCCTCGACGAGGCGGCCCATCGCCTCCTTGGCCATCGGGATCTCGAGCCAGATACCCTTGGCCGAGGCGTAGAGGCGGTCGAGGTGTTGTTGCAGGCGGAACACGCGGCGCTTGTAGGCGCGGATGCCTTCGAACACGCCGTCGCCGTACAAGAGCCCGTGGTCGTAGACCGAGACCGTGGCGCTCGCGCCGTCGCGGTACTGTCCGTCGATCCAGATGGTAGGTGGCATAGGTGACCCGGCCGAGGATCGAACTCGGGACCTGCGGATTAAAAGTCCGCTGCTCTACCAACTGAGCTACCGGGTCGGACGGGCGAAAGTTCGCGCGCCGCGAAGCGCCGCACAAGCGCGGTTGACCAGCGCGGGCGCGGGCCTAGCTTTCTACCGCCGCATGTCCCCGAGGATCGTACCCGTGAGCGCCGACACCCCGATCACGCACGTCTCCGACACCGCCCGCTGGGTGGCGATGTATCGCGCGTGGGAGTCCGAGCGGCCGGACGCCCTGTTCCACGATCCCTACGCGCGGCGCCTCGCCGGCCCGCAAGGCGAGACCATCGTCCGGACGATGCCCAAGGCCCGCACCTGGGCCTGGCCGATGGTGGTCCGGACCTGCCTGTTCGACGAGCTGATCCTGCGCGCCATCGAGCGGGACGGTGTCGGGACCGTGCTCAATCTCGCCGCGGGCCTCGACGCACGTCCCTGGCGGCTGCCGCTGTCGCCGGCGCTGCGCTGGATCGACGTGGACCTTCCCGACATGATCGCCTACAAGAAGCAGCAGATGGCGGGTGAGCGGCCTCGCTGCGCCCTCGAGTACGCCGCGGTCGACCTGGCCGACCGGGCCCGGCGGCGCGCGCTCTTCGCCCAGATCGGCGTGGCCGCCCGGGAAGTGCTCGTGGTGACCGAGGGGCTGCTCATCTACCTCGCCGCCGACAACGTGGGCGGCCTGGCGGACGACCTACACGCGCAGGCGGCGTTCCGGTGGTGGCTGATCGACCTCGCGTCTCCGCGCTTGCTGCAGATGATGGCCAAGACGTGGGGGCGCACCGTGGCGGCCGGGAACGCGCCGTTCCGCTTCGCGCCCGCGGAGGGGACGCGCTTCTTCACGGCGCACGGCTGGCGCGAGGCGGAGTTCCGCTCGACTTGGGACGAGTCGCTGCGGCTCAAGCGGACCGTGCCGCTCGCCTGGCTGTGGAGCTTCATCGGGCGCTTCTACCCGCGGGCGAAGCGTGAGGAGATGCGCCGCATGTCGGGGACGGTGTTGCTGGAGCGGGGATAGGGGCGGCACAGACGGCAGGGGCGGCAGGGGTGACAACCGCCGACGCGCCTGCCACCCCTTGCCGCCCCTACCGCCCTTTAGTTGAAGATGTACCTCAGTCCAATCTGCATCCGCCAGCGCGACAGCAGGCTGGGGTCGTCGATGAACGTCGTCGCGGGTCCGGTGAAGTTGAACACCGGAACCGGCGCCAGGGGGTTGGTTGTGTCGAACCGCACCAGCTTGAGCGGCGACGTGGCCGCGGCGCTCGCCACCTTGCGCACGCCCCATGACGAATTCAGCATGTTCAGGAAGTTCAGGACGTCCACACTCAGCTGGAACGTGTGGCGCGTCTCGCCGCCCACCGTGAAGTCCTGCAGAATCCGCAGATCGACGTTGCTGTACCACGGGTTCGACTCGCCGAACCGCTCCGCGATGTGACCGCGGTGTGAGCTCAAGTAGCCGTCCTGCGCGATGAAAGCGTTGAACGCGTCCCACTGCTGCTGCGGCGTCGTGTTGCTCCCGCAGCCGCTCGCGCAGGCGTCGAACTCGATCTCGCTCTGGGTCCGGGGAATGTAGATCAGGTCATTCCCGCCCTGGCCGTCACCGTTCACGTCACCGGAATAGAGGAACGAGTAGCGGTTGCCGCCCGCGCCCGCGAAGCTGTTCCCCTCGGCGACCTCCACGAACGCCCCGATGTGCGTCTTGAAGGTCGGCGACCACGCCTTGCTGTACGTGGCCGACCCGATGATGCGGTGCCGCTGGCCGAACTCGGACGGGCCCAGCTCCGGGTTGTTGGGATCGCCCTTCACGGGCTCGTTCTGCCACAGCACGCTCGCGATCTCCGTGGACTTCAGGGCGTTGCGGGCGTCGGTGAAGCTGTACCCGAGGCTCGCCGACAAGCCGGACGCGAAGTTCTTGCGCAGCTGGGCAGTGACGTTGATGGAATGCCCTTTGCTCGTGTTGTCGATTACATAGATCCCGCCGCCGAAGTTGGGGGTGAGCTCGCTGCCGAACGTAGTGCCGCCGAAGGGACAATCCGCTGCGGCAAACGTGCAACCGCCGAAGAACGGCCGGCCGTCCGGCGCCGCGAGCGTCCCCTGGAGCTGCTTGAGATCGGCGTTCCGCATGACGATCGCGTTGAGGTCCTTCGCATACACGAGCTCGAGGGTCCCGAGCAGCCCCCACGGCAGCTGATGATCGATCGCCAAGTCGCTGGTCCACACCTGCGGCCACTTGAAGTTCTGGGCCATGGCGTTGACGTCGAACGACTGCTGCAGGCTGGACGAGTCTGAGCTGGAGCCCGTGGGCCGCTGGGGACCCGTGGGATAGAGGTTGGGATTGGCGCCCGGGTTGGAGATCACGTTGCCGAACCACACGAACGGGATGCGGCCCGTGAAGATCCCGCTGCCGCCCCGCACCTGGGTGCGGCGGTCGCCCGAGACGTTCCAGTTGAAGCCGATGCGCGGCGACCATAGGGGAGTGGCGCCCGGCAGCTTGCTCTGATCCACGATTTCCGGATCTCGGAATTGGTCCAGCGCCGGCAGCCCGCGCTAGTACGGATTGTCCACGGGACTGGTGAAGTAGAGCGGGAAATCGACCCGCAGGCCGTAGGTGAGGTTGAGCCGGTCCGACGCCGGATATTCATCCTGGAGGTAGACGCCCAGCTGCCCGATGGAAATGTCCTCACCCTTGTACGGAGTCCCCACCGACGGGGTGACGTAGCTGTTGAAGTCAATT
>Ga0209160_1004049_pt1 | contig 11816 bp, 10 predicted proteins | sample GraSoiAngelo_153_FD_186167 | JGI IMG/M metagenome (GOLD analysis project Ga0209160, IMG submission 186167) | Grasslands soil microbial communities from the Angelo Coastal Reserve, California, USA - 14_1009_12_40cm (SPAdes) (version 2) | ecosystem: Environmental > Terrestrial > Soil > Grasslands ...
GTATCATGACCAAGGGCTGATTCCGCTCAAGCTGCATCATTTCTTCGGCGGGGTAGCTTTAACGTTGGGGCCCCCCTTCGTTCGGACTTCGGTAGATCACGGTACCGCTTACGATATCGCGGGCACCGGCAAAGCAGATGAGTCGAGCATGAGAGAAGCGATACTGCTGGCAGCCCGGCTGGCGGGACAAAACAGAAAGCGGAGGAGGCAATGAATTCATCGGTATTCCGGGAGTATGACATTCGCGGGTTGGCAGAGAAGGACTTCGACAAAGAGTTTGCCCTACTGCTGGGCAAGGTACATGGCACGATAATCAGCGAAAAAGGCGGCGAGCGGGTCACGGTGGGTCGAGATTGCCGCGCGACCTCTGACGCCTATGCGGAAGCCGTTATAGCCGGGCTCGCATCAACGGGGTTGCACGTTTACGACATCGGCGTTTGCCCGACGCCGCTGCTCTATTTTTCTCTGTTTCATCTCGATGTGGACGGCGGGATACAAGTGACGGCGAGCCACAATCCATCGGAATACAACGGCTTCAAACTCTGCGTTGGCAAGGAAACCCTGTATGGCCAGCAGATCCAGGATGTCCGAGCCAAGATGGAACGAAATGAGTTTAAACAAAAAGCCGGCGGTAAAGTGGAGCGCTACGAAATCGTCCCGCCGTATCATAGGCATTTGTTGCAGGATGTTCCCAGATTGGCGCGGCCTTTAAAGGTCGTCGTGGACGCCGGCAGCGGGGTTGGCGGGCCGGTGGCGCCGCCGATTTTTCGCGAGCTGGGTTGCACGGTATGGGAGATCGCCTGCACTCCCGATGGACGATTCCCGATTCACCATCCGGATCCGACGGTGCCGGAAAATCTTGCAATGCTCATCGAAAAAGTTCGCCACGAGAAAGCGGATCTTGGCATCGCCTACGACGGTGATGCCGATCGCATCGGCGCAGTGGACGAGCAGGGAAACATTCTGTGGGGTGACGAGCTTCTCGTGCTGTTTGCGCGCGACGTGCTGCAGCGTAATCCCCATGCCGTCATCATCTCGGAGGTCAAATGCTCGCAACGGCTCTATGACGATATCGCGAAGAACGGCGGCAAGGCGATCATGTGGAAGGCCGGCCATTCTTTGCTCAAAGCCAAGATGAAGGAGACCCATGCGCTTTTGGCCGGCGAGATGAGCGGACACATGTTTTTCAAAGAGCGCTACTTCGGCTACGACGACGCGATCTATGCCTCTCTGCGACTTCTGGAGATCCTGGCGAAATCCAGCCAACCCTTATCGGGATTGTTGGCCGATTTGCCCAAGAGTGTGTCCACGCCGGAAATACGGGTGGATTGCCCCGACGAGAAGAAGTTCGCGATTGCCGAGAAGGCCAAAGAATATTTCCGTAAGCACTACGATATCATCGACGTGGACGGCGTACGCGTGCAATTTCCCGAAGGCTGGGGTTTGATCCGGGCATCCAATACGCAGCCCGCGCTCGTGCTTCGTTTCGAGGCGAAGTCCGACGAGAAGCTCAAAGAGTACCGCGCCATCATCGAGGGCAAACTCAGGGAGCTCGAACGCCAGTAAGGCGACCGGATGGCGGGCAAAATCGTCATCAAAGGGGCGCGAGTTCATAATCTCAAAGACATCGATCTCGAAATACCGCGCGAGCGGCTCGTCGTCATTACCGGAGTCTCCGGTTCGGGTAAATCCTCTCTGGCCTTCGATACCCTCTTCGCGGAGGGGCAGCGGCGGTACTTGGAATCCCTGGCGGCGGATGCGCGGCAATTTCTACAGCAGATGGAAAGGCCCGATGTGGACTCGATCGACGGCCTTTCCCCCGCCATCGCCATCGAGCAAAAAGCCGGAATCTACACTCCCCGTTCGACTGTGGGGACCGTTACCGAGATCTACGACTATCTGCGGTTGCTTTTCGCGCGCGTCGGCGAGCCGACCTGTATTCGGTGTGGACGAAAGATCGAGGCGCAGACGCTCGAGCAAATCGTCGATCAGTTGCTTTCCCTTCCGCGTCAAACACGAATTTTGGTGCTCGCTCCCATCGTGGTGCGCCAAAGGGGCGATCATCGGGAACGGCTGCGAGAGCTGGCGCGGGAAGGCTTTGCCCGGGTCGTGATCGACGGCCATATTCACGAGCTCTCGGACGAGATTGGCCTCGATAAAAACCCAGAACACCAAATCGATCTCGTGGTAGATCGTTTGATAATCCGGGAAGGCGTGCGGAAGCGTCTGGCGGATTCACTTGAAGTTGCGTCGCGTTTCGGCAACCAGCTGATCAAAGTGCGAGTTCAGGCGGATCATGCCGCCGAGCCGGCGCGAGAGATGATTTTCAGTCAAAAGTTTGTCTGCGTCGAGTGCGGCATCTCTCTGCCCGAGATTACGCCGCGGTTGTTCTCACCCAACAGCCCCTATGGAGCCTGTCCCGCTTGCGCTGGATTGCGCACAATGAACCAGCGGGGCAAGAAGAGCCAGAGCGATCCGGATGCAGGGCCCTGTAGAACGTGCGCCGGCACCGGGTTGAGAAGAGAAAGCCGGGCGGTAAAGCTCGGCGGCAAGAGCATCGCGGATGTGGCTTCTTTGCCAATTACCCATGCTATTGGATTTTTCACAGAGCTGGATCTGGCCGAGCAGAAGCGAATCATCGGACAGAAAATACTCAATGAGATTCTGGATCGACTGGGTTTCTTGGCTCAAGTTGGATTGGGCTATTTGGCCCTTGATCGAAGGTCGATGACCTTGTCCGGCGGAGAGGCGCAGCGAGTGCGACTGGCGAAGCAGATCGGCTCTAACTTGACGGGCGTGCTCTACATTCTCGATGAACCGAGCATCGGGCTGCACCCAAAAGACAACGCGCAACTCCTGGCGCTGCTTAAGCAACTACGGGACGGCGGTAACAGCGTTATCGTCGTGGAGCACGACCGGGAAACGATTCTCGAAGCCGATCACGTCATCGATATGGGGCCAGGTGCCGGAAACCATGGAGGGGAAATCGTAGCCCAGGGTACACCTCACGAATTGACGGGCGAGACTCGCTCCCTGACGGGCAACTATCTCGCCGGCCGGCTGCAGATTCCCATTCCTTCACAGCGGCGCAAAGGCACGGGTAATTTCATCGTGATCAAAGGCGCGCGCGAGCACAACTTGAAAGACCTCACGCTGGAGATCCCGGTGGGTGCCATGACCTGCGTAACCGGCGTGTCCGGCTCCGGCAAGAGCAGTCTGGTCATGGATATTCTTTACCGCGCCGCTGCTCAACGGTTGCACCGGTCTCGGGCGAAGGCTGGACGGTTCGAAAAGTTGATAGGCTGGGAGCATTTCGATCGAGTCATCGGCATCGACCAAACGCCCATCGGACGCACTCCGCGTTCCAACCCCGCCACCTATACGGGTCTCTACGATCATATTCGTGATCTCTTTGCGCAATTACCGGATGCCAGAGTTCGCGGCTACAAAGCCGAACGTTTTTCTTTCAATGTCAGCGGTGGGCGCTGCGAGGCCTGTGCCGGGGATGGCGTCGTGCGAGTCGAGATGTATTTTCTTCCGGATGTTTTTGTAACCTGCGACGTTTGTAAAGGGTCGCGATACAACCGAGAAACGCTGGAAATCAAGTACAAAGGCTTAACCATAGCGGATGTTTTGGACTTAACCGTCAACCAGGCCTTGGAGTTGCTCACCAACATCCCGCCAGTCTACCAGAGGCTGAATGCACTGAGAGAGGTCGGCCTCGGATACCTTCGACTGGGCCAAGCAGCGTCGACCCTTTCCGGGGGTGAAGCGCAGCGAGTCAAGCTCGCGCGGGAGCTGGCGCGAAGATCGAGCGGCAGATCGCTCTACATTTTGGACGAGCCCACCACCGGACTTCATTTCGATGACGTCAAGAAACTTTTGGAGATGCTCCACCATCTGATAGATACAGGTAATACGATTGTTGTGGTCGAACACAATCTCGACGTCATCAAAAATGCGGATTTTGTGATTGATCTTGGTCCGGGGGGAGGTGCTAACGGCGGCGCAGTGGTCGCGAAAGGAACCCCCGAAGAAGTTGCCTCGGTTTCCCACTCATCCACCGGCAGGTATTTGAAGACAGTTCTGGAAATAGTTGAGAAAGTCCCCCAGGGAACAGAGATTATTCTTTAATTTCAATGGCTTATAGGATTTTCTTTACTCTTGACTCCGACGGCGATTTTGGTTATTTTCATATCAGACTGATCTAGTCCGAAATGTCGGTTCCTTGGGCTCTTATTATTGAGTAGTGTCATGAAGGTGAAAACTCCGATTTACATGGACAATCACGCCACTACGCCGGTGGACCCGAGAGTATTGGAAGCGATGATTCCGTATTTTGCGGACAAGTTCGGGAACGCAGCGAGTCGGAGTCATGCTTATGGTTGGGAAAGTGAAGCTGCGGTGGATACAACGCGGGAGCAGATCGCAAGGCCGATCGGTGCGTCACCTCGAGAGATCGTCTTCACCAGCGGCGCCACGGAATCCGACAATCTCGCGATCAAAGGCGTTGCCGATTCATACAGCCAAAAGGGCAACCATATAGTCACTTGTGTCACGGAACACAAAGCGGTTTTGGATAGCTGCAAGGTTTTGGAAAGGCGTGGCTATCAGATTACCTACTTGCCGGTGAACTCGGACGGTTTGATAGATATCCAACGGCTAGAAGATGCGCTTACGGACAAAACTATTCTGATCTCGATCATGGCTGCCAACAATGAGATCGGGACGATCCAGCCGGTGAAGGAAATCGGCCGGTTGGCCAAGGAGAAAGGAATTTTATTTCACACCGACGCAACCCAGGCCTTTGGCAAGATTCCTCTCAACGTGGATGAGATGGGCATCGATTTACTCTCGCTGACAGCGCACAAAATGTACGGGCCGAAGGGGATTGGCGCGCTTTACGTCCGCTCGGCGAAGCCGCGCGTGAAGCTCACTCCGATGATCGACGGCGGAGGCCACGAGCGGGGCATGAGATCCGGCACTCTCAACGTTCCCGGGATCGTCGGATTGGGGAGGGCATGTGAAATCGCCCAGCAGGAGATGGTCGCGGAGGCCAATCGGCTCACGGCTTTAAGGGAGCGGCTCAAAGAGGGAATTCTTAGTCAGCTGGATGACGTCTATATTAATGGCCATCCGGCAAAGCGGCTTCCCGGCAACATGAACATGAGCTTTGCCTATGTCGAAGGGGAGTCGCTCCTGATGGCACTCAAAGAGATTGCGGTTTCGACGGGCTCGGCGTGCACGTCGGCGAGTCTTGAACCTTCATATGTTCTGCGGGCGATCGGGGTGGAGGAAGAGCTCGCCCATACTTCGATCCGTTTTGGTTTGGGCCGTTTCAACACCCAGGATGAGGTTGATTATACGATTGGGCGGGTGGTTGAAGAAGTCGGCCGTTTGCGGGGTATATCTCCCCTTTACAAGGCCAAGAAGATGAAATTGCAGAATCGACGGCAGGTCGAGATGAAACCCCAGGAGAGAGCTTCGTAGGCAATCGTCTGGAGAAAGGGTGTATGGCCACAGGAGTTAGTGTAACTGAGCGTGCCGCGGCAAGGATCAAGGAACTTGTTGCCGCCGAGAATCGGGAAGGTCAGGGCTTGAGAGTAAAGGTCGTCGGGGGCGGTTGCTCTGGTCTTCAGTACAAGGTCGACTTCGATCTTCCGAAGGGAACCGATAAGGTTTTCGAAAAGGACGGGGCAAGAGTTCTAATCGACATGAAAAGTCTACTTTATTTAAGTGGCACCGAGCTCGATTACAAGGAAGAGCTGATGCAGTCGGGATTTGTTTTTCAGAATCCCAACGTAAAACGAGCCTGCGGTTGCGGTGCTTCATTCACCGTCTAACCTGCATAGGAAGTGTAAAGATGAAAAGATCTGCAAATACGGTCGAGGATCTGACGAGGCGCGAATACAAGTACGGTTTCGTCACCGATATCGAGTCCGATTCGATCCCTGCCGGTTTGAACGAGGATGTCATCCGAGTCATTTCGGCGAAAAAGCGTGAACCAGATTTCATGCTGGATTGGCGGCTGAAGGCATACCGATACTGGGCCAAGCTAGAAAAGTCTCAAGCAGAGCCGAAGTGGGCAAACGTCCATTATCCTTCGATCGACTACCAAAAAATCATTTATTACGCGGCGCCAAAGGCGAAAGACGATCGGCCCAAGAGTCTCGAAGAAGTGGACCCGGAGCTGCTGAGAACGTATGAGAAGCTGGGTATTCCATTGCGCGAGCAAGGGCTGCTTGCCGGCATCGCCGTCGATGCGGTCTTTGACAGCGTTTCCGTGGCGACGACCTTCAAAGCAAAACTAGGAGAAATGGGAATTATCTTTTGCTCGTTCTCTGAGGCCGTACAGAATCACCCGGAGCTGGTGCAGAAATATCTCGGTTCCGTCGTGCCGTACTCAGACAACTTTTTTGCCGCGCTCAATGCCGCGGTCTTCAGCGACGGTTCATTTTGTTACATTCCCAAGGGAGTTCGCTGTCCCATGGAACTCTCCACCTATTTTCGCATCAACGCCTCGGAGACGGGCCAGTTCGAACGGACTCTTATCGTCGCGGAGGAAGGCAGCTATGTAAGTTATCTCGAAGGCTGCACGGCGCCGATGCGGGACACCAACCAGCTGCATGCGGCCGTCGTTGAGCTGGTTGCCCACGATGACGCGCAAATCAAGTACTCCACCGTGCAGAACTGGTATCCGGGCGATGCCGAAGGTAAAGGCGGCATCTACAACTTCGTCACCAAACGCGGCAAATGCCTTGGCAAGCGGTCGAAGATTTCGTGGACGCAAGTCGAAACCGGTTCGGCGATCACCTGGAAGTATCCGAGCTGCATTCTGCAGGGCGATAATTCCGTCGGCGAGTTTTACTCCGTGGCGCTCACGAACAATTACCAACAGGCGGACACGGGCACAAAGATGATCCATATCGGCAAGAACACCAAAAGCACGATCATTTCCAAGGGGATCTCCGCCGGACACGGACAAAACACCTACCGCGGCTTGGTGAAAATCATGAAGGGCGCCAGCGGCGCGCGAAACTATTCTCAATGTGACTCGTTGTTGCTGGGGGATAAATGCGGGGCGCACACGTTTCCCTACTTGGAGGTCTTGAATCACGCTTCCCAAGTGGAGCACGAGGCGTCGACGTCGAAGATCGGCGAGGACCAGCTTTTTTACTGCCGGCAGCGCGGCATCTCGCCGGAAGATGCGGTGAATATGATCGTCAGTGGCTTCTGCAAGCAGGTGTTTCGCGAGCTGCCGATGGAGTTTGCCGTGGAGGCCCAGAAGCTCCTGGGGGTGAGCCTGGAGGGGAGTGTCGGATAACTCGAGTAAGAACGGGTGGCGGCTTTTGCGAAGAAAGCAAGCGATTTTCTATGGGTTCGGAAATTTACTTTGATAACAACGCGACGACTCGGGTCTTGCCCGAAGTCTTCGAGGCGATGCGACCGTATCTCACGGAGCTTTATGGCAACCCCTCGAGCATTCATCGCTTCGGGAGTCAGGTGGCGCAAGCCATCGGTCAGGCGAGAGAGCACGTCGCGGCATTGATCGGCGCGTCCGATCCTGTGGAGGTCATTTTTACCAGCTGCGGTACCGAGGGGGACAACGCCGCGATTCGCGGCATGCTGGAGGCCAGACCCGAGAAGCGCCACATCGTGACGACGCAGGTAGAGCATCCCGCAGTCATGGGTCTTTGTCAGCACCTCCAGAAAAAAGGCTATCGGGTCACCTGGCTGGAGGTAGATCGAGACGGCAGGCTCGATTTAAACGACCTGCGTGATGCGCTGACGGATGATACCGCGTTGGTTTCTATTATGTGGGCCAACAACGAGACCGGCGTTATTTTTCCGATCGAAGAGATCGGCGAGATCGTCGAAGCCAAAGGGATTCCTTTCCATGTTGACGCAGTCCAGGCGGCGGGAAAAATCCCTCTCAAGGTGAAAGAATGTCCGGTCGACCTGCTGACTATTTCCGGCCACAAATTTCACGGGCCGAAAGGCGTCGGCGCGCTTTACGTCCGTCGCGGGATTACTTTCCCTCCTTTTATGATCGGTGGACACCAGGAACGGAACCGGCGGGCCGGAACTGAGAATGTCGCGGCAATTATCGGCATGGGCAGGGCTGCGGAGATGGCGTTGAGCCATTTGCCGCAATATCTCGAGAGCGTTAAGGGCCTACGGGATCAGCTAGAAGAATCGCTGCTGCAATCCTGTCCGGACTGCCGGGTGAACGGCCAGCGCTCGGATCGCTTGCCGAATACCTCGAATATAAGTTTTAGGTATCTTGAAGGCGAATCGATCCTGGTACTCATGGATCAGGTTGGCATTTGTGCTTCGACAGGGTCTGCCTGTACGGCAGGGTCGTCCGAGCCGTCCCATGTGCTGAGAGCCATGGAAGTGCCAGCGGATTGGCTGCAGGGGGCGATTCGTCTAAGTTTAAGTCGATTTAATACCGAAAATGAGGTGCGGTGCGTGAACGAAAAGATGCCTTTGATCGTCCAAAGATTACAGGGTCTCTCCGCGTTGGGCAAGTTGAATAGCCAGCAGCGATCTCAGACCGATCCAGGCCGGGTGGCTAACCGTAGCGGGGCAAGGGGGTAAAGTTATGGGCCTCATGCAGATTCCTCGTCGGGTCGACTATGGGTTGCGTGCCGTCATCTATCTTTCGGGCCAGGATCCGGACAGATGCTGCTCCATAGCCGAGATTGCCAAGCAGCAGGGAGTTCCAAGAAAATTCTTGGAGAAAATTATTCAAGATCTGATACGCGGGGGATTGATAAAGTCCAAGCGGGGTGCGTGCGGCGGATATACGTTGGCGCGCTCGCCGGGAGCGATTTCTTTTTATGACGTGATCAAGGCGATTGAAGGTCCCGTCGTAGTCAATGTTTGTATGGACCAGCATGTGAGTTGTGATCAGTTACCTCGATGTACGATGGTTAACGTGTGGAGCGAGGTCCAAAGAAAGGTTACGGAAGTATTTACCCGGACGACGATTGCCGACTTGCGGCAATCGCCGTGCAGGGACTCTTTGGGCTCCTCTTCTCTTTCGAGTGCGGCATGATCAGAATCCACGATTCCTTATTCCTCCAAAAGGCAGGCCGTACCCTATAGGGAGGTGGTTTTTTATGAGTTACGAAACTGGATTGAGCATGGAAGAACGGGTGACGTCGCTGTTTCAACCCGACACGCTTCTTCCGGAGCAGTATCTTGAGACCTTTCGTCGCAGATTTTATCTTGAGCCGGAAAAGAAGCTCATGTTGGCCGTACTGGAAGACGCCATCGCCTGCTTCCAAAAATACATTTTCGCGCGGGACGGAAAAGGCAAGATGCTTTTCCAGGAGGCGGAAGAGTGGGTGCAAGAGCGGGGCGGCGATTGGCTTTTCTCGTTCGCTAACGTGTGTGAAACGTTGGGATTTGATCCCGAATACCTGAGGCAGGGGATCATGCAGTGGAAGGAGCAAAGGTTGGCGGAACGTACGCAAGCCAAGATCTATCGTCTGTCGCCGCGGCAGAAGCAAAATAAGCGAGGGGTTTCCCGATCCGGCAGGTTCCGGCACCGCATGCGGAGAGCGGCAGGTCGATAAGCTTAAACTCAAGTAGTCAGCTGTCAATCAAGGCGGTGGATGGCGCAAACCTTCACCGCCTTTTTGTCGGTGCTTCGCCGGCTCGCTTGAAAAGTCTCGAAAGCCTTTCATAAATCTCCTATGCCGTCACGAAAGCGCAAGCAGAAATCTTCGCTAGGCCAGTTTTTCTACGGACTCAGGTATCGCATCGGCGAATACGCTTTGCGAAGTTTTGTCGCGGCGCTGCCGTGGATTCCCTACCGCCTGCTCCTCCTCTTCACGGATTTTTGGGCTTGGGTGACTTTCGGTTGTCTTTGGAAATACCGCACTCGGATGGAAGAAAACATCGCCATGGCCCTGGGTCAATCCATCAGGAATCCAGTGGAACGGAAGGCGCTGGTTTGGCGCGCATGGAAAAACTTTGCCCGCGGAGTGCTCGCGACCACCGCCGTCATGCACTTTTCGAAAGCGCGAATTGTTTCCGCGGTGGCGTTGGAAGGAGAGGACCATTTGAAAGACGCTCTTGCGAAGGGTAAGGGAGTTCTCGCTTTGAGCGCGCACCTGGGAAGTTTTACCATGATCGGGGCTCGACTTGCCGCGGAAGGCTATCCCTTCAGTGCCGTTGTGAAGCAACCCCGTGACCAACGTTTCGCTCGTTTGATCGATGCCTATCGCGCGCAAATCGGCATCCAGACCATTTCCGCCAAGCCGCGGACAGAGGCGGTGCGCGGCATTCTCAAGGCACTACGGAAAAATCGGATCGTCTTGATGATCGCCGACGAGTTCAAGTCCGGCGGCGTGATGGTTGATTTCATGGGTCAAACCTCGGCGGCTCCGCGCGGGCCCGCAACCTTGGCCTTACGCACCGGGGCTGTGACCTTGCCGATGTTCGCCGCTCGGCGCGCGGACGGATCGCTCGTTCTTTCCATTGGCTCCGAACTAAAACCGGTGCGGATGGAAGACCTTGAGGAAAGCGTCGAGGCGACCACCGCTCTTTATACGCGCCACCTCGAGAATACCATCCGAGAGTACCCGGATCAGTGGAACTGGCTCGGCTTCCCGCGCAACGGTAGAATCTCTCGCGCCGAACATGCGCGCCGAAGAGTTCTCCGGGAAGGTGCGCCTCAACCCCGGCGGCGCGTGGCGCGCTAGGCCAACCATCGTTTCAATCTTTTTTCTTTTCTGTGAACGGGTTCACAGCTTCGAATCGAAGCCCGGATTTAAGATGCCCTTCTTTTCGGTTTGCTCCAAATAACGCATGAACCGATATTTGTTTTCGATCTCGTCGAGGCGTAGCGGAGGAAGGCCCGGGGGTTGCCCGGGCTCGACTTTGGCGGCGATCAAAGTCAAATCGTTGCGTTTCCAAGCTTCGATAAATTCGGCACGGAACTCCGCTGGCGTTCTGACCCACGAAGCGTGCCGATAGCCTGCGCCCTTGGCGAGCGCGACGGCGTCGGCGATAGGGGACGCCGTTGGTGTTCCTCCGGAGGCCTCGTAGCATTCGTTGTCGAAGAGCAGATGAATAAGGTTGGGCGGATTTTGTAATGCTATGGTCGGCAAGCCGCAAAGATTCATGAGAAAGGCGCCATCGCCGTCGATGGCGATAACTTTGCGGTGCGGCAACGTGAGCGCGAGCCCCGCGGCAATAGACGAAACCAAACCCAAGGTCCGTGTTTTCAGATTGCCATCGCTCGGCCGCGCCGCCCACCATTCTCTTGCTCCCCAACCCGTGCAGACCGCCAACGCGTCTCCGGCGTCGTCGGCGATGGCCTTTAAGAAATCAAACCGCTGCATTATTTTACCCCGAGCGCGCTCTTGGTAAGAAGCACAGCCACAGGTTTTTTTGAGTCGTCGGCTAAGATTTGTGCGCCTTGTAGGAGGCTGTCGATCTCCTCGGTCTTACGCAGTACGTAGGCGCGGATTCCCATCGCTTGAAGTACCGGTTCGGTCACTGAGCCAAGAGTGGTAAAGCCCCGATCTCCGATATCTCCCGCGTAGTAAATCAAAAGCAGAGTCGGGATCTGAAACTGTAGGCAAGTCGTGGTGAGCGCGTTACAACTGTTCAGCAAGCCGGCGTTCTGCATGATGAGCGCGGTTTTTTTTCCGGCCAGATAAGCTCCCGCACAGATGCCGATGCCTTCTTCCTCCCGGCAAAGCGGGACATGTTTCAATTCGGGCTCCGTCTCCACCGCCCGGATGACTTCCGCTATTTTCTCGTCCGGCAAGGTCGCGACGAAATCAATTCCAGCTTTC
>Ga0209160_1004052_pt1 | contig 11808 bp, 10 predicted proteins | sample GraSoiAngelo_153_FD_186167 | JGI IMG/M metagenome (GOLD analysis project Ga0209160, IMG submission 186167) | Grasslands soil microbial communities from the Angelo Coastal Reserve, California, USA - 14_1009_12_40cm (SPAdes) (version 2) | ecosystem: Environmental > Terrestrial > Soil > Grasslands ...
CATCAGCGCCGCCCCGATCACGGCCAGGAGCGCTCCCGCGCCGAACGCGCGAAGCCCCCGGCCGAGCGCCTCCAGCTTGTCGAGCCATTCGCGCCCGTATTCGACGTCGCGAACGCCGGGCAATTGCTCGAGCTCCGCGGCCAGCACTCGCAGCGAGGTGGCGGCGAGAGGCGCCCGCGGCCTGATCTCCAGCGAAGCCGGCAGCGGATTCTGCGTCAAGCCGTCGAGAGCGGGGCCCAGCTCACCTAGATCGGCGCGGAGCCGCTGCAGCGCCACGGCCGCGTCGACGTACCGCACATCGACGTCGCCTCTCCCGCGGATCTGCTGCGCCAGCGTGAGCCCCTGCGCATCGGTCGTCGCCGCATTGAGGTAGAGCGTCATGCTCGGCTGCGCCCCCCACGACGTCAGTAGCCTGCGCGCGGTGAACAGCCCGAGGACGAACGTGGCGCCGATGAAGAGCGAGAGGCCGATGGTCAGCACCGACACGAGCGAGAGCAGCGGCGCCCGCCAGAGGTTCACCGCGGCGCGCCGCGAGAGTCTCCAGGCGACGTGCGCGATCATGCGTCGAAGACCAGCTTTCCGCGCTCGAGGCCGACCGTCCGGCGATGCCAGCGCTGGAGCAAGGTGCGGTCGTGGGTGGCGACGACCACCGTGGTGCCGCGCGCGTTCGCATCGAAGAGGAGCTGGAGGATGCTGTCGGTGAGCGAGGGATCGAGATTTCCCGTGGGCTCGTCCGCGAGCAGGATGGTGGGCTCGTTCACCAGCGCGCGAGCGATGGCGACCCGCTGCTGCTCGCCTCCGGAGAGCCGCCGCGGCAGGCTCATCGCTTTGTGCGAGAGGCCCACCTGATCGAGGCGCCTGCGAGCGCGCTCGCGAATGTCCGTGTCGGAAGCGCCCAGCACCTCCAGCGCGTAGCCCACGTTCTCCAGCACGGTCCGGTTGTCGAGCAGCTTGAAATCCTGGAAGACGACCCCGATGTTGCGCCGCAAGTAGGGAACTCCGGCCTGGTTGATGCGGCCGATGTTCTTGCCGCCGATCAGGATCTGCCCGCTGGTGGGCTTCTCCGCGCAGAAGAGCAGCCGCAAGAGCGTGCTCTTGCCGGCGCCGGAAGGCCCGGTGAGCCAGATGAACTCGCCCTTGTCGACGCGCAGGGTGATGTCGTCCAGCACGGGTGGATCGCCGGGATAGGTCTTCTTCACGTGGAAAAGCTGGATCACGGGCACGTCCCGGCGTCGCAGATCTGGATCTGGCAGAGGCCGCTGGTGCTGCTGCAGAAGATCGTGCCCGGCAGCGACGTCGATGCGCACTGCATCGCGGCGCAGGTGCCGCCGAACGAGTCGACGCTGCCACCGCTCGCCGTGCCACTGCAGGATGTGCTCGAGGTGGTCAGGGTGATGTCCGTCTGGCAACCCGCATCGATGACGGAGATGTTTGCGAAACCGTTCTGGGGCAGCTGTGCCGACCCTGCGCAGGTGTCGAGGACAGCCAGACCGCTCAACGAAAGCGGCACGCAGCCGGCGTCCGGCCCTGCATCAGCGCCGCCGTCGACACCGCCGTCCGCCCCCGCGTCGGACCCGCCATCGGTAGACCCGCCCGATCCGCCCCCGTCGATCGGATTGATCGGCGTCGATCCGCTCGTATACGACCCCGCGCAGGCGCAGAGCGAGGCGAGCGCGAGGGCGGCAGCAGAGCTTTTGCTCATGGCTACTTCGGCGGCTCCAGGTCCGCGGAAAGGAACGCGAGGATCACCTCGTCGAGGCTCTTCTCGCTGATCAGCTCTTCGGCGAAGAGCGTGGGCAGATCGTCGGCCGGCATCTCCACGGGACTATCGCTGAAGAAGCTGGGCGGCGCCGAGTTCTTTGCCGCCGCGGCGGGCCGGGCTGCGGCCGGCACGACTGGAGCCATCCGCGGCGGACTGGTCGGCCGCGTCGGTTGTGCCGGCTGGCGGGTGACGTGGGGCAGCGGCGCGCCCGGAGCCCGCGGCGGCGACGCGGCCGGAGGGGCGGCCTGCCACGGCGCGGCAGGCTTTGTCGCCGGAGCGGGAGCCGAGGGTTTCGAGACAGGTGGGGCCGGCCGCGCAGCAGGCTTCGCGGCCGGTTTGCTCACCGTCCTCGCAGGCGCGGAGGGATGCGAGTTGACGTACGATGCTGTATTGGTGCCATCGGCGAGTACGCCAGGGTCGTAGTGGGGCGCCGAGAGGCGCTCGGCCAGCTCGTCGAACTCGCCGGTCACCAGCCGCTTCAGCATCGTCTTGTGCTGGTGCTCCATCAGCCCGCGGACGACTTTGGGGAGGTCAGGCGCGCCGGCCTTCTCCTGGTAGCTCGACTTCATGCTGGCGACGATGTTTCCGCCCACGAATAGATGCGTGATGTAGTGGGCATGCGGGAGGCCGGAATCCTCCGTCTGCACGTGGTAGACGTGCGGGCCGTATTTGACGTTGTGGTTGAACCCCACTACGGGGGCCGCGCCCTTCACAGTTGCCATGTGCTCCATTTCAAGTAGCAGAAGGGACGAGGCTCCGCCAGCTTGGGGAACGGGCGTGCGGGCTCCTTCCCTGGCCGAATCATGGCGCTAGATCAACGAGTTCCACCTCACCTACTGGCCGGCCCAGGAAGCGCTCGGCCACGGACCGGAACCGCTCGGGCACATCGGTGCAGAGGGTGCGATGACGCGCCGCGCTATCGCCACTTTCGCGCAACAGGCCATGCTCGCGGAGCAGCGTGCTGACGCTTCGCGTTATCGCCTCCGCACTGTCGACGATGGCGACCTCAGGCCCTAGCACCTCGGCGATCGTCCTCGCGAGCAGCGGGTAATGCGTGCAGCCGAGCACGGCGGTATCGACCCGCGCGCGGCGCAAGTCCGCGAGGTATCGCTCGGCGACGAGCCGGGGCACTTCGCCATCCGTCCATCCTTCCTCCGCGAGCGGGACGAAGAGCGGGCAGGCCCGCGCGATCACCGGCGCGAGCGGCGCCAGACGCCGGAGCGTTCTCTGGTAGGCGCCGGAAGCGATCGTCGCCGGCGTCCCGAGGATTGCGATCGCTCCGCCCCGGGTGCGCGCCGCCGCCAGTTGAGCGCCCGGTTCGATCACGCCGAGGACCGGGATCGGCAGCGCCGACGCCAGCGCAGGCAGGCTGTGCGCGGAGACCGTGTTGCAGGCAACGACCAGCAGCTTGATCCGATGGCGCGCGAGGTGGCGCGCCGACATCAGCGCATATCGGGTGACAACCTCGCCGGAGCGCGTACCGTAGGGAACGCGGGCCGTGTCGCCGAGGTAGATGGTGTGCTCGTCCGGAAGCCGCGCCGTCAGCGCCCGCAGCACCGTCAGCCCGCCCACGCCGCTGTCGAACACCCCGATGGGCGCGTCGGCGTCCACTCAGCCGTTGTGTATCACGGAGGCGATTCGGCGCTCACGAAGACGTTCGCGGTCTTTCCGGCTTCGATGAGATAGGAGGGCGGGCTGTGCGTCCGGTAGAGAAGCTGTGGACCGGTGCTCAACGTGCGCCAGCCGAAAATGGCGAAGGTATGCGAACCGGGCGCGAGGGCCTCGACCGATGCTCCATCGGTATTGAGCGTGCTACACGCCACGGTGCCCGCGTTGAAGCCCGGAACCCCGCGCGCGTCCGGGTCCACGAAAATCGTCACCGTGTCCACGCCCGCGGTCGCGCAGTTCTTTCCATCGAACGTCCAGCTGATGTTGGCGTTCCCCGTGATCGCAGGTACGTCGATGGCGTACTGATTCTCGCCCCCATGTACCGCGAGGGTCTGCGTCTGTTGGTGGGTCACCGTGCCGGCGGCGTCGTATCCGGTGATCGTGAGGTCGTAGTTCCCCACGAGATACGAGCCCAGGTCCACACCCACGGCCGCGTCCCGGCAGGCGAACGTGCTCGGCGTCAGCACCTCATTGGTGATGTCGATCGCGATGTTCGCAACGCCGGCGTTCGCGCAGGACACGCCGGAGAACGTCCAATCCACCACCAGGTGGCCGCGCGAGGGCCCCCCGCATGCGGCGGCTGCGAGAAGCGAAAGCATCAGGATGCGGCGCATGCAGGCCTCCTTGCCGATTTCGACGTCGTTCCCTGCCCCGGCATTCAGACTCGCGCGAGTGCGCGGAGGTCACACCCGAACACCGGATCGGGTCGCCTTCTTCGTGCGTTGACAGTAGAGACCGTGCGAGGGACAAACGCGCCCGCCATGAACGGCACCAGCCTCAACTACGTGGAGATGGTCACCCACGGCGGCCCGGTGGTCAGCGGCGTGCTGATCATCCTCGTCCTCTCCTCGCTCGCCAGCTGGACCATCATCTTCCGCAAGCTGCTTCATCTGAGACGCGCTCAGGCGGAGAGCCTGCTGTTCCTGGAGACGTTCTGGCGGAGCAAGCGGCTGGACTCGATCTATACCGCCAGCGAGCAGATGCCGGTCAGCCCGGTCGCACAGGTCTTTCGCGCCGGTTACGTCGAGCTTTCCAAGGTGACGCAGTCGCAGAGCGCGCCCGAGGAGGGTTCGCTGCACGATCAGCTGGGTGGATTCGAGAACGTCGAGCGCGCCCTGGCCCGGGCCGCCAACGCCGAGCTGACCACTCTCGAGCAGAGTATTCCCTTCCTGGGAACGACCGCCGCCGCGGCGCCGTTCGTCGGCCTCTTCGGGACCGTCTGGGGCATCATGGGCGCCTTCCGCGACATCTACGCGGCGGGAAACGCGAACCTCGCCACGGTCGCGCGGCCGATCAGCGAGGCGCTGATCGCAACTGCCGTGGGCCTCTTCGCCGCCATCCCCGCGCTGGTCGCATACAACGCCTTCAACTCCCGCATCCGGGTGCTGGACAACGAGATGCGCAACTTCAGCGCCGATTTCCTCAACATCATCAAGCGCCACATCTTCAAGAAGGCAGCCTGATGGCATTCGGCTCGGCAGACAGCGGTCCGCGGCGCGCGATGACCGACATCAACGTGACGCCGCTCGTCGACGTCATGCTGGTGCTCCTGATCATCTTCATGGTCACTGCTCCCCTGATCCAGAGCGGAGTGAAGGTCGATCTGCCGCGCGCCTCCGCGCAACAGATGGAGCACCAGGAGGAGAAGCTGGTCCTCACCATCACCCGCGACCGGCGCGTGTTCCTCGGCAACAGCGAGATCCCGCCTGCCGATCTGGAGAAGAAGCTCTCGAGCAACGCGCGGATCCAGAAGGAGAAGGAGCTCTACCTGCACGCGGATCGATCGCTTCCCTACGGGCAGGTGGTCGAGATCATGGCGGTCGCCCGGCGCGCGGGCGTCGAGTCACTCGGCATGATCACCGAACCTGACCGGGAGCTGAGGCGGCCTTGATCGGCAGCGCGCCCCCGAGCCTGCTCGCGCCCCAGGGCCGCATGCCGGCCCTGCCCGCGGTCAGTCTCGCCATCGCGCTGCACGCCGGCGTGTTCGCCGCCGCCTTCGTGCTGCCACGGTTGTTCGACGGGCCACCGCCCCCGCGCAAGCCGATCATCGCGCACCTGGTCGCGTTGGGCAGGCCGCGCGATCCGCGGCTCCTTCCCCGCAAGGAATCGCCTCCGCCGAGCGCGGCCTCGCGCCCGGTTCCGGTCCCCTCGACGGCGGCCGCCCCATCGGCGGCGCCGCGCAAGCCAGAGCCTTCGCGCTCGGAGCTGATGGAGCGCGCCTTGGCCCGCGCCACGGGAAAGGCGGATCCGGAGACGCGAGAGCCAGCGGATCCGGAACGGGTCGGATCGGCATCCGGTTCCGTCGAAGGCACCGCCACTACCGCGGAGGAAGGCGATGCGTACTTCACGGCGGTGCATGACGCGATCCTCGAGCACTACGTGGTGCCCTCGGTCATCTCCGAGCGGGAGCGGCTGTATCTCGCCGCCTCCGTGCTCGCCTGGATCGGCCCCGACGGCCGCATCCTCAGCCACGAATTCCAGAAGAAGTCCGGCAACGCATTCTTCGATCAGGCCCTCGAGCTCGCGATCCAGAAGACCCGGCTGCCGCCGCCTCCGGCGGGCCTGGCCCGCTCGCTGCGCGACAACGGCGTGCTCCTGAATTTCCGACCGTGACCGGCCCATGAACCTCGCCTTCGTGCTCGCACTGACGCTCGCGGCCGTGGACCGGCCGGTGATCGATCTCTCCGGCGGCCGCATCCAGCCGCTGCCGCTGGCCATTGCCAAGCCGCTCGGGTCGCAGGAGACGGGCACGGCGGTCGAGGCGGTGCTCGCCCAGGACTTCGAGCGCAGCGGCCTGTTCCGGCTGCTCGATCCCGCCTCGTTCCTCGCGCCCCCGGACGAGGGGATGACGGGGATCGACTATTCGAAGTGGCAGACGGTCGGCGCGCAGGCCCTGATCAAGGCGAACTGCGATGCCTCGGCCGACGTGAGCTGCGAGATGCGGCTCTACGACGTCGCCCGCGGGCAGGAGCTGCTCCACGGGACCTATACGGCCCCGCGGCCGGCCTTGCGGCTCGCCGCGCACCGATTCGGCGACGACGTCGTGCGCTTCTTCACCCATGAACCCGGCGTGTTCCAGACCCGGATCGCCTGGGTCCGCGAGAGCGAGAGCGGCAAGCAGGTGATGGTCTCGGACTGGGACGGGTTCGGCGTGCAGCCACTCACCGGCGCTTCCATCAACCTGCTCCCCTCCTGGAGCCCCGACGGCAGGATGATCGCCTTCACCAGCTTCCGCGAAGGTGGAGGGGCGCACCTGTACACCGTGGAGGTCGCCTCCCGGCAGGTCCGCTCGCTCATCGGCCTGGGAGATTTCGCCACCGGCGCGTCGTACTCGCCCGACGGATCGCGGCTGCTCTTCTCAGCCTCGCAGAACGACAACACGGACGTGTACGTCGCGCAGGCCGACGGCAGCGGCGCGCGCCGGATCACGGAAGCGCGCGGGATCGATATCTCCGCGTCCTGGAGCCCCGACGGCAAGCGCGTCGCCTTCGTCTCGGAACGGGCTGGGACGCCGCAGATCTACACGATGGCCGCGGACGGCTCGGACGTGCGCCGGCTGACGTTCCAGGGCAACTACAACCAGGAGCCGGCTTGGAGCCCGAAGGGGGATCTGATCGCGTTCTCCGGCCGGGACGAGCACCGGGTGTTCGACCTCTACACGGTCGCGGTGGATACGGGGAAGGTCACGCGTCTGACGCAGAACCAAGGCACGAACGAGAAGCCGGCCTGGGCGCCCAACGGGCGGTATCTGTTGTTCTCGTCCACCCGGAGCGGGAAGCGGCAGGTCTGGATGAGCCAGCCGGACGGGTCGAATCAGCGGCTGGTCACATCGGAGAAGGTGGGAGCGGCCGATCCTGCGTGGGGGCCGCTGCCGGGGAAGTAGGAGCCCGGACGTCGACGGGTCAAATTGTTCCGATCGAGAAGTACGGGGCGAATGCCGGTTCGCCGAGCAGCTGTCGGAGAAGGTGGGAGCGGCCGATCCTGCGTGGGGGCCGCTGCCGGGGAAGTAGGAGACCCGGACGTCGACGGCTCAGATCGTTCCGATCGAGAAGTACGGGGCGAATGCCGGTTCGCCGAGCAGCTGATCGGGAGCGACGTTCACGCCGAGATCGATCGACATGCGGCCGATGGGCGTGAGCCAGCGCAGCCCGCCTCCGACCGCGTGCCGCAGGACCAGCAGACGCCGTCCGTTCTCGTCGCGCCCGAAGAGGTTGACGGGGGTCCGCCAGAGGTTGCCCGCGTCCCAGAACACCGCCAGCTCGAACGACTGGGTGAAGGGCAACCGCAGCTCCGTGGTGAATGCGACGAATTGATCGCCTCCGTCGCTGGTCCCGCCCGCGGCGAGGAGCTGCGCCTTGGCCGTGCAGGCGAGATCGCTGAGAGTCGCCTCGCAGGCGCGAACGAGCGCGTGCGATTGGTCGATGACGTCCTGCGGCTGTACCCCGTCCTCGTGGAAGCCGCGCAGCGAGGTCGCCCCGCCGAGATAGAAACGGCGGTCGCCCGGCGTGAGGGAGGCAACGTCGAGCTGGAACACGCGTCCGGCGCGCGCAGAAAACACGACGCTCGCCAGCGACGGAAGCGGCAGGTAGGCCGCCACGAGGCCCTGAACCTTGAAGAGGTTCACGTGGACGCGTCCGGCTTCCACCGTATCGCTCCCACTGAATGACCGCTGATAGTCGCCACCGAGCTGCATCAGGATGCCCGAGCGAGGGCGCGCCGGATCGTCACGGAGATCCAGCAGTGCGGTGGGGCGCAGCGAGCCAAAGAGCATCGTGCCGGGTGGCAGCCGGAAGATCCGCTGGTCGATTCCCGCCAGCACGTCTTCGATCGACCGCACTCCCACCGTCAGCTCCTGGTAGCCCACTTCATAGACGACCCCGGCGGTCAGCGGGCGGCGCCGCGTCAGATCGACGCTGGCTTGCGCGGAGAACTTCGTCAGATCGTACGAGGTGCGCAGCGCCCGCTCATGGATGAGATCGAGGCCGGCGCGCAGCTCGTTCGTGAGCGGGTAGAGGCGCGGAGCGGAGATGCCCACGTCGATCACGCGCTCGATGGGAATGCCCGATGGGTAGACGATGCGCGTCCCGCCGCATTGCGACGGGTCGGTGAAGCCGGGCGGGCAATTGACGTACTCCTTGGGGAAACGTGAGAAGGGGAAGTCCGCCTTTGCCACTGCCGTGAAGGTCAGGTTGCGGCCGAGGATGTTGCTCTGCGTCCACTGCACGGCGGTGCGCGGTCCGTCGGCCAGCGAGAACCCGATGCTCGCCTGGAAGTCACGGGTGGGCCGTTCCCGGAGCTGCACCTGCACGGTCTTCTCGCCCTCGGCCACGTCGGGGTTGCGCGGTGTGAGCGTGGCGGAGAAGAACAGTCCGGTCCGCAGCAGGGCCTGCTGGGCCCTGTCGATTGTCTCCGGCGTGAGGATGTCGCCTTGCTTGAGCCCGACCAGATCGATGACGAGGCCCTCCACCGTGCGCCGATGACCGATGACCTCCACGTAGCCCACCCGGACGATCGGGCCGGGCTGGATGCGGTAGCGGACGTCCACCCGCGATGCGGCGTCCGGCGTGTCCTCGAACTCCTCCTCGTCCTCGACGCGCGCGTAGAGGTGTCCGCGCCGGGTGAAGATCTGCGTCAACGCCACGCGGCCCTCTTCCGCTTGCAAGTAGCTGAAGGGGGTATCCTTGCGCAGCACGATGGCGGCATCGATCTCGGCCGCCGGCACGTCGCCGCCGCCCTCGACCAGGATGCGGCCGACGCGGGTCTGCTCGCCCTCCTTGATCGGGATCGTCACCTCGATGTGGGCGAGGTTTCCGCCGATAGGGTCGAGCCGCGGCGGCCCTGCGCGCGCCGACAGGTATCCCTGCGACTTGTAGAGATCCTCGATCTGCTTGAGAGCGCGGGCGTAGAGCAGCGGATCGAACACGGCGTCCGCATCCACCGTGGTCCGCGGCGCGTGCCCTCCGCGGATGGTACCCATCACGCCCATCCGCTCGACCAGCGCCGGATCGGCGCCTGAGGCGGGGTCGTGGACGATGTTGTCGCGCAGCTGCAGCAGGACGCGCTCGCGAAGCTGTCCGGTCGGGATGGCCCGGTTGCCGGTGAAGATCAGGCGCGCGAGCATCTGCCGTTCCGCCACCTTTGCGCGCAAGAATCCTGTGCCGACGTAGAAGCGGCGCAGCCGGCCGGCCATCTCCTGGGCGGTCTGGGCGTCGACAGGCTCCTCCGAATCGAGCGCGGGCGCGAGGGTCGCGGCGAGCACCGCGTCGGAAAACGCCCGGTTCCCGCGCAGCTGGAATCGCACCAGAGGACCTGCCGCGAGCGGGACGATCACGCGGGCGTCGCGCATCCCCAGCTCCTCGATCCGCGCCGGATCGACGCGCGCCCGCAGCCGTCCTGCCCGCCGATACCGCTCGCGGAGGCGGCGGACCGCCTCGTCGAGGGCGACGAGGTTCAGCACGTCGCCCGGGTCGAGCCGGAAGGCGGCGGACAACTGGTCGCGGTCGAGCCCGAGGTCGCCCTCGAAACGGACCTGGGAGATCCGCGTGACCGGTCCTTCCTCGATGCGCAGCTCGAGCGCGACACCACCGGGCGCCGCCTTGCGCACCGGCGTCACCTGCGCGTGCCGGTACCCGATCCGGAAATAAGCCGCCCGGATGACCTCGACGGCAGTGCCGACCTGCTCCGGCTGGAACTCCGCATTGACCTGGAGATTCGCCGTCTGCAGGAGGACGCTCTCCGCCAGCGCGCCATGCCCCGGGAACGTCACCGAGGTGAGCTTCTCGATGTTGGTGAGCACGAAGACGATGCGGATCCGCCCATCGCCCATCGCCTCCGCATACGCTGCTACCCGCGAAAACCGGGCGCTGGCATGGAGCGCGCGGACCGCGTCGCGCACGTCGCGCGTGTCGATCGGCTGGCCGGGCTGCAGAGCCACCAGCATCCGCACGGTTTCGGCGTCTGCGCCCTCGTACGCGATCTCCCCCACGCGCGGAGGCTCCGGCGCTGGGCCCTGCGCGAGCAGGAGCGAGAGGAGCGCAGCGAGCACCTACTCGCCCTCCCACTTGAGATGAAGGTCGATGCCGAAGTCGGCGCCGGTGCCGCTGGTGATGTGCTCATTGTCGAGCTGGAACCGCGTCGAGAGCGCGTCCGAGAGCTGGTAGCTGACCACTCCCCGGTACCTGCGGGTGCTCAGGCCTTGCAGGACGCTCAGATCCAGATGCTCGCTGATCAGGTGCGACCGGAATCGCGCCATCGGCTCGAGGCGGTTGGTCGCCACGGAGAAGTCGCTGGCGAAATCGATGTTCGGATCGCGGAGGATGGCGTTCTTCGGGATGAAACGGCGCACTTCCGCGGAGAATCCGGTCGCCTTGTTCAGCGCTTCGATGCCGATGGCGAGGCCCGAGTCCGCCGCGGAGAACGTGCTCTGCTGCAGGTTGGTGGAGACGAACCCGAAGGTGAGGAGAAAGCCGAGGTCCGCTTCCGCCAGCGCCGGCTCGGAGCTGAGCGAGACGTGCGGCTCGCCCGGGGTGCCGAAGGCATGGAGCCGCACCTTGTATTCCTTCACTTGCGAGCTGGCCAGGAAATCGAAGGTCGGACGGATGCGCTGCCGGTCGGTGAAGCTGAGCACGCCCTGCTCGATCTGGAACTCGTTTCCCCGGAACGTGGCGGTGCCGTGGACGGTGTTCACGCTGCCGAGCAGGCCGATGGAGCGGGAAGTCCCGGTGATCTTCAGGTCGCCCTTCAGATCGGTGCGGGCGTGGTTGTTCTCCACCCGCACCCCCCGGGAGAGATGCACGTCCAGGTCGAAACGCACGACGATGGGGCTCTTGGTGAGCACTTTCGGCGCGGGCGGCCGCCGGGAGAAGTCGAGCAGCGACTTCTCGATGTCCACGTCCTCCGTGTACTTCATCTGCGAGAGGGTCAGGTTGCCGCCCAGCATCGGTTCGGACGGCGGTCCGTGGAGCGTCAGGTCTCCGTCGACGATGGCGCCGACGCTCTCCTGGAAGTGCAAGTTCACGTCGCTCACGTGGGCGGACATGTCGATCTTCTTGGGGACCAGCCGCTCCATCTCCATGCCGCCGGCGACGCGCGCCTCGCCGTTGTTCAGCTTGCCCGAGAGCGAATCGATCACCAGGGCGTCCTGCGAGAACGAGATGCTGCCGTTCAGTGCCCGGGCGGCGACGGGCAGGCCGCGAAGGCTGCCGGCGCCGTCCTCGATGCGGATGTTGCCGAGCACGGTCGGGTTCTTCACCGTGCCGCTGACCGTCGCTTGGATGAGATATGTTCCCGAGGCGTGCTCGACGTCTGCGAGCAGGCCGGGCAGCACCCGCCCGTCGATGCTCGCGCCGAGCCGGAGATCGAGCTTGCCGTCGCGCCCG
>Ga0209160_1004054_pt1 | contig 11799 bp, 9 predicted proteins | sample GraSoiAngelo_153_FD_186167 | JGI IMG/M metagenome (GOLD analysis project Ga0209160, IMG submission 186167) | Grasslands soil microbial communities from the Angelo Coastal Reserve, California, USA - 14_1009_12_40cm (SPAdes) (version 2) | ecosystem: Environmental > Terrestrial > Soil > Grasslands ...
ATGTCGGTGTCCGGGCGCGCCTCACCGGGCGGCGGCACCACCGCCGAGCGAAGCTGGATCAGCGACTGCGCCTCCTGACTGATCTCGAAGCCGATCTTCATCCCTTCCCGCTCGAAGGCCGCGGCAACCGGCAGCACCACATCGGCCAGCTCTGCAGTGGGGTTCATGAACAGATCAGCGTGGGCATAGAACTCCAATGCCTCGAGCGCCGCGAGCCCATGTCTGCCGCCGGCGTGGGCCAACAACACGTTCGCTCCGAAGCCGATCACGGCGCGGACGGGGTAGGGCGTCCCCTCGAGAATGGCCTGGTAAAGATCGCGGGTGCCGACGTAGCCCCAGCGCGCCGGCCCGAGCGGACGCTCGGCGAGGCCCAGCGCGGGCGCCATGCTTCGCGCCGCGGGCAACTCCTGGCCGTCGATTGGCGCGGCCGGCGGCGGGGTGAACAGCACGTTCCCGCCGGGCCGGTCGAACGAGCCAGTGAGGGCGTAGAGCAGCGACATCGCGCGAGCCGTCTGCGTGACGTTGGCGTGATGCTCGTGGCCGCTCCAGGCGTAATAGGAGACCGGGCGCGCGTCCCAGATCAGACGCGCGGCTTCCTCGACCTGGGCGCGCGGAATCCAGCAGATCGCTTCGACGGTCTTGGGTCGGTAGCGCCGGCACAGCCTTGCGTAAAGCTCGAAGGCCGGGTGGCAGACGACTTCGCCCTGTAGCGTGGCGACACGGTATTCGCCGTACAGTGCGAGGTCGATGGTGTCACCGTGGTAACGGCCGGCGGTAGTGTCGTACGGCACCAGGCGTGCCGCCGCGCTGTCCCAGGCGAAGACCCGGCCAGCATCACCGTTCGGATCGAGGTCGCGTTCGGTCAACAGGCGGCCGGTGTCGGCGCGCACCAGGTGTGGCCCGTTGCTCCAATCGCGGATGAAGTCGCGGTCGTACCAGCCGCGCTCGATCATCAGATTGGCGAGGCCGAGCGCGAGCGCGCCGTCGGTGCCCGGCCGCACCCGGAGCCAGACATCGGCCTTGGCCGCGAGGCCGACATGGCGCGGGTCGACGACGATCAACCGCATGCCGCGCTTCAGCGCCGCGACGACGGCGGTCGCATGAGTGAGACGCGTGAAGCTTGGGTTGTAGCCCCACAGGATCAGCACGCCGCTGTTCGCGATATCCGGCATCGCCCCGCCGGCGCTGGCGCCAACGCTGCCAACGCCATACGTGTAGCGGGTCGCGAAGGCCCGGCCCCAGCCGCAGAGGTCGAGGGTGATTCTCGCGTTCGGGGTGCCGAAGGCGTTCGCCAGTCGCTGGATGAAGCCGGTGGAATCCCCGATCGCAGTCGTGGAAGGGGATGACACCGTAAAGGCGACCGCCTGCGGGCCATACTGCTTTGCGATCCGGCGCATCGCGGCCGCCGTCAGGTTCAGCGCCTCGTCCCAGCTGATCCGTTCCCAGCGTGGGTTGGGATCGCCCTTCGGCCGGGTCCGGCGGAGGGGGTGCGTGAGCCTCTCCGGGTGAGAGACGAGCTCCGGCGCCGCCCGCCCCTTGGCACAGATTGCCTGCCCGGTCGGGTGCGAAGGGTCGGGATCAAGCCGGGTGAAGCGACCCTCTTCCACCGTCGCCACCGTGCCGCAGCGGGCGATGCAGAGGCCGCAATAGCCCTGGATGCGCTGCGTGCGGCTGGTATCGGCCATGCGGCTAATCCAGCGCGCGGTACATCCGCTCGTCGTACAGGGCACCCGTCATCGTCGCGAGCTTGTCGCGAAACTCGCGCGTGGGAGCCGCCATCGAGTGCGTCTCGACTGCCTTCGCGTCCTTCCAGATCTCGACCACGGTGAAGTGATTGGGCCGGTTGATCTGTTGGACGACCTCGAACCGCAGATTGCCATCGCCGCGCCGGCTGTCCTCGCCCAGACGCTTGAGCGCGGCAACGCCGTCGTCCTTCCGCGGCGGGATGACGTCGACGTGGGTCGCCACATAGATACCACCGCGGACAGACGGCGCGTCGATTGGACCGATGGAGAGCGCGGTGTGCACCCGCTCGTCGGTCGGCGCGTTGCGGATGGCTGCGATCTTCTCGCGCGTGTCGACCGTATTGGCGCTCTTGCCGTGAGCCTCGAACGCCGTCTGGTCCTTCCAGATCTCGAGGATCGCGAACTGATGCGGTTGATCGATGCGCTGAACGACCTCGCAGCGGAGATTGCCGCCTTCCTTCTGCGCGGCCTCGCGGTAGCGCCGGAGCAGGGTCGCGGCATCGGCCTTCGACGTCGGCATGACCTCGATGTAGGTCACGGAATAGATATTGCCGGCGATCGGGACTGGTGTTGGCGTCTGGGCCGGCGCCGGCGTCTGGGCGCGCGCGTCTGCGATCGCGCCGATCGCCATCACGACCAGCCCGAGGAAGAGAACCCGAAGGAGCGTCTCCATGGCTTCACCCCCTCGCATGCTACCCTATGCGCTCGAAGCGCGGAGGAGCTATGTCGGCGGGCCACGTCGTTGGGGGAATCGACCTGGAAGTGGTGCGCCGCGGCGCCGGGCGGCCGGTGCTGCTCCTGCACGGGGCGCAGACCGTCGATCCGCGAGCCCCATTCCTGGAAATGCTCGGCCGTCACGCCGAGATCATCGCGCCCTCGCACCCGGGCTTCGGACGATCGGCACGCCCGGCGGACTTCGAGACGGTCTACGACCTCGTCAACTTCTACTTCGACTTCCTCGAGACGCTGCCGCAAGAGAAAGTCACCTTGATTGGATTCTCGTTCGGCGGCTGGCTCGCTGCCGAGCTGGCCGTCAAGTGTCGCCACCGGCTCGAGGGGCTGGTCCTGGTCGACGCGTTCGGCATCAAGGTCAGTGACCGGGAGACACCCGATATCCTGGACGTCTTCAACACGTCACCCCAGGAGGTTCAGCGGCGGAGCTGGCACGATCCCGAGACCTGGGCGCCCGACCTGGATGCTTTGTCCGATGACGAGCTCGTCGTCCGTGCTCGCAACTGGGAATCACTCTGCCTCTACGGCTGGAATCCATACATGTACAATCCCCAGCTCAAGCGCTGGCTGCGCCGCATCACGGTCCCGACGCTCGTCGTGTGGGGCGCCAGCGACGGGATCGTGAAACCGGCCTACGGCCGGATTTACAGCTCGCTGATTCCCCAATCGCGCTTCGAGCTGATCGAGCGCGCCGGGCATCATCCAGAGATCGAGCAAGCGAAGGCTTTCGTCGACACGGTCGTGAAGTTCCTGAATCGCTGAGGCGGCTCGGGGGAGAGAGCACGATGGACGCTTGGTGGCAATGCGAAGTCCCGTACCCGTTCGTGCCGCAAGAAGTCCTCAACGCGACGGACTCCGTCCGCGCCAGCCTGCCCAATCGCTATTGCGACCCGAAGGTCGCCGCCGACCTCTTCGAGGAGGTCATCGACGAGTTCCTGCTGTGCGACGACCTCGGGCTCAACGTGCTGGCCGTCGAGCATCACGCCGGGATCAACTCACTGCTCGGCGCCAATCCGCTGCTGGTCGGCATCCTCGCGCGTCAGACGCGCCAGGTGCGGCTCCTGAGCCTCGGCACCTTGATATCGCTGCGAAAAGATCCGGTCCGGGTCGCGGAGGAGTATGCGACGGCGGATGTCATCTCGCGCGGCCGCCTCGAGATCGGCTTCGTAAAATCGGGCGGCACCGAGATGGCGTCGAACAACGCGAACCCCGTGAACAACATCGAGCGCTACTGGGAGGCGATCGACCTCATCAAGAAAGCGCTCAGCCATCACGACGGGCCGTTCAGCTGGGAGGGCAAGCACTTCACGCACCGGCACGTGAACATCTGGCCGCGGCCGTGGCAGCAGCCGCATCCGCGGATGTGGTCGGCCACCGGCGATCCCGAGACCGCCGCCGAGGTCGGCCGGCGCGGCATGGTGCACGTGCTCGTGCTGCGCGGACCCGAGGGCACGAAGCGCGCCTACGCCGCGCATCGCAAGGCGCGCGCCGAGGCCGGCTTCCCCAGGGTGACCACCGACAACTTCGCCTACGCGGCCTTCGTCTATGTCGGCGACACCGACGAGGAGGGACTGCGCGTCGGCAGCAAGCTCCTGTGGTTTCTCCACACGAGCCTCAAGTCGGCTCCCCAGTATTCGCGATTCTTGCCCGGCAGCGCGCCGCCGCAGGCCGCGCCGCAGATCTATCGCACGGCGCCCAGGAGCGGAAGCACGGGCGTGATGTCGGCGGGCCAGAACGCCGCGCGGCTCACGTCGCTCAGCGCCGAGCAGGCGATGGCGCAGGGCATCCTGTTCGCGGGCAATCCCGACAGCGTCTACAAGCAGGTCATGAATTTCTACGACCAGGTCGGTGGCTTCGGTCACCTGAGCCTGGTCGGCCGCTCGGGCTTCATGACCCACCCCGAGTCAGAGAAAAGCATCCGTCTCTTCTCGAAGGAAGTCCTCCCGCGCCTCCGCGAGATCAAGCCCGTCACGGTCGACTGACGCCCGCGGCCGTCAGCGTCCCGTGAAGCGCGGTGACCGGTGCTCGCGGTGGGCGGCCATGCCTTCGTCGACGTCCTGGCTCCATTCCAGCGCGTGACGGAGGGCGTCGGCCAGCGCGCGTGAGGCGGCGAAGCCGGCCGCGTTGCGGACGTTCATGATGCGCTTGGCTCCTCGCGTGGCGAGCGGCCCGCTGGCGCAGATGCGGGCGGCCAGCGCGCGCGCCTCCGGAAGCAGTCGCGCCGCGGGGTAGACGGCGAGCACGAGACCCAGCCGTTCCATCTCGGCGGCGTCGATCTCGCGGCCCGTGCAGATCAGCTCCAGCGCCCGCGCCCGCCCGACGATCCTCGGCAGGCGAACGGGCCCGCCGGCGCCGGGAAATCCACCCCAGAGCGCTTCGGGAAGTGCGAACGTCGCGTGCGCCGCCGCCAGACGGATGTCGCACGCGAGCGAGAGCTCGGCCGCGCCCGCGCGAGCGGCGCCGTTGAACGCCGCGATCACGATCTGCGGCAGCGCCTCGATCGCGTCGTAGAGACGGTTCGCCATGCGCACGAGCTCGAGGATCTGATCCTTGGTGTAGCTCGCACGAACGACCGGATTCAGGATGCCCATCGAGAAGAACGCGGCGCCGCTGCCGGTGACGACGACCGCCTGAGTCTCTTCATCGGCGCCGAGGCCGTCGACGAGCCCCTGCAAGGCCAGCAGCACGTCCCGTGTCAGCCGATTTTGATCGTCCGGTCGATCCAGGGTGATCGTCATGGCGCGACCATCGCGCTCGACGCGAACTTCCTCCGGCCCCGATGTCATCTACGCTCTCCCGTGAGCAGACCGCCGAAGATTCGCGCGCCGAGCTTGAAGCCCTCGACGAGCGGTGTGCCGGCGCCCTCCGCCGCTGGATTCTCGGCTCGCCACGCTCGCAGATGCTCTTCCGACCGGAAGAAGTTGATCGTGGTTCAGAGAGAGTCCGCGATCTTGCAGCGGTCGTCGGCGCGCTGTCCGATCCAGAGCATGACCCCGGACGGTTCCGGTCTCGCCCCCTCCGGTGTGGCGCCGAGCTCGAGCGGCTCCGCGCAGTGATGGCAGCGTGACCGGATCTCGATGGATAGTCCGGTCATCGGCGCGATGCCGAGCGCGTCCACGGCGCAGCAGGCGAACCGTTCCCGACCGCCGTACAGCCGTACGACGAACGGCGTGGACGACGCCGTAAAGGGGTAGGCGACGTCGACCTTGCCGTTCTGGATACGGATCAGGTCGTCCGTGTCGAGCGCGACCAGGGCCTGGCGCGTCGCTTCGGGTCCGACGTCCGGCAGGCCCGCGACGATCTCCTCAACCGGGATCGGGCCGCCCCGTTCGACGAAGAGCTGGAGAACGCGCCGGAACGCCGCCGTCTCTCGCGCGGCGCGCCGAACCCTCCAGAGGCTTTCCTGATCGTGCGCGGCGAATTCGTCGGCGGTCTTGATCTGAAGGTCCACCTGTTTCTCCCTTGTCCTGCCAGGGAGCAGGATAAACTCTGCCGCAAGCCAGGAGGACGCGATGTACGAGGGCTTCCGCCGCTTCGACATCCAGACCAGCGATCCGCAGGTGACGATCCGTGGTGTGGTGGGAGGTTCAGGCCCGCCGGTGCTGCTCCTGCACGGCAATCCCCTGACGTATTACCACTGGCGCTTCGTCGCGCCGCGCCTGGCGAAGGACTTCACCGTGGTCGCCACCGACCTGCGCGGCTACGGGGATAGCGGTAAGCCGCGCGGCCTGTCCGATCACCGCAACTACTCGTTCCGCCGCATGGCGCAGGACCAGGTCGACGTCATGCGCCATCTCGGCTTCGAGCGATTCATGGTCGCGGGCCACGACCGGGGCGCGCGCACCGCCTATCGTATGGCGCTCGATCATCCGGCCGCGGTGCTCAAGCTCTGCGCGATCGACATCCTGCCGACCCACCACGTGTGGACGCACGTCACACGCGAGTGGGTCCTCAACAGCTATCACTGGTCGTTCATGGCGCAGCCGTACGATTTCCCCGAGCGCCTGCTCGCCGGCAAGGAGGAGTACTACATCCGCCTCAAGCTCGGCTCTCAGGGCCTGGGCAAGGGCGGGTTCAGCGAAGACGCGATCCAGGAGTACGTGCGGTGCTGCACACCGGAGAACATCCACGGCGTGTGTGAGGACTATCGCGCCGGAGCCACGATCGACTACGAGATGGACAAGAAGGACCTCGAGGCTGGGAACAAGATCGCCTGCCCGGTCCTCGTGATCGTCGGCGGGCAGAGCCACACCGCCAAGTTCTACGGCTACGAAAAGGGCTGGGCGACCTACGTCACCAATCTCGTCGGCTGCATCGCCCTCCCCTGCGGACATTACCCGGCCGAGCAAGCCCCCGACGAAACCTACGAGAACCTCTGCGATTTCTTCGCCTAAGCTAACCGCCAAGATAGCTGTGAATCACTTCGGGCTGCGCGAAGCAACGAGCCCGGGAAGCCCAACCGTTACGACGGTCGGTAAACCTCCCCGGTTGGCAGAAAGCCTCGGATCTCGAGGGAGCGATCTGGTCCGACCTTGATCTCGTCCACGAGCTCCAGCAGGAGATTCCGCCTTCCATCGTGGTCCAGGCGGTCGATGCCCCGGCGAGCCTGCTCACAGAGTCGCTCGATGGCGTCCAGCCGGGACAGGGCGCCATGCTTCGCAGCCTGCTCCTCGGCACGTTGCAGGTGTTCGGCGAGCCCGGCCTTCTGCTTGGAGAGCTCGCGAAGCTTGCCCTGCACGATCTCCTGCTGCTCGCGGTCACCGACGAAGAGCTCGATGAGCCGCCGCTCGTCCTGCCGAATCTTCGCGATCTGCTTCCGCAAATGGGCCACACGGGACTGCAGTTCGACGTCCCTAGCCCCCCGGCTATCCTCGTGACGGATCGCTGCTTCACGGAACGTCTCGGGATTCCGTAGGGCCTCGTCGATCGCCTTCCACACCGCCGCCTCCGCCTTGTCCGCGGTGAGCCACGGGCCCTTGTGCTTAGGGGCAGTGCGGTCGCGCCGGTGGCGGTAGTAGCGACGTCCGTCGTTCGGGTTCGAGTCGTAGCGGGCCCCACAGCCGGCACAGCGAAGCAGGCCGGACAGCAGGTAGGAGAAGTTCTCCCGGCGACCGACGAGGACGGCGCGGCTCCTGGACAGCTGGGCGCGGGCCGCCGCCACGAGCTCGGGCGAGACGATGACCGGGATGCTGACCGCGATCGGCTCGGAGCCGAGCTTCCGCTTGCCCCCGGGGACCACTTGCTCCTGTCCGTAGAAGACCCGGCCGGTGTACCGGTCGGACTCCAGGATGCGGGCGACCTGGGTGGTGCCCCATTGTCCCCGGCGCGCGGGGACGGTTTCTGGGGAGCAAGGCCGCTCACCTTCCGTTAGGCGTACGCACCATGCTCGTGACGCCTTTGCTCCATGATGGTAATGCCATCGGAGCAATTGGCATCCGCCGTAGGAAGGTTCAGCCCTTTACTCGGAAGCAAGTCGCTCTGCTAAAGACCTTCGCAAATCAGGCCGCAATGGCTATAGAGAACGTCCGGCTGTCCAAGGAGCTACAAGCCGGCAACACCCAATTGACCGAGGCGTTGGAGCAGCAGACCGCGACAAGCGAAATCCTCCGGGTCATCGCCAGTTCGCCGACCGACCTGCAACCCGTACTGGATGCGATGGCCGAGAGTGCCGCCCGGCTGTGCGCTTCCCCTGACGCGGACATCTTCCGCCTCGACGGTGACGTCCTACGCTTGGTGGCCTACCATGGGCCGCTCACCACCCGTCTGGGGTTCACTGTTCCCGCGATTCGCGGCACGGTGGGCGGGCGCGCGGTACTCGATCGCCAGACGGTTCAGGTGGCGGATCTCCAGGCCGGGGCGGAGGAGTTCCCAGAAAGCAGCGCCATCGCTCGATCGCTCGGCCACCGCACGATTCTGAGCGTTCCGCTGCTGCGAGAGGGCATAGCCATCGGCGCGATTGCACTCCGACGCACCGAGGTCCAGCCGTTCACCGACAAGCAGATCGCTCTGCTCCGGACATTCGCCGACCAGGCGGTCATCGCGATCGAGAATGTTCGGTTGTTCACCGAGCTCCAGGAGAAGAACCGGGCGCTCACGCAGGCGCATGCGCAGGTGACTGAAACGCTCTAGCAGCAGACGGCGACGAGCGAGATCCTGAAGGTCATCGCCAGCACCCCGACCGATCTCACGCCGGTGTTCGAGACGATCCTGCGGAGCGCCGTGAGGCTCTTCAACGCGTACGGCGGCTCGATCAGACGGTTCGACGGCGAGCTCGTTCACCTGGCGGCGGTCACGAGCCCGAATCCCGAAGCCGATGACCGCCTGCGCCGCATGTTTCCACACCCGCCGGACCGTGAATACGCCACGGAGCGTCCCATCCTCGACGGCACGGTGGCCCATATTCCGGACACCGAGGACGAGCCGTCCGAGTTGACCCGGCGGCTGGCCCGCGACTTCGGGTTTCGACGACTCCTCGGCGTTCCGATGCTGCGTGAAGGCCAGATCGTGGGCGTCATCAACGTGACGGGATCGGAGCCTGGGCCCTACTCCGCGCGGCAGATCGCCCTGCTCCGGACCTTCGCCGACCAGGCCGTGATCGCGATTGAGAATGTGCGGCTGTTCACCGAACTTGAGACACGGAATCGTGATCTTACCGAAGCGCTGGAACAGCAGACCGCGACGGCGGAGATCCTCGGCGTGATGAGTCGATCACCAGCCGATGTTGGTCCGGTGTTCGATGTGATCCTAGCCAGCGCCACACGGCTCTGTGTCGCGCACCTGGCCGTGCTTTGGTTGTATGAAGGAGATGACCGCTTCAGAGCTGTTGCCTTCCATGGTGCGAGCCAGCAGTATCGAACATGGCTCAGCGGTAGTGTTCACCGCGTCCCCCCTGCGCTGTTCCGCGTTCGAGGGCCATGGCGACCGGCGCATATCGAGGACGCGACCGCGATTCCCCACCTCGATAGTCACCCGCTTATCCGCGCGTCGGTAGAAGTCGAAGGAATGCGGACTATACTCGGTGTGCCGCTGGTGAAACAGGACGAGTTGGTGGGAGCCGTAACGATCTACCGGCGAGAAGTCTCAAGTTTCGGATCAGCACGTCGCCTTAATCGAGACCTTCGCCAATCAAGCAGTGATCGCTATCGAAAACGTCCGGCTGTTCAAGGAGCTCGAAGCCAGCAACCGGGAGATCGCCGACAAGAGCCATCAGATCGAGGTCGCCAGCCAGCACAAGTCCGAGTTCCTCGCCAACATGTCGCATGAGCTGCGGACGCCTCTCAACGCCATCATCGGCTTCTCCGAGGTCCTGACGGACCGCATGTTCGGCGAGCTGAACGAGAAGCAGGAGGAATACCTGAAGGACATCTATGCCTCGGGCACGCATCTACTCTCGCTTATCAACGACATCCTCGACCTGTCGAAGATCGAGGCGGGACGGATGGAACTGGAACTCACGGACTTCCATCTCCCCACGGCGCTCGACAACGCCCTGACCCTGGTCCGCGAGCGGGCCGGGCGACGGAACATCACCTTGCAGATGAGCGTCGATGACCGACTGGGCCAGATTCAGGCCGACGAGCGGAAGATCAGACAGGTCGTCCTGAACCTCTTGTCGAACGCGATCAAGTTCACGCCGGAAGGCGGTCAGATCGGGGTCGCGGCAGTGCCAAAGGGCGGGTCCGTGGAGGTATCAGTGAGCGACACCGGGGTCGGCATCGCACCGGAGGATCAGGAGGCGGTGTTCGAGGAGTTCCGCCAGGTTGGGACAGCAGCCAAGAAGGTGGAAGGCACAGGGCTAGGGCTCACCTTGTGTCGGAAGTTTGTGGAACTCCACGGCCGGCGGATCTGGGTGAGGAGCCAGGTGGGCGTGGGCTCGACGTTTACGTTCACGATCCCGGTGCGCTGTGGGGAATGAGAGCCAATGCTGAAGGCCCACGATGCTGGGGTTCCGCCATGTCCGGTTTACGCTCGACGATAGTGTCAGCGGTCTCGCGTTCCTCAAGAAGAAGGCCGAAGAGCTACTCCTTGGCGCCTTTCTTCGCGGTACCTTCTTTCGACGGACGATAGCCCTCCTTCAAGGCGTCGGCCTCGGTCATGAACTTGCCCTCCTTCGTCTTGCCGTACCAGCGATCTCCTTCGCGATGGAAGACCTTGCTCTTCGTGTTCACCCACACCATCCCCGCGGCCGGAGGGGTCTTCGCCTCGACCTGCGCCGGCTTCGTGGTCTCCGAGGTGCCAGCTTTCTGGCTCTGTGCCGGCGCCGGGGCCGCTGGCGGAGTTGTGGCCGCGGACGGAGGAGTGGATCCGACCGTCACCAGGGGCGTGATCTTCTCGATGGTGCTCTTCGGCACTCCTGCCTTCGACAGATCACCAACCGACCGATACGGACGGCCATCGATGATCTTCTTGGCGGTCGCTTTTCCGACCCCTGGCAGCTTGTCGAGTTCCGCCTCGCTCGCCGAGTTGAGATCAACCTTACCGGCCAGCGCCCCGCTCTTCGCGGCCTGAGCGAAGACGCCAGTTGGGGACGTACAGAGCAGTCCGAACATCATCGCAGCGACCAGTGATCCACCAGCCAACACGACTCTGAGCTTGGCCACGGCTTTCTCCTTCGACTGAGCTGTCGAGTTACGACAAATCTCAGGGCTTGGCGCACGTTCCTTCGCCGAGCAGACGGGCGAAGAATACGTCGAGCACGACACGACTTCAACCCGTCGTCCCGAGCGGCGCGCACGGAAGCGTGAGCGGCATCTGTTATTCTCGCTGGCGATGACTCTACTCGCTGAGCTCGAGGCGTTTTTCCGCGACCACCGCCAGCACGGCGGTCAGACTGCAAACGCGACTCAGCCTGCGTGGAATGGCTACCTGCTCACGGGGGCGTGTCCGTGTGGGGTCACGTTTGAGCGATGGGTCACGCCGGAGGATGCCGAGACTGACCTGCTCCGCGGGGCGTCGCTGAACTGAGCGCCCGTCGTGACGTTCGGCCGGCCTTCGGTGGCAGCTATCCTCGTGCCTCCGCTTCGGCACCCAGGATACTCCCTGAGTTCGGGGCAGTGTCGTTTCAATGACGGCCTGTAATTTTTTCTTTACCTTCTCGACAGGGCGAGCGCGCGTCGCCCAGCGATCTCGCGGGGTTTGCGGCATCGCGCGCTGGCAACCGGTTTGCTCTTGGGAGTCAGGGTGGAACCACAACCTTGGATCTGCCCGACCTGTGCTCGGACGATTTCGCCGGAGGACACCATCGTCTTCGGCTTCGGGCATCTCGGCCATCTCGATTGCCATCGCCCTCGTGTTCTGAGCGCCGAAGAACGCATACTCCTCG
>Ga0209160_1004058_pt1 | contig 11790 bp, 9 predicted proteins | sample GraSoiAngelo_153_FD_186167 | JGI IMG/M metagenome (GOLD analysis project Ga0209160, IMG submission 186167) | Grasslands soil microbial communities from the Angelo Coastal Reserve, California, USA - 14_1009_12_40cm (SPAdes) (version 2) | ecosystem: Environmental > Terrestrial > Soil > Grasslands ...
CGACGTGACCGCGCGCACGGATGCGGTCCAGCGGCCCTCGGGGGTCTCGATCGTGAGGCCGCTCTCTTTCATCTCCGCGACATGGGCCTCGGCCAGATCCACCAGGAGGACGTCGTGGCCGGCGCGCGCCAGCGCGGCCCCCGTGTACCCGCCGATCGCGCCTGCGCCGTAGACCGTGACCTGAATGGGCTCACCCTCCCTGGCCGTGCCGGACGGGTCGCATCATAGCCTGAACCCCGGGCGTTTGACAGACTGAGGCTTCGTGCCTAGGCTCCGTGGGGACGAGGAGGTCGCCAATGTCGAAGGGGCGCACGGCGCTGGTCGCGGTGCTCGCGGGGACGCTGCTGCTCGGGCCTGGCCCTCGATCGCGAGCGGAGCAGGCGTCGCACATCCTGGTCGTCGGTCCGATCGACGGCTACGGCGCGCTCCTCGGCGGCGTGTCGGAAGGGCTCCAGTCCGCCGGCCTGGCGGACGCGCCACCCATCCGGATCGACATCCGGAACGCGCGCTCCGGGGACGAGGCGAAGGCCGCGATCGGAACCGCGCTCGAGGCGGGCGTCAACGCGATCGTGACCGTCTTCGGTCCCTCGACCCAGGCGGCGCGCGCGGCGACGACCACGATCCCCGTCGTCTTCTGCCCGGTGGCCGATCCGGTCGCCGCGAAGCTCGTCGTCTCGAGCGAGGCTCCGGGAGGCAACCTGACGGGCGTCGCGAGCGCCGATGCCGAGGCGAGCCGGCGGCGGCTCGCCGCCTTCCGCCAGGTGCTGCCGGAGCTCAAGCGCCTGGCCGTCCTCTTCGATCCGGGCTTCCCGCCCGACCGTGTCCAGATGACGAATCTGGAGCAGATCGCCCCCTCGACCGGCGTGACGCTCGTCACGCGGGCGGTCGGCGACGAGACCGCCGCCGTCGCGGCGCTGCGGGGGCTCGGTCGGGCCGACGCGGACGCGGTCTTCGTCCTGAAGGAAGCGCTGCTGCGGCGCGCGGCGGACGAGGTCGGGCGCGCCGCGGTCGCGCAGAAGCTTCCGATCCTCGTCGGCGACCAAGACCTGGTGACGATGCCGGGCGTGGTGGCCGCTGTCGGCCCGGACCAGCGGGAGCTCGGGAAGATCTGCGGCCGGATGACCGCCAGGATCCTCAAGGGCGCCAGGCCGGCCGACCTTCCGATCGAGCATCCGGTCTTCGAGCTGCTGGTCAATCTCAAATCCGCGGGAAGCCTCGGGGTCGCCGTGCCCCAGCGAGCGCTCGAGCAGGCCGTTCGCGTGATCCGTTGAGGGGGCGGCAGCTCCGGCGCGTCACGCGCAGCACCGTCGTCGTCCTCGGTGGGCTCGTGGCCCTCGTGATCGTCACCACGGCGCTCTTCGCCGGCGGCCTCGCGCCCAGCGCGCCCGACGAGCAGAACTTCGACCTGATCGAGTCCGCGCCCGGAGCGAAGGCGCTCTTCGGGACCGACCGGTTCGGCCGGGACGTTCTGAGCCGGGTCATCTACGGCTCGCGGATCTCCCTCTACGTCGCCACGGTCTCGATCGGCATCGCGATGGCCATCGGCGGCGTGCTCGGGCTCACGGCGGGCTACCTCGGCGGCGCCTGGGACAACGTCATCAACCGCGTGATGGACATCTTCTTCAGCGTCCCGGGCCTCCTCCTCGCGGTCGGCATCGCGGCGATGCGTGGCCCCGGCGTGAACAGCGCGGTCGTCGCGATCTCGATCGTCTACACGCCCCTCTTCGCGCGCGTCATGCGCGGGCCGGTGCTGGCCGAGCGCGAGAAGGACTACGTCCAGGCGGTGCGCGCCCTCGGCGCGACGCGGCTCGCCGTGGCGCTCAAGCACGTGCTCCCCAACGTGATGTCCCCGTTTGTGGTCCAGGGGACGGTCGCCTTCTCGCAGGCGATCCTGATCGAGGCCTCGCTGAGCTATCTGGGCCTCTCGGCCCAGCCGCCGACGCCCTCGTGGGGGAACATGCTGAACGAGGGGCGGACGTACCTCGAGACCGCGCCGTGGATCTCCGTCTTCCCGGGCATCGCGATCATGCTGAGCGTGCTCGCGTTCAACCTGATCGGCGACGGCTTGCGCGATATCCTCGACCCCAACGTCCGGTGACCCCTGACAGCGAACGAGCCACAGGACACTGAAGGAGCCACAGCGATGACGACCCCGTGGACCCGCAGAGATCTCCTGAAAGCCAGCGGCGCAGCCCTCGCCGCGCTCTCCGTCGGCCGGCCCGCGCACGCGCAGGCGCCGAAGCCGGGCGGCACCTTCGTCTCGGCGCAGACGACCGAGGCGACCGGCCTCGACCCGCAACTCGTCCCGGCGTTCTCGCGCAGCCGCCGCTCGCCCATGATGTACAACCAGCTCGTCCGCTTCGACGCCGAGATGACCCCCGTGCCGGAGCTCGCCGAGTCCTGGCAGATCAGCCCGGACGGGCTCACGTGGACCTTCAAGCTCCGCGAGGGCGTGCGCTTCCACGACGGCCAGGAGCTGACCTCCGCCGACGTCAAGTTCACCTTCGACCGGCTCTTCGAGAAGTCGCCCGGGAAGTCGGACTTCATCGCGGTGGACCGCGTCGAGCCCACGGGGCGCTACGGGGTGAAGTTCCTGACGAAGGAGCCCTTCGCGGGGCTCCTCGCGGCGCTCGGCGGCTTCTGGGGCTTCATCCTCAGCGAGGCCGGGATCAAGAAGCACGGCGACCTCAACAAGGCCGCCCTCGGCACGGGCCCCTTCATGCTGCAGGACTGGAAGGTCGAGCAGCAGATGGTCCTCAAGCGCCACCCGCACTACTTCAAGAAGGGGCTGCCCCACGTGGACGAGGTCATCCTCCGGATCATCCCGGACGAGGCGAATATCGTCGCGGCGCTCCGCACGGGCCAGATCCACCACGCCTTCCTCGAGGACAACAAGAACTTCAACCTCCTGAAGGACGAGAAGACGCTGACCGGCTACCGGAGCTCCCGTCTCGGCTACGACTTCCTCAACATCAACGCGAGCCGCGGGCCGCTCCGGGACGTCCGCGTGCGACAGGCGATCAGCTGGGCCGTGGATCGGAGCCAGGTGCTGCGCGTCGCCGCCTCGGGGTTCGGCCGGCTCACGGCGCCCGCGACCGCGCCCATGAAGCAGTGGCAGCTTCCCGAGGAGCAGTGGATGCGCTACTACAGGCCCGACCTCGACCGCGCGAAGAAGCTCATGGCCGACGCGGGCCAGGCCGGCGGCTTCACCGTGAAGCTCGGGGTCATCCCGACCTTCCCCACGATGGTCCTGGGCGCGCCCGTCGTCGCCGCCCAGCTCAAGCGCATCGGCATCACCGCGGAGATCGAGAACGTCGAATACGCCGTGTGGATCAAGCGCTGGCTCGCGAAAGACTTCGACCTGACGATGAACACCACGCCGGGCTACGCCGACCCCGACACCGCGTTCTTCCGCGCGCTCCATTCCACGAAGGGCCAGAACTGGAACAGCTGGAGCGTCCCCGAGCTCGACAGCCTCATGGAGGAAGGGCGCCGTACGCTGGATCAGAAGAAGCGGAAGGACATCTACGACCGCGTCCAGATCCTGATCCTCGAGAACGTGCCGCACCTCTGGCTCTTCTCCGCCGACACGATCGACTTCACGCAGGCGTCCGTGAAGGGGTTCAAGCAGCACCCCATGACGCTCCTGTACGGCTTCGAGGGCGTCTCGCTCGACCGGGCGTGAGCGAGGGGCGTGCGGCGCTGAGGGGGAGGCGCTGAGGGTGGGCCGCTATCTCGTCGTGCGGGCGTACTCGATGGCCCTGACCCTCCTGGGGCTGACGGTCCTGGTGTTTCTGATGCTCCGGCTCATCCCGGGGACGGTCGTCGAGCAGATGATCGGCGCCGACGCGATCGTGAGCCCGGAGATGGTCGCGCAGCTCCGGCGCTTCTTCGGCCTCGACCAGCCCTGGTGGGTCCAGTATTCCCGCTGGCTCGGCAACCTCGCCCAGGGTGATCTCGGCACCTCGTGGCGCACGGGCAAGCCCGTCGTCCGCCTCATCCTCGAGCGCCTCCCGGTCACCATCGAGCTGACGCTCCTCGCCGTGGGGTTCGCGCTCGCCCTCGGCATCGCCGCCGGCATCGTCTCCGCCGTGCGGCGGGACCGCGCCGTGGACAACGTGGTCCGCGTCGGCGCGCTCCTCGGCCTCTCCGTCCCGGTCTTCTGGCAGGGGACGATGCTGATCCTCTTCTTCTCGATCTACCTCCGCTGGATGCCGCCCGTCGTCTGGGTGGACTTGTTCGCCGACCCGCGGCGAAACCTCACGATCATGGTGCTGCCCGCCCTCTGCCTCGGCACCGCGAGCGCTGCCAACATCGCCCGCACCACGCGCGCCTGCATGCTCGACGTCCTGCGCTCGGAGTACATCCGCACGGCCGCCGCCAAGGGCCTCGCGGGCCGCGCCGTCGTCATGAAGCATGCCCTCAAGAACGCCCTCATCCCCATCGTGACCGTCGCCGGCCTCCAGATGGGCATCCTCCTCGGCGGCACCGTCGTCGTCGAGGAGGTCTTCACCCTCCCCGGCGTCGGCCGCCTCGTTCTCTGGTCCATCTACCAGCGCGACTACCCGCTCACGCAGTCCACCATCCTCTTCGTCGCCGTCCTCTTCATGGCGATCAACCTGGCGGTGGACATGCTGTACGGGTATCTCGATCCGCGGATCCGCTACGGGGAGTGAGCCGGGGAAGGCGCTACCGCATCACGGCCGCTCGCCCTCGGGCTTGGGCAGCCCGGCGGCGACGCGGGCGACTGCATGCCGCCACCGCTGCCTGCCGTCGAGCCCGGCGAGGCTCTCCGAGCGCAGGAGATGCTCGACCTCTCCTCGGGACAGGCTGACCTTGTCCGCGCCGGTCACGATGATCACACGATCGATGACCGTGTAGCGATCGAAGACGCGGATGGCCGTGGCCGCGGCGAGGGTGCGCGCCTCGACCGGCAGAGTCGGCGCGAGGGTCACCGTGAGCGCGGTCCCCTCGAGCGCGAGAGACTCGACGAGTCCTCTTTTCATGCCGTCCTTCCTCGAGCGTCCTCCTCGGGCGTCTCCTCCTCCAGCCGTCCGAGCATGAGATCCAGGACACGAACGAGTCGGGGATCGAACGTCCGCCCGGACTCGTCGCGAACATAACCGCGCACGTCCGTGTTCGGGATGGCCTTCTTGTATGCGCGGCGCGAGGTCATGGCGTCGAACACGTCGGCCACGCAGGCCAGGCGGCTGATCGGATGCTGCGTCCAGCCGGCGGGAACGGACGGATAGCCGCGCATGTCGAAGCGGATGTGATGCTCGAAGGCGACGATCATCGGCAGACGGTTCGAGCCTGGCAGGCGGCTCAGGAGATCCGCGCCGAGGACGGGGTGACGTCGCATGACCTGCCATTCCTCTTCGTCGAGCGGGCCCGGCTTCCGGAGGATCTCGTGCGGGATGGCGATCTTGCCGACGTCATGGAGCATCCCGGCCATGGCGATCTCCCGGAGGAGGGTCTCCGGCAGGCCGATCACGAGCCCGAGGCCGATCGAGATGACGGCCACGTTCACCGAGTGGTAGAGGGTGTACTCGTCGTAGGACTTGATGCTCGCGAGGCGGAGCACCAGCGCCGGGCTCTGGAGGATCTGCTCCAAGAGCGTCGAGGTGAAGACGCGCAGCGTTCCGATTTGCTCCACGGCGAGGGGGGAGCGAGCGCGGACGGTCGCCTGGATGTCGCGGAGTGCGTCGATGGAGCCGTAGTAGGCTCGTCGGGCCGTCGCTTCTCCGCTCTGTTGCTCGGGCTGCACCGGCGGACCCAGCCGCACGTGGGTCAACCCCTTGCGAGACGTCCACGACGACGGCTCGCCGCCCACGCCCTCGGTCACGGCCTCGAGGAGCGCGTCCACTTCGCGTGGCTCCACCCCCACCATGAACGAGATGCTCCCGATCTGCCGCTCGTTTTGGCAGACCGCGAGGAACTGACGGTAGAGGAGGCTCTCCCGGGGGAGGATCCGATCGTCGGCGACGAGAACGTCGCCCAGGAAGCGGTACACGAGCCTCCCGTGCGAGCTCAGGTAGGCGGTCAACGCGTCGTGCAGCGTCTGCTTGGCTTTGACGGTCTGGGCGTGCATCGGTGGATAGAGCGCGGCCGTCCGGACCATGCCGTGCAAGCACCCGAAGACGTGCGACGCCTGCTCGGTCGGGCTACCGGTCATCGACGGCCTTGGGGGAGACCCGCGCCCGTGGCTTCCGGGCGCTCAGCGTCTGGGCGGCCAGATCACGGACGCGGCGCTCGGCGCGCCTCCAGAACCAGGCGCGTCGGCTGACGGCAGCCTCGAGAACGCTCAGCGCCGCCGAGGTGCCGATCGAGGCGAGCGCGCGGATCGTCCCGAGCTGGACCTCCGCGTCGTCCTCGCTTCGGGCGCCCGGGCCCAGGAGCACCTTTCGCAACTCCGGGACCGCGCCGTCGTTCCCCGGGGCACCGACCGCGCTGATCGCCGCCCGTCGCACCGATGCGTCTGGATCATGCACGCGGCGGAGAACCGGCGCTTTTGCGGCTGCCCCGCCGACCTGGACGGCGACCCGCACGGCCTCCAGCCGGACCCGCGGGTCGGGGTGCTCCAGCGCGGCGACGATGGCCGGGAACGCGGACGCGTGCCCGATCTTGCGGAGCGTGTAGAGGGCGTTCCTCACCACGAACCAGCGCTTGTCAGCGAGCCGCGACAGCAACGGGGGGATCGCCGGCACTCCCACCCGGGCCAGCACTTCGCACATCCGTATCCGGACCCGTCGGTGTGGCTCCTCCGCGAGGAGCGCCGTGAACACCTCGACTCCCTCCGGGCCGGCGAAACGCAGATATTCGGTCGCGACGTCCATGGGGCCCATCGGCGGGTCCCGACGGAGGAGATCCACGACGAGCGAGACGTGGCTCGGCCCGGCGAGCTTGCGGCGGATCAGCATGGTCGGGGTCGGGGGCTCTCGGGATACCTCGGGCGCGGCGTCGGTCGCCACGCCGCGCAAGACCCGGAGGACCAGATCGGGCTGGCCGCCCGCCAGCGCCTCGCGGGCGATCTCCGCCAGCGCATCGGCTGCGAACCCCGGATATTCGCCCGGATGGACGCTAGAGACCAGCGCCAGGAGCACGTCCGCGCTTCGCGCGAGGAGCACGTCGGGGCGGCAGGCGTCGATGATCTCCTGCCGCAGCTCGAGTAAGAGCGGATCTTGGTGCGAGAGCAGGGCGGGTCCTGCCGGAGACGCCCCGGGCTCAGCGCCACGCTCGAGCGTCAACGTGATCGCCTCCAGCAAGCGCAAGCGCTTGCCTTCCTCCCAGGGGTACTCGAGCAGCTCCGTCGTCAGCGCGACGAGCCGCTCCCGTGGGACGTGGCGGGCGATCCCCCGCAGCTCGTCCTCGGTGACCTGCGTGAGCAGGTTGAACGCGGTGAGATCGCTCGCCGCGCCGGGCAGGAGGCAGTCGGTGAAGAAGGGCGCCAGCGTGGCGTCGGGGAGGAGCATGAGGGCCTCGAGCGTCGTCCGTGCGCGAACCTCGCGGTCGCCACTGCCTTGCGCCATCGCGCCGAGCATGTTCACCGCCGCGTAGAGGCGATCGACGCGCCCGCCGCGCGAGACCGTCTGGAACCACTCGAGCAACCCGGTACGGTCATAGGCCAGGCTCTCGAATCGCTTGTCGACCAATTCCAGGATCGACTCGACGAGCAGATCCAGGGCGTCCCCGTCCGTCCAAGCGAGGCTCGCGCCCGAGCCCGACTCCTCTGTGCCAGTGCCCCAGCCGGTGTCCAGAGCCGGGGACGCCGGGAGGCCCCCGAGACCTGCCCCGCCGACACTCACGCGGACGACGGCTCGGTCGCGGAGGTAGCTGTGCGCGGCGGTGATGGAGGCGAGCTGCTCGATCGGCTTGTTGAGCAGCTCCAGCATTGCCTGGAGCTCCCAGTTCTCGACCGACGGCTCGATGCTGAGCTCGCCGATCCCCCGGGACTGCATCTCGAACCGGAGACCCTTCAGCGCCCGGTCCGTGGTGGGGAGCTCGCCGCCCGCCCAGGCGAAGCTGTCCCGGGCCACGCGGATCGGGAAGATCAGGCCCTGGCGGAAGGCGTCGTCCAACGAGCGCCGTAGCCGCTCGATCCATGCCATCGCTGTCTCACTGCCCGGCGGGTAGAGCGCCAGCGATTTCTTGGCTGCCACGAGCGCGCGCAGGAACACGACGAGTGCCTGCTGATTGGACATCGCCCCAGGGCCTTCTCGTCCCAGTGTACTTGAGCCCACGTGGTGGTCAGAGGGAAAACTTGAGTCCGTGTAGCGGACTCTGCTTGTATGAATGGTATATGCGGAATCGTGGAACAGAGCCCGTGCCAACGCGCGGCCGGAAGCTCCATCCGTCGAAGACCAGTCCGGTCGCCACGCAGCCGAAGCCGGCGGTGTCCGCCGTCGAGATGGGGGCGCGCCAGCGGGAGATCTCCGTCTCCGAGTTCTTCACCAAGAACCGGCATCTGTTGGGGTTCGACAATCCGCGAAAGGCGCTGCTCACCTGTGTGAAGGAGGCCGTCGATAACGCGCTTGACGCCTGCGAGGAAGCCGGGATCCTCCCCGACGTGATCGTCAAGGTGGAGGCCGTCGCCAATGGGGAGGCTCCGCCCCCGGCGAGCCAGGCGAGCCGCTTCCGGATTACGGTCACCGACAACGGGCCCGGCATCATCCGCCAGCAGATTCCGCCGATCTTCGCGAAGCTCCTGTACGGGTCCAAGTTCCATCGGCTGCGCATGAGCCGAGGACAGCAGGGCATCGGCATCTCGGCGGCCGGCATGTATGGACAGCTCACGACCGGCAAGCCCGTCCAGATCATCTCCCGCACCAGTGCGCGAGCGCCCGCCCATTACTTCGAGGTCCAGATCGATACCAAGAAGAACGAGCCGCAGATTCTGGAGAAGAAGCAGATCGCCTGGGAGTCCCAGCGTGGAACCCAGGTGACCATGGAAGTCGAGGGCCGTTACCAGAAGGGGCGGGCCTCGGTCGACGAGTACGTCGAGCAAACCATTATTGCCAATCCGCACGTCAAGCTGACGTACCTCACGCCGGAGGGAGACACGAAGGAGTATCCCAGGACGTACCACGAGCTCCCTCCGGCGCCACGCGAGATCAAGCCGCATCCCTACGGAATCGAGCTCGGGATGTTGCTCAAGATGCTCCAGGACACCAAGAGCCATTCCCTGTCAGGGTTCCTGGCCAGTGATTTCAGTCGGGTGTCGCCTCGCCTTGCCGAGGACATCTGCAAGGCCGCGGGCCTCTCGGCCCGCGCGCGCCCCCGGGACATCCACGGGCAGGCCTCCGAGACCCTCTATAAGGCCATCCAGTCGACCAAGATCATGGCGCCACCGACCAACTGCCTCTCCCCGGTCGGAGAAAAGGCGATCCTCTCCGGCCTGTATCAGCAAATCAAAGGGGAGTTCTACACGGCGGTGAGCCGGCCGCCAGCCGTGTACCGCGGCAACCCGTTTGTGATCGAGGCGGGCCTGGCCTACGGACGCGGGCCAGAGCATGGGGACGAGAGCCAGGAGTCGAAGCCGATCGCGCTGGCGGAAGGAGAGACGCAGGAGAACGACCATGAGCTCGCCCGCCTCATCCGCTACGCCAACCGCGTGCCGCTCCTCTATCAGCAGTCCGCCTGCGTGATCTACAAGTCGGTGCTCGACACCACCTGGCGCAACTACGGAGTGTCTCAGTCCAGGGGCGCACTCCCGTCTGGCCCGATGGTGGTCTTCGCCCATATGGCCTCGGTCTGGGTTCCGTTTACCAGCGAATCCAAGGAAGCGATCGCCGATTACGACGAGATCCGCAAAGAGATCACCCTGGCGCTGCGCGAATGCGGCCGACGGCTGGGAGCCTTTCTCAGGCGACGCGACCGGGCCCACAGCGAGTTCCGTCGACGCAACATCTTCGAGCTCTACATCGAGGAGGTCGTCGAGTCGTGTAACCGCCTCAAGGGTGGCCGATTGCCCACGGCGAAGCTCAAGGCGCAGCTCCAGAGGATCGCCATGAGGCGGACCGGAGGCGAAAAGACCGACGAGCTCCTGGGGAAGAACGGAGGTGGCCCGGAAGGTCTCCCGCATTCGATCATCGTCACGCCGGAGGGCGTTGAAGGCGAGGTGCCGGTCCTGATCCGCGAAGCGCCAGGAGGGGCCATGTCCCCGAACGGAGCTCCCGAAGACGAAGCGAAAGCCGGGAAGCCGTCGCGGCCACGAGGGAAGACCACGGGTCGGGCGACGCGCAAACGCGCGACCGCGACGCGCCGGAAGGCCTGAGACGCCCCATGGCCCAGAGGCAGCGACGGACGAGCGCGGTCGAGAAGAAGCTCGTCGGGGTGGCGGACGTGGTGATCACCGCGGCCCAACGGCACCGGGACCCCACCATTGCGATCCCGGTCCGCTCCCTTTCGAACGTCACCTTCAGCGAGCGCAAGGGCCTGATCGAGATGGGCAAGCGGAAGCAGGCCCGGTCGTTCTTCAACGTCGGGATGGCCAAGAAGTTCATGCAGACGGTCCTCGTGGCGGATGCCCTCTGCGAGCTCCAGCGGGCCAACCTCACGACCTCGCTCAGGGAGATCTACTACCGAAGCAAGCACACGATCAAGAACTCGCACGAGAACACCCTCGACACCCAGGACGAGTCCGATCCGCTCATCGAGGACCTGGAGGTGACCCTGGCGGCTCTCCGCGAGGAGCTGCACGTGCGGGCCGAGAACGCGGGCTCCGTCGTCGGGCCCCTGGTGCTGGTGGACGACGGCGACCGGGTGGACTGCGCGCGGCTCGGGAAGGGCGGCTATTCCGTGCCCTCCATCGTCGAGCCGGAATATCTCCAGATCAAGAAATGCACGGCCGATTTCGTCCTCCTGGTCGAGAAGGGCACCCAGTGGAACCGGCTCTCCGAGGACAAGTTCTGGCGGAAGTACAACTGCATTCTCCTCACGGGAAACGGGCAGCCGCCCCGCGGCGTCAGGCGTCTGGCGCGGCGGCTGCACGAGGAGAGGCGGCTCCCCGTCTATGTCCTCGTCGACAACGACCCGTGGGGCTACTACATCTACTCGGTCGTCAAGCAGGGCTCGATCAATCTCGCCTTCGAGAGCCAGCGCATGGCGATTCCGAAGGCCAAGTTCATCGGGCTCTCGAGCGGGGACGCCGAATCGTACGGGCTCCCGCGCAACGTGGGCATCAAGCTCAACGACAAAGACATCGCCCGCGCCCGCGAGCTCCTCGGCTATACGTGGTTCCAGAAGAAGAGCTGGCAGGCGGAAATCAAGCGGATGCTCTCGAGCGGGCTCAAATACGAATTGGACGCCCTCGCCAACAAGGACTTCCAGTACCTCACCAAGAAGTATCTTCCCCGCAAGCTCAAAGAGAAGGATTGGCTGGATTAGGCGGGGCGCGACGAGGCCCCGCGATCGTGCCGTTCGAGGCGTCGCACGCGACGGCCGTGCTCGACGTCATCGGCGCCGTCTTCCGCGAGTACGCGATGACGTTCGAACCGTCGGGATTCGACGCGGACCTCACCGACATCCGTCGCTCCTACCTGGAGCGAGGAGGCCGGTTCTGGGTTCTCGTGGACGACGACCGCGTGGTGGGCACCGTCGCGGTCGTCCCAACCGGGCGGGTCGCCTGCGAGATCAAGCGGCTCTATCTGCTCCCCGGGTACCGTGGCCGCGGCCTCGGGCGTGCGCTCATGGAGCAGCCGCTCGGCTGGGCGGCGGCGTCGGGCTATCGGCACATCGTCGCATGGTCCGACGCGCGACTCACGACGGCCCACGGCGTTTACGAGCGCATGG
>Ga0209160_1004059_pt1 | contig 11788 bp, 16 predicted proteins | sample GraSoiAngelo_153_FD_186167 | JGI IMG/M metagenome (GOLD analysis project Ga0209160, IMG submission 186167) | Grasslands soil microbial communities from the Angelo Coastal Reserve, California, USA - 14_1009_12_40cm (SPAdes) (version 2) | ecosystem: Environmental > Terrestrial > Soil > Grasslands ...
ATATATCATCTAATCTTGGATACGAGTTTTGGCTCGATTGAGGATACAGCAAAGATCCTTCTTGCCGCAGCTCTCACGGCAAAGAACGCGAAGATGGGAAAGAGCTCAGAGAAGAATCCGGGACCCCAGCCTATTCCTGCGGGCACTAATCCCTCATAACGACACCAACCACGGCAAAGTAGGAGTTCCGCTGAGACAATATCGGGATAGCCTTAGCGGGATTTTCGATGGAGGCCATCGTCTAGTAACAGCATGCTCATGCCGGGGAATCCAGTCATGGCTATGCATTCCCCTTCGGGGATGACCCCTCCTGGCAGTACAGAGCACAGAGCTAGTAGTTCAAGGGACAGGGAGTCGAAGCGCTGAACTCGTCTTCGGCTCCATAGATGGCCTCTTCTCCGTTCTCGGAATCATATCAGCCGCCGGGTCCGCGGCACTGATACCAATACAAATCTTCGCAACGGGTGTGGGGGGAGCGGTAGCGGGTGCGTTATCTGTCTTTGCGGCAACATACTTGTCCGAAACTCACGAAAAGAAGACACAGTTGTTGGAGGCGATAACAAGGACAAACCGCCAGCGGTCAAGACAAACAAACGGCAACAAGAAGAAACCTGTCCCCCTTACAACGGAGCATCCCAAGATTCATCGATTGTTGGGAAAGATCAATCGGAGAGCGCTAGGCTCCGGGATAGTCACAGCCATCACTTCCGCACTTGCCTCACTGGTATTGCTGTTGCCACTCGTACTCTTCCCCGAAACCTATGCTGTGACAGCATCCATAGTCATCGGAGTCATACTACTCTTCTTACTTGGAGCATTCCGAGGAGTCACGCTGAAACAGTCAGCGGCCAAATCAGCAATGAAAATGGTAGTCCTGGGAATTCTCGTAATCTTGGCAAGTAAAGTCCTCGGGTCCTACGTTCTGAAGCTCGTAACCCAGTAGCTACGGGATGCCACCGGCAAGAATCTTCGCCAACCTTGAAGAGTCTATATTGCCGCCGGACACGATGCAGACAATTTTTCCAGAGCCCACCTCGCCCGTCATAGCTGCAGCAACAGACGCTGCCCCAGCGCCTTCTGCAACGATCCTGTTGCGCTCTACCAAGAGCTTGACAGCGGAGGCGATCTCGGAAAGAGAAACGACCAGTGGCAGAAGCAGATCTCTTGCTCGCTCCCACATCTCTGGAAGAACACTCTTTCCGCCGATACCATCGACGAAGCTAGGAATTCTCTTGATCTCTTGGGCCGAACCAGCAGCAAAAGACGCGGACAATGGTGCCGCGGTTTCTGGCTCTACAGCATAGACTCGAGTCTGAGGACTCTTCGCGCGAATTGCTGACGCGATACCTACGGACAGTCCTCCGCCTCCAAACGGTATGACAACCGACTCGACATCGGGCAGATCTTCGAGGATCTCTAGACCTGCGGTTCCGTTTCCTGCCATCATTCGAATATCTGCAAACGGGTGAATTAACACGGAGCCATCGAGGGGAGGATACTGGTGAGTCACAACGACCTTCCAGACTTCGTCAAACGAGGCTTGGATGATTTTTGCGCCGAACCTTCTGATTGCTTCCAGCTTCGTCTCTGGAGCATTGTCTGGAACGATTACTGTGCAAGGAATCTGGTTTTTGCGAGCTTGCCAGGCGAGTGCCTGGGCCATGTTTCCAGCGCTGCACGTGTATACTCCACGCTTCTTCGCATCGGGACCCGCGAGGGAGAGAGCGTTGCTGGCACCTCGAACCTTGAACGAGCCGGTCGGTTGCAAGTTCTCTAGCTTCAGAAAAATCTCTGCAGGTGCATTATCGACGTTCAACCGAACAAGGGGAGTTCGTAAAACTGTGCCCTTGATCCGTTCTCTGGCCTCTTCGATAAGTTTCAGGGAAATCGGACCGGGGATCTTGGAGCTCGAAAGGGCCTTTTCCAGCATGAATCGTCCGTTATTCGGTGTTATCTCTCAACTCTTAAACATCAAAGATACATTGGCCACCAGTCGATTCGAATGAAGAAAGAAGCTGTGAAAACGGGCCCTGCGCCGCTTGGTCTTCCGTTCTCGCCTGCACTCAGGTTTGGAGAATTATTGTTTGTTTCCGGACAGGGGCCAATCGACACAACTGGGAAAGTGATTCCCGGAGATATCAGAGCCCAGACAAAGGCTACTCTCGAGAACTTCAAGAGGATCATGGAGGCTGCGGGGTCGGATATGGACTGTGTCCTCCAGACAACAGTCTACCTCAAGGATCTAGCAGAGTATTCTGGGATGAACGAGGTCTACTCCAGCTTCTTCAAGGATCCCAACCCCGCGAGGACAACGGTCCAGGCTGGCGACCTGCTCTTTGGGATGAAAGTGGAAGTTCAGGGTATAGCTTATGTCCCAGAGAAGCGGAAGAAATAACAATTAGCCGTGGTTTTCAGAGGGGTGGTTTCTGAAGAACCGCAAACACCAGTTCCTCTACCTCACTACTGAAGGCTGGAAGACCAAGGCACCTCACAGAATAGAAATCTGGTACATCCGACATCAGGGACGATTCTATCTCGTCTCGCAATACCGTGATGAGGCGCATTGGGTTCGGAACATCAAGAACCATCCTGGAATCTCGTTCGAGGTGGACAGCGACAAGTACGTGGGGCTGGGCCGGATTATCGATCCGTCTGAAGAGCCCGAACTGGCTAAGAAGGTGTCCGAGCTAATGGATGCAAAGTACCAATGGAGTGACGGACTCATAGTGGAACTCCGACCCGAACCCGGAGTCCTGCAGAAATAGCTCTCCCAGGTCTCCCGTAAACAGGGAGTATTCCCCCTTTTTGTCCACTGAACAGTGATGGCCACAGAGTTTATTCTTATATCGAACATCTGACTGGTTTTCTAGAGGATCGCATTGACGGTTTCTAGCCAGGTCATTTCTGATAAAAGTGTAGAAATGATCGATTTTCGACGGTTGAAGGGATTACCGAATGACGGGGCGGTTGAAGCTCTCGTGAAAGAGTTGGGCGTCGTCTATGTGACTGCGCTCACTAGGGACGGATGTTCAGGTTGTATGGAACAGAAGCCACTGTTTCGGGAGCTTGCGCAAAGAATGAACTCTGAGCTTGGCGGAAGGGTGCATTTCGCGAATGTCCATGTTCATTATACAGAGGACGACGGGGCAGAGTCCTGGGAGAGCAAGAAGGTGTTTCGACACGCCGCTTATCCAACGTATCTAGTTCATGTGAGATCCAAGAACGGCGTCCTTGAGGTCTCCAGAGCGATTTATCCGAATATGGAGGAACTGGAGAAGCAGACGCGCGAGTCGCTGGACTTAGCGAAGTTCTACAGGGACGAAGCTTAGAAAAACCAGAAGGATTCTAGCTTCTCGGTGCTTCGAGATCGTAGAGCCCTGCAAGGGCGTTCTCGATGGGATGGTTATCGAGTAACCGGAAGACTCCGCCTAGGACGAGGAATAGGCCGCCGAGCTGCAGACTGAGGACTGCTCGCTGATAGCCGAGTGTCCGGGAACCTAGGAGGAGCGACGAGAGCGTTAGGGTGAGGCCGAGGAAGGCGACTATCTTGGTCTTGAGCATGCGGGCACTACAGCACCAATCACAAGATATGGAACGGAAGATTGTGGCTATAATGCTGACCCGAGTTTCTCACGGAAGAATAGTAAGAACAAAGAACAGAGAAACCACTTGTGTGTCGCGGGACGCTTGAAACGTACCCCCTTTTTCGTCGAGACGATTTTCTGTCTGGCAGTGATTATGGGTGAGATAAGCGAATCAAGGCGTAATCTGGGCTGGAATGGCTCGGGAGTTTGCTTGCTTTATCGCCAGAATCCCGAACGATTCTCAGGCGAAATCTTGCGGTGGGCCGAGATCCGAAATCGGGCTTCATAATCGGCGATTTCGCGAATTAGAATTTCCCGTTTACCACTCTTGCGTCGCGAGGTCGAGTCGCTAAGACCCCCCTCTGATGGAGAGAATTTCCTGTCTGGCATGAATAATGGGCGAGACAGGCTGATTAGAGCACGATCTGGGCTTCGATGGGAGGGAAGAGAGTCGGTAAATCGTCGGGGGTTTTCCGAATGAAATTTAGGCATGTCCCAGAATCGAGATCAGGGCTGAAAATGGGCGATATCAGGGATCGTATGCGATAGAATATTCTCTAGTCTTAAACCGTCAAGGCCTTGGAGTGATCTAGCATGCCGAAAACCACACTGACAGTCGAACTGAAAGAATTGCATGACCGAGCGAGCGAGGCAACCCAGTTCTTGAAATCGAAGGTGGAAGGGAAAATGAAAGCCAAAGGGACACAGCTGCAGATCGAGGGCGCAAGAACCAAAGAAGTCAAACTCCTACTCCACAAGTTCCTCCACCACCAAGGCCTAAACCACTACAGAGTCCTAAGCCAGAGTGGGGTTCTGGAGATTACGCCGCCGGAGAAGCATGAAGTGCGCCCACCGGAACGTGAAGGCTCCTCGCCAACCGCAGCTCAAACGACCCCGTACTTGTTCCCACAAACACCGGTTCTGACGCCGGAGAAAAAGAAAAGGGCCAAGCCCAAACATAAGCACGAGTAAGGATAGAGCGCTAGTCGCCCCTAGAGGGCTCGCCTGGTTTCAAGGGACCCACAATCTCCACGACATAACCCTCAGCGTCTTTGAACCCAGCTGAACGTGCCCCCCAAGGCCGGTTCGCTGGAGGATCGTCGAACTTCACGCCTCTAGACTTGAGAGACGAATAGACTTCATCAACATCGTTAACCTCCAGGTGCACTTCGACAGTTGAGCGCGAGAGCGGCGGGGCTTTGGTGAGCCGGTGGAACGCAAGCCGAGACCCCTTAGTGTCAAACATAATGAAGTTCTCATTCTCCTGGGCAACTGGAAGACCGAGAGTTTCCTTGTAGAGAGCCTTGACCTTGTCGAAATGAACTGCCCAAAGGGTCACGTAGGATAGCTTGCTCAGCCTCATAAAACGATTCCACGATTACCTCGCCAGACAACAAATATTAGTTTATTCAGAAGCCATGGAGTCTACTCGGTTCGGTGCTCTCTTCGAATTCAACCGGACCCATTGCAGGGTCAGGAGATTTCTATCGATGAGGGCGCTTTGTCCCTTCACCATCGCTGCCATCCCACGTATCATACCCTAGTGCAAATGCAAGGGCATCAACTCGGACTGGTCTTGGACACTCAGAGTTTTCACGATTTTTCTGAGCGAGTCGCGGAAGGGCTTAGAACATGACTCTATTAGGAGCGACAACAGTGGTAGGTGGTATTAGTTTGACAAAATTCATGATGTCGCTTCGCGACGAGAACTATCGCGTGTTAACCGGCGCTGCAATAGATCGAGGAATTTCCGTGCAAGAGCTTCTCCGAGCCGTGATTATCCCAGACTGGGTAAAGGAGACCCCCCGAGGAATAGTGGCGGACAACTGGCCCTCTATCAGACCACGTCGCTGACGCAAAGCTACAACTCCCATCTAGTACGATAATGGCCATTTTATTAGGGACGACTACGAACGAGCCAAGGCGAGCAAATATGGCGAAACAAGTAACTTGCGACTGCGGCTTCATGCTCCGGACCCCATCTGACGATGAGTTAGTGAAACATGTCCAACTTCACGCAAAAGACACCCACAGCATGGATCTCACTCCAGAACAGGCCCTGGCACGGGCCGTCTCCGTGGAAGCAACAATACAGGCCTAATCCGTGTAGAGACCCGTTCGGAAACTCCCTCCTTTATTTCGCGCGCCCAGCGAGCAACCCGATTGTCGACACATTCTAACAATCAGAAGATTCTGAACTCGGTCTCCATAAACCTAATCGGACAAATGCTCTGGTCCTGGAACGATTTTCTTATCAGCGAGAATCGGCAAACGTAGTTCTAGGGCGTAAGGTATGGAGAATAGTGAAACGTTTCTCGGCGGGTTCGCGGGCGGTTTCCTAGCTAGAGGCCTGACCCACATCGGGTATGGAATTTACTTCACTACGAGCAGACTGATTGGCATAGACCTCGGCGCGAATGGTGGTGGAGCCTTGGGTGGCACGTTGGCCGGCTTTTATCCATGGCGAACTCATGCCACTGCTCTCTCCAGAAGAGAGCGCCAAGACGATCGCAGATCTAGAACGGATGAAAGAGTTCGAGATAGAAAAGGACCAGATTAGCCGAATAGAGCTCAAGAAACCATGCCTACTGGAACTGGTCATATCGTAATTATGCCGAAGGGAGGGAAAACGGAGAAGATTACTCTCCGGCACAGGATAGCCTACGATAGATTGATCACGCTTACGAAAGCATTCAGCCCTGAAGTAGTTAGATCATCTTAGAAGACTTGGGGCTATGTGAGCTCGTTACCAGGAACTTCTCGTAAGTCTTAAAACAGCGTCACCCTACGCGTTGGAATCAACAGGCGCGTGAGTGGGGCCTCCCACCCGTTGCGCCTCGAACAAATCCCGGAGTCGGGGGGCAAAAATGGAAACTCGAAATAGATTAGGTCAGACTCGCGTCACGACGATAGAACTTGCGCTGACTTCCACTCTCGCTGCAGTCTACATTGTTTCCGCTTTCTTCGCACTTACCCCGTTCATCGGTGGTCCTGGATTCATAACGCTTGAAATCGTGATGCTCCCGATCATAGCCTTTCTGCTGAGACCAGTTCTTGCGACGGCCGCTACCCTCGTGGGTAGCCTTGGGTCAGCATTCATACAGACAAGTCTCTTTCACGTCTTCGGGTTGCCAGGACTTTTGATCCCACTACTCGCCGTCGCACTGGGGAGCATAGCCTTCCACTACGAATGGGGACCAATTGCTCCGTGGGCATATGTTCTAGCAGGGGCTGTTTACTACATTATCTTCTCGAAAGGAGGAACGCTCTTCTGGTTGACACCATACACCTTAGTGATAATCTCACTACCGGCCGCATTAAGAGCCAAAGACCCCTATCGGACAGGGCTACTTGCCCTCTACACGGCAATGTCTGAACAAGTAAGCTTGAACGTCTTCAGCGTATCGCTTCTCAACCTCACGGGAGACTTCTGGATTGGCGTTACACCCCTGATGTTCCTTGAGCGCACGGTAGCAACTCTTGGAGCCTTTGCGGTCATCGTCGCCCTTAAATCCCAACTCGGAACAAGACTCGAACGAGGACACGTCCTGAGGGAGGTGAAGTAGAAGGCATGTGCGTTACAGCAGTAGTGAAGTGTTGGCACTGTGGAGAATGGTTCGCCAAACAAGCTAACCGTGGAGAGTTCGAAAACTGCCCGTTTTGCGGAAAAGGCTTCGAACAACTAGGCGTTGAGGCCCAGCGGGCTGTGAAGGCGACTCTGGCTCCCTTCTTCGAAGTGCCCCAGCTCAAAGAGAGACCGATAGGAGCCTAATTCTGCGAGTCTAAGATTCCCCGAAACCGCCCATTTTTTTCCGAGGGCTTCGACTATCTTTGTGCGAGTTATTAAGAAAAAGGGGGTTCGGTCGCTCTCGCAGCGACCGATTGCATGGGCTTGTATTAGAGCGCTGCTACGAGGTCGTCGACGAAGTTATCGGCGATGGGGGTTCCGAAGCCGGTGGTAAGATCCCACCCAACCGTAGTGGGCATTCCCGGGATGCCTGTTCCGAACTCGCTATTGTCAGCTAGGGTGGTGACTCCTGCTCCTGTCCCTGATGTCAGGGGTACTATGTCGTTGAAGTCTCGAGATGGCAGTTTGTAGAGCAGCGGGTTGAGGTAGCCTACTGGACCCTTGTTCTTGCTGGCGGCCAGTTGGTTCGTCAGGGCGACTAGTCCAGCGAGCTGGGGTGAGGAGGCGCTGGTCCCACCGATGATGTGCCATCCGACGCGGGCGCCTGCAAAGCTGGTGAAAGTTAGGACTCCTCCGTTGACGGCGGCGTTCCATGAAAGGTCCGGTAGTCCACGGCTGCCTTGCAGGAGGCTGGATGAAATTCCAGACTGGAAGCTGGGAGTCGAGAAGATTGTGCTCCGGCCGCCACCGGTGGCGATCCCGGCCCAGTCTTCCTTCCACACGGCTTCCGTACGCCCTGTGCCCGTGTTAAAGTTGAGGTAAGTGGCGGCGCAGGTGTTGAAGGAGGCGCCTGAAGCGAGACAGCTGTTGAACGTGTCAGTGGTAACTGTCGGGTCCCACTTCCAGTCGGACTGGAGCCAGGTTCCCCCGGCCGACGTGACCAGCGGGTCGGCGGAGGGCCATTGAACTGTGGGGAACGGAAGCAGGGGTCCTGCGGAGACTCCGGCCGCCCTTTCAATATTGGCGGTGCCTGAGTCGCCACTGGACGCGAACACGGTCACATGGTTGGCTAGGGCTTGCTGGTAGACTTGGTTAAACATAGAGATCTGAGTAGTGGCCGCGCTACAAGTTGTCGACAGCACCGAGCCACCGCAGAACGACTGTTCGGTGACTGCGAAGCTCTGGCTCATGACCGAACCGGGGAACTGGGAGATAGCCATTGCTTCACCCTTGAACATGCTGGGAAATCCTTGGACGCCTTCAGTCTCAGCAGGGTTCGCTTCGACCAGAACTAGCTTCGCGTCTGGAGCGATCGCGTGAGACCATTGAAGGTCGAGGCTTGTCTCGAAAGCCCAGCCGACCTGAATGCCCATCTGAGCGTTGTTGAATGCCGGGGTTCCGTCAGGGTTGATTACGGTGAGGTCAGGTGCCGGGAGGCCGAAGGTAGTGCTGAAGAACTGCAGATCCTGTAGCGCTGTGGGGCTGCCGTACGAGTCGACTATGATTATCGTCTGCCCTTTACCGGTTATTCCCTGTTGGTGTAGCCTTGCGACATTGTACGCTGTGTAAATGTCGTTAGGTGTGTAGCAGTGGAGGAAGGCTGAGGTGTGGATCGGAGTCGGCGAAGTGCAAGCGGGGTTGGTGACCGTAAATCCCGCAGGGTCGTCGGGGGCGACGGAGACGAGCGGAACGAATTGGAACCCGACACTCGTGGCTAGCGTGAGGGCTGGGAGGGCAATTGTCATTGTTGCAAAGATGATGATGGTTGTTAGTAGCAGTGACTTGATGGTTCTTGCTGGAGAAAGCGATGTATTTGACAAGATTTCATCTTCAAGCCCGGTCTATCTGGTACTACACTAATAAGGTGTTTGGGGATTCAACTAACCCAGCTTCACTTGTTTGCCCTCGGAGGGCTTGAGGTCAGACACGCGGACACCGACGAGCCTGACCTTTCTTCGGTCTTTCTCGAATTCGCGAAAGAGCAGGACGACGTAATCTCGGATAACGCCAAGATCATCAACGTAGCCAGTGTGGGTCTTATCGCGAGTAAGTGTCACGAACCCCTCAAACCGGACTTTGATGCTTACGGTACGGTAGAGCAGGCGCTCGCCGAGAAGCCTGTCATGAACCTCGTGGCTCAATGATTCAAGGGCATCCCGGACCATCGTCTTGTTCTGAATGTCCTTTTCGAAAGTCTGTTCAACACTGATTGATTTCCGGAGCCCTCTTTCTTCCACAGGTGTCTCCTCGATCCCGTTGGCGATAGCCCAAAGCCACACGCCACCTTTTCCAAACCAGTCCGTGAGCTTCTTCGCCTCAACCCCTCGCAACTGGCCAATAGACTCGATTCCCTTCTCATGGAGAAATTCGGTAGTTTTCTTGCCTACGCCACTGATCTTATTCACTGGTAACGGTTCGAGAAATTTGTCCACCTCTTGAGGTTGAACAAGGGTGAGCCCATCTGGCTTCTGCATGTCCGAGGCCATCTTTGAGATAGACTTACTAGGCGAGATCCCGACACTAACGGTGAGGCCTTCTCGTTCTCTCAAGGCTTCTTTCAGTTTAGAAGCTAGAAGTTTCGCATCATCGTAAGTCTTGCATCTCGTGCTGACGTCCATGTAAGCCTCATCGATGCTGGTCTGCTCGAAAATATCCGCAAAGCCACGCATGATATTCATCACTCTTTCCGAGGTTTCACCATAGAGCTCAAAGTCTGGTGGCACATAGATGCCTTGAGGGCATAGCTTCCAGGCCATGCTAATCGGCATCCCGGATCGAACGCCAAACTTCCGCGCCTCATATGAGCAAGACGTGACAACGCCACGCCCTTTGCCATTCTTCGGGTCCGCGCCCACGATCAATGGCTTGCCCTTCAGTGAAGGGTCCCGGTGGATCTCGCATGAGGGATAGAAAGCGTCCAAGTCACAGTGCAGTATGATCCTGGCACGAGTGCTAGAGGACATTTTCTAAGGTTCGTAGTTGAAAGCGAAGCCATGATGCCTCGATGGCTCCAATAGGCCAGATTCAGAATCGACGTCCAGGCCAAGATCTTCCAGAAACTTTGCGCCCAGGACTGGCTGGGCACCTTCGAAGGTGACGGCGAGGGTTACGTCCTCTCGTCCCTGAGCGGCGACGACGACAGAATAGACCCGGGCTTCCAAAGAATCTCCCCGGTCAAGTTCGAGCCTTACTTTCAAGTCCCAGGGGTATGCTCCTATCTCGAAGAGGACTTCGGAGGGCAGAATCGTGAAGAAAGCACCGGTATCAATTGGAATTCTTTGCATGTCCTTCTGTCCCTTTTCGCCTTTGACCAGAGCCCTGGTGAACGCAGTGGACACGGCTTGAACCAACAATAGAATGGGGGGTTCCTGGCAAATAAGCTTCAGAGCAACACGTGGCGGCATGTTGATACCTTGAAATCGATTCGTGCAGACATGAGTTGTACGATTCAGGTTCGAGTGTGCGACCAAATCCTATTCGGATGGATCGGTTCACTTGACAACGAAGCGTCCTACGTAGCCGTAAGCCTCGGGAATATTCATTTCTTGAAGGGTTGAATGGCGACAGTATCCATCGACAAGTAGCTTCTGTTCCCGCAGGAGGACTATTGGCCAGATGACCGTTCCCACTGTCACCAACGACTTACGAAGCTCTGATCGACGTTCTGTCAGTCGCTCCATGAACTTTCGACCGGTCTTGAGGTCAGCCGAGTTGAGGATCAAAGGATTCATCCGGACCTCGTCAACGCCAACAATTTCCAACTTCCATTTCCGCTTCGGCAGCGAGTTGAGCAGAGCGTCATGTTGCGGATCTTCGCCCATGCTCTCGAAATCTTCTTCCAGCTCCTTCCGTACCTCGGTGTTGATGAAATCGTGGATGTCATCGGAATCCTCGAGCATTCGATATTCGATACCGTGAAGCCGACGTACCGTGGTTCTGTTATCCCAAACAGAGCGTCTCCCTGTGTTTCCGACTCGCGAACTGTCGCTCATCGCGCGTCGCCTCCTCAAACTATTCGCATCTCACTCTTAAGACTCGCTCCTCCATAGAACAGTGAGCGGCCGCCGAGGCTCAGAAACAGTTTCGGTCGTCTCAACAAGAAATTGACCATTAACCCTTTTACGGTGGCGGGTAGTCGAAGGCTCGCTGTGCAAGTTCTAGAGAACCGGCCCAACCATGTTTATGCGAAGAGAATAGAGGGAGAATACAACCGGCAGTACTCGATAGCCTCGGAGGCCCGGTCGAAGGGACTTGACCCTTCATGGAAAGTCGAATCACAAACCACCTATGATCTGGCTGAGCGCGTCGAGAAATCGGTTGGACCAGTCGGGGTTGCCGCGAGGATTCGCGAACTCAGTAAGCTGATTTCCCGCGAAGAAACCGCTCTGAAGATCAGCGAGGACATCGTTCTGGACCATTTCGGAAGCCTTGAACCTGAAGATGCCGCCGAACAAGCAATTCGCACAGCGCTAGCCGTGCTTGATGAGGCGGTAACCGTCGCTCCGATACAGGGAATCCATGACGTGAAGATCAGAACAAACGTCGATGGGTCAAAGCATCTGGCAGTGTATTTTGC
>Ga0209160_1004065_pt1 | contig 11781 bp, 8 predicted proteins | sample GraSoiAngelo_153_FD_186167 | JGI IMG/M metagenome (GOLD analysis project Ga0209160, IMG submission 186167) | Grasslands soil microbial communities from the Angelo Coastal Reserve, California, USA - 14_1009_12_40cm (SPAdes) (version 2) | ecosystem: Environmental > Terrestrial > Soil > Grasslands ...
GAGCCGCCAGCCAGACGTTGATTTCGGTTGGAACGTGGCGGGTATCATTCTTGGGGGGCTGAGCGAGCAGCTATCCCTTGTCCTCGGTTTCAACTATCTGCTCCTGGTGGCGGCAGGTTACTATGTGCTGTCGCTCGTACTCCGCCCGCGCGCAGCGTGACGGCACCTAAGCGAGATTACCTTCCCCTGCCCGCGCGCTTTGCAGCGTTCGTGTTCGTCGGCGGTTTGTGCCTGGCGGCCAACAGCTTGGCACTCTGGTTGCTGACCTCAGGGCTTGGGGTTCATTACCTTGTGTCGACGGTGATCGCGTTTACCTCGATCACGCCGCTCGGTTTCCTCCTCAACAAGGTGCTGACTTTCCGCACGCGGCGTGAATACGCCCGAATCGAATTGCCGCGCTACTTCAGCGCCATGGCGGCTAGCTTCGGCATGAACCTCGCGCTCATGTACCTGCTCGTGTCTGTACTCGGCATGTGGTACTTGCCCGCGAGCGTCCTGGTGGCGGTGGTGCTCGTCATCGCCAATTTCCTCGCCAGCGATCGCTGGAGCTTCCGGGTGCAGCGGTGAGCGGAGCGGCCGGGCCGCGCATCGCCGTGGTGCACGAATGGCTGCTCGATTTCGCCGGCAGCGAACGCGTGCTGCGCGAGATTCTCGAAACCGTTCCGCAGGCTGACCTTTTCGCGTTGGTGGATCAGCCCGACGAGGAGCTGAGGACCGCGATTCCCCGCCGGGCCAAGGCGACGAGCTTTCTGCAGCGGCTGCCGCGCCCGCGACGCTGGCTGCGGTATTACGTGCCGCTCATGCCTCTGGCTGTCGGGCAGCTTGACGTTTCAGCCTACGACATCGTCGTATCGAGCAGCCATGCGGTGGCGAAAGGTGTCATCACCGGGCCGCGCCAGTTTCACCTGAGCTATGTGCACACGCCGATGCGCTACGCGTGGGACCTGCAGCACGAATACCTGCGCGCCGCGGGACTCGAACGCGGCCCAATGGGCTGGGCCGCGCGCCTCGCGCTGCATCGCCTGCGGCAATGGGACGTGCGCAGCGCGAACGGCGTCGACGTATTCCTCGCAAACTCAGCTCACGTCGCTGGGCGCATCCGGAAGGCATACCGGAGGGAGGCCGAGATTCTCTATCCTCCCGTCGACGTCTCCGGCTTTCCGCTGCAGGACGAGAAGGAGGACTTCTACCTGACCGTATCGCGCCTCGAGGCGTACAAGAGGGTCGATTTGCTGGTCGAGGCGTTCGCGCGCAGGCACGACCGCCGTCTGGTGGTCATCGGCGACGGTCCCGAGCTGCGCCGCCTGCGGTCCAGGGCGCCGCCGAATGTCGAGTTCCTGGGACGGCTGCCGACGGCCGGAGTGCGGGAGCACATGCAGCGGGCGCGCGCGTTTCTTTTTGCCGGCATCGAGGATTTCGGCATCGTGATGGCCGAGGCGCAGGCCTGCGGCACGCCGGTGATCGCATTCGCCGTTGGCGGCGCCGCCGAGATCGTGCGAGCCGAGCCCTCGCCGCAACCGACTGGAGTGCTCTTTGCCGAACAGAGCGCCGAGGCTCTACTCGATGCCGTGCGCCGCTTTGAACTCGATCCGGGTCGCTTCGCGCCGTCGAGCTGCCGCGAGAACGCCCTGCGCTTCGACCGGGCGCGCTTCAGGCGCCGATTCGAGGAGCTCCTGCGCTCGCACTGGGAACGCTTTACGTCGGTTCAGGTGACTTGAATTGTCCGCCGCACTATCTCGGAACCGCTCATGGCGAACCAGCCCACCGATTCGCTGACCAGGTCGAACTCAAGCACATAGCTTCCCTCGGGTGGCGAGGGGATGCGCGTTTCGAGCTTGACGGTTTTTCCGGGCGCGATGGGCAGCCCGTCACCGGGAGTGAGAGCCTGCCGGAAATAGTCCACTGCCAGCATCTTGCCCGATGCATCCAGCAGGTGGCACCCGAGGCGTACCGCGCCGACTTTGGAGCTGGCAGGCAACCATGTCGCCCTGCCGCTATTCGTGACAATGACCTGAGCCACCAGCGGTGTGCCTGCCTGCACTGTGGCCGAAGCCAGCTTGACTTCGAGCGTTGCGGCAAGGCCAGCGCGGCTCCTGCTGTCGAGCGGCGGCGCTTCTCCGCCCTTCTGCAGGAAGAACACCCGTCGGTCTTGCATTTGAGCCCGCGTCATCTCGGCGAGGCGCTGGTTTGCCGCTCCGCCGTTCAGGTAATCCTCGAATTCCGGCAGGCTCATGAGCAACGGCCGGGGACTGAATACCGCCAGCTTCATCCGCACGAATCCCGCGCGTTCGGCGGAAGACCAGATTTCCGGGACGTGGATGTCATCCTCCAGAACCTTGAAGTTCCTCATCTCGAACTGCGACTGGGCGGACCGCGAATGCCGGGGACCGGGCTCCGAGAAACCCGCGATGCCTCCGGGCTTGAGAACCCGGCTCATTTCGCGCAGGACCTCGTCCGGATTGAGCAAGTGATGGAAGGTGTCCAGACACAGGATCCGGTCCACGCTGGCATTGGCGAGAGCGATTCGACGTCCGTCGAAAATCAGGAAGCGAGGGCGCGGCCTGTCGCCGAACACCGGCTGGCGAGCGTACAGCGCCTGGCCGATTTTGAGCGCGGTCTGCGACACGTCGAGCGCGATCGCTTCCATGCCCAACTGAGTCAGCCAGCGCGATGCCCAGCACGAGCCTGCCCCGAAATCCAGCACCGTCATCCCCGGCAGGAGTTGCAGCCCCGTCAGCACGTGGGCGAAGTTGTTCAGCAGGTCGGGCGTGTCCTCGATCTGGGACAGCGGCTTGGCCAGCAAGGAATCCCAGCTCGTGCGGGCTGCAAAATAATCTTCGGAGGTCTTGACAAGCTTCTCCACCGTCATCGTCCTCTTGAACTCGCTTACGTCGATGACATGGCCTTCCCCGGTAGACCGTGAGGCCTGCGCCGCGGACGTGGCGCTCGCAGGAGAAGGCTCCTCGAGCCTCGAGAACGCGTCCACCAGCAGCTTTGCAGCGACGCCCGAAGCGACCACAGCGGTCGCGCCTTTGAAGAGTTCCCTTCGGGTGATCTTGTGATTTCCAAAAGGCCAGAGTCTTGCCATATCAGCGTCCCCTAAAAGATCAATAGCACTTCGGCGAACAGCGCAGGCATCCCGACGTCCCCAGCTCATAGACGCTGAAAGTGCGGCAGCGCCAGGCTTCGTGGTAGCCCCGCTCGGGCAGACCTTCCAGCACGCGCGCCACTCCGGTCCTGCCGAGCGGCCAGTTCGTGCCCACGCTGAGATCGGTCACCACGCAGCCGACCGGTTCGCCCCCGGGCCGCTGCTCGAGGTGCTCGGGATAGCTGATCCAGGCGCGCGTGGCGAGATGCGGGACCAGCGCATCCGAGGCGGCCATCGGAACCTCCTGGTTCAAGCACGGCAGCACGTCCGCGGCAAGCCGTCTTGCGTACGCCGACGGGTGGATGAGCCCGCTCGCACCGAAAGCGGCCACGGCCCAGAAAAGCATCCAGGCTCCCGCGTGCTTCCAGCCGAAGCGCTGCGCAAACGCCGCAAGCCCCAGAGGAAGCGCCCAGAAAAGCGCCGCGCCCGGCTCGATTCCGTAGTGGAACACGATGCGAACGCGCTGGTCGCCTTCGCTGAGAAACAGCATCAGGTAAGGCGGCAGCGCCGCCAGCGCCGCGCGCCAGGCAAAAAGCGGCAGGAAGCCGAGCGGCGCAAGCGTCCAGAAAAGGAAATTCAGGCGCTCGCGATCGATGAGCTGCGACAAGAAATAAGCGGGCTGCGTAAAAGGCGCGAGCATCACGTCGCTGACTCCGCCGCCGAAGCGCTCGTAGAGCCCGAGGTATGCGTAGCCGCCGCCGAAGATTCGCGGCACGAGCTTGACGTCGAAAAAAAACAGCGCCACGCCGGCCGCCGCGAGCGCAACGCCCGGCCAGCGGCTGCGCCAGGAATTGGCGCTCGTCAACGCCCAGGCAATGCCAAGACCGACCGCCACGATGGCAGCCGATTCCTTGGCGCCGAGCGCCCCGATCAGGGCGAGCACGCCGAGCGCTTTCACCCAGCGCCGTTCCGAGGCGAAGGCCGCAAACGCCCACAAGAACAGCGGCAACATGAAAACTTCCGGATGAAAATCGAAGGCATTCGCGTTTCTCAGCGGAAGATAGGGCCAGTAAAGCCAGGGCAGAGCGGCGCTCGCCCAGTGGCTGCGCCCGAAGTGCGCGCGCCCGAGGTAGAAAAGCGCGGGGCCGCCCGCAGCGAGCCCGAAAGCCTGCGCCGCGAGCAAGGTCTCCGGCCGCGGCAGCAGCCAGAAAAGCGGCGCCAGTACCCAGAACAGCGGCGACTGGTGGTCCGAGAAGAGGTTGATGCCGCCTTTCACCGAGGACACGTAGCCATCGCCGTGCGTCAGATTCCACATCGCGTTCGTAAAAATGCCCAGGTCATAGCCATGGCTCTCGAACGCCCGGTGGCGCAGCAAGGAAACCCAGAGAAACAGCGCGCCGACGATGGCGGCTGCGCTCCAGAGCGTGCGCGCCGGCGCACGTTCGACCGCGTCGAGCCAGGCTCGGGCGAGCTTCACGCCCCGGCGGAAGAAAAAGCTCGCTTCCCAGGGCTCGCCCGACCAGCGCCATACCGCCGCGGCGACGAGGGCCACGACGGCAACCGCGCCAGTCCCATGCGTCAGTTTCCAGGTCGCGCTCGTAAAGAGATCAAACCCCTGGTTTTCAAGCGCCCAATGGCTCGAGAGCAAAACCGAAAGAAAGAGCGCTCCCAGCACTCCCGCAGCACTCCAAAGCAAGCGTGACCGGCGCCGCACCGCAGCGGCGACGAGGGCCACGACCAGAAGCGGGAGTCCCAGATCGGACAGTTCAAGGGAATGCAAACCCGGTATCTCGAACCACACCGCATCCGCCAGCAAAGGGAAAAGTACGAGCATTCCAATCAGAATGTCGAGCAAGCGCATATGCGACGCGGCTGCTACCTAGTAAGCGCGCGCCAGCAGGCTGAAGGACGATGCGTAGCAGCGCATCAGCGGAACCCTCAGCGCCAGGCCGTCGAGCGCGCCAAGCGCCGGTACGAGCCAGCGCGGCGTCGCAGGCGCCAGCCAGGCGAGCGGACCAAGAAAGTAGTCGACATAGCCAATGACCGGGCGAGTGAATCCGGCCTGCCCGGCGAGCGCGGCGAGCACATCCGGATCGAGCTCGCGCTCATCCGGGCTGTGGTAACGGTCGTACGTCGCGCGCACGCATCCCGCAAAGTGCCCTACCAGCCGACGGCGATTGGGGTCGGTGGAATAGAAAGCGCCTCCGGCGCGCAACGCCTGGCGCGCCGCGATCAGCGCACCGCTGATCTGGGCATCGCTCAGATGATGCAGGAACGCGAACGCCGCGACGACATCAAACCGGCCCAAGCCGTCGATGTAGGAGCTGCCGGCGTCGGACACCGCGAAGGAAAGATTGCGAAGGCCCGCCGCCTCCGATCGAGTCCGCGCCTGATCGATGGCGACCGGCGAGATGTCGAGGCCGACGATTTCCCCGACGTGTGGCGCAAGGCGCCGTTCGATCGAACCGTCCCCGCATCCCAGGCTCAGCATTCTGTGCTCTCTGCCAATCTGCGTGGAACGCAGAAACTGGCGCGCGGCGCGATCATGGACGCGCTCGAAGAGCGCCGTTCCCTGGACCGCCGCTGCCTCGGTCTCATAGTGACGGTCGTGGTAGTCGCGCTCGTTCATTGGAACCAGCGATGCAGGCGCTTCAGCGGCACGGCGCCGGAGCCCCCGCACCCTCGCGCTCCCAGTCACCAAGCCGTCCAAGATCGAAATAAATCCCAGCCCGGTAGCGATGCAGGATCACCCGCTCGGCGGAAGCCTCGAGCCGAGCATCGAGTCCCGGATAGTTCCGCGACCATCCGCTGCCCAACGGCTCGGTAAGGGCTGTCTGTCCACGAAACAATCTCGGACAGGTCTTTTCTATTCGATCGAACAGCACCGAGACGTGGCGTTCCATCTCGTGGTCGGCGGGTTCACGGATGGCCGTGCGCAGCGCGCAACTAACGACCGAAAGAGGCTCATGCGGCAGCTGGCTGCCCGCCAGCCAGTTTGCAGCTCGCGACAGCGGGTCAGCGTCGTCGCGCCGCCATGAAATCGTGAAGCAGTCATCCGCATCGACCCGATAGCCGATGCGCAGCAATGTCGCGTCGTAGGCTCTCAGTTGCTCTTCGCGCGGCTTGCCATCGACCAGCTCCAAGCCTCGCCCGAGCGTCCGGACGCGGCCGCGATGCCGCTCCAGCAATGCCGCGAGTTTCGGCGAATCGCTCGGGATGCTGTGCTGGCCGCGAAAGTTCACGAAAGAAGAAGCCGGATGCACAAAGGGCGCGATCACTGCCATGGGAAGCACTTCGACGGTGACGTACAGTGCCGGCTCGCGCAGGGCGCGCTCCGGCACGTCGTAAGGCAGCCAGTGCAGCGACCAAGGCTCGGCAATGAACCACCGCGGCGGCGAAGCCATGACAGACGTGCCAAGCTGCACGACCAGCAGCACGGCGAGCGCAGTGCGCGCTATGCCGGCAGGCAGCAGGCGCTCGGCGATGCGCGCAAGGGCCACGCCGGCGATGAGCAGCACGATCAGCCCATAGCGGGCGTTCGCCGAGCTGGCCAGCCACAGCACCAGGCTGGCGGCAAAAAAGGCGAGCACGCGCCAGTCGTCGCCCCGCAGCGCGCTCTGCGGCGGCGCGTTTCGCCTCGCCGCAACCACGGGCAGGGCGACCGCGGCGGCGAGCAGCGCTGCGAACCGGATATCGGGCGCGAAATTTTCGGAGTACAGCCCGCGGTCGAGCCCGATCATGCGGAAGGGGAAACTGAGCACGGCGGTGAACTCTGCCGGCGTGAAGCGCTCGCTGACCATGTTGACCGCCGGTGCGTACGGCGATTGAAACCATCCGTTCATGAGCGGAAACACCGGATTGCCAAACTCCCGCATCAGCAATGCGAGCCACGGACCTGCCATAGCGGCGAGCGCCGCCGCCCCGCCTGCCAGGTACGCCAGGCAGGCGCGCAACCGCGCAACTCCTGACAGCCCCGGCATCGCGAGCGCCAAGGGGAGTGCCGCGAGTACATAGATCGCGTTGGAATACTTCAGCGCCGCAGCGGCGCCGAATAGCGCCCCGGCAGCAAGCGCGCGACGCGCTGCCCTCGGACTTTCGTCCACGAGGAGGAGCAGGCCGGCGAGCATCGGCGGCACGAGCAGCGGATCGAGAAAGGAGCTGCCCACTGTCTCCCAGTACACCGCCGTGCTGGCTCCCAGCGCGGTCGCGAGGATCGACAGAATGGCTCGATCGCGTCCGCGCAGGCGGGCAAATAGCCTCCAGGCAAGGAGGTAAAGCAGCCCGATGCTCAAGCTGTGAGCGACGGCGAGCACAATCGATACCGCGACACTGTGCCAGCCGGAAGAAACCATCAGGTAGAACGGCACGTAGCCGATCGGGTTGAGATAGCTCTGCGCGCTCGCGGCGAAGAAGTCCTGCCCGAGCCGGCCAGCGAGCAGCTCGAAAGGAAGATAGTAGTGGTAGTTGAGCAGATCCCAGTTGACGTCCTTGCCTGCGTAGACAGTCCACGCCGCGCAGACTGCGGCGGGCAGGCAAAAAACCGTGAGCAGCGCCGCGCGTCCCACCGTCCGCCCGCGCTAGTAGCGTGGCTTGAGGCGCTTCACGCGGCTCTGCAGATCTCCCCATGCCTTATCGTCGCCGGTCTTGTGGTAGAGATCCTCGAGTGCCTTGATCGCCCGGTTATCTGGCGACGGCCACACGGACAGCGCCGTTTCGAAGTCCCGGATCGCACCGGAAGTATCGTTCATATCGGCGCGAACCGTCCCGCGCACCGAGAAGAAGAGCGACAGCTGTCCCTTGCTCGCGTCGGAAGGCATCAACTGCCTTGCCCTGTCCAGTACGTCCGCGACTGCGCCCACCGAGTAGCCCTCCTTGTTCAGGATCATACCTTCCGCGATCCCGAGTGCGCCGTAGTAGTCCTTCGCGAGCAGCTCGAGATGGCGGCGGCTGCGCTCATCAGGCGCTCGCCCACGCGGCAAGGATTGGGCGAGGAGCGTCGCATAGCGGCGCCGCAACTCGCCCTGGAAATTGGAAATCCAGGCGTTAGGCTCGTTGACCTGCACTACCGATTCCTCGAAGAACCGTATCGCCTCCTCCGGAATGTCGACCGTTACTTTCCGCGGGTCCGCGGATGACTTGTCGACCTCGATGTAAATCCATCGATCCCGTTTCGCATAACCCGCGAAGGCATCCAAAGTAGATACCACCGGGACGGTCTGCTGCTTGACCCATTCACCCACGATTCGCTGTGCGGTCTTTTCGTCGGTCCTCAGCGGATGAAACATGCGATTGCCCAAGATCAGGCCTTTGGCGTGGTAAAGCGTGACGTCCGGTCGCCAGTTTTCGATCATCAGGAAGTAAGCCATGGGTGCGAGATCGGCTTCCCCCTGCGCGAACACCACGGCGTCCTTGGGCAGCGTTCGCAGAATGACCTGCGCATAGCGCGCGGCCCAGTCATTGGAGGAGGCCAGGTTGGATCGAGCACCGACCGCGAGAATCAACCCGAGCAACACCACGCCTGCCACCACGGTGTGCGTGCGACGCAGCGCGTATCGGTCAGCGAGCCAGCCGAAGCCCAGGCCCATCCAGAGCGCGGCGACGGCATACGCGGGCAGGGGGTAGACATGGAAAACATGCTTCCAAAAGGCGCTGTAATCGAAGCCGAGCAGCAGCAGCAGCCCCGCAGAGGGCATGAGGAATGCCACCGTGAGAAACGCCGCCACCCGGCGCCCAAGCAAGCGCCATTGGACAGCAAATCCCGCTGCGGCTGCGAGCGTGCCGGCAAACGCAAACTGCACCAGCAGCTGGCCTCCCAGGAACTCGAAGAACTTGATGCGGTCGAGCCAGTTGGCCGACATCGACTGGTCTATTCCCGCGTATCCCTTCCGCGCCAGGAAAAACCATATTTCGGGAATCGACTCGAGCGGGCCGTCGAAGCTGATGGGAATGGCGATCCAGGAACGCATTACCATCCACAGGTAGGGCAGCAGGCCGAGGATCACCAGCCACGACAACGACCCGAAGCGACGCAGCAGCTCGTCGCGAACGGGCCAGAGGAGCACTGCGAAGGCCGGCGTGACCAGCAGCATCAGCGGCCAGTGATTGCTCAGGCTGAGGCCGAAAATCAACGCCATCCACGAAAGGAGGCGTGCCTGCTCCGCGGGCGCGGGCGGCGGCGCAAGGGGCGGAGCGACGCGCAGACCGAGAAATACCAGGACCAGAAGGAAGAAGCTGTTGAGGGTGTAGACCTCGGCGATGATCGACTGCGACCAGAAAACCGGCGACAGGCCGAGGCCGAATGCCGCCACATAGGCCGGCAGGCGTCCGGGGACAAGGGCGCGCGCGCATAGCCAGGCCGCGGCTCCCGAGAGCGCGCCGAAAAGCGCACTCGCCAAGTGGACCCGATAAGCGACGGATCCGAATGGCAGATGGGTGAAGAGGTGGCCGATCAGGGTGAAGAGCGGATAGCCGGGCGGATGCTCGACCCCCAGGAAATAGCTCGACAAAATGAACAGCCCGTCGTCTTCCAGGGCCACCGTGCGCGGAGCGGTGAGCGCATAAAGCGTGAACAGCAGCACCGCGCAAATGCTCGCCTGGATCCAGTCGGCCCTTGCCGGCCGGAAGCGCTCGGGTGCCGGCAGCATCAGCGCTTCGCGGCGCTCGAGCCGCCCCAGGTAAACGACGCCGTGGTGAAGAAATTCCAGAGTGCGGCGACCAGCGCGCCGGCAAGCCCCGCAGCCCAATAAGGCAGCGATTTGAAGAACAGCCACTCGGCAATGGCGATGTTGATGAGGGCGCCGATGCCGCATGCCGCGTAGAAGCTGAGCATGCCCCGCCAGATCCGAGCCCCCCGCAGCCGCTGATCGCCATAGGTAAAGACGTTGTTGAAGAAGAAATTGCTCGTCATCGCCGCCCACGTCGCGACCGACTGGCTGAGAAGAAAATTCCCCGAGACGGTGAAAAGCAGCGACAGCGCAGCGAGCTGGACGCCGACGCCGGTGACGCCTACTGCCGCGAAAAGGAAGAACCGTGCCGGCAACAGCCGGCCGGTAAGATGGTACAGGAGGAGCATGAAAAACTCGGCGATCACCCGCGCCCCGAGCTTGCTTTCGCCGCGCTCGCGGCTGCGCATGCGATACGGCAGCTCGACGATGCGCACCTGGCCGCGCGCCGCGGCCACCAGATCGAGCAGGATCTTGAAGCCGCGGCCGTACAACCTGCGCACGACCCGTTCGAGGAATCCGCGTCGCACCACGAAGAAGCCGCTCATCGGGTCGGTAAGACCCCTGCAGATGACCCTGCTCAGCGCGCTGGCCGCCCGGCTGGCGCGCACGCGTTCGGCAGCCAGCGCGCCCGTGCTGCCGCCCTCCATGTACCGGCTGGCGACCACGATGTCGGCGCTGTCGCGTTTCGCCGCCTCGAGCAGCTTCGGCACCAGCGTCTCGTCGTGCTGCAGGTCGGCGTCGATCACCGCGAGATACGGCGCGGAGCTGGCAAGCATTCCCTCGATGCACGCCGAGGCGAGCCCGCGCCTGCCGATGCGGTGGATGCAGCGCACGCGGCGGTCCTGCTGGGCGCGCTCGCGCACCAGGTCCTCCGAGCCGTCGAAGGCGTCGTCGACCACGATGATCGTCTCCCAGTCCAGCCCTTCGAGCGCCTGGTCCAGCGCGCGCAGCAGCGCCGGGATGTTGTCGCGCTCGCGAAATGCCGGAACAACGACGGAAAGTTCAGGCATTCGGTGAACCGCTCTTCCAGGTCAGCAAGCTGAGCAGGAACGAGGCAAGCATGATCTCCATGCCGCCGATCATCAGCGCCGCTGCAGGAATCGTGTCGCGCATGACTACCCGCGGATCCAATGCGCCGAAGCCTGCTTCGCGCCATTGCCAGAACGCCGCGGCGCTCCACAGCAGCCCGGTCACGGTTACCAAGAGACCCAGCAGCAAGCCCCGCTCGAGCGTAACCGTCGCAAGCAGCCTGTCGAGGCCCGGCCGACGCGGCAACAGGCCGGAATTCTGCGCAGAGACGCGGGCGAACAGCGCGAACAGGCATAGCTGCATGCCGAGCAATGCGCCGGCGGAGGCGTACAGCATGCTGTGAATGTCGAGTCCTGCGCCGAGAAAATGCAGCGGCGCGAAATACAGCGCCGTCGTCAGCGCGATGCCGAGCGCCAGCAAGGCGAGCCCCGGATACAGGAACAGCCAGCGGGGGCTGAAGAGCAGGAGGAAGCGCAGGTGGCGCCAGCCGTCGCGCCAGCTGCGCAGATGCGACGGCCGTCCGCGGCCGTCCGCCTGCAGCGTGGTGGGAACTTCGGCAATCCGCCATCCCGCGAGCGCGGCCTTGACCACCAGCTCGCTCGCGAACTCCATCCCCCTGGTCCTCAGGTCGAGAGCCCTGACGGCGTCGCGGTCAAAGCCGCGCAGGCCGCAATGGAAGTCGCCGACCGGCGCGCGGAACAGCAGGCGCCCCACGAAGCTGAGCACCGGGTTGCCGAGATAGCGATGCAACAAAGGCATGGCGCCCTTGCCGATGCTGCCCTGGAACCGGTTGCCCATGACCAGGGGGTAGCCTTCGCGCAGCCTTGCAACAAAGCCCTCCAGCCGGCCGAAGTCATAGCTGTCGTCCGCGTCGCCCATGATGACATAACGGCCGCGCGCGGCGGCGATGCCTCCGGCAAGCGCCGCCCCATAACCGCG
>Ga0209160_1004066_pt1 | contig 11777 bp, 11 predicted proteins | sample GraSoiAngelo_153_FD_186167 | JGI IMG/M metagenome (GOLD analysis project Ga0209160, IMG submission 186167) | Grasslands soil microbial communities from the Angelo Coastal Reserve, California, USA - 14_1009_12_40cm (SPAdes) (version 2) | ecosystem: Environmental > Terrestrial > Soil > Grasslands ...
CTTACCCGGCGACCCACGACTATCGCAACATCCTCAATTTCGTTCCGGGCGTGGTGCGTGATAATGGAGGGCAGCCCCACATTGCGGGTGCCCAGACCTACCAGACGCTGACTCTATTCGATGGCTTCAACCTCACCCAGCCGGCAAATGGCCTGCTGCTCCTGCGCGTCAGCACCGACGCCATTCGCTCCATTAATACCGAGGACAGTCGCATTTCAGCGGAGAAGGGCAAGGGCTCAGGCGGCGTACTGAGCATCAACACCGGTATCGGCGACGATCACTTCCGTTTCACGGCAACCAATTTCCTTCCCTCGGCCCAATTCAAGAAGGGGCTGCACTTCAACAATGTTATCCCGCGCGTCACATTTTCCGGGCCCATCCGTAAAGGAAGAATCTGGTTCTTTGAAGGTATCGACGGCGAATACCAGAACATCATTATTCCCGAGCTGCCGAATGGCGCGGATAACGATCATTTCTGGCGAGTCGGCAATATTGCCAAACTCCAGGTCAACCTCGCCGCCGGAAACATTCTGACTGCCAGCTACCTGCTGAATTACCAGCGCGACCAATATCCGGGCATCTCGATCTTTACTCCTCCCTCTGCTACGGCCAGGGACACCGAGTCAGGCCACTTCGCGATGGCCAAAGACCAAATCTATTTTTCCAGCGGGCAGCTATTGGAATTCGGTTTCAACTTCGATCAGTATGCGTCGGAGATCCAGCCCCGAGGCTCTGAGCCGTACAGGTTCAGCGACCGCGGAGTACAAGGCAGCTATTATCTGACGGTAGACACAATCGCCCGCCGCTGGCAGGGGCTAGCGAACCTGTCGCTCGCGCCTCGCCAATGGCACGGACGGCATGAGTTCAAGGTCGGCATCGATCTCGACCGCCTCGCCTATAATCCGAGGATTCAGAGAAACCCGATGTCCTTCTTGCGGGTCAGCGTGTCGCCAAATCCCCCGCCAGACTGTTTTTCGGCAGCGTCCCCTTGTGCGCGCTATTCGACTTTTTCTATTGGTCCGCAGCGTGAACTGCACAATGTCGAAATCGGCAGCTACGGTCAGGATCGCTGGTCCTTGACTAAACGTCTGTTGCTGGAGGCCGGCCTGCGCTTCGACTGGGATGAAGTCGTTCGTCATCCAGTGCTGTCGCCGCGGCTGGCGGGGGCTTATGTTCTCGACGAGCAGGGCAACACAAAACTGTCCGCCGGGATTGGCACCTTCTATGACGCGACCAATATGGTGCTTGTTTCCCGTCCTTTTGCCGGTCAGCGCTTCGACTACTTTTTCGACAATAGCGGTACTCTTAACTGTTTCCCCTCGCCCAACCCGTGTCCTACTAAGACGACCTTCACGGTGGACCAGAACGCATTGCATGAGCCCCGTTTTCTGAACTGGAGTGTGGCACTCGAGCAGAAGCTGCCCGCTGAGGTCTACCTGAAGGCGGAATATATCCACCGATGGGGTACCCACGGCTTCGTATTCAATACCCTGCCTGGCTCACCCTTGTTTAGCGGCGACTACGTTCTCCAGAACACGCGCCGGGATCACTACTCTTCTTTCCAGCTCGCCGCGCGCAAGGCGTTCCGCAAAACCTACCTGGTGACTGGCTCCTACATGTATTCCAGGACCCGCTCCAACCAGGTGTTGGACTTTAATGTGGACAATCCCATTTTCAGCAGGCAGCATCCCGGTCCCTATCCGTGGGACGCACCCAACCGCTTTCTGACCAGCGGGATCTTGCCTGCAAAGATTCCAATCCTAAGAGGAATAGATATCGAATATTCCGGCGAAGCCCACACCGGCTTTCCCTTTTATGTCGTAAACAACCAGCAGGAAGTGGTTGAGCTTCCCGGATCGCGGCATTTCCTGCGCTTTCCGCGCTACCTTTCCCTCAACCTTTTCGTGGAGAAGAGATTCAAATTTCGAGGGCGCTATTGGGCGGTTCGCGGAGGTTACACCAACATCACGGGCCGGGCTAACCCGGTCGCCGTAAACAACGATATAGATGATCCGAGTCACTTCCTGACCTTCGGCGGCTTCACCCGCCGCGCCTTCACTGCGCGTATCCGTTTGCTGGAACGTAAGTAGAAGAAGGCGTGAATTGCCATTCCTGGGGCTCATTCTGGCGGCAGGTGCGGGCAAATTCTCCCCAAGAATCATCTCTCCCCGGGGTACAATGCTTGCCCGCACCGCCATACCGAGCTGCTGTCGTCACAGTTGTCGCGCCCAGGAATCGAAAGACTGCTCTGCCTAACTGGCAGCTCCGATCCTGAGATGATCCCCAAACAGCTGCCGTTGCCGTGCTCGGGAATCTCTACAGCATTTACCTGACGCGACGCTGTCCAGCTCTGCCCGGCAACGTGACAACCTCCTGCCAGTAGGTTCACAATAGGGGACGACAAAAACTGAGGATGGCAAGCTGCTGTTCTCCTGAATCCTTCACCGACTTCCGGTCATCACTTACCCTCTGGAGGAATGAATGGCACACGAACTACCCCCTTTGCCGTATGACTACTCCGCTCTGGAACCCTACATTGACGAGAAGACCATGCACCTGCATCACGACATGCACCATGGTGCCTACGTCAAGAACCTGAACACTGCTCTGGAGAAGTATTCCAACCTGCAGTCAAAGAATGCGGAAGAATTGCTGCGCGATCTCAACGCAGTTCCGGAAGACATCCGCACCACCGTCCGCAACAACGGCGGCGGTCACGTGAACCACACCATGTTCTGGAAGATCATGAAGCCCAAAGCTGGCGGCGACCCCAGCGGTCCCATTGCCGACGTGATCAAGAAAACCTTCGGTACGTTCAAGGACTTTCAGGCCAAGTTCAACGATGCTGGAGCTAAACAATTCGGCAGCGGCTGGGTGTGGCTGGCTGGCAAGCCCAACGGCGATGTCCAGATCATCGCTACTCCCAACCAGGACAACCCGCTTTCGCAGGGGCTTTATCCGATCTTCGGCAACGACGTCTGGGAGCACGCCTACTATTTGAAGTACAACAATCGCCGGCCCGAATATTTGGCTGCGTGGTGGAACGTGGTCAACTGGAGTGAGATCAACAAGCGTTACGAAGCCTTCAAGTCTGCCAACGAACCAGCGATGGCCCATCGCTAACTAAAGGAAGAACTGTGTGGGGACGGGTCTGTGACCCGTCCCTACAGCTTCCGATTTACCCAACTTTGTCATTCTCTGCCTCGTCCCAGTCGTGGAAGGCGCCTAGGAAAGATCCTGCGGCCGCCGGAATACCCATTCCAGCGCCTGCCGCGCTTGCTTAGCATCTGGAAATCCCGACGCAGCCACTGCACCTTCAATTACTCTTTCGATTTCGTCACTACGCAGAACCCCCGTGCAATCCTCGACTTCCGCGAGAAACAACATGAAATGCGCCAGCCGGACAGTAAGGTCAGGATTAAGTTGGCGCTCGCGTACCGCATGCGAGAGTTGCTCAAAACCCTCACCCCCCAGCACCAGTTGTACGATCTCGTTACCATGGGTTCTTGCCATAAGAACAGAAACCCCTAACTCGGCCGAAACGTTCGGCGCAATCGATTTTGAGAACCCTGCCAGGACACGCCTTGCCGTGGGCATCCTGGGCAGCTGGTGCGGGCAGGGATTTATCCCAATCCGCCCCTGAATTGGGGGCCTGCCTCATGCGGTCCAACTGCCCAGGGCGTGCTCCGCTCTCCCAAGCACAGTGCGGAGCAAACTCAGCTCCGAAAGCCAGAATCAATGACTGGAAGAGCGCTTTAGCAGAGGCGAACGCAGACTAGATCCAGCAGATTCAAGCACTCTAAGCGGTGCAAGGCTAGATCATGGCAGCAAATGCCAAGGCTCAGACGGCTAACAATGTGCAGCAGCGCGTGAAACGCGGGTTGTGCTAGAAGGACATGCTGGCGCAGAAGGCCATCAACGTCGTCACGGTTATCGGGGGTCACCAGGACGGTCGCCACCGACACAATCACCAGCAGAGCGACAGCGGTTTTGAGAAAGGTCCCCACTTGGGCTTTTGTATAGCGCTGGAAATAGGCTCATGTCAATACCACCGACATACCACCGACTGCCGATACGCGCCCCGCCCCGCCAACCTCCATCAAAACGGAAAGATCGAGGTTCTATGGTCCAGCGAAACCGAAGCAAGAAAAGATGGGTTGAAGGTAAGAACCGATTCCACGCATCCGCCAGCAGGATGATTCACCAAGAATGGGGCGACGATTGCTCGCACGTTGGCTTCGAAGAGAGTCTCACCAAAGGGTCCCGGTTCGGGGATGCGGATGCTCACCTACTTCATCAATCGTGGAGGACGCGGTCTAACTGCCGAGCGCCGGGCTGAGCGGCAGAAAGCGAAATCTCTGCTCGCGAAGCGGGTGGGGCAGGAGCGGAAAGCCCGTAAGCGCAAAGCTGCAGCGTGATTGACGCAGCTGCCTGCATCTTTTTGCAGCCGGTGCTATCCCGCCACACTCATCTCCGCCACAGGCCCGGTGCGCCGCCACTCTTCGTATCCAACCGCCGCATAATGGATGGCGCGGTCAAAGAATCCCTCGAGCAGTTCCAGCAATTCAAGGTGGCTAAAGACCTCCGGCGGGCGGTCCATTCCCGACTCCCGGTTAACGAACTCCCAGAGGTTCTCCTTGGTCAGAATGATGGCCCACATAAGTTCGCTCAGGGGCACTCCTTGCGCCGCCCGGCGTCCGCCAACCTCCCGGTAGCGGCGCTCAAGTTCAATCTCTCTCTTGCCCAGCAGCCATTCCCCAAGATGGTGATAGATCTCATAAACCCTCTGCTGTAACTCCTCAGGCGGCACTTGGGAATATCCGCTGAGCCGCGGCGAGCTGCGAACCCTGGCCAGAAGTCCGGCGGCCAGCGCGTCCGAGTGGGTCTCGATCAGCCGAACGAGCCGATAGGTCAGCAACATATCCCCCTCGCTTTCACTCTTGCTCTTGCACGTGAAGGGCTCAAGCGAGTCCGCCGACGCCGTATCGTCTGCCTTATTTGGCAACAACTTGCGGAGAAGGCCAGAGGCGGCCGGGCCCGCCACTACTGCACTCTGCAAGACCACGCTGCAAATCGCAGTACCGCCGATCGCCGCGCCAGCGGTAACCAGGACTTGCCCGCTTCCCGCCATCCAAAAGTCCGATAATCCTTCCTTTTCATCGAGCATCTAATCGCTATCCCTCGCGGATAACAAATTGGGCCCGATTCCCAGTGCACCGGCATTAGGTAACCCTTCGATTGGAGCGCTAACTATGGATTGGATCGGCTGGGTGGCGACCGTTGTCTTTGCAATCTCTTACTTGTTCCGGGAACCCGCCAAGTTGCGCTGGATCCAGGCCATTGCTGCGCTCTTGTGGCTAGGCTATGGCCTTGCCATTCACGCGCTCCCCGTAGTGGTGGCCAACGCCATTGTGGCCTCGGCGGCTGCGTATTCCTCATTCCAACTCTTGCGAGAAAAGAGACGGCAAAAGCTTGGGCCCGACTGTTCTCTAGATGAGGAATGAAGTGTGGACGATTTGGCGGCTGTAACTTTAGCTTGCTGCTTTGCGCATCAGCTTCTGGTTGTAGCCCCCCACTTGATGCGCGACGTATCGTGGCAGGTGCGGTTCGAGCCTCTCCACGATTTCTATTCGGTTTTTCCAGAGAAACTGCTGGACTGCACTCTTGGGTTCTTTGGCTGTCATCTTCCGTCGCCATGGCCAGGAAGTCATGACATGACAACAAACACACAGCACTTGGGTCAGTTGCACAGTCTCCAGCATGCCTTGAATGGCCAAGTGCTCCGCGCCCTCTATGTTCATCTTCAGGAAGTGGATTCGGCTCAAACCTAAGCGCTGACGAATTTAGTCTACGGTTGTGGCTGGAACCGGAATTCCCATTGCAGTGCCTGGCTATGGCCGGGTGTTGATAGGCGAGATAGCCACCGGAGGTCTCGTGCATCCAGATCCCCTGGGGTCATAAAATATTCTCTCCACGCCCTTGCCGCTCCGTTTGGCGAGGTAGTTCACGAGAGGAACAAGGAGCAATCGGAGTCCTGGTTGGTCGAACAGCCTTTTCACGTGGTCCAGGAATGGCGTCGGATTGGGCGACAACATTTGGCTCATCATTCTGATGGAGAAACGATGTCCGGCGCTGCGATGGTGATGAATGAACATCCTTGCCGGTCACACTCTCAAAATGGGAGATTGCATCTGCCGGCGCGCATTAGCGCCCGTCTCGCGTTATCTCGTGCCTGTCGGGCCGTCCGGCACATCCATGCCATAGATGACAATGGTTCGTGATCGACGGACACTTCGAAGCCGAGAGCTTCTGGGAGTTCGTTGCGAGGCGCATCAAGTTGCTGGCGCGCAAGCAGACGAAACATGCCACAAAACCGCGCGCACGTGCCGCCGCCGCCCGTTGAAGTTCAACGAGAGCGAAGAGCCTTGCCCTCCAGGCAAGCTATTCACTGCCTGGCTTCCGCTGCTCGTATCCCGCACAGGAAAGCACCGGCAACCGCGGATATTTTTCGAAACGAGGGTCAGTGAGTGCAAGCCGGCAAAAATAAAACACTGAGTTGCGGTCCGAGCGGACCACGCGGGCATGGATGCAATCCCTGCACAAACCGGGCGGCTGCGAGTTGATCTCCGCGGACACCTGCGCAGAATAGCATCCTTAAGTCTGGAACGAGAGTCGTAACGCGGCCAGGAAGTCCGCCAGTGTGACGTGCGTCACGCTGGTCAGTGACAGCGATAACCTCGCCGTCTTCGCCCGGAAATGTAATATCTTTGACAGCCTTCCCCCATGCTGTGACCAAAGGCAGGAGCAAGCAAAGTGACGAGGAATCAGAGGATCCCTGGCCGCTTAGGGGAGTCATTTGCACACAGCCCGCATCCGATGTGGGTTTTTGACCAGGAAACGCTGGCTTTCCTGGAAGTCAACGACGCGGCCGTGCGGCGCTACGATTACACTCGCGAGGAGTTTCTTGGCATGACCATCCTGGACATCCGTCCGGTCGAGGACGTTCAGATGCTGGTGAATATCGCCCTCCGCCCTCCGCCCCCAACGCAAAGGCCCAACCCACGGCCAACGCTGGAGACACCGGCGCAAGGACGGCCGCGTGTTCTGGGTGGAAATCACAAGGGAAGAAGTGCGCTTTCAAGGCCGCCCTGCCGAAGTTGTCCTTGCCATAGAGGCCTTGCCATGCGACGAATGCGATGCCGACCAGCCCGCCGCCTTCGCCCTGTAATGGCGCGACAACCCGCTCGGTAAGCCCCACCTGGACCTCGACTTGCGTAACTAGGACGTCGATCCAAGATGGTCTAGGCTGACGTAGATACGGAGTACTACTCACTATGAGAATAGCTGCAGTAATCGGTGCGTCAATACTGGGCCTGCTTGTAGGAACAACTACTTTGGCAAACGCACAGCACGGCCGCGAGGACGGCCGGGAGTCTGGTTCCCAGAAGCAACATGGAAACAAGCACCAGGAGGAGCGCGGGCGCTCGTCTGTCGAGCACTCGGATCGACACCATGCGAATGGGCCGGAGCGGCGCGAACAACATGCTCACGAAACACACCGGGCTAACCAGGACAGGTCTGAACGGCAGAGGGCACATGACCGGTCGGCGCATGGGCCGGAACGCATGAACGAGGCGCGCTGGCATGAACGGGAACAACACTCCAGACCGCGAGATGTCTGGGAGGACCATCGTGCCCAGCATTGGCAGCGCGAACATCATAGTTGGCGCGAACGCGGAGGCTACCGAGGCTACCGCATTCCTGAAGACCGCTTTCGTGCCCACTTTGGCCGCGGACATTGGTTTCGCGTTCACAGCGTTCCCATCATCGTCGTGGACGGACATCCCCGATTTCAGTACGCAGGCTTCTGGGTCAGTCTGGTTGATCCGTGGCCGGAATACTGGTCGCGTACCTGGTACGAGACCGACGACGTTTACGTCGACTACGTCAGTGATGGCTATTACATGTACAACCGGCGCCATCCCGGAGTCGCTATTGCCGTCAACGTCTCGTTCTAACCGGCAACCAGAGATCCCTTAACGTCTCGGCGAGGTGGTTTCGCGCGGATTAGGCGGTTGCGGTAGCCAGGGGTTGCCGCTCCTTCGCTCCCATGATGATGAGCCACAGCATGATGGCCAACTCACCGAACATGACGGGGAAGGCCCAGTTCGAGACCGTCGACTCGTATTGCGGACACAATATCCCCGTAACACTTTCCGCCAGGTAGGCGAAGCAGTTGAGCATCAGCCAGACGCCTAGGATGCGGGGCAGGAACCGCGACCTATACACCAGAAGGCCGAAGGGCCAGAGTCCCCAAAAGACCTCATTCACCAGCACCCCGTGGCCGTGGCCATGTAGGCGGAGAAACAGCATGGCCAGAGCGTCGCGCTGCAGCTTGTCGAAGACGGTCAGAAAATCGGCGCCGCGCACGAGCACCAGCGCCGCAGCATCGTTGATCGTGTTGAGGAAAGAGATAGGCGTCACCATCAGGGCGCCGAGGATCACCACCAGCCGAGCCAGTCCCTCGTCCACTCCCTCGAACAGCCGGTAAAGAGCCAGCGTGAGGAAGATGACCATGGTCGCGGTGAACAGATCGCTGAGAATGCCCAGGCGGAACAGGGTCTCGTGCGCGGCGATGTTGTTGGCCGTCGCCGTCGCGTCCCCATGCACAAACAGCTTATTGGGGATGTAGATGAGGCGCAATGGCGCGGTCATGAGTGTGAGATAGAAGAGCCCTGCGACTCTGGCGTTTTTGCTGAGCGAGGTCATGTGTGCTCCGTTTCGGCGGGAGTCTAGCAGGAGGTACGGGGCACGGAGCTAAAAAGTTTCCGAACCGGTAGGGCGCAGCTTTAGCTGTGCCGCCAAACGAGGAAATCAGGAACAGACGCGACCTCGCAGAAATGCCAGACATACGCCAGCCGCCACCCTCTCTTTCGATAAGCCAATGTCGTGGGAACTGTCGGTGAATCACAGGGGCGTCTGCGTCGCGTCCTACTGGATGAGTTCACGTCCGGCAGCACCGCCAAGAGAATCATGATCGGACTCGGCGCTGGGCGCAGCACTGTCGATTGCCATTTACTCATCCAGAATGCCGAAGAGAAGAGCTGTTCAACAAGAGGATCCGGGTGCGCGGAAAACTTGGCCTGGAGATCAGGGCGGCAACACGCAGCGCCGGCAAGCGGTCAACAGCTTTGAGCAGAAGGTGCTGGAAGAAATTGAGGGACTAGAGTAAGGATTGCTGTGCAAACCCGACCTTCTTAGAGAAAATGCATCCCGAGCAAACGTGCTCTTTGCGCGAGTCGGGGGACGCGCTTTTCACCGGGTAGGGCACAGCTTTAGTCAACTGTGCCGCCAAAACCAGCAAATCCGGAACCGACGCCGCCGAGCCTTCTCGGCGGCCCGGAGTGCCCCACGTTTCTCGATTTTCGAAACCAGGGATGGTAGCCTGGAGTCTCGCGAACCGGTAATCACCCGCGTCCCGCAACAAGCGCGAGACACGGGGCAGCCCGCGTGCTCTAGTTTGATTTTTCCAGAGCGGCAGTCAGATGTGCCTCGCTGCCCGCGTCACTCGATATCTCTCGCGACCAGTCTTTATACCCCGCCATCTTGGCCCCGATCGTATGTTTCCCCGGTTTCAGCTTCAGGGTTGCCGGACTGTTTCCGTAAAACACGTTGTCGACGTACACATCGGCCCCCTCAGGAGTAGTCGCAACGCTCACCGTACCGATGGCTTCGCCGGACGCCGCGCTCGCTGTCGAAGCCTGGCTCGCGTTCTTCGGTTCCGCCGACTCTTTGTTCACGCTGGTCGTGAGGCCAACGGGAATGAATTCCCTGTCTTTTTCGCCGACCGAAACCGGAGCCCCTGTGACGCCCTGCAACGCCACCAGGATCGCGCGATAGTTATCCTTGTCGCCCTGCAGCAGAACGCCGGCGTTCTTGCTGTCCGGGGTGTTGTACTGGATACCGATGTAGTGCAGCCGCGTCTTGTGAAAAAGGCCAAACAGCGCCACCGGCGCGACCAGCACCGCCAGCGCCACCATGGTCCCAACGCGCCGGTGAGCTTCCTGTCCATAGCTCAGGGAGATAACCGACTTAGGCGGTATTACGAGTTGCTGCTTATCTTTGAAGTCCAGCGTGATGGCGTCTGGCGTGACCGTTAGCTTATTGTCCCAATCCTTGGGATTAACCTTCGACGCGACCGAGCCTCCGTTGTAGCGCACCCGCGTGAAGGTGTTACCTTCCGCGTAGGCCAGAAGAGATGCGCAAAGCATGACTGCCATGAAATTCGTAGATATCCCGGCCATGCTCGCAAGATTGGCGCGGTAATTATGAGTGTTGCGTTGAACGGTGTTCATTAGACTCTTCCTTTCTGGAAGACAAGATAGCGGCGAGAATGTTATCGAGGCCGACCTGGCAGAGGAGGTCCGAGCCGAGGGATCTGCTTTTCACGGGGTAGGGCACAGCTTTAGTTTAGCTGTTCCGCCAATGCCAGCAAATCAGGAACAGAGATCAGCAGGGATGCCCATCCGTTTCGCGATTTTCGAAACGTGGGATGGTGGCCTGGACTCTCGCGATCCGGTAGTCACCCGCGTCTCGCAACAGGCGCGAGACCTGGACTCCCGCAGCGTTCTTTCATTTGCCGCAACCGGGCGTGTGTAGATAGAATGCATTCTCTTTTGAAAGCAGGCATGCGTCGACGTCTTGTCTTCTCGCTCTTGGTTCTAGCCAGCGCCCTGATGACTTCGGCGCAGTCGACTCTTCCGGATACCGACTTCGAACAAGGTTCCGTCATCGACCATGTATATGTGAACCATGCTTTGAGGATCACCTGGGAGCTCCCGAAGGATTGGACGGTACAGAGCGAAGGTGGGTCGATGCTGGGAGAGAATTACCATGTTCTCTTACGCGTCCTGCCGTCCGGAATCCAGTCGCAGGATTTTATCGAGTTCAACTACTCTCGATCTGCTGATCCTATTGGCGAAGGCACGGTCTTGCAGAACAAGGGTTGGGAGCCCCTTGGTAATCCGGGATACTACACACTGGGTGGAGGGATCCCGACACATAGGAGCGATTACAAGTCGAAAAGCGAACCTACGCGCTATTTGACTCTGCTCGACGGTCAACATTACGGCTCGGTGACTCTAATTCTGAATGCCGATTCGCCTGCGCGGATCGAGGAGTTCGGGAAGTCCGCAGGGCAAATGAAGGTCCAGCCCGACTGGGGGAGCCCCGAAGCAGCGACGCCGATGTCACCCGGTTCGCAGCCGCTCCGAGTTCGAGTTTCCCAAGGCGTAAACCAAGGCTTGCTGGAACGCAAAGTACAACCGCCGTATCCTGATGCACCACGGAAGGCCCACATTCAGGGAGCGGTCGTAATGCTTGCCCATGTTTCGACCAAGGGAAAGATAAAGAACCTGTTCGTATTGTCAGGCCACCCACTTCTGAATCCAACGGCGCTCGAGGCAGTCTCGCAATGGCTATACCGGCCGTATCTGCTTAACGGAAAACCTGTCGAGGTCGAGACGCAGATCACCGTAATTTTCTCTTTGCACTAGGGAATTGAAAGCCTGCGGGTAGGATTCCTGATGGTCATAACAAGACCCCCGCCCAAGCGGAGCTTGGACGGGGCGCCCCGTTGTCACCAGGCTGCAAAGAGAAAAGCGCGGACAAGAGTGTCCGCGCCACACAAATCACGCAAATGCTAACTAGGCAAGGGCTTCGCCCTTGATATCCTTCGGAACTCAGCAATTATAGGAGTACTCGTAGAGAGCGTTCAG
>Ga0209160_1004068_pt1 | contig 11776 bp, 13 predicted proteins | sample GraSoiAngelo_153_FD_186167 | JGI IMG/M metagenome (GOLD analysis project Ga0209160, IMG submission 186167) | Grasslands soil microbial communities from the Angelo Coastal Reserve, California, USA - 14_1009_12_40cm (SPAdes) (version 2) | ecosystem: Environmental > Terrestrial > Soil > Grasslands ...
CGAGCTCGTCCACGTCCCGGAACAGGGGCGCGTCGGTCCGCAGCGTCGCCAGCTGCTTGAACAGCAACGCCCGGTCGCGGCCGTCCCCCAGCACCGGCGCGGGAAGATCCTCGATGGGACCGTATTGGTTCAGCAGCCGGGCCGCGGTGACGGCTCCTATGCCGGAAATCCCCGGATACCCGTCGGCCGTGTCGCCCACGAGCGCGAGGAAGTCGGGAATCAGGCCGGGCTCGACGCCGAACTTCTCACGCACACCTGTCGCATTGCGGATCGTGCGGCTCTTGCGATCGACCTGCACCACGCGATCGCCGCTCACGCACTGCGCCAGGTCCTTGTCGGGCGTCCAGATGCAGACCTGCTGCACGCGGTCGTCGTGCGAGGCGAGGCGTGCCGCGGACGCGAGCGCGTCGTCGGCCTCGAGCTCGGTCATGGGCCAGACCGCCACGCCCATGACGGCGAGCGCTCCTTCAAGGGGGTGGAACTGGGCGAGGAGCGCGGGCTCGATGCCCTCTCCGGTCTTGTAATCGGACCAGAGCCCATTGCGAAACGATTCAATGATGTGGTCGGTCGCCACGCCGAGGTGCGTGGCCCCCTGCTCGATCATCTCCACTACCGAGTGGAGCACCCCGACGACGGCGCCGAAGGGCGCATCTTCGCCCTGGTGGGCGCGGCGGCGGCCGTAGAACTGACGGAACAGCTCGTACGTGCCGTCGATGAGGTGAATGATCACCGCGCCGCCACCAGTCTAACGGGCGGGTTCCTGGTACAGGCCGATCACGTTGCCCCCGGGATCGCGAAATCGCGCGGTGATCTCGGGCGCGTCCGCGCCGATCGGCTGCACCAGGACGCCTCCGTGGGCAACGACCGTCTCGATGGTCGCGGCCACGCTGTCGACCATGATGTAGATGAGCAGGCCCGGCTGCGCCGCTGCCGGCCGGCCGACCACCCAGCTGCCGCTCACCTGGCCCGTGGTGTCGTCGAAGGCCGTGGCTCCATCGCCGCGCCGCCGGATCTGCCAGCCGAACACCTGGGCGTAGAAGTCGGCGGAGCGCGGGATGTCGACCGCGGGAAGCTCCACGTAGCAGATCTTGCCGTTGGTCGATGTAGCCGCCATCAGGTGTGTCCTCCTCGTTCGGCGATCAATCGCAGCGCGGCGGCGCTCACGAAGATCGTCTTGTGAAACTGCTCTCCCCACGCGAGGGGCGTGACGTCGCGATACTCGTGCAGCGTATCCGGTCCATAACCCGGATGGAGCTGTTTGCGCAGCGAGGCCCGCGCATTCGGATCGGCTCCACGATCCAGCAAGAGCCGCGCAAACGGCGCCTCGTCCGGGCGGCCGACGTGGTTTATCCAGAAGTTCGGCTGGGAGACGACGGTCGCGAAGAGCGCTGTGTGGCCGCCAAAGCCGTCGCCGTCGATGGCGGCCTTTGCGTCGACGTCCATGCCGCGCTCGAGCAGCCAGCGCGCGATCTCCAGCTCGTCGTAGTCGACGCACATGTGCAGCAGCGTCGCCCCGGCCAGAGGCGTCCCGTGGGTCGCGAGCACTTCGTCGTGACAGCCCAGCGCGGGTGGGTAGATCTCCTGGTGCGCAAAGGTGCGGCGCAGGAGACCGGGATCCCGGCGCAGATGCTGCTCCAGCAGGTCGAGGCGTCCGCGGTGGAGTGCCATGGTCGGCGTGTCCGGCAGCTCGAGCCCGTGCTGGACGTACATCTCGAGGATATGATGCTTCGCCGACGGCTGGCGACTGTCGGTCTCCAGCACCACGTCGACCGGCGCGAGCCGCTCGCCCCGCTCGTCTCGGACCCGGGCGCCGAGCTCGAGCATCAGGGCCGTGCCCGAGACGCTGAGCGTGTAGGCCGGTCCACCCAGCGCGTCTGCGGGCGGGCGCGGTGCGCCGAGCATAGCGTGCAGCAGGCGCGCCGTGCCGATCTTGCCCTGGAGCGTCGCCCGCCCGAGGGCGTGCTGGAGATCCGTGGCCCCGAGGTCGCGGAGCATGGCAATGATCCGGTCGCGTCCGAGATTCGCCGCGTAGCTCAGGGGCGGGCCCCAGTTGCTGTCGCGTATCGCCGCGTGCTGGTGCAGCAGCTGAGGGTGCTCGAGCACGAGGTCGCGGACCGTGTCGATGTCGTCGCGCCAGATCGCATCGATGAGCCGGCAGGCGAGCACCAGGCGCGGCCAGTTGGGCGCCTGGTAGGTGCGCGCCAGGACGAGCTGCGCGTCGGCGAGCGTGACGCTGGCGCGGTCGATCTCGCGCGGATGGTGTCTCCGGAAATCCGCGACGGCGTCCGGGTCGCCTCGACGGATGGCGCGCAGCAGGTCCTTGGCCTGGTGCTTGAGCTGATCCAAGTCGGGGCGCACGGGCAGGCGACGATCGGGCATGACGAGCCTCCTTGACCAATGCCCGGGGTCCGCTCGCATCGGGCGCGAAGGAGGTTCGTGAGAACCGGTTTGTTCAGCGGGCCGACCAGGTGGACTCGGTCCTGTCCGCGGACGGGAGGCGTCCTGAACGCCACGGCTCAGGATATCGTCGCGGGCGGAGGTCGTCAAGCAGCCGAGCCGCGGCCACACGCGTCGGCGCGGGCGCGCAGCAGGTCGCGCTCGCGCGCGTTGCGCGTGAGCGCTCCCGCTCGCTCGAACTCGCTGCGCGCCTCCTCGAAGCGGCCCAGCTTGGCGAGGAAATCGCCGCGCACGGTCGGCAGCAGATGGTAATTCGCGAGTGCGGGCTCGGACAGGAGCGCGTCGGCAATCTCGAGGCCCGCCGCCGGACCGAAGGCCATGGTGTACGCCACCGCCCGATTCACCTCCACGACGGGAGATTGCGTGAGTTGAGCCAGCGCATCGTACAGGGCGGTGATGCGGGTCCAGTCCGTCTCCTCCGAGGTGAGCGCACGCGCGTGACAGGCGGCGATCGCCGCCTGGAGCGCATACGGCCCGAGCGCGCCGGCGAGCTGCTCGGCACGCTCGAGCGCCGCGAGCCCCCGACGGATGAGGAGCTGATCCCAGCGAGTGCGGTCTTGATCGGCCAACAGCACGGGCTCACCCCGAGGGCCCACCCGCGCGCGCAGCCGCGACGCCTGGATCTCGAGCAGCGCCACGAGGCCCTGGACCTCGGGTTCCTGGGGAGCGAGCTCGGCGAGGATCCGGGCGAGCCGCAGCGCGTCGTCGCACAGCGCGGGCCGCACCCACTCGTCGCCGGCGGTCGCCGAGTAGCCTTCGTTGAACACGAGATAGATGACCTCGAGCACCGACGTCAGGCGCGCGGTGAGCTCGGCCCCGCGGGGGACTTCGAACGGGACGCGCGCCTCGCGCAGCGTCCGCTTGGCGCGGACGATGCGCTGGGCGACCGTCGACTCGGGCACCAGAAACGCCCGCGCGATCTCGTCGGTGGTGAGCCCCCCGAGCAGGCGCAGCGTGAGCGCTACGCGCGCCTCGGTCGAGAGCACCGGGTGGCAGGCGATGAAGATGAGGCGCAGCAGGTCGTCGCCGATGTGGTCGTCAATGGCGGCGTCGAGATCCGCCACGCCCGCGTCCCGACCGGCCTCGAGCTCGTGACCGAGCTGCTCGTGCTTACGGTCGAGCATCTTGCCCCGGCGCAGCTGGTCGATGGCCCGATGCTTCGCGGTGGCCATGAGCCAGGCTCCCGGGCTGTCCGGGATGCCCGACTCGGGCCAGCGCTCGAGCGCGGCGACGAGCGCATCCTGCGCCAGATCCTCCGCCAGGCCGACGTCGCCGGTGATCCGCGTGAGGCCGGCGATCAGGCGGGCGGACTCGATCCGCCACACCGCGTCGATCGCGCTGTGGGTATCGGATGTGGTCACCGCTTGCGCTCGTTTTGCGCGACACGTGCCTTGACGAGCTTCCGCACCAGCGTCGCGGGGAGGGGCTTGTCGGCCGTAAATCGGATCGTGCCCTTGGAGATGACGTAGGGTGCGAGCGCTTGCTTGAGCGTCCCTGTGACGTAGGTGCTCATGAAGAGACTGCAGTGGTCCTTGAACGCTGCGTAGCCCACCAGCATCCCGTGGTGCTTGAACATCGGGATCCCGTAACTGATCACCTCGGTCGCCTCGGGCGCGGCGGCTTTGATCGTCTTGCGCAGCTTCTGGAGGGCTGCCCGCGAGGCGGGCGGGACCGCGCGGAGGTAGGCGGCCACCGAGGCAAGTTTCTTCATGGCGCTAATCCGCCGGCAGATCCGCGATGTGGATCACCGGCCGGACCTCGATCGTGCCACGCGCCGCCATGGGAATGCGGGCGGCGACGGCGATCGCCTCGTCCAGATCGCTCGCATCGATCAGGAAGTAGCCACCCAGCTGCTCCTTGGTCTCCGCGAACGGACCGTCGGTCACGATGCGTTTGCCCCGGCGCACGCGTACGCTGGTCGCTCGCGCCGTGGGCTCGAGCGGGGAGGCGGCCACATACTGTCCCGCGACCGCGAGGTCGTGAGCCAGCTCCGTGGATTCGCGGTAACACGACTGCCGCTCGGCCTCGCTCAAAGCCCGCTCGTCCAGGTAGATCAACAGCATGTATCTCACGTCTTCACCCCCTGTCCCCCTCTCCGGTAGATACCCGCTCTCCTGATAAGTCCTCACCCCCTGTCCCCCTCTCCCTTCGGGAGAGGAGGAACGATGGGCGGGCTGAGTCTCCCCTCTCCCGAAGGGAGAGGGGATCAAAGGGGTGAGGCCTACCCACCTGCGATCGCCCCGATCACGAGGAACGGTTCCGCCCCCGATGCCACGGCTTCAGGCAGCGGGGCATCGGGCGCGTCGTGGGTCAGGTCCCGCTCGCAGGCAAAGAAGCGCAGGAACGGTCGTCGCCGCTCGGTGACGTGGTCACGGATCGTGCCGCGCAACATTGGATAGCGTGCCTCGAGCGCGTCCAACACCGCGCCCCGGGTGACCCGGCCCGGGACGTCGAGCGTCACCTCGCCCTTGACCTGCGCCAGCGCGCGCAGGTGCGGCGGGAGCACCACGCGGATCATGCGAGCGTCTGGACCTCGACCGACAGCACGGCGGGGAGGTCGCGCACGATGGGGGCCCAGCTGTCGCCGGCGTCGGCCGAGGCGTACACTTGCCCGCCTGTCGTGCCGAAATACACGCCGCACGGCTCGAGCGAGTCGATGGCCATCGCATCGCGCAGCACGTTCACGTAGCAGTCCTGCTGCGGCAGGCCCTTGGTGAGCGCTTCCCACTCGTTGCCGCCCTTTCGGCTGCGGTACACGCGCAGCTTGCCGTCGGGCACGTAGTGCTCCGAATCGCTCTTGATGGGAAGGACGTAGACCGTCTCTGGCTCGTGGGCGTGCACGTCGATCACGAACCCGAAGTCGGTGGGCAGGTCGCCGCTTACCTCGCGCCACGAATCGCCGGCGTCGTCCGAGCGCATCACGTCCCAATGCTTCTGCATGAACAGCACGTTGGGGCGCGAGCGGTGCAGCGCGATGCGGTGCACGCAATGGCCGACCTCGGCCGTCGGGTCGGGGATGTACTGCGAGTGCAGGCCCCGGTTGATCGGCTTCCAGCTGGTGCCGCCGTCGTCCGAGCGGAATGCGCCCGCCGCCGAGATGGCGACGTAGATCCGCCTGGGATTTTTCGGATCGAGCAGGATCGTGTGGAGACACATCCCACCGGCGCCCGGCTGCCACTTGGGCCCCGTGCCGTGGCCGCGCAGTCCGGCGAGCTCCTGCCACGTCTTGCCGCCGTCGGTCGTGCGGAATAGCCCCGCGTCTTCCACGCCGGCGTATACGACATCCGGATCGGTGAGGGACGGCTCGAGGTGCCAGACCCGCTTGAACTCCCAGGGGTGCTGCGTGCCGTCGTAAAACTGATGAGTGGTGAGCGGCTTGCCGGTGTCGGGAGATGTGTCATAGACGAACTTGTTGCTCTCACCGGTGGGCATGCCATCCGGCGTCTTCCCCATGCCGCCGCCGGGCGTCTCCCACGTCTTGCCAGCATCGCAGGAGCGCTGGATGATCTGGCCGAACCATCCGCTCGTTTGCGACGCGTACAGCCGGGTCGGATCGGCGGGCGATCCCTTCATGTGGTAGATCTCCCACCCCGCGAAGTGCGGACCGCTCACCTTCCATTGCTTGCGCTTACCGTCACCCGTCAAGATGAACGCACCCTTGCGGGTGCCCACCAGAACCCGTACTCCGCTCATGACGCACTCCTTTGATGATGTGCCGGGCGAATGACGGCAGACAATTTACACCCTACGTGTCACGTGCGAGCAACACCAGCGCTCGAGCGCTACCGCCCCGCGGCCTTCTGGACGTCGGGTGGGAAGTCCGAGATCTCCTGCACCTGACGCACCTCGATGATGTCGCCGTCCAGCATCGGTGCGCGCTTGGCCCATTCGATCGCCTCGGCCCGGGACTTCACCTGGATCATCCAGTAGCCGCCGAGCACTTCTTTCGCTTCGGTGAACGGCCCGTCGGTCACCTTGGCCGCCTTGCCGCCGGCGAAGCTGACGCGGGCGCCCTTGATCGGCGGGTGCAGCCCGTCGAGCCCGAGCAGCACCCCGGCCTTGGTGAGGGAGTCGTTGTACTTGGTCATCTTGGCGACGAGGTCCGCCGGGGGGGCGAAGTCCGCCGCCGCCTTCTCGTACCCCTTGGGGATCACCAGCATCATGAATCGCATGGTGCTCAGTTCCTTTCGGTTGCCGGTTCGTAGCGGGCCCAGCCCGGTTCCATAGATGCGTCGAACGCGGAGTGCGGGAATCGACAGGCCCCGGTGGACGGCCTCGGGGCCGGGGGTGAGGGAGGTCGGTCCGTCGTTCCGTCGGGTGTTGCGCTGGTGTGGTGCCGGGGGGGATGCGCCTACGCTGGTGGTGCTTTTGATCCGCGCCGGACCGCTATTGGCTTTTTCGGCTCCGAGCGGCGCCTCTCGGGGGCGCATGGGGCGGCTCGTCCGACGCTCGCTCCGCCGCTCGTACGGGGAGGCCGATCTTCCCGGCCCACTCGTCAGTCAGCTCGAAGGTCTTCCCCATATCAAAGCGCAGCGTGCGCAGTCGCCGGGCCAGGTCCTTGAGCGCCCACAGCACCGTTCGCTGCACCTCGATGGAGGACCACTGTCCGAACTCGTTGTGACTCAAGTCCGCCTGCAGGGCCTCGGCGATCGCCGCTGGCAAGCGCCCATGGGGCTCCTGCCCGCCGCTCGGCAGGGCCGGGTGAGCCGTCTCCGGCTCCGCCAACCGCGGCCGTTCAGGCCCAGGTCCATCCCCAAACAAGACCCATTCCAGCGTGACGCCTCCAATCCCGCGATCCCGCGCCCTCACGACGATCAGGCGCGCGGCCTCCGCCGGGAAGTGCTTGCGCTGGGGCCACTTCTTTACGGCGGCTGCGGTGACCGGCTTCCCGAGTTCGGCGGCGAACTGCCGATAGGTCAACGAGATGCCCTCCCAGGGGCTAAAAACCCCCAACAGGATGGCGAGTCGCTCCCCTACGGGGCCAACTTCAGGTCCGTTTCTGGACTTGACAGATTCCAATGCGACTCCAGATTAGCGACATAACGGGTCCACGGATGGCCCGAAAAACTGCTGTAGTGACCTAAGGTGTCGCGCATGCAGGCCTGTGTCAAGCCAGAAAAAACGGGATGTCCCTGAGCGCGGGCGCGGAACGCCGCAGCGGTAGCGAGCGGCGCAGCGGTGGGGACCGTCGCCTCCGGAGCCACGGCGTCTGGCTCGGCACGGCGACCGAACCGGCGGCGCGCGACCCGGAGCCGCTTCCCCTCGGGCGCTTGTTGCCTCATGCCCGGTTCAATGAGAGCGAAGCGGCGCAGCGTACCGCGGCGATCGCGGCCCATCAGCGTGAGCTCAGCGCCCGGCTCGGGCGTAACGTCGGCCCGTCGGTCGCGGCGCTCGATTACCTGCTCAATATCAGCGGCGACCTGGTCGCGCCCACGATCGTCGAACACGAGATCCTCGAGGTGCTCGAGCACCGCTCGGTGACCGATCCGCTGACCGGGCTCTTCAACCGGTATCACTTCGAAGCGACGCTCAAACGGGAAGCCGCTCGCTGCCTGCGCCACAAGGCACCGCTCTCGCTGTTGCTGATGGACGTCGACCAGCTCAAGGCCGTGAACGACCAGTGGGGGCACCAGACGGGGGACGAGATGCTCGCGCGCGTGGCCGGAGCGATCAGGGACAGCCTACGCGGCTGCGACATCGGGTCCCGCTACGGCGGCGACGAATTCGCGGTCATTCTGCCGGATACCGACGCGCCAGCCGCGCGACTCGTGGCCGAGCGGATTTGCGCCAAGGCGGAGGCGCCCGACGCCTCGATCAATGTCACGGTGAGTGGCGGCCTGGCGGAGCTCTCCCCCGCCGCGACGTCTCCTTCCGAAGCGCGGCTGATTGCGGCGGCCGATCGGGCGTTGTACCTGGCGAAGGGCCGCGGGGGCAACTGTGTGGTCGAGGAGGTATTGCCATGTCACTACTGAGCGTGATCGCGCTATCTCAGGCGTTCGAGGGGTTTTGAAATGACCTCGCCCTGGACTTGGGCAGGCGACGCTGCAGGTCGCACTACGCTGACGGAACTCAGGGAGGGTCTACCCATGATTCGCCACACTCGCGTCGTCTCGGTCTTTGTCGTTTTGGTTCTCGGGCTTCTCTGTGGTAGCTGCCTTTCGGATCGGTCGCCGCCGACCGGGATCACCGCCGAGTTCTCGACGCAAGCGACGTCAGGCAGCTTGCTGCAATGCACCAAGCTGGCCGCGTCGTCCGTGAAGCAGACGATCGGCACCGCGGGCGGCACTATGCAGATCGGTCCGCACGTGTTCGTGGTCCCGCCCGGCGCGCTCGCCCAACCAGTCGTGATCAGCGCCAAGACCGCGGGCGGCACGGGGAACGCCGTCGAGTTCAAGCCCGTGGGACTGGTTTTCCTGAAGCCCGTCTACCTGTCGCTCAGCTACGCGAACTGCAGCACGTCCGGATCGAGCGGCTCGAAGCAAGTCGCGTACACGACCGACTCGCTCGTGATCCTGTATTACGTGCCGTCGTCGGACAACACGAGCGCGCAGCAGGTAACGGGGCAGCTCTCGCACTTCTCGAACTACGCCATCGCGTGGTGAGGCGCCACGATCGTTCCTTCATCCGGAGGGCACAGCCATGAACGTCGGACGTCTTAGGTGGGTCGCGGTCATCACCGCTGCCGCGCTGTTGGGCTGCGGTGAACACCCGCTCGGTCCCGTCCCGCCGCCCCCGCGAGCCAGTCTGATCGGCTCGCTCCTGCAGGCGACGGGCCTGCTCGGCTGCACACCGATGCCCACGGCGACGGCCACGCAGACGGTCGGCTCGGCAGGTGGGATGATCAGGATCGGCCCGCACGCGCTGGCGATCCCGGCCGGCGCGCTGGACGCGCCGGTTACCATCACGGCGACGGCCCCGTCCGACAACGTGAACCGCGTCCGGTTCCAGCCCGAGGGCCTCGTGTTCCGGCGGTCTGCCACGCTCACGATGAGCTACGCGAATTGCAACCTGCTCGGGAAGATCCTGCCGAAGCGGATCGCGTACACCAACGACGCGCTGACCATCCTCAGCTACCTGCTGTCGCTCGATAACCTCTTTGCGAAGAACGTGACGGGGCAGCTGAACCACTTCTCGAACTACGCCGTCGCCTGGTGAGGTCGCCATGCCCGCCACGCTGAAGACCGGTCCCTTGCTGACAGGTCCCCGCACGGCGGGGCGCCCCGCGGCGGACCTGCTGCACGACGGCCGCGCGCAGGAGCGCGCCGCCCGCATCTCGGACGCCATGGCGTCGTACGAGGCGGCCATCGCGGCGGCCGAGCGTGCCCGGGAGCCCGCGTTGCTCGCCGAGGCGTTGCGCCGCCTCGCGGTCATCCGCCACCATCGCAACGAGTCGGACGAGGCGCGACGGCTCTGCCACGCCAGTTACACTGCGGCGCAGGCCGCCGGGAACGACCTGCTCGCGGCGGAAGCGCTCAACACGCTGGGCGGGATCGACCTGGAGACCGACGCCGTCGGCGACGCGCGCCGCCACTTCCTGCGCGCGCTGGCGCTGGGCGGGCACAGTCGCGAGCTGCGCGCCCGCGCTGAGCAGAACCTGGGGATCCTCGCGAACATTCAGGGCGACTTCGCGGAGGCCCTGACGCGCTACGAGCGCTCCCTCGAGGCCTATTGCGAGGCGAACGACGAGCACGGCCGCGCGATCGCCTATCACAACCTCGGCATGGCGAGCGCGGACCGCGAGCGATTCGACGAAGCCGAGCGCTACTTCCGTCAGAGCTATGAGATCGCCGAGCGCGCGGGCGATGCCTACCTCGGGGGCCTGTGCTTGGTGAACCACGCCAAGGTGCACGTCGCGCGTGAGCGATACGAGGACGCCCGGCGCGATGCCGAAGCCGCGCTGGCTGTCTTCGATCAATTGGGCGTGGGAAGCGCCAAGGCCGACGCCTATCGCGTCCTCGGGATGATCTACCGCGAGACGGGCCGACCGGCGCTCGCCGAGTCGCGGCTCAAATCGGCGATCGAGCTGGCGGTGGGCGCGGCGTCGGTGTTGAACGAGGCGGAAGCCTCGCGCGAGCTCGCCCTGCTGTACCAGACGATGGGCCGGAACCAGGAGGCGCTCGGCCTGCTGAACGCGGCGCACCGCCTGTTCGGGCGGCTCGACGCCCGCGGCCACCTGGTCCACGTCGCCGGCAAAATGGCCGACCTCGAGGCGACCTATCTCGCGGTGGTGCGCGAGTGGGGCCAGTCTCTCGAGTCCGCCGACACCTACACCTTCGGCCACTGCGAGCGCGTGGCGCGGCTGAGCGTGGCCGTCGCGCGGGCACTCGGGCTGGACGAGCACGCACAGACGACCGTCCGGTTAGGCGCCTATCTCCACGATCTCGGCAAGGTCCGCGTCCCGCACGAGATCCTGAGCAAGCCCGGCCCGCTGACGCGCGACGAGTTCGAGGTGGTCCAGATGCATCCGATCTGGGGCATCGAGCTGCTCGCGAAGGTCGAGTTCCCGTGGGACCTGAAGCCCATCATCCGCTGGCACCACGAGCGCTACGACGGGACCGGCTATCCCGACCGCCTGTGCGGCGACGAGATTCCGCTGGCGGCACAGATCGTGGGCATCGTGGACGTATACGATGCCCTCACCACCACGCGCCCTTACCGCCCGGCGTTCTCGCGGGCGGCGGCGCTCGCGACGATCGAGCGCTGCCGCGGGCACTGGTCGGAGGCCGTGTTCAGCGCCTTCTGCACGGCGCTGGCACTTCCCGGAGTTGCCCACTCGTAGCGACGTCGGCAGCGAGGATCCCGACGAGGCACGGCAACACGGCTGGCGCCACTCCCGGCGTTTCCGGCTTCCTTACTCATGCGTCGAGCGGCGCCTCTGAAAATCGACATCGACGTGCGGCCGCGACCAAGCCGGGTCGTTCCAGACCGTAGCGGGAACGGGGGACCCACGTAATCGGGGCGCAGGGCCGCAAGGCGCAGGGCAGCCAGTCTCTTCCGCCCGAGCCCGTCAGCTAACCCCGTAGGCTTCGAGGAGAGACCGATGTCGTCCCCCACCGCGGGACTCCCTCACGTGAGGGAGCCGTGGACCGCACCTATCAAGCGCCTCCTCCTCGGCGGGAGGCGCGAGCTCGATCCCACCGTCTTCCGCAAAGTCTCGCTCATCGCGCTGCTCGCGTGGGTGGGCCTCGGCGCCGACGGTCTGTCGTCATCCGCGTACGGGCCAGAGGAGACCTTCAGGACGCAGGGTGGGCACACCTATCTCGCGCTGGCCCTCGCCCTCGCGGCCGCGTTCACGGTGCTCGTCATCTCGTACGCCTAC
>Ga0209160_1004073_pt1 | contig 11767 bp, 10 predicted proteins | sample GraSoiAngelo_153_FD_186167 | JGI IMG/M metagenome (GOLD analysis project Ga0209160, IMG submission 186167) | Grasslands soil microbial communities from the Angelo Coastal Reserve, California, USA - 14_1009_12_40cm (SPAdes) (version 2) | ecosystem: Environmental > Terrestrial > Soil > Grasslands ...
CTTCACCCCGCAATCGATCACGACGAATTTCCGGTTCTCTGGACCGGGGTACTCGACCGCGTCGCGGGTGCTGCATTCCGCGACGAGGTTCCGGGAGTCGGGGAACGGCATCGTGCGGACCTCTCTCATCGCCCCGTCGACGTCCCCGCCTTCGGGGACGAGGGCGGCCCGCATCGTCCCCCGCGTGCGGGTCTTGATCGTGAGCATACGGGTGTCCACACCGCTGAGGCCCGGGCGTCCCTGCTCCTGGAGAAACCGATCGACGCCCATGGTCGCCTTGGGATGGACGGGGGTCGGGCACGCCTCCTTCACGACGAACCCCGTGACCTGGATCTCGCGGGATTCCATGGAGGCTGGGTCCACGCCGTAGTTCCCGATTAGCGGATACGTCATCATCAGGATCTGCCCGCGGTAGCTCGGGTCCGTGAGGGCTTCCGTGTAGCCCGTCATGTTCGTGTTGAAGACGAGCTCTCCGACGACTCGCTTGTTCGACCCGAAAAACACGCCCTCGGCGGTCGTACCGTCTTCGACCACCAAGGTCCCTTGCATTTCCTTAGACCCCGACGCTATTTCGGTCATCGCTTATTAGTCTTTCCAACGCGACACCGTGACGTCTACGGACTCGCGGCCTTCGCCCGAATCTCCCGCAATCGCGCGTCCATGCTGCTCCAGTGACTGCCCCTCCAGTAGAGGTGCCCGCACGCGTCGCACCTCCAGAACTCCGGCTGTCGTTCGTACACGCCTTCGGGGACCTTCCCTTGCACGTCGGCCTTCGGGACCTGTCGCAACGCGCCGTTGCAGAGGGAGCATCGGGTCATCGCGAGGTCGGCCGGGAGGTCGAACCGTTGTACAACCTGCAGGACCTGGGCCTCGAGGTCGTCGCTCGCGATGAAGACGCTTCCCGCCATCCGCCCGGAGAGTTCCCGGTCACGCGTCAGGAGGGTCCGGTCCTCGCGACCCGCCATGGCGATCAGTTCGTTGTCATCGATAGGGCTTGGATACACGACATCGTTCCCCAAGAAACGCAGCCACTTCGCGAGGGTTCCGAGCATGTGGTCGCAGAGGAACTTCACGGGCCGCGCCTCGCGAGGATTTCCACGACGAGTCGGGCTGCCCGTCGCATCCCCTTGACGTGTCGCTCGTGGTGAAACCCGGGATTCCACCCGGGACCCCCGAGTTCGTCGGACACGACGAATATGCTCGCGACCCGCATCCCACGATGCCGCGCGACGGTCCAGAGGGCGGCGGCCTCCATGTCCACGGCGACGACCCCTTGCCTCGCGAGGCGCGAGGCCCGATTCCGATGCTCCCGGTAGGGCGCATCCGTGGTCCACACCCCACCTCCCCGGATGGTGAGCCCGTCGCTCGCGCACGCCGCGAGGATCCTCGTCCGGAGCCCCGGATCCGGCGCGGGCCGGCGCGGCGCACCATAGTGGCGGGAGGTCCCTTCGTCCGAGACGGCGAAGTCCGGCACGACGCAGTCTCCGATCCGAAGGTCGTTGACGATCGACCCGCAGGAGCCGAATGCGATGACCTCACGGACTCCGAGGACGCCCATCTCTTCCAGGTCCATAGAGGACGCGGGGGCCCCGATGTGGGAACGGAATACGACGGCGGACATCCGGCCCGCCTTACCGATGGCCACCCATCGGCTCCAGGCGGACCTCGTTCCATGGAGCGCGCGCCGCACGGTGCGAAATTCGTCGCCTCCGAAGACGTGGACCGCTCGACGGGGGAGTCGCGTCTCCGAGGGGCTCAGGTGCAAGTCCTTCCGGAGGTACCGGAGGAAGTGCTCGGGGCGGACGATGTAGCCGGAGTCCCTCACCGGACCACCGCGTACTCGATGAGGACGCCGTCCCCGAGGGGCGTCGCCTGCTTCAGCCGGAGGCGGATCGCCCGCTCCAGACTGTGGGCCCCCTCGCCGCCCACGAGTGTCGGGGTCGAGGGGCCGCCGATGATGAAGCTCCCCACGAACACGAGGAGCTCGTCCGCGAGGCCCGCCCGCAGGAAGGACCAGTTCACGGTGCTCCCGCCCTCCACGAGGAGCCGTTTCACCCCCCGCTCGTGGAGGATCCCAAGGAGCCGCTCGACATCGACCTGGTCCTCCCCGCATCGCACGACCTCCGCGTTCCGGAACGTCTTCACGCAGCTCGTGTTCGTCGCGATCAACGTGGGCGCCGTCCCGTCGAACACGGCGGCATTCACGGGGGAGGAGCCGTCGGAGTCCATGACGACCCGCAGCGGGTTCGTACCCCGCGCGAACTCCTTCCTCACGGTGAGCTTCGGGTCGTCCATCAGGACCGTCCCGACGCCGACGAGGATCGCATCGCACTCCGCGCGGAGCTCGTGGAGCCGCTTCAGGTCCTCGTCGTTCGAGATTCGGACGCCCTCGCGGGAGGGGAGCGCGATCTTCCCGTCCACGGACATCGCGGCGTTCACGACGACATGGGGGCGCACGGCCGCCAAAATAAGGCCATGGTTAATGAACCCTCTTCAGAACGTACTTCTGGCGGGCGTCGATGGAGAGGCCATGGCGATGCGGAAGTCCGTCGTCGAGATGGTGACGCCCACGAAGTTCCTCGCGACCGGGTACAGCGGCGCGAATGTCCTGTTCCATGCCCCAACGGAAGGAGAGACCCGCGAGGGCCCTTCTCCCTTCGAAGCCGTCGTCCTCGCGGCGGGCGGCTGCACGGCGGTGGACGTCGTGGAGATCCTCCAGAAGCAGCGGGAGCCCATGGAATCCTTCCGCGTGGAAGTCGAGTCCCAGCGGGCGAAGGGCCCGCCCGCGGTCCTCGAGAAACTCCACCTCACGTACATCCTGCGAGGGCCAAAGAAGGAAGCGAACGTCCAGCGGGCGATCGAGCTCTCCCAGGAGAAGTACTGCTCCGTGAACATCATGCTGAAGCGGGCGGGCGTCGAGGTGACGACGAGCTATCGCATCGAACCCGCGTGACCCGGTATCAGGGGCGAAACCGAGAGGACATTTCTTTAAGTATCGGGCCGGGGGTTCGCACCCGGTCCATGGACGGCATCCAGATTTACGAGCTCCGCAGGATGGACCTCCGGGGGGCGACCGTGATCGACGGCTTCCCGAGCGTCGGACTCGTCTCGAGCATCGTCGCGAACTACCTGATCAACGCGCTGAACCTCGTCCAGATCGGGATCATGGACTCCGTCCAGTTCCCCACGGTCTCCCTCGTCCGCGACGGCGAGCCGATGAACCCCGTGCGGATCTACGGCGGGCCGAAGCAGGAGGGGCGGGACCAGATCGTCGTGTTCATCTCCGAGTTCCAGCCGCCCCCGAACCTGATCAAGGCGATCGCCTCCACGGTCCTGGACTGGACGCAGGACCAGAAGTGCAACCTCCTCGTCTGCCCGGAGGGCCTGATCGTCGACGCCGAGAGCGCGACGGACCGCCAGGCGGAGGTGTATGGCATCGGCTCCACGGACCAGGCGAACGACCTGCTCCGGAAGAACTCCGTGATGCCGTTCGAGGAAGGAGTGATCACGGGAGTCGCGGGCGTCCTCCTGAACGAGGGGCGTCGGCGGGACTTCGACGTGATCACGCTCCTCAGCGAGGCCCACCCCGACTATCCGGACGCCCGTGCGGCCGCGCGGGTGATCGAGGTGATTGACAAGCTCATGCTCCACACGGAGCTCGACGCCCGCCCCCTGTACGAGGAGGCGGAGCGGATCGAGATGCAGCTGAAGTCGATCCAGCACCAGACGGACGCGGCGGCGAAGAAACCCTCCGGGCCCGTGCGCCCGAGCATGTACGGCTAGGTGGCTCGCGCCTTCGGCGTCACGGTGATTCGCGAGAGACCGCCCTCCGACACCGTGCGGAACTGCGTTCCTAGGAAGGAGCCCAGGAGCCACATCATCGAACGGGCGTGTTCGCTGACCTCGCGGACGAGGAACTCGGACGGGCCCGAGGCCATTGCCGCGTACGCGAGGACCTGATCGCTCGCGTAGACGTCGAGGGTCGCACGGCTCTCGATCTCCCTCAGGAGATTCTCCGTGGCCACATCGCCTACCTTCTCCGCGCGTTTCCCCTTCGCGGCAAGCGCGGAGCCTCCGAGGATCGTCTCCGGCATCTCCGCCCATAGGACGATCGCGCCGCCGGGGCCCACCGCTCGGTCGGGGCCCAAGGTCTCCGATCGGATTCGGACGTTCATGAACTTCGAGAGACGCTGGATCGCGGCCGACTTCATTCGTTGGACGACATCCTCCGGGAGGTTCGACGCGTGGGCGCGTCCCTCGATCCGGATGATCTCTCCGCGGCGGGGGACCTGGAGAGGTTTCCACGCCACCTCCTTCTCGACTTTCACACTCACGATTCCCCCGCCGCGCGGGTAGTACCCTCGCATCGCCACGGTCACATCGGCCCGTGCCCCCATCTTCCGCAGGAGACCGAGGAAGACGTGTCCGAAGTAATCCAGGAGCGGGGACCAGGGGACATCCGTCCCGCCTCGGATCTCGAGCTCCGTGTCCCCCGCAGCGAACGCGGCGGGGAGGCACGCCTGGAGGACGAGGGTGATCGACCCCGCGGTCCCGACGTCGAACGAGAACCTCCCGCCATGGAGAGGTCCCGGTTCGAACACGAACTCCTTGGACCCTGCCTCGACCCCCTTCGTGCGGGCGTCGCAGAGCCGGGCGACCGCCCCGATCGCGGTCACGTGCTGGGCTGCGAGCCCCAGGGTCGCTCGCTTCGCGCGGACGTTCACGACGCGGACCGGCGTGGAGGTGATCGCGGACAACGCGACCGCCATCCGGACGATCTGTCCCCCGCCCGCCCCGTGCGAGCCGTCAACCTCGAGCACGGGCGGCCCTCTTCTGGACGAACCGGCGGACGACCTTCGTCATCTCGACGAACAGGAATGCGGTGAACCCGACCGCGAAGGTCTGGACCCAGTCAAGGAGGTCCAGGGCCTTCGTGTCGAAGGCGGGTTCGAAGATCGGGACCTGGATCACCATGATCTGGAGGGCCGCGGAGATCGCGACCGCGATCAGGAGGTTCTTGTTCGACAGGATGCCGATCTCCCACAGGGTCTGGCGGGGGTGGCGGATGCTGAACACGAGGAACAGCTCGAAGAACACGATCGTCGTGAACGCGACGCTGCGGGCGCGGACGATGTCCCCGGGGTGCTCCCCGAGTTCCAGGACGAAGACGCCCAGGGTGCCGACGGTAAGGATCGCGGCGATGATCACGATGAAGAACAGCACGTCCCTCGAGAGGACGTTCTCCTTCGGGTCCCGGGGCGGGCGATCCATCACGTCCTTCGGGAACGGGTCCACGCCGAGGGCGAGGGCGGGTAGCCCGTCCGTCACGAGGTTGATCCAGAGGAGCTGGACGGGCGCGAAGAACGGGAGGTACTCGGGCCTCGCCAGGATCAGGGTCGCGAGGAACATGATCAGGACCTCGCCCGCGTTCGCGCTGAGGAGGTATGCGACGAACTTCCGGATGTTCTCGTAGATCCCTCGGCCCTCCTCGACCGCCGCGATGATGGACGCGAAGTTGTCGTCCGTGAGGACCATGTCCGCGCTCTCCTTCGCCACGTCCGTCCCCGTGATCCCCATCGCGATCCCGAGGTCGGACCGCTTCAGGGCGGGGGCGTCGTTCACCCCGTCCCCGGTCATCGCCACGACGTGACCCTTCGCCCGCCACGCGTCCACGATCCGCATCTTGTGCTCCGGGGATACGCGGGCGTACACGCTGATCGTCTCCACCTGGTCGCGGAGGGCTTTATCGGGAAGGCCGTCGAGCTCGTCTCCCGAGAGGGCGAGGTCCCCCTTCTCGAGGATCCCCATCTCCCGGGCGACCGCCATCGCGGTGAGCTTGTGGTCCCCGGTGATCATCACGACCCGGATCCCCGCCCGCTTCGCACGTCGGATTGCCTCGATTGCGTCCCGCCGCGGCGCGTCCATCATCCCCGCCAGGCCGATTCTCGAGGCTGGCCTCTGTGACTTCGGCCCCGGATGGCAGTTCCTTTGTCGCGAGCGCGAGAACACGGAGGGCGCGGGTCGCCATCTCCTGGTTCCGGAACAGGATCTGCTTCCGCGTGTACTCGTCGAGGGGGCGCACCTGCCCCCCGACGAGGATCCGATCGCAGGCCGCCAGGACCCGCTCGGGAGCGCCCTTCATGTACACAATCCGCCGGCCCGTGTCCGGCGCCGCATGGACCGTCGACATCATCTTGCGCTCGGAAGAGAAGGCGATCTCCGCGACCCGGGGCATCTCCCTCTCCAAAGCCTCCTTCCGCAAGCCGGCCCGCATCCCCGCCACGACGAGCGCGACCTCCGTCGCGTCGCCGTCCCATGCGTATCCCGAGTCCTTCGTCCGCACGGAAGCGTCGTTGCACAGCATCGCGCAGCGGAGTGTGCCGACGAGGTCCGGGTCGTGCGAGAGGGAGACGCGGGTCCCTTGGTGGCGGGCCTCCCCCCGCGGGTCGAACCCCTCCCCCTCCACCTCGTACTCCTTCTCACCCGCGAAAAGGACCCGGACGTTCATCTCCCCTTTCGTGAGGGTCCCCGTCTTGTCCGAGCAGATCACGGTCGCCGCGCCGAGCGCCTCGACGGCGGACAGCTTCCGGACGAGGGCGTTCCGGCGGACCATCCGCTGGACGCCGAGGGCGAGGCTGATTGTCACGACGGCGGGCAGGCCCTCCGGGATCGCCGCGACCGCGAGGCTCACGGCCGTGAGGAACAGCTCCTCGAGCTTGTTCGGGTCCTCGAGGTACCCGACGACGAACACGACAGCGCTGATCCCCAGGATCATCAGGCCGAGCTGCTTCCCGAGGCGGGCGAGCTGCCGCTGGAGCGGGGTCTCCGTCTTCTCCACCTGCTGGACCATCCCTGCGATTTTCCCGAGCTGGGTCTGCATCCCGGTCTCCACGACGACGCCCTTCCCCCGCCCCGCGTCCACGAGGGTGCCCATGAACGCCATGTTCCTCCGGTCCGCGAGGAACGTGTTCGCGGGGAGCGGGTCCGTGCGCTTCGAGACGGCCGCCGACTCTCCCGTGAGGGAGGCTTCGTTCACGCGGAGGTTTACCGACTCGAGGAGCCGCAGGTCCGCCGGGACCTTGTCCCCCGCGGAGAGGAGGACGACGTCCCCCGGGACAAGCTCCCGCGCGGCGATCGTGGAGGCTTCGCCGCCCCGCATGACGTGGGCCTTCGGCGCGGCAAGGCTCCGGAGGGCCTCCAGGGACTTCTCCGCCCGGTACTCCTGGACGTAGCCGAAGAGCGCGTTCAGGACCACGATGATCGTGATCAGGATCGCGTCGTACAGCTCCCCGGAATTCCCGTTGAGGAAGCCGAGGACCGCGGAGATCGCCGCGGCGATGATCAGGATGATCACGAGGGCGTCCACGAACTGGGAGAGGAGGATCCTCAGCCGGGAGACCTTCGTCAGCTGGACGAGATCGTTCGGGCCGTGCTTCGCGAGGCGGGCGGCCGCCTCGGCGGGACGGAGGCCTTCCGGGCCGCTCCCGAGACGCTCGAGGACGTCCTGGGCGGACAGTGCATGCCAATCATCCGGCACGGCGGCGAGACCTAATCCCTGACTCTATAAAACGGCTCCGTGGGAAGACCAGTTCGCACGATGGAGGGCCAGTCCGTGGGACGCGCGTCCTTTGTCAAGACGAGGCGCCGCCCCGAGACAGTAACTATTTGTACGGTCGTCCAGAATTCTGCGACTGGGATGGGAGAAGCGAAAGCAATCCCAATCGCGACAGCGAAGACGCTGGACTCCGGAGGGCCCTGACGTGTCCGAGACGACCGCCCTGATGTTCCAGATCGGCGTGATCATGTTGATCGCGTTCATGGGGGCGGCGATCGCGTCCCGGTTCCGCCTGAGCGTGATCATCGGGTACATCCTGGCGGGAATTCTCATCGGCCCCCACGTGCAGCTCGCCGTCGCCGGGGTGAGCTACCAGGGGATCATCACGGACAGTGCGTTCATCCAGGACCTCAGCCGCATCGGTCTGATCCTCCTGCTCTTCTTCGTCGGCCTCCAGTTCAGCATCGAGAAGCTGAAGAAGACGAAGCAGGCGGCGGTCGTCCTCGCGGTCGTGAACCTCGGAGTGGGGATGTTCTGCGGGTTCGTCCTCGGCACCTATCTCGGGTGGCCGTTCATCGACACGATCTTCATGGCGGGGGTGGTCTCGATGTCGAGCTCCGCGATCACCGCGAAGTCCCTGATCGAGCTCCGTCGCCTCGGGAACAACGAGACGGAGTTCCTCCTGGGGATGGTGATCCTCGAGTCGTTCATGGCGATGTTCCTCCTGACCCTCGTGAACGGGCTCGTGATCTCCTCCGACGCGCAGCCCGTGAGCCCGCTGCACCTCTTCGTTGGCGTGGCCCTGTTCATCGGGTTCTTCGCGTTCCTCGCCCTCCTCGTGATCCCCCGGGTCGCGTTCCTCTTCGAGCGGATCAAGAGCGAGGAGCTGTTCGTCCTGTTCGCCCTCGGGATCGTGTTCCTCGCGGCCGCCCTCGCGGAGGCCTTCCGGATCCCCGCAATCATCGGCGCGTTCTTCATCGGGATGGTGTTCGCGGACACGAAGCTCGTGAGCCGCTTCCAAGCGAAGCTCGAGCCGCTGCGGGACACGTTCGTCGCGGTGTTCTTCCTCTCCTTCGGGATGATGATCGACCCCGCGATGCTCCCCGTCGTCCTCCCGATGGTCCTGATCGCGGTCCCCTTGATCTTCCTGAACGATCTGTTCCTCACCGCGACCCTCGCGTACTTCATCGGGTTCGGCGGGCGGGCCGCGACCGCGATGGGCTCGAGCATGCTCGGCCGGAACGAGGAGGCGATCCTGTACGCGAGCGTCGGGACCCGCGCGATCCAGTCGAACCCCGCCCTCCCCAAGGAGTATGCGGGGACCCTGCTCACCCCGTTCGCGGGGATCCTGTGCATCATCATGTCCTCCCTCACGCCGACGATGATGAACCGGTCCGAGTGGATCGCGGGCTGGTTCTCCCGCCATCTCCCGAAGTACATCACGTTCGGCGGGGATTTGGTCAAGCGGACCCTGAGGACGTTCGTTCTGCCCGCGTCCCTACCGCTGTTCAAGCACAGCAGGGTGTTCGTCCTCTCCCTCCTCGCGTACGTCGTCTTCCTGATCTCCCTCGTGGTCTCCTCGGGCTGGTGGCACGTCGGGATCGCGATCGCTCTTCCCACCGTGGTGTACGGAATGTGGCGGATCGCGCTCCGCACGTTCGACCTACCCGTCCGTCATACGAACTATGGCGTGGCCTCGAACCCCGGCTCCCATGACCTGATCCACTCCCTCGTGTCCAGGATCGTCGTCGGCGCCCTCGCGAGCGCAGGGATCGTCGCCACGTTTTGGCAGCTGTGGTGGCCCGCCACCCTCATCGTCCTGTACGGGTACTTCCTGTTCGTCGTGTTCTCGATGAAGGCCGCGTATCGCTCCCTCATCCTTGGGACCGGGTACCGGGCGGGGACTTCCGTGGCGGGCGGGAAGGTGAAGCCCCTCCGGAACGCGTGGGCCCCGCGGACTGCGAACGGTCGAAAGTAGCCCTCACCGGAGCAGTGGATACTCCAAGTCCGCGATCCACGACTCCTGTCGCAGGGTCGTTGAGGGCCCGTGTCCCGGGAGGATGCGGGTTTCCCCGGGGAGCTCCCGGTACAGCCGCCGGAGGCTGAACGTCATCTTCCCGGGGCTTCCGTCCCGGATGTCCGTTCGTCCGGACGTCCCCGCCATCACGGTGTCCCCGGAGAAGAGGACGCCCTCGTTCGCCACGTAGAACACCGCGGAGCCCGGGGAGTGGCCGGGAGTGTGCATCGTCAGGAGCCCGGTTTTCCCGAGTTTGATTTCCGTGCCCTCCTTGAGCATCAGGTCCGCCTTCACGGCAGGGGTGGGATGTTCGAGGTACGGGTGCGCGTCCTTCGCGTTCCTCTCGAGCCAATACGCGTCGACCTCGTGGATCCCGAGCTTCGCGCCCGTCGCCTCCCGGAGCGCCGCATCGTCGCCGGTGTGGTCCGCGTGGCCGTGCGTGTTCAGGATGTACTTCACGACTGCGCCGGAGAGTTTCAAGGAGGCGAGGATCTTCTGGGCTCCCTGGCCCGGGTCGATCACCGCGGCTTCGAGACTGGACTCGTCCACGACGAGGTACGCGTCGTTCTTCAACGGCGGGACCGTGAACGAGGTGACCCGCATCGAGCGCGAGGAACCAAGTGCGGGGGATAAACCTGCCGTCCTTCCTCCGTGACACGGGCCGCACGAACATTTTTCCGAAGCCGTCCCATCCTCTCGCGGGGAGGAGAGAGTGGCGCGAAAGCCCGGGGCAGCCGCAGCGGTGGGGAAGGTCGCGAAGCAGATCCTCGTGACGCGGTGGGGGTTCCACCCCACGACCGCGGCGGGGATGGGCCTTCATCAGTACGATGGCCTCCTCCCGAACTACTCCCCCGCCGCCCTTAAGCGCCGCACGGCCCAGATCCAGAAGCAGCTTGCGGCCTTGGATGTGATCGGCAAGCGGGACGGACTGTCCCCCGCCGCGAAGCTCGAGCTCGGGGTCCTCCGGGGGATGCTCCTCTCCGAGCAGTTCGACCACGTGGACCTGCGGGAGCCCCACACCCTGCCCCCGTACTTCCTCTACCGCCTCAGCATCGTCGGGTACGTGATGCGGAACTACGCGCCCCTCGACCGACGCCTCCGCGCGGTCGCACGGATGCAGTCTCAGGTCCCCCGGTTCCTGAAGGAGATGCGGGCCGCGACGGACCGCCGGCTCCCGGAGACGTACTACGAGATGGCGGAGATGGCGGCCCGCGGAATGGTCGACGCATACGAGCGGGAGCTCCCGGAGCACCTCGGGAACGCGTCCGTCGCCGTCCGGCGGCTCGTCGAGCGGACGAACGCGAAGGCGATCAACGAGTTGAAGATCCTCGCGCACGAGCTCGAGGCGAAGTACAAGCCGCGTGTGAAGACCGTGTTCGCCCTCGGGCGCCGCAAGTACGAGCGCATGATCCGCTCGGAGCATCTCACGCCGATCCCGATCGAGCAGCTCCTCGAGGTGGGCGGGAAGGACCTCGCCGCCAACCGAGCCCAGTTCTTGGAGACCGCGAGAAAGATCGACTCCTCGAAGAACCCGAGACAAGTGATCGAGGAGATATCCACGGACCACCCGACCGCGGACTCCCTGGTTCCCGACACGCGGGACATGCTGGAGGAGATCCGGCAGTTCGTCGTCGACCACGACGTGGTCTCGGTCCCCTCAGAGGACCGCGCCCAGGCGATCGAGACCCCGCGGTTCTACCGGTTCGCGACCGCCGCGATGAACTCTCCCGGGAGCTTCGAGAAGGTCGCGAAGGAGGCGTACTACTACGTGACCCCGGTAGAGCCGACGTGGACCCCGGAGAAGCAGGAGGAGTGGCTCCGCCATCTCAACTATACGAGCCTCCGGAACATCAGCGTCCACGAGTGCTACCCGGGCCACTACGTCCACTTCCTCCACCGGAGGAACGTCGCGTCCCCGGTCCTGCGGAGCTACTACTCGTACGCGTTCACGGAGGGCTGGGCCCACTACTGCGAGGAGATGATGGTCGACCAGGGCTTCGGGGATGCGCGGCTGCGGATCGCGATGCTCCAGGACGCCCTTCTGCGGGACTGCCGGTACATCTCCTCGATCCGGATGCACACGGCGGGATGGTCCTGGGAGGACGCGACGCGCTTCTTCATAGAGAACGCGTTCCTTGATCGGCTCCCCGCGGAGCGCGAGGCGAAGCGGGGGACGTGGGACCCCGGCTATCTCA
>Ga0209160_1004074_pt1 | contig 11766 bp, 11 predicted proteins | sample GraSoiAngelo_153_FD_186167 | JGI IMG/M metagenome (GOLD analysis project Ga0209160, IMG submission 186167) | Grasslands soil microbial communities from the Angelo Coastal Reserve, California, USA - 14_1009_12_40cm (SPAdes) (version 2) | ecosystem: Environmental > Terrestrial > Soil > Grasslands ...
GCGGTGAACAAAGCCGAGGAGGAAGCGAGAAAGGCCCTGGAGCTAGGACCCGAGTGGGCTGAAGCGCACGCCACCATGGCTAGAGTCCATTCTTTACTCGACAGGCTGAATCTGTCTATGGAAGAGGCAGAGAGGGCGATTGAGATTAACCCTAACCTAGCCGAAGCTCACATCAGCCTTGGCATTGAATACACGACATTCAACAGGCTCGACGAGGCCATTTCCGCATTCCAGAAGGCAGCTGAGCTTGATCCCCTCTCATTCTACGCAGGCAACCATCTTGCCCTGGCATACAGAGTTGCGGGAAGAATCGGAGAGTCCTTGGAGGTACTTGGAAAGATGAGAGAGCACACTCCGAACCATCCCAGGATATACGCGGGTCTCGCAGAATCCTACATGATGAAGCGCGAATTCGGCACTGCCCAAGAGATGATTGACACGGCAATGAAGCTCGGTCCAGACGAGCCGCTCGTCAACTTGGACCAGGGACTGATCTACGCCTTCACGGGAAGGAGCAAGGAGGCAGAGGAGACTATCGAATATATGATGACCCAAAAAAGCGAAGGCGCACGCCTCTATGGCCAGCTATTCATCAACACAGCCTTGGGCAGACTCGACGAGGCTTTCAAGGCACTTACGAGACAGGCGGAAATCCACTCGTGGCCGTTCAACATCGAGTCACACCCTCTGTTCAAAGATCTCAGAAAGGATCCCCGATACTCGGAGTTCCGCGCGAAAGTCGGACTGACAAATGGCTAGAGTGAAAACTTCGACAGTGAAGGTTAGATTTGAAAGTGCTGGTTAGATTGCCGCAGAAGGCTTATTGGGACTTGGCCGGAGACCCGGGTCTCTTGTAGCCCGGTGGTGTAGTGGACTAGCAAGGGTCGAAAACAAATGACCCGGCCAATGATGGGCTTTGGACCCCGAAAACCAGGAAGAAACCCATCGACGGGAGTTCGAATCTCCCCCGGGCTACCAAGGCGGGCACTAGAAACAGGGGGTATGCCGTTCGGCTTGGTGAAGACGCTTTGAGCAAAGGCTTTCGTCAGGGTTCTCAGTTCCCATTGTTCCCTCTCCGATGTTTTGATGCGGTGTGGCTCGCCGGAACCGTCCGATTGAGCTTCCTCTCGGAGAATCCGTTCATGATCTAGTCCTCCTCCACGAATGAATGCTTCAATGACCTGCTTATCTGTTAGGTTCGGCTTCGGACCAAAGTCTACGGGTGCGTCACTTTTCACCCAGGAACTCTGGGCCTCGCGACTTCATGTCGTTGTAGAGAGCGGGTTTATGACCTGCCATGAAGTTAGCCATGTGTGGAGCCAGCCAGAGTTTGTCAGTGTTGTTATGAACGTCCATCGCAGGCTGTGAACACTGATACCATGCCGCCCTTGGATTGTTTTCGTTAGACGCGATTTCGAGTCTATTGAATGGGTGTTCTATAGTATCGAACTATAAGCAACTGATCAGCTATCATACCGCCGTGTGTTCGAGTCACTAGTTCGAGAAAGGGCTGGCTTGAAGCTCTCAGAGACAGCGATGCTCATCTACGTTTACATACAGTCCCACTCTGGCGACGAGGTCCGACTCCGCGAGCTTCAGCACGCGATGGGCTTCGCAAGCCCAAGCTCGGCACTGTTTCACTTACAAAAGCTTGAGTCTGCTGGATTGATCTTGAAGGATCCGATAGGGAACTATCGGGTCAAGACACGGGTCCGGGTCGGTCTCGTTCGAAACTATGTTCTAATCAGAAACATCTTCGTGCCACGCCACGTTTTCTACGCGATAGTGATGACGATTGCCTCGACCCTTTATCTCACTCTACTGAGAGATTTTCTTTCTTCTCCCTTCACGATCATCGTGCTACTGCTAAACACGGTGTCCGCTGGCTTGTTCTGGTTCGAGTCCTGGCGTGATTGGAAGGACAAGCCAAGGTTCTCGGGGAATTGACATGAGGATTCATTGTTCAAGACTCTTCGACAATATTTCGACACCATCGAACTATATCGGAGAAAGAGCAATAGTATTCTGGGAAGGATGTAGTTGACACGAATATTCTCGGCCGTGTTTCTCGCGGCGATCGTGTTTTCTGCGGCGTTCTTCCAGTTGCCTTTTTCTGTTCGGGCGCAGTCGTCATCGATTCCGATATCGCAGGAGTATGCAAGCGGAGACCTCCAGGTGCCATACTATGGTGGGGGAAACCTGAGATTGTGGTACTCTTGGGTTAACGTCAACAATACTCACACCGTATTCTTCGCGTTGCATTTTCTGAACCAGAACCCGATCTTTACCTTCGTCGGGCAAGCGTACAATTCGTCCACAGGCCAGAGGGTCTTTGTGGGGAACTCATTGCTGGCTCTAGAGGTGTACAACGATACGAACCACAATGGCTACCTTGACGCTGACTACAGTATCCCCGCGACCGAACTCAAGTACACTCTGATAATGAACGCATCCCAGACCTTCACGACTGACGCCGTGAACAAGACTATCGTCGATGGAGTTCCACATTATCAATGGGGTGTCACTTACGGCTCTGTCCAGGCCTTTCTAATCAAAGCAACGCCACCGGGATACGGTTATGGAGGCGGAGCTAGCGCGGCGAACGCGCTCGTCGATCACGTGTCGATGTTCTATGACTACACAATCAGAGGGAACAGGACATTTCTGAAGACAAGTTTTCAGATCGGCGGCATAACGCTGTCCTCTTTCACACCACCAACTCCCAGCCTTCAAGGCCTGAGCCTCTCATTGCTCTACGCAACATCAACGGTTGCATCCAGACAGTTGACCGTTGTCACGGGTGGTTCACCCTATGATTCTCAGTCGAGTCCCGTTGCGTCGACTTTCACCGCTGCACAGGTCAATGTGGACAACATCCTCGCTTACGAGTTTCAGTTCAAAGACAACTACACGCTACAGACAAGTTCTCCAACGACGCATCCGGCTGTGTACCTTGCTTCACCTATCGGTTCAATTCCTACGAACGCTTTGCAAGGCCAATTCTTCGATCCACTTCTCAGAGTCCAAGACTTTGTGAGGGGCCAGCTTCCGGATATCGCGGGACTTCCTTCAACCTCGAACATCAACTACACCACGACCAAGTTTCTCTACAGGATCAACTATCCTACTTGGTCTGGAACCGCGATACTACACGATCCTACGTACGTGGCGTATCTGGGCAAGGGAACAAGCTCCACGAATCCGATTCCGGTGCCATCGTGGATCCTCTACGCGGCGGTGTTCACAGGCGGGTTGGCGTTACTGGTCGCTTTCAATGGGTTAAGACGAGCTAGAAAACCGTCCGGTCCGACAGATGGTCAGGAGAGCATCGAAATAGTATCGACATAGAATCCCGGCGAATATTACGCGGGCCGATATTGTCGATGGGCCACGGGAGTAGCTGTCATCTGCATCATCGTGGCTGGCAACGTTGCCTGGTACGAGGTGTCAATCGGCCTTCCACCACTCTACGTATTCCCAGTATTCGAGATATGGGCTGCGATCGACTTAATCGATTTTCAACTGAATTATAGCCGCTTCAAGAAGCGTTGGAAGGCGGCTCACCCCCCACAGGTCGAAAATTCACAGTCGACCGTGGGCTGACGGCGAAGCAAAGGTGGTAACGATCAGAGTCAGCCCTTTGCGTTATCGCGAATAGTTGCTTCTGAGAAATCCCGGACGGGGAGCTGTGCTAAGCAGAAAAACTCTTGAGGGGCTGGCTCGGGCTTATGTTCGGGTCCAAGTTCCGGAGGAGATTAGGAGTACTCTGCCTTTAATCTGGAAGTTACGCAACTGTTGAGAACTGTTGAGCTCAGTATTCCTTTCTCATGCGGTTTACAGTGAGACTCTCAGTCCTCCTTCTTGCGATATTCTCTATTCCATTAGCTGCTCCACTTCCCGGCATCGCACACGCGGACGCCCAGTCTCCGTCACCCACAATTGCCGTGGGAGACTGGTGGACTTACAACCTCCAGGATCCAGGAGTTGGAATATCGGGCACCATTACTCAGACACTAACAGGCTCTCTAGTTCTCCTAGTCAACGGGGTATCAACCCCCTGCTACAGGGAGACGATATCCGGAACAGGGACCTTCGTACGTTCTGGGCTGAGCGGAACGTTCACGGAGACCGGGACCGGATATGTAAGACAGTCTGACCTTGGCGCGATCAACTCAAACGTCACGGTAGTGATTACCGCCGGCTTGACTCTGACGCAGAATACCTACTCGAACAACAGCATCCCTGTGGTGAACGAGCAATTCCCGCTTTACACCGGGAAGACCTGGGTAGAGACCTACACTACGACGAACAAAGTCACTACCTTCACTAGTCTCAACCCAACTCCGACCATCACCACGTCTAACAACTACACAGCGCAGCTCTACAGCGTCACAGGTAGCTCCGTCATATCCGTCACCGCCGGAAGCTATCTCGCCTATGACATACACTCGACCAACACAACGGGAACCCAAGACGCGTACTACTCTCCCCAGGTGGAGAACATGGTCAAAGGCGTCTCCTACTATCCGAATGGTACAGTACAATCAACCATAACACTTCAAGACTTTAACGCCTGGGCCTACCAGTCGTCGCTCACCGTCTCAAAGGGTGGGTCCAACTATGATGTTGGGCTGATGGCCGACGCGACCATATCGAACCAGTCCTCGAACAGCACCGCCATCACGTTCCAGGTCAACGCGACCAGCGGTACCTCTGGAAGAGCCAACGTCGCAATGCCATTAACACTCAACAACACCGTTGTCAAAGTATACGTCGACAGCAACCTGGAAGCAGTTAATTCATCAAAGAACTCCACGGACTACCAGCTCTTCTTCACGTTCGGTTTGACCACACACACGGTAACAGTGGTCTACGCGGCCATACTCGGAACACCTTGGACCACAAATCTCATATACGGTGGAATAGCTGCCGCCGCACTTGCCCTGATCGTGGCCGCCTTCCTCATTTTACGGAGACGCACAAAGCCACCAGCCGTACCCACAGCGCCAGCAGAGCCCTATCCGCCCCCAACAGCGACACCGCCTCCCTCCCCATCGCCCTAGATCACCATACTTCGACCCCGGTCAGCGACGGGGACGGAAGAGCCGTTTGGAAGAACGGTGGTTGTGACCTCGTCTCCCAGTTTGATGGCGGACCTTGTTCGGAAACTTCAACCCGACAATATCGAACAGTATGCGTCTGTAGTTTATCGTCAGAGCCCTTGCATAGAACGGCCCTGGAATGGTCATCTCTTGGAACTCGTGACCTTTCTTTTCGTGTGGGCCGAATCTTTCGAACGACAGGCAGTTTTCAAGGTAGAGCTTCAGCTTACTAACATCAGCGTCTACCACGACTTCCTTTGTTATGGGTTGCTTCTTTGACTCGCGGAGCAGGTCATTCAGCGCTTCTCTGGCTGCTTCATGGTTCTTCCATGCTTCCTCAACATACACGGGGAATAAGCCGTTCGCTTCCATCTTTGAGATGAAAGAGCCGTTGTTGTCTTCTGCGTAGCTTTTGAGAAGGTGTGCTTTGATGTTGAGCTCGTTTGTTCTGTCGAAGCCGTACAGGAACCTGCGAGCGTTACCTTCCTCGTCTGACTTGTAGGCGTGGTTTAGCGAGTCGCCGAAAGAGCCGCTGGCTAGGAGGAACCTTGCGATGTCGTAGTCTTGGGAGATTAGGGCGCTGGAGATCATGTGTGCAAAGTCGGGCTCGTATGGGATTTCGCTCATCAAGAGTCCCTTCCAGGTGGTTCTGCGGGTCTTGCGGTCGATTGCTCCGATCTCGACGAGCCAGTTCTCTGCAAAGGCGACTTCGCGATGGTCTACTTTTGACATGAACTCTAGCTCTGAGAGTTTGAGACCGTACTTGGACATGAGGAGCACCAGGTCGAACGGGGTCTCGGTTTCGAGAGCTTTCCGCACCGGTATTGGGTCGATCTTCTTCGGGAGAGGCGAGTCAGTGAGTATGACAGCGCGGCCCGGCTTGAACCGGCCGATTCTGCCAATCATCTGCAATAGACTATTGTTGTCGATGCTCGTGTAGTGGAGCGTCTTTACGCCTAGCTTGTCCTTGCTGTCAATCACATCGTCGAATATCAGCACGTTGTCGACGTAGATGTTGACTGAGGAAGCGATTACGTTTGTTGCAAAGATTCTCAGATTCTTGTCCGTCTCGGCTCGGCGCTGTATCCTATTGACCTCGGACCCTTCAAGACCCCCGTGGATGTAGACGCCGCGGTAGAGATCAGCATATTTTTCGACCATACGTCGTGTGGGGAGAAAGACTAGCCAGGACTCGTCGCGGGGCTGCGAGTAGAGATATCGGTCTAGAATCCTGAACATTCCATTAAGATCCTTTACAAGCTCCACTTCGAGCTTGACGGGGTATCTGCGCCCGCTCATCCGGTAAAGATTCGAGATCCCCAGGAAGGATAGAAACTCTTTCGGGTCGATTGTGGCGCTCATTACCCGGAACAGGTTCCTTGCATTGTCTTCCTCCTTCTTGGCGAGGCTCATGCACAGTTCCAACTGGGAGCTCATCTGGTGGCTCTCGTCAAAGTAGATTGAAGAATCAATGATCGAGTTCTCGGCCAGCATTCTCAGCAAGACCCCATCTGTGACTATCTTGATCTTGCCGGTGACGTTGATCTGAGTGTCCTTCGTAATGACCGCCAGTTCATGTTCTAGTTCTGGATGAAGTGCCTGGAGCGAATAGTAGAGCGCGTTGCACGCAGCCCTCGATGGCTCGCGGATGACGATCTCCCTTCTGCCCCTGGATAGTTCGAATTCGCGAACTGGGGTTACTGTGCTCTTCCCGGTTCCGACGTCGCCGATGATGATGAAATGTTCTGAGAAGTCTATCGAGTCGAGGATCGAGAAGATTGGGAGAGGCGGTTCTGGTGGTTTGTTGGTCGCTTTCGCTCGGCTCTCTTCTCCTATGTTTGGGACGGCTGGGGGATGGTAATCATAATCAACACCAAGTTCGTTGCCAGCCAAAGTGGACTCGTCCCTCCAGAATGTTATTTCCGTAAGGCCAGAAATAAACGAGCGGCCGACTGTGACACTCGCTGTCACTCATCGACTCAAGCCCGATTTTCCACAAGTGTACCATCCCGGACCGAATATCGCTCTCAGCCGGAATGTTCTTATCGAAAGTTGCAGCATTATGTAACGGATGAGGGGAGTTTGAGGGTCGCGAAAGGCGATCTCATCGTATCACTATTCCTAGCAGTTTTCACCACTGGATTCTTCGGTCTTCTTTACAATATCAATCCCGAGAACGGCTGGCCTATACTCACAACCATTGGACTATTCTCTTTCCTGATCATGGCCTATATCTTGCAGAACCAGAGGAAGAACCAGCGTAAGTGGGAGAAACGGCCCATCACGTTTCCGAATCCTGAAGGTGGAGGCATTCTGGGCGTGTATGTGGAGCGTCCTTGGTATAGTGAATTGGCGGAGCTGGGCAGACGGTACAAGAGGAAGACACGCAAGTCTCAGTAGAAAAAGCGATAACCGGTCGAAGATCCGCGGAAGACCCTAGCGCTTAGTTATTGCCGGAAAAAAAGAAGTTGGAACTGGGTTGCGTTTTGTACCCTCGAGTGTCTTGTCTTTAGGAGTGGAAGATCACGCTGAAAGTGTAGGTTCCGCCGAGGTTGAAGATGCCTTGAATTGTTCCTGTTCCTCTAACTCCTGTTAGTTGCCCGGTTCCGGTGCCTGGAAGGAAAGCGGCGTTTATGTTCAGCTGTCCAGTTGTTGGGCTGAAGGTTCCGGCGAAGCCGATTACGACTGTTCCGGTCCTGCCGAGGATTGTGCCGGTGAACGTTCCGCTACCAGCTATGAACCCGGATCCTGTAGACGTTATCACCGCGACATCAGTGCCTGACAATGTTCCGGAAATATCGCCTATGGTGTTGATCGTGAGGCTCTGAGTGATGATTGTGTTTCCATTTATCACTCGGACATTGATAGTTGTCGCGGTAGTTGTGAAGGTTCCCGTGGCTGTTTGACTCGTGACTGCTTGGGCGGCGGGCAGGAAGAGTAGGAAGACTGCGGGCAGTAGATAGAGGATTCTCCTGATTGTTTTCGTCAATTCTCACCTCCCGAATTTCTCGTCCGGTATCTCATGGTCACCGCGCTTCCTCTGCGCTCACGCCGTCTGCCCCAGATCAGATCCAAAGCGTCCATCTTATTTAGCAAGCAAGAGTCTGAACTGGATAGAACCCCAAGCCGAATCCAACTACTATTAATTTTATCGATAGTCGAGGAAACTATGGAAGCAGTCTGAAAGGCTCAAGGGACAGCCAAAACTCAGCAGCGTCGGTAGTGTGGTCTTCTCGGAAATTCCCTGATATATACTCGAATGATAATAATCAGGCCGTCGAGAGTGTACCAATCCATTCACATAATAGCAACCAATCAACAAGGCCACCTTCGATGTCTCTGCTAGGAAGGGCAGGGCTCGACCTGAGATCGTGGGTCAAGAGCCTGAGAGCCTCGCACCGAATCATCCTGATCTGCATTATAGGGTTCGTCCTTGCATTGCTCGGTCTGCGAATCCTCGGAACTCCCGCAGACACGTACCTAGCCATTGCCTTCTACCATTCCTTATCCAGTGACTCTTTTGTCCCTCTAATCTTTGGGATAGCAACGTTAGGCGATATCATCTGGGTCCCACTGGTCTTCTGGCTCTACGTCTTTCGCAAGGACAGCAATGATTGGACAAGCTCACTGATACTGGCTGTAGCAATGGTTTCTGCAATGGCTCTAACGGACATCTTGAAAGCGGCTTTCAACCTTCCAAGACCATCTCAGGTACCTTCGCTCGGAATAACACCCCGCGGTGAAATCCCAACAAATCCCGGATTCCCTTCAGGACATACAACAAACGCGTTTACAGTCGTTACGGTGATATGGTCTCGGTATCCTGCCTGGCGTGTCCCCTTCGTTCTGCTCGCAAGTGCCACCGGCGTCTCGATGATCATTCTGGGGCTGCACTTCCCGAGTGATGTTATAGGGGGTGTTTTTCTGGGAATCTTCTGCGGGACATTCGTTCTGGGGTTAGCCAAACTCAGGTCGAGCAAGTGATATTGTTACTATCAAGACTGGTCGAGGCTGCGGGCCGAGCCTCAACCAACGACATTCAGCGGTTGAGTGTATCTCTGGTCTGCGAGTCTGCGAAGAGCTGAACCCTTCCACAGTTCTGACAGAGGAACGCGTCCAGATGTAGGACGCTTTCTCCGAGCTCCGCCCAGTTTCCTAGGAAGATGTGAGCCGCTCCACTGGTTCCTCCGGTCCGGAATGGAATGTCGCCCATGTCAACCATAGCCGTGTTGCAGCTTTGACATTTGGCAGCAAGGCTAGTTTGAGAAGTGGATTCCGACAATATTCTTCAATTGGAAGTTTGGGGTTACTTAGCATTAAGCTTTCATCACGCTCAGTATCCCTGATCAGAACGCCAAGACAGCATACTCAGCGCAGAGCTACGACTTTTGGTTTCGCTTATCTCTTCTTGAGATAAGGAAGGCACTCTCTTCGACTCCTCTCCACCTTGGAAAAGAATCCCGATTTCTACGCCCGGCTGTTGCAGGTCTGGTGCTGGACCTGCGGCAAGGTTACGAGTCATGAGATAACCTTCCGCTGGGGCGGGAGATGCTTTCTCTGCAAAGAGTGCGGAAATATCGTCGTCGAAAAGCTGTGATCAGAATGGATTTCTTAGTGTTCAGGGTCCTAGCTGGTTTGCAAGCGGCTAGGAGGAAACTTCGCTTTGGCGAGGCGTAGGATCTGCCGAAAGTCTAAGCCGGTTGACGGCTGTTGGGGTGCGCCGACTTTGCCTAGGAGTGTCTCTCCTATTTTCTTCTGAAGAACGTTAGATGTGTACCCGAACAATTTGTCTAGTAACGTTGCAAACGTTTCCGGTTCGCGCGCTATGCCTTTCATGTCGAAGAAGAAGTTGATGGTCTTCCAAGTGTCGCTTCCGAGAATCTTGGACATGGTCTCAGTGACCGAATCGCTGACCAGTTCTTCAAAGCTCATTGCCCACTCACTCTTTGATTCCTTTAGAACGCTCTTTTGAAATCGAAAATGCACCAGTCGGAGGAGCTGGATGTAGGGTTGCGAACTTGATTGATCTCCAGCCGACGAATAGTGCGAACACTCCCATCGACAAGGCGTGGAGGTAGAGCCCAAAGTCCTCGTAGCCGGCTGTGGCAACGAGTCCTAGAGAGACAGCTATATGTGGTATTTCAGACAGGACCCAGATCAGGAGGAATATGGATAGTTGGAACCGGAAGTTGCCCAGGCTCTTGCCCTTGAAGGCAAGCCGTGCGAATATTGCAAAAGCGACCAGTATCATGACGAGGTTGAAAGTTTCGAATATTGCAATGACGTCGTCTAAGGCCATCTATGCTACTGCCACCTTGGAATAGTATGTTCCGAGCCCCACGAGGAGAAGGAGGGAGATAGGTTCGAAGACCGCGTCCGCCAGAAAGTCTTGCTGGTAGCCTGAGGCGAGATGGTAAAAGCCGTGGACTACCGCAAATAGTCCAAGGAGCAGGGAGAGAATCCGGAGACTGCGAACCTTGACCCTGAATGCCATTATCAACGGGACGATGCCGGCTGCGACCATTATTGCAAAAAGGATAATGCCCCCAGTCACTAGGTCTAGCATAGTATACCCTGCTCACGTCAGAAAAGCAACTATTCCCATAAGAGAGGCGTAACCCCGAAACGGCGCCAAGAGTGACGCAGGACGTTGCGCCTCCCGACTGCGCCTCGAACGCAACGTTCGCTTTACGCTTCTCGCTAAATAACTGGCTGAAGACCCAGTCTATGGGACGACGATGGGTTTTCTGAGAAGGCAACTGTCGATGTTTGCCCCGCTGAGCATCAATCGCCGTGGCCTCTCCTTTCTAGGAACTCTTGCTTTCATGACGGCTTTCTTTGGGGCCCGGGTTTTCGCAATTCTGAACCCAACAGTGGTCGTCGCACAAGGGAGTATTCACTTTCACCATTTCTGGTACGGGCTGGGAATGGTTACCTTGGCAGGCTGGCTTGGCATTGCTTTCAACCGGCCAAGGCTGGTTAGAACATACGCGATAATCTTCGGCCTCGGTGCCGGGCTAATCGGAGATGAAGTGGGGTTACTCTTAACATTCGGCGATTACCAGTCGAGTCTTACTACAGATTTTTTCGTCGGAGTTATCGGGTTCATCATTCTCGCAAGCACTCTGGTCAGATACAGGAAGATCGTCATGAAAGACGTGACTCATACGAGCTGGAATGAACGGCTCATCTACATCGGAATAAATCTAGCGGGACTATCAGCGATCTTTTTTGCGGTAAACAGCATCACGCCGGGTCTAGTACTGGCAGCGATAGGAATAATTCTGATCATTTCAGCATTCGAAGCGGCGAGAGCAGGGATCGCCGCCGGAATAATATCTGGAGGCATTGCAGCCATCGGGAATCTTGTACTTGCCGAGAACTACGACGTCATCGGAACAACGTTCGAGGGCACCCCATTCGCGCCTACAAGCGCAATTGAAAGTCTAGCGGCTGCCACAATCTATGTTCTAGCCGTAGACGTGTTTCTTTCTGGAGTTATCGGTGGCGCCATTCTGGGACTAATCTTCGCGAGGGTACATGACCGATACTTGAGAAGCAGCAGCCTTCGAACTCGAGGAATCATATTCGGCTTGATTCTCTGGATACTGCTGAGCCTATCCAGTTTTGGCTCCGAGTTCGGGCTGCTATACGACACCATCTC
>Ga0209160_1004076_pt1 | contig 11762 bp, 13 predicted proteins | sample GraSoiAngelo_153_FD_186167 | JGI IMG/M metagenome (GOLD analysis project Ga0209160, IMG submission 186167) | Grasslands soil microbial communities from the Angelo Coastal Reserve, California, USA - 14_1009_12_40cm (SPAdes) (version 2) | ecosystem: Environmental > Terrestrial > Soil > Grasslands ...
GGTAAAGGTGTACGAATGGGCCGAATTTCCAGGGAATCCATCCTCTGAGAAGAAACCACTAATGGCAAGAGAACCAGATTGTATTTTCTGTCTTGCATGTGAGAACGTCTGTCCAGTACAAGCAATTAAGATATTCAAGAAAGGATAACCAGAATCTTTTGCTGCTATCAATACAACTATAAATACAATTTTTAGTTTCTAAGGCTAGGGGTTTATGTTACCACAATCCTTCCCAAGCCCATTAACAGAATTTCTGTTTAGTGTGTTCATAGGAATCGCCATTTTAATAACGTTCTACACTTGCAATTTTTATTATCTTGTTTTTCTTTCAAAACAAAAACACAAATCACAAAGAGCAGAGCTAGTTGATCCACCAACCGTTACAATCCAATTGCCAATTTACAATGAGAGATATGTCGCGACAAGACTTGTTAATGCAGTATGTACTATGGATTATCCAAAAGAAAAGATGTGCATTCAAGTACTGGATGACTCTGATGATGATACTTGTGACATTGTAGAAAACCTTGTTGTAGATTATCAAAAGAAGGGATTTGATATATCTCATATACGTCGAGACAAACGGAGGGGGTACAAAGCTGGTGCACTTCGAAACGCAATGAAATATGTTAAGGGAAATTTTGTAGCAATATTTGATGCTGATTTTATCCCACCTTCTTGGTTTTTGAAAAAAGCAATTCCGTATTTTTGTAAGCCTGAAATAGGATTTGTCCAATGTCGATGGGGTCATGTAAACGAGGCATACTCTGCACTCACAAAAGCACAGGCACTAAGCTTAGATTTTCATTTCCTCATAGAACAAAATGCAAAGAGCAATTCACATCTTTTTATGAATTTCAACGGTACTGCAGGAATTTGGAGAAAAGAATGTATTGATGATGCAGGGGGATGGCACACTGCTACACTTGTGGAGGATTTGGATCTAAGCTACAGGGCTCAAATGAAGGGATGGAAGTGTGTCTTTTTACCAGAAATTGTTGTGGACGCAGAGCTTCCAGTACAGATGAATGCTGCAAAAAGACAACAGTTCAGATGGGCAAAAGGTTCCATGCAATGTGCAATTAAATTACTAGGAGATATTGTAATTAAAAAAATTCCAATTGACACAAAAATTCAGGCGTTTGTCCAACTGACAAGACACATAGTTCATCCTCTTATGCTAATACAATTTCTTATAATGCCTATACTTTTAGCAGCAAAAATTAACATCTATCTTGTCAGTACACTTCCGTTACTTACAATTGCAGCATATTTTGCTATAGGACCACTAGGATACCTTATGATAATTCGCGACTTGTGGGGAAGCAGCTGGAAATCAAAAGCACTAGCATATCTTTATCTTGTAATTTATACTGCTGGCATGTCAGTAAACAATACTGTTGCTGTCTTTGATGCCTTGTTTGGAAAGAAAAACGAATTTCTACGTACTCCAAAATATGGTATTGTCAACAAGACAGATGACTGGAGAGATAAGGCCTACAACCTGCCATTTACAAAAACTACCTTGCTTGAAATATTTTTTGGCATTTATGGTGTCATTGCAATCTTTATAGCCATTTTTTCAAACAACCCTGTATTCGTACCTATTCTTGGTATTCAAGCATTAGGCTTCTTCTGCATTTCTTACCTTAGCATATCACATTCAACATTTAAAAAGAGCAAATCACAAAAACCACACAAGGTTTCAAAGGTAGAGAAAATGGCAAATGGATATTACAAACTTGCAGTGGTTGGAATTATCGGGTTTATCATATTTGGAGTAATAGTTGCATTTGACGGATACAAGAATTCTGTTTACCCTCTAGAGGAATCAAGGGGAATTATGTCCAGAATCCAGGCAACCTCTGATCCACAACAGATCATAACAGATCTTAGAACCGTTAAAGTACTATTACCAAAAGAAGGTAACCCTGTTTGGATATTCCCAACTGATTCAACAGACTTTGGTTTAATACAAAAAGATCTTAACACCATGATATCTACAGTAGACAAGATTTCTACTTCATCACAAGACAGTGCAGCCTTCCATACTGGAATGTTTAACGTGCATTTTCAAGCTCAAACAATTTACACTAATTTAATGGATGCAATACCATACATGTATGTAAGTATATCTAACATTGTATTTAGTTCCGTATGGATTAGTGCAATCATAGGAATTTTTGCGGTAATTAAACGAAAGAAAGAACGCCTAAAATCCTATGAAATGTCTGACGAAGTTTAAAGATTTTTTTTATTGGATATTAAGCTCGTTTCTTACTTCATCAACTGCACGAATTCCAAACAAATCCCTGACCTGTTCTATTCTAAGAAATTCTTTTACAAGATCAGAGCCTAGCTGAGTAATTAAAAGTCTAAACACATCAGTAAATCTAACCTCCCATCTATCTGCACAATCAAGTATTTTTGCCACGGCCCATTGCTTTACTTCTTGTGGCAGTGACATCTTTTTTTCAGCTTCAATAGAAAGTCTATCAAATAGATTTACCATGTCTACTGTCTGAGTAATCATCTTTTCAAGATCATCTAGGGTTCCATATTTTGACTCTGAATGCATACGGACATTTGACTGGAACTCAGATAGGCGTAATAGTCCTATTACTTCCCGTGAAGTATTTTGGGAGGTCTTGTGGGTGATATGACGAATCTCTTGTAGTTCTTGGTAAATTTCATTGCTCTTTTTATGAAATTCTGATGTCGATTCTACGTTACGATTTAACATTTCTGCCAGATCTGCCATTTTTTGATCTATTTGTTTTGTCTTTCCAAGTATGTTCTCCCTAAAATTAACAAATTCTATTCCTACATTTTTAATGTCTCCTCCTAGGGCAGCAAGAGAATCTGTCTTTCGAACAAGTGAACCCAGCTCTATTCCTACGTCCCTAATATCTGAACTCAAATTGAGAAGAGGTTCTGTTTTTGAAGCCACCGAATCTATGTTTACCTTTAGATTTGCAATGTTTTCTTCCAGATGTGAAACATTTTCTGTTTTTGTTGCTACCTGTTTAATTTCCTCTCTGATTTTTTCTGTTTTTTCAGCTACATTCATTATCATTTTTGTGTTGTTACGAATTGAATCCAGGCTGTCAGCAACACTTTGCATTAATTTGTTAGTATCAGGCATCGATTCCTGTTTTTCATGAACCTTGTTGACTTGGTCTTGAAGTTTGCTTGTTTGCTCATTTACTTTGGCTATCAAATTAGAATGAGCTTTTACTTGACTCAATCCAGTAAACAATTTCTGCGTATCTTCTTCTAAGATATTTACCTGTCTTGAATATCGTTGAATTTGTTCTAATGATGTTCCTACTACATCTATCATGTTTTTTAATGAAATGAGTATCTTTTGATTCTCCGCGAAAATTTTTGACATGGATTTTACTTCGGTAGCTATAGTCTTTGTAGCATCAGAAATAGAACTCATTTTTTTTAAAACATCTGAACTTGAATCTTTTTTTCCAACATTCGATGATCCTTTGCGACTAGAATGCTTTGTCACTTTACAATAGAACAAAGCCAGCCGATAAAAAAGTTCGTTTTTAACGAAGTCTTTTGAAGCAAAAAGAACCAGAATTAGTTGTTAACTAGTTCTGGATCATGGAGTACCTCGTGGAATGTTTTTTGAACTAGACCAGTCGCAGTTTCGATGAACTGCTTTGGGCAGTATTCACAAGTTAACATAATATACCGTACCATACGGTACTATTAATAATCAGGTAACTTTGAAATCACCTTTCAGAAAACCGATAACTCAACTCTTCACAAGTTTAAGTGAAGTAGAGTTAATGCAATATCTCTGGTTTGTGGGTGCTGGACCATCATCAAAGACATGACCAAGGTGAGAATCACAATTTCTGCACATTACTTCTACCCTTAACATTCCATAGCTTGTATCTGTCTCGCTTTTGACGTTGTTTTTAATGGGTTCCAAGAAACTAGGCCATCCAGTTCCTGAATCAAACTTTGTATCAGAACTAAACAGATCTGTTCCACAACAAACACATTTGTAAATTCCTTTTTCTTTACAACCATTGTATTCTCCAGAAAACGGTGGTTCTGTCGCCTTGAGTTTACAGATTTCATATTGTTCAGGTGTGAGTATTTTTTTCCAATCTTTGTCTAGATTTTCCATATACATCAAACAGCTAAATTTAGATATTAACCTTTGATTACAGGTAAAACTGCTCATAAAATGTTCTCAAAAATTGATTTGGACAAAATTATAAATTGAGAGGAACCTAATTTTCAATATGCATGAAGATGATATCCAATTAACATTACGGATGACGCTTAGTTTTGCAGTTCTTGCAATTATTTATCTTGCATTTCTTAGTTTTATATCGTTTTATTTTGGATTAGGGATCTTGCCAATGGTAATCATTGCTGGATTGATGATTGGTGCTCAATGGTATTTTTCCGATAAAATAGTTCTTTGGAGTACTAGAACTAAATTAGTCACAAAAGAGGAATATCCTATTTTACACCAAATTGTTGAGAGTCTTGCAAAAAAGACAAACCTTCCAAAGCCACGAATAGGGGTAGTAAATATGGATGTACCAAATTCATTTGCCACTGGAAAGGGTCCCAAAAGTTCTGTGGTTGTAGTTACTACTGGTTTAATGAAAATTTTAGAAAAAGATGAACTAGAAGGGGTGTTATCGCATGAGCTTACTCATATCAAACACCGCGATGTTACAGTTATCACCCTTGCAAGCTTGTTTTCTACCATAGCTTGGTTTATCATGCAATCTTCGATGTTTAGTTCAATGTGGGGTGGGTATGGTTATGGAGGAAGGCAACAACAAGGAGGAAGCATATTTTTGGTCTTGATTGTGGCCGCAATTGTATGGTTTCTAAGTTTTCTAATAATACGTGCGATATCTAGATATCGAGAATTTGCTGCAGATCGTGGTGGTGCCTATATGACAGGACAGCCAATGTTTCTTTCAAGAGCACTCATGAAAATAAGTGGGGAGGTAAAAGTAGCTCCAAAACCTGAACTAAAACGAATTGAGGGAATGAATGCATTTTTTATAATTCCAGCTATTTCAGGTGAAACCATAGCTAGATTTTTTGCAACTCATCCACCAATTGACGAAAGAGTCAGACGATTAATGGAAATTGAAGATGATCTTCGTAGATCTGATAAAGTTGGATTATAACACGTGTACAAAAGAATTTTATAAAAAAGAGTTTTTGAGAATGTATAATACTCAAATAATGGTTAAATGAGCAAATTCTCCTAATAAATTCATAAAAAACACATAAAAATTATTATATAAGGACAGCCATACCAACAAATGGCAGAAGCTGGTGGAGCTATTTACATCGCAACAGCGGGCGCTCTTGCAATCACTATTGCAATATACTTTGGAGAGCGTGCCTATAGGTACAAACGAATGAAAGAGAACAAACACGTCGGTACCTATGGATTCAATTTCGAAAGTAAATAAGAAAAAACCGTCATTGAAACCTCGGATACAAAACTAGATTGATCTGTTCATTTTTTTAATTAAATTCAAGTTATAATTTTTAGAAAAAATTAATTCATAACCTTCTACGTAAATTTTTTACAGCAGTCAGATACCCCAGGTATAATTCTTCATGTATCTCAGTCTACCCAATCATCATTCTGCTTTGTTTATTATCAAAATTCCTTTATAATATACCTGATGCCAAATCTTCACAACATCTGTCTCATTGTTTGGAAAAATAAACCAATCTGTATCTAATTTGTGTTGTGCCTAGAGGTAAGAATTTTTCACTAAATTGTTGGGCAGGACTACGTTGGGTATTAAATAAAATTTCAAGAAATAGTTTGACATGATTGAAGAAGTTCTTGAGAGGATATCATCTGCAAGTATAAACGGAATTAAAAAGGCAGAGCTAAAAAAAACTTTCGGAAAGAATTGTGATAATATTTTACAAAATCTAATAGAAAAGGAGCAAATTTTTGTTGAGAAAAAAGGAGTGGCATATTTTGTATGGACACGAGATAACTACATCTTACATCTTTCCCAAAATGACCCAAAGTTCAAGAGTGTCCTCAATATGGTAATGGGAGTAAGTCATTCAGTGGCCAAAGTAAAACAACATACCAACAGCTTAGACGAAGCAGTAACCATGATATCCAAACAAAATCTGGCAAATCCAGAAGGTGACTTTAAGGTTGAATTTGATAGGGGTTTGACAGAATCCTCAACTTCTATAGGATGGGCACCTTTTTCAGAAATAAGAAAAAAGATTTGTGAATCAAAAAAGATCTCTACTGAAAACTTCTACACTATGGCAACTAATCTTGTGGAAAGACAAAGAGAAAAATACGAAGTATCATCAGGTGGACAAGAGGGAATCATAATGCGTGGATTAGTTCACGGCTATGTGAGGAATGTCTAATGTATGCATATCAATTAGAAAGTAATCCATATCCAAGTAGTCCAACTCCCACAGAAAAGGATGCAAGGATACTTGGAGGAAAAAGACACAAGGAAGCTAAGTCTGCCATTTTGGAATGTATTAAGGAATTAAACAACAAAGTTGGTGGAAGAGATTCAAACGATGGTGACTTTAGAGTAATTACCTTGGTCCAAGATGTTGGATCTGGTAAAACACACTTGGCCTTACACATAAAAAATCTTCAAAGCAGGCATAATACTGTCTGTACGTTTCTTGATCTATCCACAATATCTCCAAAGACAATGCCAAGTCTATATAATGGAATAATCAAAGGATTCGAAAACGATTTTTTTGTGCAACTTCGAACAAAACTTGTAGAGTATATCAGGGATAGAGCAGAACGGGGAGATAATTCTGCTAAAAAAGTACTCGATTATTCTTTTATGAATAAACTTTCAGGAATGACAATAAGGCAAAAAGCAGACGATATACTCTCAGGCAAGGCTTTGGTCTCTGCTGAAAATCTGAAACAATTTCTTGTACAATGGTTTAATTATCATGAATCAAATTTAATCAGAAATATAATCACAAATTCATTTGATGCAGTTACAAATCTTGAAGAATTGCTTGGCATGATGGCTGCAATATCAAAACTAACTCACAGATTCTTGAATAAAATTATTCTATATGAAATTGATGAGTTTGATGGAAATCAAGATTCTATAGAATTTGTCAAAGGCATCATAAATGCACATCTTCCAGCATCCATCCTCTTACTTATCTCAACGCCTTCAGGTTATGCTGAAATTCAAGGCAAAAACCCATCTGTTTTTGATAGATTAGAAAAGGCAAACTACAAGATTGATCTTGCAGGATCAAATTCTCAAGATGAACTTTTGGAAATTGTTTTGGAGTACATAAAACATAATGACAAAAAGGGCAAGTTCACACAAAAAACACAGGACGAGCTAGATGAGAAGATTAGAGTATTATATGACGAATTTCCAGAATTTAGAAGTGTGCGTTCAATTATCAATATCTTATATCATGCCATGGAAAAATCGGCAGAGCTTGATCTAGAAAAAATCGATGAAACTGCGATAGATGAAACCATAAGGCATACATATCCTGGGCTAAAGATTCGGGGAAGCATAATGTCTGTGCCAATTTCTGATTTTATATCAATTAGAAGAACCTGTGGCGATGAATCTACTGGAGAACAACTAAAGAGAGCGATTGCAAATCTTGCTAATTTTGCCCATGAAATGGGAAACATAGGAAAATTGGAAAAGCAAAATCATACACTTGATGTAGTTTATCAAGATCCATATGGCTCAAAAATTGGAATAGCTGTTGTTGTAAACGAGAATCACACAAAGAACTTTGAAGAGATCTCAAACATTTCAAAATCTTCAGCTCTTGTGGATAAGCTTGTAATACTTACAAATTCTAATATTCCTAGTTCAGAATCTATAACCATAGTTAATGTCGACAAATCTAAGATGGTTGATCTTCTTTATTTTAACAACAAGTATACTGATCACAAGATTGCTGCCTCAGACAACGAAAAAGCACAGATGCTTGCAAAAACAGTAAATATCATATAAATCATAAACTGTATCATCTTTTTTTATAGGATAAGACATGAAGATGTCAATTATGTCAAATGATGAACTTGACCGCCTTTTAGCAAGAGCGCACAAAGACGTGACCTTATTTGATTACAATGGGACCAAAGTACCTTGTATAATTTTAGAAGAAAAACGATTTGATAATATAATGAAAACAATTGCTGGCAAGCCTGTTTCTGTGGAAACAAATTTGAACATACTTCAAGACGGCTTGGGACATGTGTTTGTTGATGTATCTCTAAATTTTTCACAGGTAGGAATGGTTGAAAAATTATTATTGTACGCCAATGACTTCTTTGAATTCTTTGAGGCTCTAGCAGGATCATCCATGCTTGCACTCTCTTCGCCACATTCTGAATATGGTAAATCTAATGTCTTTATGATCCAACTTCCAAAGCCAGAAAGAGCTATGAATGCACTAGAAATTATCAAAAAAGGTTTGAAGAAATAATTGTATGCGGTTGCCGGGATTTGAACCCGGGTCGCGGAATTGGCAATCCCGCATATTAACCAAGCTGTACTACAACCGCTCAATCGATTTAGAAAATTCTAGTCTATTAAAGCGTACTGTTTGGTAATACCATTTTTTAACTCCAAAGTTTCTAGATAAAACATGAATCCTCAAATCGAAGAAAAAATAAATCAAAAGATAAAAGAGGTCGCAGAAAAACCTGATGAAATTTTTCAAATAATTAATTCACTAAAAGAATTACGGAACCACTCCGATTCATTTGGTTATGGAATAGCAATAGGACGACTCTACAATTCGTTTTATTATCAGTGTAGACGCATTTTGAAACGAAATCCTACTGCTAAGGAATTTTTGGAATTTTTAGATATTCTTAACAAAAGACAAAATGAGATTCTTAATACACTAAAATTAAGCTGATACTGGTTTAATTGGAATTACCTTAATCGTAGGTGTTATGGGTAATTTGACAGCTGCTCCATGTAGCGCTTTTTTTGCAAATTCAAGGTGTTCCTTTTTCACAAATGCCTCCATTATTACTTGACCTTTGTCAACTCGTGCAGCTAGGCTAACTGCTTTGCCAAAAGCTCCTCTCATACCTTCTTGTAATCTATCTGCGCCGGCAGTTGCAATCATCTTATTTTCTCTTAATAATACGTGTGGGTAAACTCGTAATTGGGAAAAATAACCTGTTTCTCCTGCTACTTGTTCGATTTTTTTGTTTGCTGATAGTCTTGCAGATTCAATTGCCATATGTCTTATCTGCATTTTTTCATTTGAACAAAGTTGTACACAATAATCATAATTGTCTCTTTTTCCACCGGAAAACTTTGCTATTTTTATCTGAGGTTTACCCTTGATGTATTCTTTCCTAGTATATGGTTGACCATTGCCTGTTCGATAATTTGCGCCGTGCATAAATTACACTTTTGATTGATTATTAAGCGCCCATATTTTAACCGTGAGATTATAATCGAACGGAAATCATAATATCAAAATCTCAAGGATTAGGTTATAGAATTGAAATTGCAATTATTCCTATTAAGGCATAAATTATTTTACGACTAGGAATGATGTGATAAATTGAACTAGTAGTTAATAGTTTTTTGAAATTTGATTCATTTTATTCTATAGATTATTCAGATTAATATGATACATTTGTTTTAAAAAACAACTTTTGGACGTAATGTTATATTGCCAATCTTTTCTACCATGAACTTAGATGTCTGACATAGAGTCCAAAGTTGAGGGAGTATTGATCAAAGATCATACAATGATAACGAACAAAAATATGCAACACAGTCTAGAGCAGAAAGGCTTTGGTGAAATAATAAAGAAAAAATTTTTTCTCAAACCATTTGAATCCCTTTATCTCTTGTATATGGGTAATCTCAAGATTCTAAAAGGAAAACAACAAGTTAACTTTGACTTTATGATGCAAGAATGTGTAAAATTTGATTCTGATGCGCTTACAAAATTTCTTATCTATCGTGATTTAAGATCTAGGGGTTATATTGCAAAGGATGGTTTTGGTTTTGGTTCTGATTTTAGGGTTTATGAGAAAGGCCAATTTGGTGAAAAAGCAGCAAAGTATGTGGTATTTGGGCTTAGCGAAGGAAAACGCCAGAAAATGGGTTTACTACAAAAACAAATAGAACAAATAACTACAATGGGGAAAGAACCAGTCCTTGCTGTTATAGAAAGACGTGGTGAAGTAATTTACTACAAAATCTCAAAAATACAATTTCATGAAAACAAGGACCAGCCAGGCATTTCACCGATAGAATTTTGACTTTATCTTAAAATATTGTCGAATCTTATTCATGCTTATGGACTTTAAAGAGATATACTGTTTTAACTGCAAGAAAACTTTGGGAAGATATAACGAAAAATATTTTTCTGATGTGAAGATGGGAGAGATAATAAAAGCAAATCATTCGTCCCACGTCCATGAAGGACACGATATTGTCGTAAGAAAAATAACTATCTGAATTTATTTTTAGTCGAATGAATGTATAGTAAATATTTTATAGCAAACCTAACCCGGAACGATAATGAACCCGATTTACCTGACTCTTACATCCTTTGCATTAATGATATCTCTTATACCAAGTGCCTTTGGCGCATTTAATGATATCGCATTGGCATCTGCAATTCCTCTCACAAATGTGTTGGAGACCCAAATTACAGTAAATCCATAAAGTTATTTGCAATTATCAGACAAAATCTTCATCGCTTTCTACAATTATTCAATTTAAATTTTTAGTAGGAATGATTAGTACCAATTATTAGCATCCCTTAATTATCATTAAAAATTTTTCATGTAGAACTTGTGGAGGATCACTTGTAAACTGTTCTTTGTGTCCAAGTTGCAAGAAGGTAATGCAGCAAATTTGCAATATTTGTGGCTCTAAAACACAGGAACAGGTTCATTCTAGTTGTCTGTATTTGGAATCGTATAAGACAAGAAATGGAATGAAAATTAATGTTTTTGTTCCCACGTCTAGCAAAAGAGGGGAGATAAATCACAAAAATTCAGAAAAAATACATACATTACGAAATGCACTTTTAGTATTTGGCATTGTCGGCTTTTTTGTCTTAGGATTTGCTATTGCTAATTATTTTGATCTTTTTCAAAGTCAAACAAGTGAAGGCCAGATTATGAAAACTAGTATTTCACAACAATCATCACAAAACCATGATAATTTACCACATGGATCTTTTGAAAATTGTCTTGCATATGGAAGCGGACAATCCATGACAATTACCTGTCCCACCGAGTACGGATATACATACAAAGCAATACTAAACATTCCACAGAAACTGGCATCTGAATTTTCAAACCAAGTCTTTTCCATAAGGGGAATTTCAGTTGTGGAATACTCTGACGGTTCAGTTGTTTTACAATATCACAAAAACTTGTACACTACGAATTTCTTTGCTAACTAGTCAAGTAGACATCGTTCACAGTCACATGAGACATTAGGATTGTTTTTAGCAATGCATTTGGCATGTTGTCCCGCTTGACACTGAACACAAATGGAACTGACATTTTCTAAGGCAGAATATTTTTTTGTACCATCAAACCCAAAACCGCCATCCTTGGGGCCAACCATAGAAATAAGATGGTTTTACCAGTATTTTAGATCTCTATAATTTTTTACTATCGTATCTAAATCAAAAATCTAATAAAACCAAAGTCTTTAGGGCTGTATTGCTACAAACGGTATCAATTTTTGAGGTTA
>Ga0209160_1004077_pt1 | contig 11761 bp, 6 predicted proteins | sample GraSoiAngelo_153_FD_186167 | JGI IMG/M metagenome (GOLD analysis project Ga0209160, IMG submission 186167) | Grasslands soil microbial communities from the Angelo Coastal Reserve, California, USA - 14_1009_12_40cm (SPAdes) (version 2) | ecosystem: Environmental > Terrestrial > Soil > Grasslands ...
TGGTTCCGATACCCAAGTCCTCCTGCCGTGCGCAGCGAAACTTTCATCCCGCTCGCAGCAGAGTGAGCAAACCATTTCTGCCACGGGCTGCTAGGTAAGGTTGGATTGCATTCCCAGCCTGGTCAGTCAATACAGTGAATACTGTAGGTTTGTGAAGCAGCTTTCGTGGTATGAATCGTAATAACGTAGAGCTTGGGCGCCGGGCATGGCCTTTCATTGACCCTCAGGCCACACAGCGCGTATGGTTTTGCCATTCCTTTGAAATTGACCTTTAGCGAAGTGCCGAGTCGGGCTGTCACAGGGCGACGGTCAGAAAGCAGATGAAAGTCGACTTTGGCATGCGCCCGGGCACCGGTCCATTCAGGAGATCACGATGAAGAGAAGCAATAATGTGGCGACCGAGAACGGTGAGCCGAAAGCGAATCTCAAAGCCACTTTAAAACATAATGGACATCCTAAAGTTCAAGCCGAGTCTCTCTCCGCAAACGATCTTAGTTTGATATTGGGAAGCCTGCAAACGATGCGAGATGGTGACTTTTCGGTTCGGCTACCTGGTTCCTGGACGGGAGTGGCGGGAAAAATCGCAGATACATTTAATGACATTGTGGCCGCCAATCAGCAGATGGCGAAAGAGCTGAGGCGTGTGGGGAAGGTCGTGGGCAAAGAAGGCAGAACGCGAGAGCGCACGAAATTCAATGAGTCCCGAGGATCGTGGGGCGAGATGGAGGTTTCGGTTAACACGCTCGTGGAGGACCTACTCCGACCCACTACAGAAGTGACTCGCGCAATCGGAGCCGTCGCCCAAGGCAACCTCACCCAAACTGTGCGGCTTGACGTGGACGGGCGCCCCCTGGAAGGAGAGTTCCTTCGCTCAGCCAACATTGTCAATACCATGATCCAACAGCTGAGCGTGTTCACCGCTGAAGTCACGCGTGTGGCGCGTGAAGTGGGTACGGACGGAAAGCTCGGCGGTCAGGCTCAGGTTCCTGGGGTGGCCGGCACCTGGAAAGACCTCACCGACTCCGTAAATTTGATGGCTAGTAATCTGACCGGGCAGGTCCGCAACATTGCAGAAGTGGCTACAGCCGTAGCGAGCGGGGATCTTTCGCGAAAAATCACGGTAGACGTGCGGGGAGAAATTCTCCAGCTGAAAGAGGCTATCAATACCATGGTGGACCAGCTGCGATCATTTGCTTCTGAAGTGACCCGCGTCATCCGCGAAGTGGGTACAGATGGCAAACTCGGCGGCCAGGCCGTGGTACCTGCTGTGGCGGGCACGTGGAAGGATCTTACCGACTCAGTGAACGCCATGGCGGGAAACCTGACGGCTCAGGTCCGAAACATTGCTGAGGTGACTACGGCTGTGGCCCGCGGCGACTTGTCCCGCAAGATCACGGTAGACGTAAAGGGAGAAATTCTCGAACTTAAGGACACCATCAACACAATGGTGGACCAGCTCAACGCCTTCGCGGGCGAGGTGACGCGGGTGGCCCGCGAAGTGGGTACCGAAGGTAAGCTTGGTGGCCAAGCGCAGGTGCCCGGTGTGGGCGGTACCTGGAAAGACCTCACCGACAACGTGAACTTTATGGCTAGCAACCTGACTGGTCAGGTGCGAAACATTGCAGAAGTCGCAACTGCGATTGCGAGTGGCGACCTTTCGCGAAAAATCACGGTGGATGTCCGCGGCGAAATCCTGCAGCTCAAGGAAACTCTCAACACGATGGTGGATCAGCTCAACCGGTTCGCCGGCGAAGTGACACGCGTTGCCCGTGAAGTTGGAACAGAGGGAAGGCTTGGTGGTCAAGCGAACGTTCCCGGAGTGGCAGGCACGTGGAAGGATCTTACTGACTCCGTTAATTCCATGGCTGGAAACTTAACCGGCCAGGTGCGAAACATCGCGGAAGTGACAACCGCCGTGGCCAGGGGCGACTTGTCTCGCAAAATCACAGTGGACGTTAAAGGCGAAATTCTCGAATTGAAAAACACCATCAACACCATGGTGGACCAGCTCAATGCGTTCGCGGGCGAGGTGACCCGCGTGGCACGCGAGGTGGGCACGGAAGGCAAGCTTGGCGGCCAGGCAGAGGTGCCTGATGTGGCAGGTACTTGGAAGGATCTTACTGACAACGTGAACTTCATGGCCGGCAACCTGACGGCCCAGGTCCGTAATATCGCGGAGGTGGCTACAGCGGTGGCACGCGGTGATCTGTCGCGCAAGATCACGGTCGACGTGAAGGGAGAAATTCTTGAGCTCAAGGATACTATCAATACGATGGTCGACCAGTTGCGCTCATTTGCGTCGGAGGTGACACGAGTGGCCCGCGAGGTCGGTACTGACGGCAAGCTGGGTGGTCAGGCGCAGGTACCTGGAGTAGGCGGTACGTGGAAGGATCTCACTGACTCGGTCAACTCGATGGCTAGTAACTTGACGGGACAGGTGCGCAATATCGCTGAAGTGTCTACGGCCATCGCCAGCGGCGACCTCTCGAAAAAAATCACAGTTAACGTAAGCGGCGAGATTCTTCTGCTTAAAGAAACCATCAATACGACGGTGGACCAGCTCAATGCGTTCGCCGGTGAGGTAACGCGCGTGGCGCGCGAAGTGGGCACCGAAGGCCGATTAGGCGGTCAGGCCAATGTGCCTGGCGTAGCTGGTACGTGGAAGGACCTCACCGACTCTGTGAACTCGATGGCGGGAAACCTCACGGGGCAAGTGCGCAACATCGCCGAGGTGACCACCGCCGTGGCCCGTGGCGATTTGTCCCGCAAGATCACTGTGGATGTGAAAGGCGAGATTCTTGAACTGAAGAATACGATCAACACTATGGTTGACCAACTCAACGCTTTCGCCGGCGAGGTGACGCGTGTGGCGCGCGAGGTCGGCACTGACGGCAAGCTCGGCGGTCAGGCGCAGGTGCCTGGCGTAGCTGGCACATGGAAGGACCTCACCGACAATGTCAATTTCATGGCCAGCAATCTCACAGGCCAAGTCCGTAACATCGCCGAAGTGGCTACTGCCATCGCCACGGGCGATCTTTCGAAGAAGATCACTGTAGACGTGCGCGGCGAAATTTTGCAGCTGAAAGAAACGCTCAACACGATGGTCGAGCAGCTCCGCTCGTTTGCAGCTGAAGTGACGCGGGTGGCCCGTGAGGTCGGAAGCGAGGGAAGGCTTGGCGGACAAGCCAACGTGCCCGGCGTGGCCGGAACCTGGAAGGATCTCACGGATTCGGTGAATGCAATGGCGGGGAACCTCACCGGGCAAGTACGTAATATTGCGGAGGTGACCACAGCGGTGGCACGTGGAGACTTGTCTCGCAAGATTACGGTGGACGTGAAAGGCGAGATTCTTGAACTGAAGAACACCATCAACACGATGGTTGACCAACTCAACGCTTTCGCGGGCGAGGTGACGCGCGTCGCACGCGAGGTCGGTACTGATGGAAAGCTAGGTGGTCAAGCGCAGGTTCCCGGTGTGGCCGGTACCTGGAAGGACCTCACGGACAATGTCAACTTCATGGCCAATAACCTGACAGGACAGGTCCGCAACATCGCAGAAGTCGCCACGGCCATTGCAACCGGTGACCTGTCGAAGAAGATCACCGTAGATGTGCGCGGAGAGATCCTGCAGCTCAAAGAGACCCTCAACACCATGGTCGAGCAGCTGCGCTCCTTTGCAGCAGAAGTGACTCGTGTGGCTCGCGAGGTAGGCACGGAAGGGCGCCTCGGCGGACAGGCTAACGTGCCTGGTGTCGCCGGGACGTGGAAGGATCTCACGGATTCGGTAAACGCAATGGCCCGCAATCTCACGGGTCAGGTACGCAACATCGCGGAGGTGACGACCGCTGTCGCTCGCGGAGACTTGTCTCGCAAGATTACGGTGGACGTGAAAGGCGAAATTCTTGAACTAAAGAACACGATCAATACCATGGTGGACCAACTCAACGCTTTTGCTGCTGAGGTGACGCGTGTGGCACGCGAAGTCGGTACCGAGGGCAAGCTTGGAGGGCAGGCACAGGTGCCCGGAGTTGCAGGCACATGGAAGGACCTCACGGATAATGTCAACGTGATGGCCGCGAACCTCACGGAGCAGGTACGCGGAATCGTCAAGGTCGTTACCGCCGTCGCTAATGGCGTGCTGACTCAGAAGCTGACGGTTTACGCGAAGGGCGAAGTGGCGGCTTTGGCGGAGACGATCAACAACATGACAGACACGCTTGCCACCTTCGCGGACCAAGTCACGACGGTTGCTCGCGAAGTCGGCGTCGAAGGCCGTCTCGGCGGCCAGGCTCACGTGCCTGGTGCCGCAGGGACCTGGAAAGACCTCACGGGAAACGTCAACCTGTTGGCAGACAACCTCACGAACCAAGTGCGAGCTATCGCAGAGGTCGCCACTGCTGTCACCAAAGGTGATCTAACACGGTCAATCCAAGTCGAAGCCAGTGGCGAGGTCGCCGAGTTGAAAGACAACATCAACACGATGATTAATAACCTCCGTCTCACGACGGAACGCAATACCGAGCAGGATTGGTTGAAGACGAATCTGGCTCGCTTCACAGGTATGTTGCAGGGTCAACGTGATCTGACTACCGTGGGACGGATGTTGCTCTCAGAACTGGCTCCCCTGGTGAATGCCCAACAGGGGGTGATTTACCAAATGGAAAGCGAGAACTCGGCGACCATGGTGCTTCTCTCCGCGTTTGCTGGCGACGGAGAAGATGGACATCTCCGACAACTAAAGATTGGGGAAGGTCTGATTGGACAATGTGCGGCGGAGAAGAGACGGATGCTGATAAATGACTTGCCACCCAACAGCATCTCGATTCGATCCGGTTTATTCGAGGCTGTGCCCAGAAATGTGATTGTGCTGCCCGTACTCTTTGAGGATCGCGTCAAGGCAGTAATTGAGTTGGCCTCTTTGGGCGCCTTCACCGCCTCGCATCTAGCGTTTCTAGAACAGCTGACTGCTAGCATTGGCATTGTCCTTAATAGTATTGAGGCGACGATGCAGACCGAAGGGCTGCTGAAGCAGTCCCAGCAACTAGCGACAGAGCTCCAAACCCAGCAGAAGGAATTACAGCAGACGAACGAGCAGTTAGCCCAAAAAGCCCAGCAGCTCGCTGAGCAGAATGCCGAGGTCGAACGGAAGAACCAGGAGATTGAGCAGGCGCGGCGTGCATTGGAAGAGAAGGCCAAAGAACTGGCGCTCACTTCCAAATACAAGTCCGAGTTCCTTGCAAACATGTCGCATGAGCTGCGTACGCCTTTGAACAGCATCCTTGTCCTCGGCCAGCAACTCAGCGATAACCCTGATCACAATTTGACACCAAAGCAGGTTGAGTTCGCTCGCACTATCCACGGTGCGGGAACAGACCTTTTGAACCTGATCAGTGATATTCTCGACCTGTCAAAAATCGAATCAGGAACGGTCTCCGTAGACGCTGAAGAAGTCTTCTTTGCTAGCCTCCTCGACATGATTGGGAGACCCTTCCGGCATGAAGCAGAAAATCGCCGGCTTAGCTTCGAGGTGCATACTGATCCCCACCTTACTCGTGGCATGGTCACCGACTCGAAACGTCTACAACAAGTACTAAAGAATCTGCTATCCAATGCTTTCAAATTTACCGAACAAGGTGGCGTGCGCCTCTCTGTCTCGGCAGCTGAGAGCGGGTGGAGCGATGACCACCCAATTCTCAACCGTGCGGGCTCCGTCGTGGCCTTTGAAGTTGCCGATACGGGGATCGGTATTCCGCACGACAAGCAGCGAATCATCTTCGAGGCGTTTCAGCAGGCCGATGCTGGCACGAGCCGCAAGTACGGCGGCACCGGTTTGGGCCTGGCAATCAGCCGGGAGCTGGCCAGTCTCTTAGGCGGAGAGATCCAGTTGCGCAGCACACCTGGCAAAGGAAGCTCGTTCACGCTATATCTTCCACAAACATACGCAGGCCCGTCCGCTCCCAGCGTTTCCGTGCTGGAAGGAAAAGCTTCGCCGTCGTCCCTGCCTCTTCAGTTGGCGAGCGTGAATGTTTCGGAGCTTCCGGCCGAGCATGTCTCCGACGATCGTGACAGTCTCGAAGCGGGCCACGCCGTGTTGCTCATCATAGAAGATGATCCGCATTACGCCCGGGTACTTCGCGATCTGTCCCGTGACAAGGGTTTCAAGGTTCTCGTTGCCATGCGGGGTGCCGAAGGCCTTGCTCTGGCTCGTGAATTTCACCCGACCGCTGTGTCGCTGGATGTTTTTCTGCCTGACATGCTGGGCTGGACAGTGCTTAACCACTTGAAACAAGATCCGGCGACGAGACACATTCCAGTACAGATGCTGACACTGGATGAGGATCGACATCATGGCTTGGCAAGAGGGGCATTCGCCTTTGTGACAAAACCGAGCACGCCCGAAGGCCTTGATGCGGCATTGGATCGAATTAAGGAGTATGCAGGTCCACGTCGTAAGCGGCTGCTGGTTGTCGAAGACAATCCAGCCGAGCAACTGAGTATCCGGGAGTTGCTCGGTTACGATGATATTGATGTTACCGTCGCTGCTACCGGCACTGAGGCGCTCGCCCTTGTTAACGACCAGCAGTTCGATTGTGTTGTCCTCGACCTCCGTCTTCCCGATATGTCGGGGTTTGAGATCTTGGAGAAGCTACGTGATACTCCGTCCCTAAGCGACTTGCCGGTAGTAGTTTTCACCGGGAAGGAATTAACGTCCGAAGAAGACGCTCGGTTGCGCACGCTCGCGCGGAGCGTGGTGGTTAAAGGTGCCGAATCTCCGGAGCGGCTGCTGGATGAAACGGCACTGTTCCTCCACCGCGTGGTCGCTGATCTTCCAGCGGAGAAGCAAAAAATGCTGGACCGGCTGCACCGGTCAGATGATGCGCTAGTCGGAAAGAAAGTACTGGTGGTCGACGATGATGTGCGGAATATCTTCGCCTTAAGCAGCGTCCTCGAGCGTAGAGGGATGACCGTGCTAACGGCCGGCACTGGTCGTCAGGCGATTGAGACGCTCGAGTCAACTCCGGACGTAGCTATCACGCTGATGGACATCATGATGCCCGAGATGGACGGATACGAAACTATGCAGGTGATTCGTCAGAACTCTTCGTTGCGGCGCTTACCTATCATCGCGCTAACCGCGAAAGCGATGAAGGGAGATCGTGAGAAGTGCCTGGAAGCGGGGGCGTCTGAATACCTGGCGAAGCCGGTCAATACAGACCAACTACTTTCAGCATTGCGCATGTGGCTCCATAGATAGCTAGCACGTCCAGGAGTATTCAAACTGAGCACGTTGACTATCGTGATGCTGAGAGAAACATGAGCGTCAATCCGAAGGTTAACATTCTGATGGTGGATGATCAGCCTGCCAAGCTGCTGAGTTACGAAGTAATACTGAGCGAGCTTGGAGAGAATCTGATTAAGGCTACTTCAGGCCGTGAAGCTCTCGAATACTTGCTCAAAACCGATGTAGCCGTTGTGCTGATGGACGTCAGCATGCCGGAACTCAACGGCTTTGAACTCGCAGACATGATCCGTCAGCATCCTCGCTTTCAGAAGACAGCGATTATCTTCATCTCGGCTGTTCACCTGACCGATTTGGATCGGCTCAAAGGATACGAAAGGGGTGCTGTCGATTACATCTCGGTGCCCGTCATTCCGGAATTGCTGCGAGCAAAAGTCAGCGTATTCGCCGAATTGCACCGGAAGGCCCGCCAGCTTGAAACGTTGAATCGTCAGCTGGAAGAGCGGGTTCTGCAACGGACGGCAGAGATTCGAGAGCTTAATAGCGAGCTTCAACAGCGCGTAGCCGAGCTTGAGACTATCATGCAGGTTCTACCAATGGGGGTCGCGGTTGCGCATGATCCTGAGTGCCGATTCATCACAGGAAACGCGGCTCTCAGCGACCTCATGGGAATGAAGCAGGGCGATAACCTATTAAAGAGCGGCGACGGGGAGCTTCCGTACGATATTTATCAGAATGGCCAAAAACTCCAACCCGGCGAATTCCCCGTCCAACGCGCCGCCGCCAATCGAGAGTTGGTCGGTACCGTCGAACTGGAAGTTCGACGTAGAGACGGGCAGATGGCACATGTGCTCGCCAGCGCAAATCCTCTCTTCGATGACTCTGGGCAAATCCGAGGTGCTGTAGGAGTTTTTTTTGACGTTACCGAGCGCAAGAGCTTGGAAGACATACTGCGCGAAAGGGCGGAGCTCCTCGATCTCGCTTCTGAGGCCATTGTGGTCCATGATTCAGCCGGGATTCTTTCGTTCTGGAATTCAGGTGCGGAGGCCCTTTACGGCTGGAAGCGCGAGGAGGTGCTCGGCGAAGATATCAACCGGATCTTGCGAACGGGTTTTCCCGTGCCCCAGAAAGAAGTCGAGGCGCCCCTTGCCGCAGCTGGAAGATGGGAAGGAAACTTGACTCACTACACCAGAGACGGTCGGGAACTGATTGTCGCTAGTCGTCAGGCTCTTAAGCTCGGGAGTCGAGGCCGCAGCGTCATTCTCGAAATCAATCGGGACATCACAGCGCAACTACAGGCGGAAGAAGCTCTACGTCGCGCGGAAAGACTTGGGGCTATGGGGCGAGTTGCTGGGATTATTGCTCACGAAATCAATAACCCTTTGGAAGCGATATCTAACGCGTTTTACCTTCTTCGAGATCATCCATCGCTCGACGAGGAAGCTCGGTATTACGCGCGTCTTGCCGAGCAAGAGTTGGCCCGGGTCGCTCATATTACCAGACAGACACTCAGCTTTTATCGAGAATCGCAGTATCCCGTCTCGGTTGCCATTTCGGAGGTTCTGGATAATGTTCTTGAACTTCAATCGCGTCGTGTACAGCTGAACGGAATCATTCTAGAAAAAGTGTACCGCACCGCAGGAATAATCCAAGGGTTTCCTGTTGAGTTAAAACAAGTATTCTTAAACATTGTTGGAAACGCGATCCAGGCGATGCCTCAAGGAGGGCGCCTGCGCGTCCGAGTGTATGAATGCATTGAACCTAGCACCGGGCGACAGGGGGTCCGTGCCTCCGTTTGCGACACCGGATCGGGTATTGACCCAGAACACGCCAAGCGACTTTTCGAACCCTTTTTCACGACGAAAGAAACAAAGGGGACTGGTTTGGGCCTCTGGATCAGCAAAGGAATAATTCAGAAGTACGAAGGCACAATTCGGTTTCGCAGCTTGCGGTTCGCTCGGGAGCATGCCACATGCTTTTCCGTATTCATCCCTGGAACTGCTTTTGGGCAGAAGCAGGAACTCACAGTTTCATTGGCGGCAAGCTAAGTGGACACAGTTATGATTTCAGACAAACCCGTCATCTTGTGTGTAGATGACGAAGAAAACCCGTTGATTCTTAGAAAGCTCGTCCTGGAGAAGGCCGGCTACGAAGTAGTTACGTCAACGTCCGCGAGATCCGCTGTCGAGATTGTCTCCTCCCGCCACGTAGATCTTGTGCTGTCGGACCACTTAATGCCTGGCGCAATAGGAACAGAGCTTGCCCATCAAATCAAAGCTAACCATCCCACCATTCCTGTAATTTTGCTCTCAGGTGTGAATGAGATTCCAGCGGACGCAGGAGCCGTTGACGTTTTTCTGAGCAAGGCGGAAGGTCCGGAAAGGTTGTGCGAGAAGATTGCTGCTGCACTCGCCGAGTATCGAAAACCTCGTAGCACGCCTTAGCTGATCACTCGGTCCGGCTCACGGCAGCGCGCAGGTTAGCTGGAAGGAGTAGTGTTTAATCGGCAGCCAAGTGACGGCCCGTTCCGAAGCCAGCTAGTCCGGAAGCGTTGGCTTGCTTCAGGACGGGGGTGTCGGAGCCGCATCTCACCGGAGTTCACACATGCCTCGAAGGTTGCAACCGATTTCCGACGCGATCCAGGCAAAACTGTGGGAGGTTCGGGTGGCCCGCCTTGCAACCCTGGGTGTGGAAATAGCATGAGGTAGCTAGGTTAGCGGGATCTGGCTTTCATAAGGGAGGCCGACCAGCGAAACTCGCATCCACCCATCGATGACGATGCCCTTGTCCAGCACCCGATCAAGCACGTCTAAGAGGCTGTTCTCGGCCGCCGCAGGTTTCAGAGCCATGACTGCCTACCGAAAAATCCTGTACAAACCGCGCTGCGTTGGCGTGTTGCTTCTGGACGCAATACGCGAAAACGAAAAGAAGAGAAGTTACGTCGCGCTATGCTTCTGAGTTCTTCAGCGGTGGGTTCTCGTTGAGCGCAAAGAAGAACTTCATCACTGCGCGTGATTTACTCAACATTCGCAAGCTTCGCGCTGACTTAAGATGCCCTTCCATGTGCCGAAGGTTGTTAAGACGAAGCGCCGAGTATGCTGGTTACAGGATAAGCAGTAAAAAAATAAAGGCAGCTTGCGATTTGCTAGCGAGCCTCCCCAGCAAGCATTCCTGATCCCTCGCAGCCGCTCGCATAACATTGAAGTTTAGTTTTTAATGACGAGTTCGATCTGTACATTCGGGGTCGCAACTGCGACCGTGCCGTAGAGCGGTCACCTGCCCTTGAAGGCCTCGACCAGTTGCCGGCCTTGCTGTTCGGTGACGCCTTTCACGCGGAAATTCAGGCGCACGGAGTTGAACAGGGAAACATCTGGGCGTACGGGGTGGGAACGGTCGATGGTGCCGCGAATATCCGCCGCGATGCCGTGCAGCGGAACCGCCTGTGCCTCGGCCAGCACCTGCACCAGTTCGACCCCGCACGCCGCCACGCCCGAGAGGAACAGTTCGGCGGGATTGATGGCCTCGCCGGGGCAGCCGTTCTGCACCGGCCCGTCCACAACGAAGTGATGGTTTCGGGCGCTGCACAACACACGCCCGAAAGTGTCCGTGGAAGCTGCCTGCGCCGCGTACTCGCGCACATCTGTATCGGTCATAGTCCACCTCGCATTTAACCTTAACCTATCCGAGTGGCACAGCCGTGCCATTCCCGGAGGAGTCCGGAGATTGTAGCTTGTGGATGAGCAGTTCGGGGGGAGGGCTGTTCGACGAGCGCCGTGACTCTAAACGGAGTCTGGGCGCTTTCATTTTTCGGGGCAGTCCCTACGCTCCAACCCCTCGCCCTGCCTCACAGCAGAGCCTCTCGCGGTACGGCTCGGCTGATATGACATCTCCCCTGCCGCAATTTGCAACCATTCCTAGACGAATGGGCGTAATGTAATCGGTGGAGCAGAATCTCGCCCGGCGATTGCCATGTTCGGTTCCAGCGCGAGCGACCTCCACCCCGAGCAGCGGCGCAGTCCGCGCTTCCGTTCGACTCGCTCGTGCGCGTGACGGCATCCCGTCCCGGCGAGGAGGCGCAGGTCTGGGGCCGCTCGACCGATCTCTGCCGAGAGGGCATCGGTGTGACCGTCACCGGCGAATTAACGCCCGAAGAACTGGTCGCGATGCAGATTCCGCTCCCTTCGACCAAGCCCATGAACGTACGCGCCCCGGTGCGCTACTGCACCCAAGCTCGCAGCGGATTTGAGTTTGTTGATCTGCGCAATCAGCAGCGCGAAGCGATTGAAGCTGCCTGCGAGAAGCTCAACACGGTGAGCGGACATGAGTGAGGCACAGGCGGAGCACTGTCAGTCGAACCCCGATTGAGATCAGACGTTGAGCTTCCAATACCCGCTCAGGGGAGCCTTTTGGACTCTTTGTTCGCCCAAGAGCAGGTTCAGGGCTGTGGCGACAATGTCGGGGCGCTTGCGAAGTTGTTCCGCTAAGTCGCGCTCGCTGACGACGACGTCCCCGGTTGGGTAG